>WNFR01002931.1_pt1 | contig 22565 bp, 18 predicted proteins | sample 5400221 | NCBI WGS metagenome assembly WNFR01 (sample SAMN13153357, study PRJNA577476) | soil metagenome | isolation source: 40 cm soil under Madrone tree | place: USA:California | collected 2016-06-14 | reverse complement strand
GTTCAGTTGCCTGGCGCCGCACCTGGCCCAGCTGAAGGAGCGCCGATGTTTGAAATCGCGAACATCGAGCTTAGCGAAACCGGCGAAATCGCCATGATGCAACTGAACCTTCTTGGCGGCCCGAAGCGAGCCTGACAGGCGCGGGATTCTGCGCGCTCACTTTCTATAGGTCCAGGGTGACCTATGGGACCTATGCGCAATCATTTCCAGTTTAGCGAATGCAGCTGATTCGGGAGAAACTTTCCATTTTTCCGAACCAGTTTGTCGTCGAAGGAGATTTCTCCACCGCCGTAATCGGGACGCTGGATGCTTACCATGTCCCAGTGAACCTGGCTTCGGTTCCCATTGTCTGCTTCCTCGTAAGCTTGTCCCGGGGTGAGATGAAACGAGCCGGCAATTTTCTCATCGAACAATATGTCGCGCATGGGTTGGAACACCCGGGGATTGAACCCCAGCGAGAATTCGCCTGTGTAACGTGCACCTGGATCTGAGTCGAGAATCTCGTTCAGCTTCTTCGTCTCATTGCTTGTCGCAGCGACGATTTTGCCGCCCTTGAATTCGAGTCGGATGCTGTCGAAAGCGGTCCCTTGATAGATGCTCGGCGCGTTAAACGTCACGTGACCCTCCACCGAGTCTTTCACCGGACAGCTGAAAACTTCGCCATCGGGAATATTGCGATCCCCACCGCAGATCACGGCTGGAATTCCCTTGATACTGAAACGCAGATTGGTGTCGGGGCCTTTGATGTGAACGCGGTCCGTCTTTTCCATCAGCCGCTTGAGCGCCTTCATGCCAGGCTGCAGTTTGCGGTAATCCAGGGTGCACACATCGAAATAGAAGTCTTCGAATGCCTCCGTGCTCATTCCGGCAAGCTGCGCCATGGAAGAAGTCGGCCACCGTAAGACTACCCACTTGGTTTTTTTGACCCGTTGGTCTTGCACCGGGCGCATTTTTCGGCCGATCAACTTCATCGTTTGCGGCGGTACATCGGACAATTCCGTGATGTTGTTGCTGCCGCGCACGGCGATGTACGCATTCATTTTTTTCATTCGCGCTAGCTCGTGACTTGCCATCAGGTTCAATTGTCGATCCGAGGCTTCGAGCGCGAGCGCGCGATTCACTCGGGTGTGGAACGTCTGCGCAAACGGCACCCCGCCCGCTTTCCGCACCGCGCGTATCAACGCGATGGTCATTTCCTCGGGAACATCGAATGCTTCGATGAGGACCGTTTCACTTCGCTTGAGGCGAACGGAATATTCCACCAGGAGTTTTGCGAGTTTGTCGAATCGGTCGTCGTGCATAGGACGCTTATCATTCCACCAGCCGGGCTGTATGCAACTTAGTCGGTCGTCACGTTGCGAACGAGTCTAGCTGCATACGCGCCATCAAAACCGTCGCGAAATGGCAGCGAAAATCTTTCCGCTTCCAACCGCAGGATCGGCATCTCTGCGAGGCTGCGACGAACGACCTCTTCATTTTCTTCCGGCTCGAGACTGCATGTGCTGTAAACAAGCACGCCGTTCGGTTTGAGGAACGGAATGAGCGCGCGCACGATTTCGACCTGCAGCCGTTGCATGCGGCCGAAATCGGTTCGTCGTAATCGCCACCTCAGGTCCGGACGCCTGCGCATCACTCCGGTGTTGTTGCACGGCGCATCAACCAGGATGCGATCAAATGGCGCCAACGTTGTGATCTCCGGTGGAACCTGACCACGTGTCCAATCGTGACGCAAAATGTGCACAATTCCCACACCGACCCGCGCCATGTTGGCCTTCAGTGTTTCCAGCCGTTCGGGGTCGCGATCGCACGCAACGATCATTCCCAGGTTTTGCATAAGTTGCGCGATGTAACCGGTCTTTCCGCCGGGCGCTGCGCACGCATCGAGGACCTTTTCTCCAGGCTTTGGGTCGAGAACATGGCATGCAATTACCGTGCTTGGGTCTTGAATGTAGCAGTCGCCTCGCCTGAGAGCGCTTGTCGGCAATGCGTTAAATTCCACAAACTCGGAATTACGCTTCAATGGCTGAGATCGTGGATAAAGCCGGAGGAATTCATCACGGTCGATTCTTAGCCTGTTAATCCGGCTGTAGACCGGGGCAGGGAGATTGTTCCATTGGCACAACGCTTCTGCGTGTTCTGCGCCGAAATGCTGCTGCCAGCGTTCGATCAGAAATTGCGGGTGCGACATTCGAACAAACACGGGCTGCGCATTCGCGCGTACGAGCAGCTCGTTTCGTCGCCGCGTCGCAGCTCGCAGTACGGCATTGATAATTGGTCGCTGCGTTTTCGGCCCTAGCTCCACCGTCTCATGTACTGCGGCGTGTTCAGCCGTTTTGAGAAAGAAAAGTTGATACAAGCCGAGTCGCAGAATATGGCGAACATCATTGTCAGCGCGCGAAACGCGCAGGCAAGCGATCCAAAAATTCAGCAACGTTAAATTGCGGAGCACCCCGTAGAACAGTTCTAAGGCAAACGCGCGATCGGAAGGAATGAGCTGCGCCTTCTCCAGAAGCCCTGACATGATGGAGTCGGCGAAGCGTTTTTCTTTTCGCCACGACCGCAAGGCCGCCAGCGCGATTTGGCGAGCAGAGAGCTGCGCCATATTTTCTGCGGGCTACTGCGACTTCACGTCGCGTCCGATAGAATGATAATGAAATCCTAGTCGTCGCATCGTTTCAGGGTCCAGGAGATTTCGCCCGTCGAAGACGATCGGCGTCCTCATTTTCTCTTTCACAACTGCGAGGTCCACATTTGCAAATTCATTCCATTCTGTGGCGATGATCAGCGCTTCGGCGTCCGTCACTGCTTCCAGAGCTGATGAGGCAAATTCTGAGTCGGCGATCGCTTTTATTGCGCGCGCCTTCTGCATTCCCTTGGGGTCGTAGGCAACCACATGCGCTCCTTCGCGCAACAGGTTTGATACCAGTTCTATTGCCACAGACGAACGGACGTCGTCTGTGTCTGGCTTGAATGTGAGGCCCCAGACTGCAATCCGCTTCTCGCGCAGTACCCACAGGGTCTCCCGGATTACCTTCAGAAAACGCTCTTTTTGAGCATTGTTTATGCGTTGCACTTCCTTGAGCAGATTGAACGGAGTGCCAAGCCGCTCGCTGATCGTAATGAATGCAGCAATGTCTTTGGGGAAACACGAACCGCCGTATCCAATTCCAGCGTTAAGGAAATCACGGCCAATGCGATGATCCATTCCGATTCCGTCGGCGACCTTTTCGACATCGGCACCGCTCGCCTCACAAATGCCCGACACCGCGTTGATATACGAAATCTTCAGTGCCAGGAATGAGTTCGCGCAATGCTTGATGAGCTCGGCGCTGTTAATATCAGTCACCAGAATCGGCGCCATAAATGGCTCATAAACCTTCTTCATCAGATCGATTGCATGTTCGCTTTGCGCTCCGATAACAATACGATCAGGGCGCATCAAATCCGCTACTGCACAGCCTTCGCGCAAAAATTCAGGGTTGCTGACCACATCAAAGGTCGCACCGTGCCGGTTGTATCTTTTGATTGATTCGGCCACTTTCTCGCCCGTTTTCACGGGCACTGTGCTCTTGTCGACGATCACGCGATAATCGGTGAGGACGCCGGCGATTTCTCGCGCAACTTTTTCCAGAAAACTGAGATCGACATCGCCATCCGGCTGCTGTGGAGTAGGAACGGCGATAAACACAATCTGCGAATTCTGCACGCCCTCCTGGATGCTGCCGGTGAAACGCAATCGCTTCGCCGACACGTTGCGATGAATTATTTCTTCAAGCCCGGGTTCATAGATTGGTACCTGGCCGGCTTGGAGTTGCTTAATCTTCTGCGTGTCATTGTCGACACATATGACGTTATGCCCGACGTCGGCGAAACAGGCGCCAGTCACAAGGCCAACATAACCAGAACCGATGATTGCAAGATCCATGATTGAAGGAATGGTGCGGGCGAATTAGCCGCAGCACAACTGGCCGAACAAATCCGGGCTGTCCGGCATCGTTCGCGCGTTTTCGTTCATTGTCCTTCGGACGTAGGATCGAAGTTCAAATCGAATCCAAATTTCGGGAATGCTTTGAGTGTTATCGTAAAGAGGAGGCCGTATTCTTTCACTCCGTTATTGTCGCGTATTACGCCACCGAATGAAGCAACCCAGCTCGTTAAATCCCGGTAAACGGAGTAGCGCTGCTCCTCGAGAAGGCCCGTTGCCCCTTCGTATTGCTCCTGGATCCCAACCCCCCAGTTATCGTCGATACGATAATATCCACCGACAACGAACAAACTACTGTCCTGGAAAAAAGGGTTACCGTTCAAATAGCGATGTGCAACGGTCAATTGGAGATTGGCCAGCGGCTGAACACTCGTCACCGTGTCGACCTCCGTAAACCCTTTGGCAAAAGCCGGCACTTGAGAGTTAACCGAGAAGGACATCCAGGGCAGCGGTGTGAAGCGGATGTTGTTGACGAGATTTGAGTAATCGGTGGGTTGGTAGGGGTTCTCGAATTGCACATCAACGAAGCTGTCGACTTCGAGCCAGGTCATTGTTCTGTCGTCGCGTCGCGTTTCCAAACGGTTGCGGACACCTACCCTCCACACCGTCCAATCAGCGATCGAGTCGATTGTCGTGAATTGCGGAAAGTCAAGCGCTCGCGGCTGGGTCGAAGGCAGAAACCGATCGAACCCCAAAATTGAAGTTGGGTTAGGCCCATCCTCTTTCACGTAAGAGAAGTCCGTGAACGGCTGAATGACGTGCATAAGTCCGTCCAGCCCGAACGCTCGGCTTTGCACATTTTCCCACGTACGTGAGACCTTGAATGAAGCTTCCGCGCCTGTGTCGAAAACCGAGCGGAATGTATCTCCGTCGAACTTTACTGGATTAGCTAGCGTCGGAGGCGGGAGGATAAAGTCAGGTACAAGCGGGTTTGATGGTGGTACAAAGACTGTCGATCCCAAATCCCACGTCTTGCCATAATAGGTTCCGCGATAGCCAACCCGTGGCACGATCGCGAGCCACCCAAAGTATGTGTTTGGATAAGTTAGTTGATGGAAGGTATCGAAACGATACGTGCCATAATTCTCGAAGCCTGAACCCTCAGGGAATTCTAGCCGTAAATTGGCAAAGCCAGTCTCGCCCTCATAGAAAATGGGTCCGCCAAAAAGGCCGTGACGTTTGATATCCAACACGACTTCCGGCTGGCGTTCAGTTGTGGTGAAAAATTCATTCGCCTGAAAACGTTCGATACCCGTCAGGGTATAAAAAGAATCCGTCTTTGCCACCGCGACGACATTATCCGGAACAGGATCGACGCGAAACTCACCCTGGAAGAAGTCCTGCATTACGTATTGGTCACTCAGCTTGGTCACGTTGGCGATGCCATAGATGTCATCAGTAAAGTTTGTCCGATCTTCCAGGCTGAGTCGGTATCGGCTGTTAGGAACGTTTTGTCGCGGAACGTTGGTTTGATTTATGTCAGGGTTTTGGTCCTGAATAAAAAAAGTCTTTATCTTCGCCAAACTGCTTTTGTCTTTGCCGTATTCAATAGTCGGCTCGAAGCCGATCGCCGGGCCCCGACGACCATAGTAATTGAGCCGGACGCGGCCCTGGATATTGTCCGTGATCGGAAACGTCACCTGAGTGAGAAGCGATGGTCCCCACGTACTGTAGTACGCTGGTGAAATAGTAAAACTAAACGCATTGTCGAGCGATTGATATAGGTAAGGCCACCAAAAGATCGGCACCTTTCCAACGTACGCGGTCACGTTCAGAAAAATCACGCGATCTTTCTCGTAAACACGAATCTTTCGCGCGTGAAGATGGAAGTCGGCCTTGGGCGAGTCGTGCGTCGTGAAAGTTCCGTCCTGTATCAGATAACCATTCTCGGAAATTGAATTTACGTTTTTGCCGCTCAGAAAATACGGTTCATCCGCTGTCCGCCCATTTGTCGCCCGGATTTTCTTTGTCTCGGTGTTGTAAACGCCGCTTTCGGCGATGTAGAGGCTCATATCCCGATAAATTCGCACGTGCCCTCTCAACTCCACGTCATGCGTTGTGGAATTGTATTGCGCATAATCGGCGTAAATGTCTGTGTTGCCAATGTGAATCGCCACATTATCGCGAGCTGTTGCCAGCCCGTTTTCGTAGGTTGTCTCCCCCGTGGAAGTGATTTCAATCGGCACATTCTGTGGAGTTTTTATTTCTCCACGGATCAAACCGGCACCCGCAAAAACAGCAGCGAGCAACAAAACCAGCGTTCGCATCGCGAACGCCGAAGGTACTGCAGCAAAAGCTCCATGAAAAGCCAAAACCGCTATAGAGGGACAAAATATGCTGGGCCCACCATTACGGCCCGTCTTTAAGCCGAAAGTCATCCGCGTTCTGCCTTGATTAACGCGCCAATCAACGGTTTTCTTCATCCAGGATGAGCAAGGCTATCGACCAGGTGTTCGTCAGCGCAAAGCAATGGCTGCTTTCGTCGCTGGCGGGGTCGCCTACTTGGGTAATCCAAGTGGTATCGAGTTTGATCAATATTTTCGCGCTGCTCGCTGTATTCCTTACACTTTTCGCCCTCATTTCGGTGTTGGAGCGAAAAATTCTTGCACGGATGCAGAACCGATACGGCCCAAATCGTGTGGGGCCGTGTGGTCTTTTCCAACCGATCGCCGACGGCATCAAAATGTTGATCAAGGAAGACATCGTCCCGGCACGCGCCGACAAGATCGTACATTTCCTCGCGCCCGTGCTCATCGCCGCTGTGGCGATCCTCACGCTTAGCGTGATTCCGTATGGCCGAAACATGACTCCGTTTACAATCGATGGCGGCATTCTCTTTTTCTTCGCCGTCGGGTCGACTACGGAACTTGCCGTGTTCATGGCCGGCTGGGGCAGCAACAACAAATTTTCGATGCTCGGGGCGATGCGCGCCATCGCGCAAATGATCAGCTACGAGCTGCCGCTCATTATCACTGTGCTCCCGGTGGTGATGGTGGTGGGCTCGCTCGCCCCTGACCGGATTGTCGCCGCACAGGCTGATTACACGTTTGGCCTGGTCCCGCGCTGGTTTGTCTTTACGCCATGGGGCGCAACCGCGTTCATTCTGTTTTTTGTGTCCGGTCTCGTGGAGTCAAATCGCACTCCGTTCGACGTGCCGGAAGGCGAATCAGAAATCGTCGCGGGTCACATGACCGAATATTCCGGGTTCAAGTACGCCACATTTTTCATGGCGGAATACATTGGCATGTTCGCCATCAGCGGGCTCGGCATAACTCTGTTCCTGGGCGGGTGGCATGCGCCTGCGCGTGCGCTTGAGTTTATTCCGTCCTACGTCTGGTTTTTCGCAAAGCTGAGCGCGCTGCTATTCGTCTACGTGTGGATTCGCGGAACACTTCCACGCACGCGCGTCGACCAAATGATGAACTTCGCCTGGAAATTCATGTTGCCGATGGCGTTCACGTGCATTGTTGCAGCTGCTGTCTGGCATTATGCCGGGCGCGGGTTGCGCGGATGGCTATGGTCGCTGTTCGTGATCGCACTTGTTTACACTGCGCTGTCGTTGTTACTCGATACGAAAAGAAGATTCGCGCCGCGCGTTTATCGCTTCGCTGAATGAACAGCGCCGCGTTTACGGTCATCGCTATATTCACGGTCGCCGCGGCGCTGGCGGCTGCGACGCTGCGACAGCTAATGCACGCCGCGCTTAGTTTTGCCATCGCATTTGTCGGTGTCGCGGCACTTTTCTTTCTGCTGGGCGCTGAATTTGTTGGCCTGGCGCTGGTGTTCATTTATATCGGCGCCGTCGCGGTGTTGATCGTTTTTACGATTCTCCTGACACGGCGTGATGTTGGGAAAGTTCGCGGATTCAATTGGGGTGGAGCTATTGTCGCTGTCGCTGTGTTTGGCGGTTTGACGTGGTCGATTTTAAAGACGCAATCGCTTGCCATCGTCGCTCCGCACATGTCAGCGCTTACGGTAAAACGAATTGGCGCAGCATTGATGACTACTTATGTCTGGCCATTGCAATGCGTCGGGCTTCTGCTGACGGCCGCGTTGATCGGGGCGCTTATTCTCGTGCTGGAGGAAAAGCCATGACACCGACTCTTCAGGCCTTTCTCGTAGTTTCTGCCGCGCTGTTTTCGATTGGGCTACTCGCGGCGCTAAGTCGTCGCCACGCTATTTTCATTCTCATTGGAATCGAAATGATGCTGGCGGCCGCAAACCTGAATTTCATCGCGTTCTGGCGTTTTGGTCCGCAGCATCAACCGCCGATCGGCGTGATGATTGCACTCTTTTCTATTGCCATCGCCGCTGCCGAAGCCGCTGTTGGTCTTGCGATGGTTATCGCCGCTTATCGCCACTATCACACGACCAACGTCGATCAGTTTGACCAGCTCAAAGGATGAATTTTTGGATCACAACCTATGTCTGGTTGATCCCCGCAGCGCCATTTGCGCTTTCGCTGGCAATTTTGTGTCTGCCGAAAGAGTGGCGGAAAAGCGCAGCCGCCCTTGCCGTAACTGGCCAGCTACTCGCGCTCGCGCTGTCGATCCTGGCGTTTGTCCCAACGCTGCAAGCACCTGGCTTTCGCGGCGTTCAGAATTTCAGTTGGTTTACGTTCGGCGAACAAACGTTGCGCCTCGGATTTGTTCTCGATCCGCTGGCTGCCGCGATGCTGGTGATGATCGCACTGGTGGGGCTTTGCATTTTTGTCTTCAGCATCGGCTACATGGCCGATGACAGAAATTTCACCCGGTTCTTCGCGTATCTGTCGTTCTTCTCCGGCGCGATGCTTGGCTTGGTCATCGCAAACAGTCTGCTTCTGCTTTTCACCTTTTGGGAGCTTGTGGGGCTCGCGTCGTATTTGCTCATCGGCTTCTGGATCGAGAAACCGAGCGCCGCGGCTGCCGCAAAGAAGGCATTCATCACCACGCGCGTCGGCGACATGGGATTTTTTCTCGGACTGCTCTGGCTCTATGGCCGCACCGACACACTTCTTTTTTACGATAGCGGAAACGGTTGCCTGGAAAGTGCGAGTCTCGCCATGCTCGGCGCAAACGCCACCTTCATAGCGCTGCTGATCTTCTGCGGCGCTGCAGGAAAGTCGGGACAATTCCCGCTGCATGTCTGGCTGCCGGACGCGATGGAAGGTCCGACGCCAGTAAGCGCGTTGATCCACGCGGCGACGATGGTTGCCGCCGGCGTGTTTCTTGTGGCCCGCGTCTATCCGCTTTTCTCTTTGGGCGCAATAAATGGCGTGACCTCCTCGCTGACTGTCGTCGTGTGGATTGGAGTAACCACAGCGCTGATGGCCGCGTTGATCGCGATCGCGCAGGAAGACATCAAACGCATCCTAGCGTATTCGACCGTGTCGCAGCTTGGCCTAATGATGGTCTCGTTAGGCGTGGGCGGTGTGGCGGCTGGCATCATGCACCTGCTCGCACACGGTTTTTTTAAAGCGCTCCTTTTTCTTGGCGCAGGCTCCGTGATCCACGGATGCCAGGGCGAACAGGACATTCACAAAATGGGCGGTCTGCGGCGGCTAATGCCGGTGACGTTTATGACGTACGCCATCGGGATGATGGCGCTCAGCGGCGCCCCGTTGTTTTTTTCCGGTGGCTGGACGAAAGAGGAAATTCTTCATGCCACGGCGAATTGGCCGCGATCGCATGCGCCGTATTACCTGACTCTCGCCGGAGTTGTTCTCACCGCGCTCTACATGACGCGGCAAATGATCTACGTCTTTTTCGGTCAAAGACGCTCTTCTTCCGAGCATGCGCACGAAAGCCCACGCATCATGACGATTCCTCTGATCGTACTGGCGCTGGGCGCAATTCTATTGAGCGTTGTGCTTACGCCTGGGTGGCCGTGGCTGCACGGATATCTAACCGGCGAAGCGGTGCACTTCGAGATTGCGCGTTTGGTTCATCCGATGCTGTTTGTTTCGCTCGCGCTCGTTAGTGCAGGTGTCGGGCTCGGTATCTGGATCTATCGCAAGGCTGGTGGGCCAGATCGAGATCGCCCAGCGGAGATGGACCCGCTGGAATATGCGCAATCCGGGTTGTTTCGGTTTCTCGCAAACGGAATGTGCATAGACGAACTTTATGATCGCACCGTCATCGCGTTCAGCTGGGCGAGCGCGCGTTTGGTCGATTGGATGGATCGCTATTTTTGGGATGGTTTGGTGCGCGGATTCGGCGCCGTCGGTCAACTCTTCGGAATTGTCACAACGAGCGTTGATGAGCGCGGAATCAATGCTGGAGTCGATGAGACGACCGCCGGGACACGCGGTTTGGGACGCCTGTTGTCCACAGCGCACTCCGGCCAAATCCAGACGTACCTTGGCGCAGTCGCAGTCGGCATGCTGGCGCTGCTGCTTCTTTACGCATGGCTGGGCTAATCACGACGACGATCTTCATTCCCTTGCTGGGGGCAGTTGCGGTGTGCACCTGGCCACGAGGGAATGGCCGCGCGATCGCGCTCATGTTTAACGTCATCTCTGCTGCATGTGCTGTAGGATTGTGGCGAGACTTCAACAGCACGCTGGCTGGACTGCAGTTGGTCGAACGCCACGTGTGGATCCCTGCGATCGGCGCTGAATATCTGGTTGGCCTCGATGGTTTGAGTCTGCTACTTGTGTTGCTCACCTCGTTGGTCGTTCCGTTTGCGCTTCTGGTGAAACCAGTTCCAGGCGTAGGTCGCGCCTTCTATGCGACGATGCTGATAATGCAGTCAGCCCTGTACGGCACGTTCACTGCGCAGAATTTCGTTCTCTGGTTTTTGTTTTACGAAATGAGTCTGATCCCCGGGTTTCTGCTGATCAAGATCTGGGGCGGCGAAAACCGTGATCGCGCTGCGACCAAGTTCTTCCTTTACACATTCCTCGGCAGCATGGCCATGCTCCTCTCGTTTCTTGCGATCTATTTCGCAGAAGGCACCTTTGATTTTGCGGCTCTCGCTGGCTTGGGCAAAAACGGTCTGCTTACCGGCAAACTCGCCTGGCTTGCGTTTGCCGGAATCTTTATCGGCCTCGCAGTGAAAGTGCCCTTGTTTCCGTTTCACACCTGGTTGCCGGACGCGTATCAAACCGCCCCTATTGGCGTCTCGATGGTGCTCACAGGTCTCCTCTCGAAAATGGGCGTCTATGGTTTCGTGCGTCTGTTACTTCCGCTTTTCCCCAATCAAATCAAGATCATCGGTCCGTGGCTTCTTGCGTTGGCGGTCTGCTCGATTGTGTTCGCTCCGCTGGCTGCGTGGACCCAGCGAGATTTGAAACGCATGGTCGCTTATTTATCGATCAATCATCTCGGTTACTGCATGCTCGCTCTGTTTGCGGTAGCCGCCTCACCCGTCGTTGCTGCAACGATCGACACGCACGCCGCGCTGAGCGGTGTGTTCATGCAGATTTTCAACCACGGAATAACTGCGGCCACCCTCTTCTACTTCGTCGGTTTGCTCGAACAACGCCGTGGTCTGCGTGGCATCAATGATTTTGGGGGCCTCATGCAGCGGACACCGCTCCTCTGCGGATGGATGAGCGTTGCAATGTTTTCGTCTCTGGGTCTGCCGGGATTGAACGGATTCATCGGCGAATTTCTGATTTTCAAAGGCTTATTCGCGATCGCCGCCACATTTACGGCCATTGCTGTGATCGGGCTCCTCGTCACAGCCATCGTTTTTGTGCGAGCGATGCAATCCCTCTTTAGCGGACCACTCGCGGAGAATTGCGGCGCCTTTCCTGATCTTTTACGAAGCGAAAAACTCGTCGTTGTTCCTGTGACATTACTCATGTTGGCCATCGGCACCGCGCCGCAATTCATCTTCAAAATCTTTAACACAACCGTCGTTCACATGGCGCGGCTGTTTGGTTGACGCATCGGGAATGAGCAAAGAGATCATCCCCGTCGACCGCGTAGTGCAATCGATTCGCTGGATTCGCGGCCAGAAGGTGCTGCTCGATTCCGATCTAGCTGCGTTATATGGCGTGACCACTGGGAACCTGAACAAAGCGGTCGGCCGCAATCGACACCGATTCCCATCTGATTTCATGTTCCAACTTACCGCCGAAGAGGCGGAAGATTTGATATTCCAAATTGGAAGATCAAAAGGGCGAGGCGGCCGTCGTCATCCGCCCTACGCTTTCACTGAACAAGGAATCGCGATGCTCTCGAGCTACTGAACAGCAACCGGGCTATAAGAGTGAACATCGCCATCATGGGAGCGTTTATGAAGCTGCGCCAGATGCTCGAGACGAATCGCGAGCTGGCACAGAAATTTTCCGAACTCGAAAGGCACGTCGGAAAGCACGATCAGGAAATCGCTGTGATCCTCGAGGCGATTCGCCAATTGATGGCGCCTCTGGAAAAACCACGGCGCGAGATCGGGTTTCATGTGCGCGAGAAGGGCCCGCAGTATCGGCCTCGTAAACGCGCATGATCGCCTGGACGATTTACATCACGTTCGCGGGCGCAGTGCTGCTGTTTCTTTTGCCGCGGGCGTTTGCGCGCTGGATCGCGCTGGTTACAACAATCGCAGGGTTGGCTCTGTGTCTGACTGCATTAGTTCGCACACCAATTGCCGACCTTGCGCACTTCACAACGATCGTGCGGGTACCCTGGGTGCCTGCTCTGGGGATGCAGTACCATCTGGCGATCGACGGCGTCAGTCTCACGATGGTCCTTGTCACCGGTATTTCCGCGGTAAGCACGGTGTTGTTTTCATGGGACGTCGAACATCGGCAAAACGAATTTTTCTTCTGGTTACTGCTCGTGGTGGCTGGCTGCTATGGGGTTTTTCTAAGCGCCGATTTGTTTTTGTTCTTCGCGTTCTACGAGCTGGTGATCGTGCCGAAATATTTTCTTATCGCTGTCTTCGGATCCACCAACAAGGAATACGGGGCGATGAAGCTCACGCTCTATTCGTTTTTTGGCGGTATGTTCGTTTTCGTTGGGATCCTCGCCGCGTATGTGACGGCTGGCTCGCTGGATCTGAATCAGCTGTCGCAATTCCAATTTTCACCACAACTGCAATCGTGGGCGTTTCCCGTGTTGTTTCTCGGCTTCGCCGTGCTCGCCGGAATCTGGCCGCTCCATACGTGGGCGCCGACCGGTCACGTCGCCGCGCCTACAGCCGGCTCCATGCTTCTTGCGGGCATCGTGATGAAACTCGGCTCGTACGCAGGACTGCGCGTGGCGATGAATCTTTTTCCACAGGGCTTCCAGATATGGAGCAAGTGGATCGCTGTTCTGGCGGTTGTCGGAATTCTTTACGCAGCGGCGGTGGCGCTGCGCCAACGTGATCTGAAATTTGTCATCGGTTATTCGAGTGTCAGTCACATGGGTTTCGTGTTGCTCGGCCTCGCCGCGGCAACCGCGCTGAGCGTTTCAGGGGCAGTATTGCAAATGTTTTCACACGGCGTGATCGCGGCCCTTTTGTTTGCCGTCGCCGGACGCATGATTTATCGCCGCACACACACGCGCGACCTCGACATACTTGCCGGTATGAGCTTAAGCCATGCTCTGCCGTTTGCCGCGTTCACTTTTGTCATCGCATCAGCGGCATCGATGGGCATACCCGGTTTCAGTGGATTTGCGGCCGAGATCACAATTCTCATTGGCGCATGGAAAACTTATCCGCTCGCGGCGTGGATCACGGGCGCGGGTATGGTGCTCGTCGCTGCATTCACTTTGCGCGCGTTAAAGCAATCTTTCTTTGGCGAGGCGCGGCCAACTGTTCACTTGGAGGAAGGCCGGGTGGCCCTCGACCCGAATTGGAATGAGCAACAAACCATTACGGCCGCGGAAAAATGCGGCGCCTGTCTGCTCATGTTCACAACGGTCGCAGTCGGCCTTTATCCCAAATTGTTGCTTGATCGCATCATGCCCGCAGTCGAGGCGATGAGGTTTCTGAAATGAAAGCTGCTGGTTCAACAATGTCTTATCTGGAACTGCTGAAGCTCGCCTCGCCCGAGACGATCGTAGTGATAACGGCGCTTGCGGTTCTTGCGCTCGGGCTTGGGACCGGGCGCGTGAAATCAACCGCAACAGTCTCGACAGCGAAACCTGCTCAAAGTGCGAACGAGACGTCCACAGCTACGGCCATTTGCTCGGCTGTTGCCGCGCTTGGGCTGGCGATCGCGATTGGCGCGATTTTGATGTTGCCTCACAGAACGACCCTTTTCGGCGGAATGCTCGTGATCACGCCGCTCACCTGCCTTTTCAAAATCATCTGTATTGCCCTGGCTTTTTTTACAATTCTCCTCACGACATCAGAAAAGACGTTGCGACATCCGGGCGAATATCTTGCGCTCGTTCTATTCGCAACAGTCGGCCTGATGCTGCTCGTCGGCAGCGAAGAGTTACTCATGATTTTCATCGGACTCGAACTGCTTGGTTTGTCGCTTTATGTGATGACTGCGTTCGATAAGACCGATGTGCGTTCGGCGGAAGCCGGCCTGAAGTACTTCCTGTTCGGCAGCACATCCAGCGCTTTCACACTTTTCGGGATCAGCTTGATCTACGGCATGTCGGGTACGACGAGTCTTGCAGCGATTTCAGAGAAGCTGGGCACCGTATCAGTGCAGCCGTTGCTAGCGGTTGGGATCGTGATGACGCTCATCGGGTTTGGCTTCAAAATTGCCGCGGCACCGTTTCACCTCTGGGCGCCGGACGCCTACCAAGGTGCGCCTGTTCCGAGCGCGGCATTTATTGCCTCAGCCTCGAAGGTGGCGTCGTTTGTGGTACTCGGGAAAATAGTTCTGATCGGGTTTGCTCCCCTCCACGGCGATGCGGCGTGGCACGCCATGGTCGCAGGTTGGTCGCCCGTGCTAGCTGCGCTGGCAGCATTGTCAATATTGGTCGGCAACCTCGTCGCGCTTGCGCAATCAAACGTGCGCAGACTGCTCGCCTACTCGGCAGTCGCGCATGCTGGATACACACTCATTGGGCTCGTGGCAGGCGATCGCGATGGATTTTCCGCCGCATTATTCTACGCCACCATCTATGCCGTTACACTCGTCGGTGCATTCGGTGTGGTTGCTCTGGTGCGGCGCGAAACGGGTGGTGACGATTTCTCAAACTTTCGCGGATTGGTTTCCCGATCGCCGTTAATTGCAGCATGCATGTCCATCTTCATGTTGTCACTGGCAGGCATACCGCCGCTGGCCGGATTTTTTGGAAAGTTTTATCTCTTCAGCGCAGCGCTTCGCTCTGATACAAACCACGGCTTACTCTGGCTCGTAGCAATCGCGCTTCTCGGCAGCTTCATCTCGCTTTACTATTACCTGATTGTCTTGAAGGCGATTTTCGTTGATGAGCGTCCGCTACCGGCCGCACGACCTGTTGATCGTCTGTCGTTCGATCTGCTTCCGCGAGCCGCCGTCGTTGTGCTCGCTGCGGCAGTTCTTTTGCTCGGCGTAGCGCCGGAGATTCTGGCTGCGCGGATCCTTGCCGCCTTGCCGTAAGAAATTTTCGGCAAAAGCGCGATTAACCTTGACTCCCGCGGTAGAAGTTTTGCATCAAAAGCGAGTAGCTCCGATTGCAAAATTGGTGAAGTGAAGATGGGCAGTATCAGCCAGTTCATTGATCGCCATTTCCGGCATTTCAACGCCGCGGTCTTAAAAGACGCGGCCGATGCTTACATGGCGCATCTTGATCGCGGGGGGAAAATGATGATCACACTCGCGGGCGCCATGAGCACCGCCGAACTCGGTATTTCTCTCGCGGAAATGATTCGCCGGGACAAAGTCCATGCCATTACCTGCACCGGAGCGAATCTGGAGGAAGATCTTTTTAATCTGGTCGCGCGTAGCCAGTACCTTCGCCTGCCGAATTATCGCGAGCTAAGTCCGCAACAAGAAGAAGAGCTGCTTCGTCGTCATCTGAATCGGGTCACGGATACGTGCATCCCGGAAGAGGAAGCCATTCGCCGGATCGAAAGAGTAGTGATCGACGAATGGATCGCCGCTGCGCAAAAAAAGGAGCGCCGCTTTCCGCACGAGTTTCTTTTCAAGATCCTCCGAGAATGCCGGCTCAAGAAGTCTTACGAGATCGATCCGGCGGACAGTTGGATGATTGCCGCCGCGCACAAGGACCTTCCCATCTTTGTGCCTGGCTGGGAAGATTCGACTTTGGGAAATATTTACGCCGCACGTTGCATCACCGGAGCGATCACGGACGTCCACACTGTTCGTTCCGGCATTGAATACATGATCGCGCTCGCAGAGTGGTATCGCAGCGTATCGCAGGATTCCTCGATTGGATTTTTCCAAATCGGCGGCGGCATTGCAGGCGATTTCCCCATCTGTGTTGTGCCGATGTTAAATCAGGACGTGGTCCGCGAAACAGTGCCGGAATGGGGTTATTTCTGCCAGATCAGCGACTCGACCACCAGCTTCGGGTCGTACTCCGGCGCGGTGCCCAACGAGAAGATCACGTGGGGGAAACTCAGCGTCGAGACTCCGAAATACATCATCGAGTCGGACGCAACGGTCGTGGCGCCGCTGATTTTCGCAAAGATTCTAGGCTGGTAACGATTACCGTCGTCTCTGCTACTGCCAGTGGCCTGCGACCCATACCCAGCCGTTGTAACGAGGCACCCAATGGCCTTCCACCCAAACGGCGGCTGGTCTTGGGCGGACCACCCAAGTGCCCGGCACCCACGCATACGTGGTTCCCGTCCATTGCCAATAACCCCTCGTCCAGACGTATCCTGCTCCCGGCGCCACGGTCTGAGTTTCAATGCGAACTGGTGGCGGGGCTCGGGTCACCACAACCGGTCGAGCGGGGCCGGTGGTCGTTACTTCCTGTGTCGTGGTGGTCGTAGTCACCGTCGTTGGTTCTCCCGCACAACCGACTAGGGCCAGGATCGACAGGATCGATAGATAAGCGCCTTTTTTCATTTTACCTCCGTTACGGATTCGTTTTCTGCCGGCACATCGGCTTTGTTGGAAGCAAAATACCCCGTTGGTTCGATAGCCAACGACTCATTTTGAATGGATGATACGGAATGCTTTTCGTCGTCGCCACACCGATTGGCAATTTGGGCGACATCACGCTGCGTGCCATTGAGGTGCTCAAATCAGCTGATGTGGTCGCGGCTGAAGACACTAGGCGCTCCGGGATGTTGCTGAAGCATCTGGGAATCAAAAAGCCTTTCATCAGTTATCACGAACATAATGAAGCGGCCCGCACGACGGAACTTGTCGAACGCCTCACCCGCGGCGAAAGCATCGCGCTGATCACGGACGCAGGAACACCTGGAATGTCAGATCCGGGGCTGCGCCTCATCCGCGAATGCGTTAGACGCGGACTCCCGTTTACGATCATCCCCGGGCCATCATCAATTCTCACCGCTCTTCTCGGTTCCGGATTTTCGACTGACAAATTTTGCTTCCGTGGATTTCTTCCAGTCAAAAGTGGACAACGCGAGCGCGAGTTGCGAGCAGCGACCGAATGCGGGGAAACCACGATCTTTTTCGAATCGCCTTATCGATTAACAAAAACACTCGCCGTCTGCATCGGTATTATGCCGGATCGGCAGCTTTGCGTTGCGCGAGAGCTGACAAAGAAATTCGAGGAATTCCGCCGCGGCGTCGCGAGCGAGCTTCTTGCACATTATCAAGCCCATCGACCGAAGGGCGAGATCGTGCTTGTGATCTCTGGATAGTAGCAGTTTCGCCGGTAAATCAGCGTGCACCAGCTGGAAAACGATGAGATCCGAGATTGTCTCTGCCGAAAGTCTCAAAGCTTCTTGCAGTCTCGATGGGTGTGCCATTTCCCTCGCGCTTCCCGGGGGGACGGCTGGCGCGGCTCCCAAAGCTTTCTCGAGCAAAGGGTTCGCGCGCTGCGATTATGATGTCATGACCCGCCTGCCACGGTTGCTCAAGCCTCTACTCGCGGGACTAACAGTGACGCTGCTGCAACTTGCAATCGTAGTGGGGTTGCTCGCCCCGGAAGATCCGATCTCGGACCGCTACTCCACATTGGTCCAGCACGACAGCTTCTGGTTTATGAACATCGTAGATCGTGGATACCAGACCATTGTCCCGCCGGTCGATCACAAGGTGATGGAAGTGTCGAATGTCGCATTTTTCCCAGCGTATCCTGTGATCGCGGGTTTATTCCGGTACGGGTTTAACATGGACAGCACTAGAGCGCTGCTGATCACCGCTCAGCTAGCTGCCTGGGGTTTCTGGAGCTATTTCTTCCTGTTTTGTAAGCGCTGGAATGTTTCGCGTGCGCTCCAGATTTGCGGCACGTTACTAATCGCCGCCCATCCGGCAGCGTTCTTTTTGGTCGCCGGTTACTCCGAATCGCTATTCTTGATGGCATTGCTTGGCTTCATTTATTGGAGCACTGCGGAAGGAAAGTGGGCGAAATTTTGGGCAGCGGTACACGGGATTGTAATGTCGGCAACGCGCATTGTCGGAATTGTATGCGCCGCCTTTCCTTTGGTCCGCTCGGTATTTCAAACTGGATGGCGCGGTTTGCTTGAACCGCGGAAATGGCTTCGCGAGCACGGCCCAGCGATCGGTATGACGCTGGTCGCGGCGTGCGGCGCCATCGCATTCTTCGTTTACTCTCAACTCCGCTGGGGCCGCTGGGACGTTTATATGCTCACACAGGCAGCCGGCTGGGGGATTGTTCCCGATTATTTGGCGGTGTTTAAGCCTGGCAGTTATCGCTGGCTTGTTCCGGCTCTAAATAATCCAACCGAAGCGAGCCAAATATCCATGACCCTGGGCGCTCTGCTTGTAGTCGGTGTCGCGCTTTGCGAACTGCTTCCAGCGATTCGACGACGGGCCGGCCTGCCAGTACGTGCTGGGATCTATTTCTGCGCGGCCGCCATCTATTACCTCTCCGTCAGTGGTGTCGCCTGCGTGGATATGGAAAGCATGCTTCGCTACGAGTTTGCCGTGCACGCTTTGATCGTGCTGGCATTTTTGAATTTTCTGCGTCAATTTCGTACGCCATCGGTGTTTGTGCGGGCATTCGGCATCGCGGCAGTAGCGTTGCTCACCGCTGCTGGGCTATGCGTACAGGGCTGGTACGTTTGGAATTTCACTCGGGGCAACTGGGTCGCGTAGTAGAAGATGAAAACAACAGTCGTCATTATCGGTGCCGGGCCGGCAGGTCTTACGGCCGGCTATCTTCTCTCGAAAGAGGCGGTGGATGTCACTGTCTTGGAGGCCGATCCCGTTTACGTGGGCGGTATTTCACGAACGGTGACTTATAAGGGTTTTCATTTCGATATCGGCGGCCATCGGTTCTTTTCCAAATCGAAAGCGGTGGAAGATCTGTGGACGGAGATTTTGCCGAACGACATGCTCGTGCGACCGCGCTCGTCGCGCATTTTTTATAATGGCAAATTTTTTTCTTATCCGCTGAAGCCATTCGAAGCGCTGGTCAAGCTTGGCGTCTTCAAGTCAACACTCTGCATTCTTTCCTGGCTTAAAGCGCGGCTCTTTCCACTGCCGAACCCGCGCAACTTCGAAGAATGGGTGAGTAACCAATTCGGCAAACGACTCTTCAACACATTCTTCAAGAGCTACACCGAAAAGGTGTGGGGGATGAGCTGCAAGGAGATCTCTGCCGACTGGGCGGCGCAACGGATCAAAGGCCTTTCGCTCGGCAGCGCGATTAAGAACGCGCTTGTTCCGCAGCGTTACAATGGCGACCGGAGCAAAGTCATTAAGACGCTGATCAATTCCTTTCGCTATCCGCGCAGGGGTCCCGGCATGATGTGGGAGGCATGCGCTGAAAAGATGAAGGCGCTGGGCGGCAACTTGGAGATGGGCTGTAGAGTGACTCGGTGTTCTTATGACGAAGCGTCCGGCAACTGGATGGTTGAATACAAAGATCAACACGGCGGGTTGCACACGATTGAAGCCGAACACGTCATTTCATCTGCGCCGATGCGCACGCTGGTTTGCGGCTTATCACCTGATGTGAGCGAGCGAACGAAACGCGCAGCCGAAAGCCTCAAGTATCGCGACTTCCTCACGGTGATGTTGATCTTGAAAGATCGACACATGTTTGATGACAACTGGATCTACATTCACGATCCGAGCGTGAAGGTTGGCCGTGTCCAAAACTTCCGGTCCTGGTCACCGGAGATGGTGCCCGAGCGCGACAAGGTCTGTTACGGTCTCGAATATTTCTGCTTCGAACACGACGGTCTTTGGGATTCCGCCGACAGCGATTTGATCGAACTGGCGAAGCGCGAACTGATTCAGATCGGTCTGGCCAAAGAAGGCGATCTTGTGGATGGCTGCGTCGTTCGGCAAAGAAAAGCGTATCCGGTTTACGACGACGACTACGCGCGGCATGTCGCCACAATCCGTCAGGAACTGGAGACGCGTTATCCGAACCTGCACCTCGTCGGGCGCAACGGCATGCACAAATACAACAATCAGGACCACGCCATGATGACGGCGATGCTGTGCGTGGAAAATATTCTGGCCGACGCCAAGCTTTACGACCTCTGGCAGGTCAACAGCGACGCCGAATACCACGAACAGGGTCCGGCTGCGACCGAGGAAACAACCGGCACCGCGCTACGCCTCGTCCCGACCCGCGTCGTCGCCGCGCCAGAGCTTGCGCCAGAGGCGTAGTGGAAATTATTCGCTGAATTCCTCCACCGGCGGGCAGGAGCAGAAGAGATTGCGGTCACCGTATACATTATCGATGCGCGCGACGGCTGGCCAGAATTTGTGTTCACGCGTCCAAGGCGCGGGGAAAGCTGCTTGTTCTCGCGAGTAAGGGCGGTCCCATTTATCGGATGCGATTTGTCGCGCAGTGTGCGGTGCGTTTTTGAGCAAGTTATTTTGTCGATCTTGTTTTCCGCTGGCGATTGCTTCGATTTCCGCGTGGATGGCGATCATCGCATCGCAAAAGCGGTCTAGCTCGTGTTTTGGTTCGCTCTCAGTCGGCTCGATCATCATTGTGCCAGCGACGGGAAACGAAATTGTCGGTGCGTGAAAGCCGTAATCCATCAAGCGCTTTGCTGCGTCTTCGACTTCGATGCCTGCATTTTTCCACTGGCGGAGATCGATTATGCATTCGTGCGCGACGAGGCCGAGTTTGCCTTTGAAAAGAACTGGAAAGTACGGGTCGAGCCGTTTTGCGATGTAATTTGCGCTTAGAATCGCGACCTCGCTCGCTCGTTTCAACCCCTGTGCGCCCATCATGCGGATATACATCCATGTGATTGTCAGAATGCTGGCGCTGCCGTAAGGGGCGGCCGCGATGTTACCGACTTTCCCGCCGCTTGAACGATAGTTTGATCCATTGCCGTCGGGCGGCCGTTTTCCTCGGTTACCTTCGCCAAAAACGATTTTGCCTGTTGCGGTATCGACAATGAATTCGCGCGGAAGATACGGTGCAAGATGTTTGGCCACGCCGATCGGTCCCACGCCCGGGCCGCCGCCGCCGTGCGGGATGCAAAAGGTTTTGTGCAAATTCAAATGACAAACATCGGCGCCGTAGTCGCCGGGGCGGCAGAGACCTACCTGCGCATTCATGTTCGCACCATCCATGTAAACCTGGCCGCCGTGCGCGTGCACGATGTCGCAAATTTCGCGAATGGTCGGTTCGAACACGCCGTGTGTGGAAGGATACGTCACCATTAGCGCCGCGAGATCGCGCGCGTGCTGGTCCACTTTGGCGCGCAGATCGGCAAGATCGATATCTCCATCTTTCAAACAAGCGACCGAGACGACCTTAAACCCGGCCATCGCCGCGCTGGCTGGATTGGTTCCGTGCGCCGAAGTCGGGATGAGACACACGTTGCGATGTGCTTCACCGCGCGACCCGTGATACTCGCGGATCGCGAGCAGCCCTGCGAATTCACCCTGCGATCCGGCGTTGGGTTGCAACGAAATCGCGGCGAACCCAGTGATTTCGGCAAGCCATTCCTCGAGTTGCTGGCAAATCTCCATATACCCTGCCGCTTGTTCGGCGGGCGCGAACGGATGCAGTCTGGAAATCTCGGGCCATGAGATAGGAAACATTTCCGCGGTCGCGTTGAGTTTCATCGTGCATGAGCCGAGCGGGATCATGGAGGTCGTCAGCGACAGATCGCGCGACTCGAGCTTCTTGAGATACCGCAGCATTTCTGTCTCGGTATCGTGCGTGTTGAAGATCGGGTGAGTGAGGAATTGCGAAGTGCGGATTGCGGATTGCGGAATGCGAATTGGCGGCTCGCCAAGATGGTCGTCTCCAAAATCGCGCACGGTCGTGCCGCGAAAGATCGACATCAGCGCTTCGATGTCCCGCGGCGTTGACGTTTCATCGAATGAAATTCCGACTGCGCGCGGGCCAAGCGCGCGCAGGTTGCAGCCTACTTTTGCCGCGTGCTCCAGAATGACTTCGCTGGATTCTACTTCGACGCGAACGGTGTCGAAGAAATGGTCATGTGTAATTGTGTATCCAAGAGTACGCAGACCATCTGCAAGTTGGCTCGTCAGGCGATGAACGCGCTCGGCGATTGCGCGCAACCCGCGGGGACCATGATAGACTGCATACATTGAGGCGATGGCAGCGAGAAGAACCTGTGCCGTACAAATGTTGCTCGTCGCTTT
>WNFR01001769.1_pt1 | contig 22567 bp, 21 predicted proteins | sample 5400221 | NCBI WGS metagenome assembly WNFR01 (sample SAMN13153357, study PRJNA577476) | soil metagenome | isolation source: 40 cm soil under Madrone tree | place: USA:California | collected 2016-06-14 | reverse complement strand
CGGCGACGTGATCGTGTTCGCCTATCCGAAGGACCCGTCGCTGAGCTACGTGAAGCGGGTGGTCGGCGCGCCGGGTGACATCGTCGAAATGCGGATCGGGCAGGTGTACGCGAACGGCCAGCCGTTGGACGAGCCGTATGTACAGCGCCAGGATCCATTGCACGACGTATTCGATCCCAAGTTCAACTGGCAGCGCGAGTATCTCCTGCCGCCCACCGCGGAGCAGCGCCGCGGCTATCACCCGACGCGTGATACCTGGGGCCCCCTGCGTGTCCCGATGGACAAGTACTTCGTGCTCGGTGACAACCGGGATAATTCCGAAGATTCGCGCTATTGGGGATTTGTCGACGTGAGCGCGGTGAAGGGTCGCCCGCTCGTCGTCTATTTCAGTTATGAGCGGGGAACGCGCGACGCGCTCCCCTGGCTGACGGACATTCGTTGGAGCCGGCTCGGTTCGCTGATTCACTAGAGGTAGCTTCCCCGAGAGGAGTGGCCACCCGATGCAGCTGAATACGGCGAGGCGCGCATCATTTGACGAGGGATCTCTGGATCAGTATTTGCGGGAAATCAGCCAGTATCCGCTGATTACGCGAGAAGAAGAGGTCACCCTCGCGCAGCGGATCAAGCAGAACGATCGGGAGGCACTGGATAAGCTGGTGCGCTCCAACCTGCGCTTCGTCGTGTCGGTCGCAAAGAAATATCAGAATCAGGGTGTCTCGCTCTCCGATTTGATCAACGAGGGCAACCTCGGCCTGATCCGCGCCGCGCACAAGTTCGACGAGACGAAAGGCATCAAGTTCATCTCGTACGCCGTGTGGTGGATCCGGCAGGCGATCCTCCAGGCGCTCGCCGAGCAGTCGCGCATCGTGCGCGTGCCGCTGAACCGCGCCGGCACACTGCATCGCATCGGTAAGCGCTCCGCGTCGCTGTTGCAGGAGCTGGGCCGCGAGCCGACCGTCGAAGAGATCGCCGAGGGGATGGACATCTCCGAGGAGGAAGTCGCGAAGACGCTGTCGATCTCGCAGGCGCACCTCTCGCTCGACGCGCCGCTCACGCCGGGCGAAGACAACAAGCTGCTCGACTACCTGCCCGATACGACCAATCCCGGGCCGGACGACGAGATCTTCGAGCACGCGCTCACGGAATCGATCGAGTCGGTGCTCGCCACGCTGAAGGAGCGTGAGGCTCGCATCCTGCGCCTCTATTTTGGGCTGGAAGGCCAAGAGCCCATGACGCTCGAGGAGATCGGCTCGCAGCTCGGCATCACGCGCGAACGGGTCCGGCAATTGAAGGAGAAGGCGCTGGCGAGGCTCCGTCACGTCTCCAGAGCTCGCGCGCTGGAAAGCTTCCTGTCCTAAACTGACGTGCGTCGTGCGTCGTACGTGTAAAACGACGCACGACGTACCACGCACGACGCACGTTATATTCCCGCCCTATGGCCTCCACCGCATCGTTTGACGTGTCCACCGGTGCCGACCTCCAAGAGGTCGACAACGCGGTCAATCAAGCCCAGAAAGAGATCATCCAGCGCTACGACTTCAAAGGCTCGAAGGCGTCGCTGAGTTTTGATCGCGCGAAAGCCACGCTCACGCTCGTTGCCGACGACGACTTCAAGATGAAAGCGCTGTTCGACGTCCTGCAGTCCAAAATGATCAAGCGCGGCGTCCCGGTGAAAAACATGGAGCTCGGCGCGATCACGCCGGCCGCGAACGACACCGTGCGACGCGAGATCAAGCTCACGCAGGGGATCCCGCAGGAGAAAGCGAAAGCGATCGTGAAGGCCATCAAGGACAAGAAGTTCAAGAAGGCCCAGGCGTCCATTCAGGGCGAGGAGATCCGGGTGCAGGCGCCTTCGAAGGACGAGCTGCAGGAAGTGATCGCGTTCCTGCGCTCCCAGGATTTCGGGATCGAGCTCCGGTTCGGGAACTACCGCGGATGAAGCTCGGCGTCATCTCGCTCGGCTGCGACAAGGCGACGGTGGACTCCGAGCGGCTCGTCGGCGAGCTGGTCGGCCACGGCGCGGTCGTCACGCCCGACCTTCCGGGTGCCGACGTCATTCTGATCAACACCTGCGGCTTCATCGACGCAGCCAAACAGGAGTCGATCGATGCGATGCTCGAGGCCGCAAAACTAAAGACAACTGCGGCGGTCAAGGCGGTCGTGGTGGTCGGTTGCCTCGTGCAGAGATACAAGCATGAGCTGCAAACTGAGATTCCCGAAATCGATCTCTTTCTCGGGTTCTCGGAGCTCCACCATCTGATCCCCGAGCTTGCCCAGCGGGGGCTGATCGCCGATCCGGTCGCCGAGCATCCCGGAGTCCGGCAATTCCTCGGCGACCAGCCGCACGTACGATATCTGAAGATTTCGGAAGGCTGCGACCACACCTGCGCCTTCTGCGCCATCCCGCTGATGCGCGGCAAGCATCGCTCCGAGCCGCTCGCCCGGCTCGTGCGCGAAGCGCAGCAGCTCGAGGCGCAGGGCGCAAAAGAGATCAACCTCGTCGCGCAGGACCTGGGGCATTGGGGTAGGGACTTGGGGTTAGGGGGTCCCAAGATGCCCGATTTGCTCGAAGCGTTGCTGCACGAAACCTCGGTGCCCTGGTTCCGTCTTCTGTACGTCTATTCCGCCGGCATCAACCAGCGCCTGGTGGAGCTGATGGCCCGTGAATCGCGCATCGTTCCCTACATCGACATGCCGATCCAGCATGCGACCGATCGCATGCTCGAGCGGATGCGGCGCCCGGAGCGGCTCCACACCTTGCGGGAGAAGCTCGCCTGGCTGCGCGGCGCCATCCCCGACCTCGCGATCCGAACGACGTGCCTCGTGGGCTTTCCGGGCGAGACCGAAGAGGACTTCCGGGCGTTGCTTGCCTTCCTCGAGGAGGCGCAATTCGACCGCATGGGGGCGTTCTCGTACTCGCCGCAAGAAGGCACACGGGCGATGCAATATGAAGACGACGTAGAAGACGGCGTCAAGCGAGATCGTCTAGAAGAAATCGTCGAGGTACAGCGCGCCATCTCCGCCGAGCGGCTCTCACGATTCGTCGGGCGGGACGTGGAGGTGCTATTGGATCAACCCGACGTCGGTCGTGTGAAGTGGCAAGCGGACGATGTCGACGGCGTGACCTATCTGGCCTCCGGTGGATGGAGGAGACCGGGAGGCTTCGTGCGGGCGCGGATCACGGCCAGCGAAGACTACGATTTCCAGGCGGCTGCGCTGACGTGACGCGATCGAGCGAGCTTTTCAACCGGGCGAAACGGGTGTTGCCCGGTGGCGTGAACTCACCCGTGCGGGCGTTCCGGGCAGTCGGCGGGACGCCTTTTTTCGTGGCTCACGGTCACGGATCCAGCCTCGCCGATGTCGATGGTGAGGAGTATCTGGATTACGTGTGCTCCTGGGGTGCGCTGATCCTGGGGCACGCCCACCCCGTCGTCCTCGATGCGGTCCGTGCGGCGGCGGGACGGGGATGGACGTACGGCGCTCCGTGCGAGGCCGAAGTCGATCTCGCGGAGGAAGTGCGTCAGCGCATGCCGAGCCTCGAGATGATGCGGTTCGTGAACAGCGGCACCGAGGCGACGATGGCCGCGGTCCGGTTGGCGCGCGCGGCGACGGGTCGCGACATCATCGTCAAGTTCGAGGGCTGTTACCACGGTCACGCGGACAGCTTTCTCGTCAAGGCGGGATCCGGCGTCGCGACGCTCGGTCTGCCGGACAGTCCCGGCGTCCCCGCGGCACTGGCGGGCCTCACGCTCACCGCGCCGTTCAACGATGCCAGGTCCGTTGCCGACCTGTTTCGCGAACATGCCGATCGGATCGCCGCCGTCATCGTCGAGCCGTATGTCGGCAACGCGGGCTTCATCCCTCCCGAGTCCGACTTTCATCCGGCATTGCGTTCGCTGTGTGACCGGCACGGCGCACTGCTGATCTTTGATGAAGTGATGACCGGATTCCGCGTAGCGGCGGGAGGGGCGCAGGAACGTCTCGGCGTCAAGCCCGATCTCACGACGTTGGGCAAGATCGTCGGCGGCGGATTTCCGGTTGGGGTGTACGGGGGCCGCGCCGACCTGATGAAACGCGTCGCGCCCGAGGGCCCGGTCTACCAGGCGGGCACGCTGTCGGGCAATCCCGTGGCGATGGCGGCCGGACTCGCGACGCTGCGAGAGACGAGCAAGCCCGGATTCTACGAGACGTTGAACCGGCGCACAGACCGGTTGGTGAGCGGGCTCCAAAACGCTGCCCGCCGCAACGGCGTCGCGGTGACCACGGGTCACGCCGGATCGATGTGGGGTCTCTATTTCACGCCGGGTCCCGTGCGCAACTACGCCGACGCCAAGCAGTCCGAAACGGCGTTGTTCGCGCGCTGGCACAAGGCCGCGCTCGCGCGCGGCGTGTTCCTCGCGCCGTCGACTTTCGAGGCGGGCTTCGTTTCGGCGGCGCACTCCGACGCCGATATCGATTTCACCATCGAGCAGCTCGATGCGGCGCTGGCCGAAGCGCGCGCTCGCTAGCGTCGCGCTGCTGGCGACGGCCGCGTGCCCGCGTCCGCCGCGCGCTCCTCAGCCCGCGGTGGCGGGTGAGCCGGAGCTCCGAATCGGTCTCGCAGTGGGGCTGCCGAACGCGTCGATCGGCGGGCCCGAGAGCGGCGAGCTGTTCGTCAGCGAGGCGGCGAGCGGCTTGCCGGTGGGATCGATCCCGGCCGGCGTCCGCTGGGTCGTCTTCCCCGATTCGGCCGATCCCTCCCGCCTCCGCCTGGTGAAGCCCGACAGCACGCGCACCGACGCGCTGCGCGGCATCGCGGTCGTGAACGTCACCGAGAACCGGTTCGCAGTCGCCAATGCCCGGCGCTACCGCGGGCGCATCAACGTCACGTCGGGGCGCGGCGGCCTGACGGTGGTGAACCAGGTCAACGTCGAGAGCTACATCGCGGGCGTCGTCCCGCCGGAGATCGGCGCGCGCCGGCCCGACGAGCTGGCAGCTGTGCTCGCCCAGGCCGTCGTGTCGCGGAGCTTCGCGATCAAGAATCGCGGCCGGTGGGATGCGTTTGGTTTCGACGCATATGCCGATACGCGCGATCAGGTGTATCTCGGCGTCGCCGTGGAAACCGATCAGGCCTGGGATGCCGTCCGCCGAACCGCGGGTCAGGTGCTGTCGTACGACGGCGGCGTGATCGACGCGTATTTCCATTCCGCCTGCGGATTCAGCACCGCGGGAGTGGAGGAGGCGTTTGCGACCGCGCGCGCACGTCCCTACTTGCGACCGGTGTCGGACGCCCGCGGCGACGGGGGGGGGCATTTCTACTGCGACATCTCCCCGCGATTTCGGTGGCGCGAAGAATGGGACGGCTCCAAGCTGCGCGCTATATTGTCGCGAACGCTGCCCACCGTCACGCCGCTCTCCGGTGACGGGCTGCAGCGGATCACCGACGTCACGGTGAGCCGCACGACCCGATCGGGCCGCGTCGGCGAGCTGCGGATCGTGTTCGAGCGTGGCGACATTCGGATTCCGGGACCCGACGTCCGCGCGGTGCTGCGCCCGGAAGCGGATCGCCTGCTCTCGAGCGCCGCGTTTCAACTCACGGTGACGAAGGCCAACGGCGAGGTCACACGCGTCGTCGCCGCAGGGGCAGGCTCCGGGCATGCGGTGGGGATGTGCCAGTGGGGAGCGATCGGCCGCGCGCGCGCTGGGCAGGACTATCGGTCAATCCTAAATACCTATTTCCCTGGAACGAAAATTGAGAAGCTCTACTAGGGCGGATGGGCGGATGGGCGGATGGGCGGTTCGAAAAGTCGCCGTGCTCGTGATTCTTCTATCCGGCCATCCGGCGATCCGGCTATGCGCCCAGGGCGTCCTCAACCAGTTCTCCTACGATAATCTCCGCCTCTCCGGCATCCAGCTCGACGCCGGACTCCTCGGCGCATCGGATTTGACCGGGGCGACTGTCGGTGGACTGCGCATCGACTATGGCCGCATCGCGCCCAAAGTACGGCTCCTGCTCGGTCTGTCGTACTTCCACTCGCGATTCGATCAGCAGGCGATCAACCGGTTCGAACGGCGCCTCGATAGCATCGTGAATCCCTCGACTCCCGATAGCATCAACCTCGGCCGCATCTCGCTCAGCGACATCATCGGCGACATCGATTTCCAGTTCGTCTTTCCGCAGGGCCACGGCGTCACGGCGTATCTCGGTACCGGCATAAGTATTCACGCGCGCAACGGCAGCGGCGCGGCGATCAACGGTACGTTCATGGAAGATGCCCTCGACGTCATCACGGCGGGGTTAAACGGCACGATGGGGTTCGAGTTCAATCTTTCGCACGCCTGGCGCTTCACGGTGGATGGACGCGGCGTGCTGTCGAGCGGGCTGCGAAGCGTCAGCCTCCGGACGGGCATCATGTATCGGCTGCACGGGAGCAGGGAGCAGGGAACCGGGAGCGGGAACAGGAAGTGAACGACCCGATTCGCGTCGGGGTGCTTGGCGCGGGCGCTATCGCGCAGGTCGCGCATTTGCCCGTGCTCAGGCGGCTGCCCGGCGTCGAGGTGGTCGGGATCTGCGACAACGATGTCGGCAAGGCGCAGGCCCTCGCTGCCCGCTTCGAGGTGAAGGACACCTACGACGACATCGAAGAAGTCCTCCGTTACGCCAACGTCGACGTCGTAGTGGTCTGCACGCCCAACCATCTGCACGAGATCCACGTCACGTCGGCGCTCGCGGCCGGTGCGCACGTGTTGTGCGAGCGGCCACTGGCCCTGACGCTTGCCGGCGTAGAGCGCGCCCTCGCGGCGAGCGACAAGTACGGAAAGCGCGTGATGGTCGGCATGAATCACCGCTTCCGCTCCGACGTGCAGGCGGTGCGCGGCTTTCTCGCCGGCGGCGACCTCGGAGCCCTCCAGGCGGTGCGCGGCGGCTGGTACACGTTTCAGCCGAGCCGGCAGATGCTGGGGTGGCGGCTGCGGCGCGAGCAGGCCGGCGGCGGCGCGGTGCTCGATCTCGGTCTGCCGCTCATCGATCTGGGGCTGTGGCTCGCGGGCTGGCCGACACCGAAGCGCATCTCCGCGCACTTGACCAGGTCGAGCAAAGACGCGGTCGAGGACATGGGGTCGGCGTTGATCGTGTGCGAAAACGGCGTGTCGATCACGGTCGACGTCAGCTGGCGCCACCTGGGGCAAGGGGAGAGGTTCTGGTTCGACATCGTCGGGGCGAAGGGTTCGGCGATGATCCAGCCGCTGCGCATCTTCAAGGAGCAGCACGGCGCCGCCGTCGACGTCACGCCGACCGGTGCCACGGGACGCGAAACGCAGTTCATTCAGTCGTATCGTGCCGAATGGATGTACTTCCTCGCGGTGATCAAGGGCGACGTGAACGCACCGCCGCCCCGCGATCAGCTCGCGCTGCAGCGCGCGCTCGATGCGATCTACCGCTCCGCTGACGAAGGGCGCGACGTCTTGCTGTGAGCCGGCGTCAGGTCGCAGTGCTCGTCGGGTTAGGGGCGATCGCGCTCACCGCCAGCTATCCCCCGTTCCCGCTTCCTTTCCTCAGTTTCTTCGCGATCGCGCCCGCGGTCCTGCTCCTCCAGCAGGCGGTGCGCGATGCCAGTCCCCGCGCCGCCTTTCGCTGGGGCTGGTGGTACGGCCTCGTCAGCAACGCCCTGGTCCTCTACTGGATGGTCGTCGCCCTGTGGCATTTCACGCCGCTCTCGGCGCTCGGCTATCTCGCGACGATCGCTGTGCTCGGCTTACTCACAGGACTGATGTTCTGGTTCGTCGTCCGGATTCGATTGGCGGCGCCAGCCGTGCCGCTGATGCTCGTACTGCCAGTCGCCTGGACCGCGCTCGAGTGGCTCGTCGGGCATCTCGGCGACGTTCGCTTCCCGTGGCTCGGCCTCGGTACGTCGCTCGCGGATGCGCCGATCCTCGTGCAATGGGCGGACATCGCCGGCGCCCGCGGCGTGACGCTGTGGCTGGCGTGGTGCAACGTCGCCCTCGTCGAAGCTGCAATGGACGTGCGTGGTGCGAGGTACCTGGTGCGGGGATACGCGAGTGTGCTCGTGACGGTGTTGCTCGCCCTGGGATATGGCGTGTGGCGCGTGAAGACCCTGCCGCTTCGCGATCTGGGCGTCGCCGGATTGGTGCAGCCCAACGAGGGATTCCGCGAGAAATGGGATCCGGCGCATGCGGATAGCGTCGTTGCCACGCTGATCGACGGGTCGCGCCAGCTGGCCCCCGAGTTTCCTCGGCCGCAGCTGATCATATGGCCGGAAGCGGCGATTCCCGATCTTCTGTGGCGGCGGCCGCAATGGGAAGCAAGGATCACCGCGCTGGTGCGGGAAACGCACGTGCCGATCTTCACGGGAGCCGTGTGGGCCGACTCGACCTATCGGAGCCGACTCGATCCGTACTACAACGCGGCCTTGTTCATCGACACCACCGGGGAATGGCGTAAATACCCGGTGTACGCCAAACATTATCTCGTGCCGGTCACGGAGCGCGTGCCCTTCGTCCCAGTCGGTGTTTTCCGCGCCATTCCGGGGCTCCGGAATTGGTCCGGTGGCTTCACGCCAGGCCGCGATCTGCCGCTCTATAAAAGCGCACTTGGTCAGTTTGGCGTGATCGTCTGCTATGAGTCGGCATTCGAGGACTTGCCGCGCAAGTACCGCGCGGAGGGCGCCAACTTCCTGGTCAACATCACCAACGACGCGTGGTTTGGGCGCACCAGCGCGCCGCGACAACATGCATCGCATCTGATCATGCGCGCGATCGAGACTCGCATGGGCGTGGCGCGCGCGGCCAACTCCGGGATCTCGGAGTTCGTAGATCCCATGGGCCGCACCTATGCGGCCACAAAGCTCGATGAGAAGACCTTCGTCTCCGGCGTAATCCGCACCACCGACGTGATTCCATTGTACGTCCGTCTCGGCGATTGGGTGGGCCTGCTGGTCGTGGTGCTCACACTCACGGGGGTCGTCTTTCTTGTAAAGCGTCGTCTCCGTCCATGACCCGCGTCGGCGTCGACGTCGGCGGGACGTTCACCGATCTCGTCGCTGTCCGGCCCGATGGGGTTCTTGAAATCCGCAAAGTAGGCACCACGCCGCAGGACCCGTCGCTCGGGTTGCTGCGCGCGCTCGAGGCGCTCGGAACGGACGGCATCGATGTCCTGGTGCATGGGACGACGGTCGCGACCAACGCACTCCTCGAGCGCCGCGGCGCGCGCGTCGTACTGGTCACCACGGCCGGCTTCGAGGATCTCTTGTGGCTGCGCCGCCAGGATCGGGCGGCGCTCTACGATCTGGCCAAAGCCCATCCCGAGCCGGTCGTCGCCCGCCGAGACGTGATCGGCGTCAGGGAGCGCATGGGTCCGGACGGGGCAGTCGCGGCGCTCGCGGAAAGCGAGGTGTCACGCGTAACGGCGCTGGCGCGCACGTTTGCACCCGAGTCCGTCGCCATTGCATTGCTGTTTGCGTTTCGCCATCCCGAGCATGAGCGCCGTCTCGCGGCCGCACTGCGCGCCGCCCTGCCGAACGTTCCGGTCACCGCCAGTCATGAAGTCCTGCCGGTGTTTCGCGAATACGAACGCACCAGTACGACCAGCGCCGAGGCGTATCTGAGGCCGAAAGTGGCCGCGTATCTGCAGAAGACTAGGGCGATAACCGAGCGACGCGGCGTGAGGTCGCTGCGAATCATGACATCCAGCGGAGGAACTCTGTCGCCTGAGCAGGCGGCGAATCGGGCGGCGAGTCTGGCGCTGTCGGGTCCTGCCGGCGGCGTCGTCGGCGCCCGGCTCGTCGGTGCCGCCGTGGAAACCGACGATCTCCTCACGGTCGATATGGGCGGCACGAGTGCCGACGCGAGCCTGATCAGCGGCGGCGTCGCGCTGACGGAGGGCGCCGAGTCGGTCGCGGGAGTGCCGCTCGCCCTGCCCGCCATCCTGATCGAGACGGTAAGTGCCGGCGGCGGAAGCATCGCGGCAGTGGACGAGGGCGGCGCCCTTCGGGTGGGTCCCCGCAGCGCGGGCGCGGAGCCGGGTCCCGCGTGTTACGGACGGGGCGGCACGGAGCCGACGGTGACCGACGCCTGCCTCGTGCTCGGCTGGCTCGATCCCCAGTACCCGCTCGCGGATTCGGTCCGGCTCGACAGGGCCGCGGCCGAGCGTGCGCTGTCCACACTGCCATTTTCTCACGACGTCTGCGAAATCGCTGCCGGGATCATCCAGGTCGCTACCGCGGTGATGGCGCGCGCGCTGAAGCGCGTCAGCGTGGCGCGCGGCATCGATCCGCGCGGCATGGCGTTGCTGCCGTTCGGCGGCGCCGGGCCCCTGTTCGGTTGTGCGTTAGCGGACGCGCTGGGAATGGCCCGAGTCGTGGTGCCCCCGCATCCGGGCGTGCTGAGCGCGTTGGGGCTCGCTGCCGCGCCCGAGCGGGTGGACGTGCTGGCCTCGCTGCACCGCCCACTGGCCGATCTCGAGGGCGGCGAGCTGGCGGAGGCGTTTCGGCCGCTCGTCGCGGCGGCGGCTGCGGCACTACCCAATTCTGGCGTGACGCGCTTCGTCGATTGCCGATACCGGGGGCAGGGGTACGAGCTCACCGTTCCGGCGCCGCGCGACGATGCCTCGACGCTCGCGACCGCGTTCCGCACCGCCCATCGCGCGCGGCACGGACACGGAGAATCCGACCAACCGATCGAGCTCGTCAATCTGCGGGTGGTGGCCGAGCGCCCGGTGCGGGCGGCGCCGGTCGGCCGGCGTGCCGGAGTCGGTGTTCCGAGCGCGGGGCGTCGCATGATCGTGACGCGCGACGGCAAGCGGGTCCGCGCCGATGTGTGGCCGCTGGGCGAACTGCCCACGGGACGTCAGGTCAACGGCCCCGCGGTCCTCGCGGGTCCCGATGCCACCGGCCTCATCGAGCCGGGGTGGCGCGGCCTCGTCCACGCATCCGGCGCCGTGATCGTGGAGCGGACGTGAGGCTCGACGCCGTCGGTCTCGAAGTCATGGCGCACGCGTTCGCATCGATCGCGGAGGAGATGGGACTCGTGCTCGTGCACAGCGCGTTGTCACCGAACATCCGGGAGCGCCGCGACGCCTCGGCGGCGCTGTTCGATGCGGATGGCGAGATGATCGCGCAGGCGGCGCACATCCCCGTGCATCTGGGCGCCCTGGCCGACGCCGTGGCGGCGGTGCGCACCCTCGACCCGCGACCCGGCGAGCTGTTCCTGCTCAACGATCCGTACGCCGGCGGCAGCCACCTTCCCGATCTCACCCTCATCGGCGCGATCGAGATCGAGGCCCAAGTCGGCGGATACAGCGTCGTCCGTGCCCACCACTCCGACATCGGCGGGATGACGGCGGGCAGCATGCCGGCCGGCGCGCGCGAGCTATACCAGGAAGGCCTCATCATCCCGCCCACCCGATTCACGCCCGATCTCGAGCGCCTGGTCCTCGCCAACGTGCGCACGCCGGCGATGCGGCGCGGTGATCTCGCGGCGCAACGGGCGGCGGTGGAGCGCGGCGCGAGCGGCCTGCGGTCGCTGGCCCGGCGCCACGGCTGGGCGGCGCTGAGCAGTGCGGCGCGCGAGCTGCTCGACTATGCCGAACGCCGGACCCGGGCTCTGTTGCGGAAGATGCCGGTGCAAGCGTCAGCGACGGACTATCTCGAGGGCGATGGTGTCATTGACGAAGATCTTGAGATTCGCGTGCGTATCGCGATCGAAGACGGAATCTTTCACGCCGATTTCACCGGCACGCGGGAGGCGGCGCCGGGCAACGTGAATTGTCCGATCGCCGTGACGCGCTCCGCCGTGTTGTTCGTGGTGCGCACGCTGCTGCCCGACGATGTGCCGATGAATGGCGGCGTGCCGCGCGCGATCCACGTCACGGCGCCGTCGGGATGTCTCGTCAATGCGCGGCCGCCCAGCGCGGTGGCCGCGGGAAACGTCGAGACGTCGCAGCGCATTGCCGACACCGTGTTTCGCGCGCTCGCGGCTGGCGGCTGCGTCGTCCCGGCACAGGGGCAGGGAACGATGAACAATGTGACATTCGGGGGCCTGGGGGTTGGAGGCTCGGGCCTAGGCGAAGGCTGGACCTACTACGAGACGATTGGCGGAGGCCAAGGCGCGAGTCAGGGTGCCAACGGACCGTCCGGCGTGCATGTCGGGATGTCGAACACGTTGAACACGCCGATCGAAGTACTGGAGATGGAGCACCCGCTGCGCGTGCGCACCTACGCGCTGCGCACCGGCAGCGGCGGCCCGGGGCAGTGGACGGGGGGCGACGGTGTCATCCGCGAATTCGAGGCGCTCGCCCCGATGGAGACGACGCTGCTCACCGAACGCAGGCGGCACGGGCCTGCCGGTGGAGCGGGCGGGCTGGATGGTGAGGCGGGAGCGAATCTGCTCAACGGTCAGAGACTCGCGTCGAAGACGACGATGCGACTGGTCGCGGGGGACGTCCTCCGCATTGAAACCCCGGGTGGTGGCGGCTGGGGGAAAGGACAAGATCCATGACGTGGGCCTTGATCTCGTTGCTCGGCTTGCTCGCGGGCGTCATCTCGGGGCTGTTCGGCGTGGGTGGCGCCGTGGTGATCATCCCCGGTCTCGTGCTGATCGCCAAGCTGCCGCAGCACACGGCGCATGGGACGTCGCTGGCGGCCCTGCTCCTGCCCGTCGGGTTGCTCGGCGTGCTCGAGTACTCGAAGCGCGGGCAGGTGCATTGGGCCTATGCGGCGGTCGTCGCCGTGGGTTTGCTCATCGGCGCCTACTTCGGGGCGCGGCTCGCGGGATCGATTTCGGACGTCACGCTGCGCAAGATGTTCGGCGGGTTTCTGCTGCTGATCTCGGTAAAGTTGCTCTTGACCTGACCGTTCAGGGTCGGGCTGCGTCCTCGACTTTGCGTTGAAACACCTTGCCGTCGATGAACAGCCTGAAGAGATCCTGGTCGAGCTGCCCTTCCTTGACCTCGGTGGTGAGGATATCGATCGCCCGATCGACGGACACAGCGCGCTTGTACGGTCGGTCCTGCGCCGTCAGCGCGTCGTAGATGTCGCTGATCGTCATCATCCGCGTCTGAATGGGAATCCCCTCGGCGGTAATGCGTCGCGGATATCCGCGCCCATCCATTTTCTCGTGGTGACCGTACGCGATCAGTGGAATGTGTTGCAGCTCCCGCGTCCACGGGATGCGCTGCAGAAACTGATACGTATGCGTGACATGGCTCTCGATCTCGTGGCGCTCGGCGTCGTCCAGGCTGCCTTTGCGGATCGTGAGGTAGCGCATTTCGTCCGGTGAGAGAAACGGCTCGGTATTCCCGTCGAAGGCCAGATAGGTCCGGTTCGACCACGCCTTGAGCTCTTCGAAGCTGCCGTCGGGAAGGATGCTGGGCTCGTTGGCCTGGAGTACGATCTCGAGGAACCGATCCAGCTCGGCCAACTGCTCCTGGTGCGCCGCTTCCTGCTCTTTGACGAAGCTGTCGTAGCCTTTTTTGCCGTTGCTCTCGAGGTATTCGGACCGTTTGCGCCAGAACTCGCGTTCCGCCGTGCGCCGGATGAACGCGTGGCGATGGCGCACGAGCCCGAGATCGGACGGGTACAGTTTCTTCGCCTTGATGAGGACCTGCTCGCGGACGCCGACCTTGCCGAAGTCATGCAACAGGGCGGCATAGCGGATCTCTTTGAGCTGTTCGCGCGTGAACGTGACGTCGCGATAGGGACCATCGCCGGCGCGGTCCACGATCTCCGCGAGCCCGACCGTCATCCCGGCGACGCGTCCGCTGTGACCGTACGTCGTCGGATCACGTTGCTCGATGGCGTGCACGGCCGCCAGTACGAAGCCCTCAAACAGCTTCTCGATGTCCTCGTACAGCCGGCTGTTCTCGATGGCGACTGCCGCCTGGCCCGCCAGCGCCGTCACGAGCTCGACGGTGCGCTTCGAGTAGGGTACGACCTGACGGTCGACGTCGGCGGGGGTGGTGAGAATCGCCTCGAAGTTGCGCTTGCGATTGATGAGCTGCAGCACGCCGATGATCTCGTCTTTGTGATCTTTCATGGGAATCACGAGCATCGACTTCGTGCGATAGCCGTAGCGCTCGTCGAACGAGCGGTTGATCGTGTACTCGACATCCGGCGGCAGGAAGTACGCATCGTCGATGACGAGCGGATCACCGGTGACCGCGCAGTAGCCGGCGAGGCTGGTGCGATCCACCGGAATCGTGAATTCGACGAACGGTGCTTCGGGCTTCGAGTAGGTCTGGGCGAGCCGGAAACGAAGGCGCTTCGTTCCCTCCTCGTTGAGCTCGACGAGATACAGGCTGCCGGCATCCGACTGGGTGATGCGCCGCGCTTGGGTCAGGATCAACTCGAGCAGAGTCTTAATGTCGCGTTCCGTGCCGAGCGCGACGCCGATCCGCGTCAGCTCGCCGATCTCGCGCGCGCGGTGCGCGGCCTCGCCGCGCGCGCGCGCCGTCTCGGCCCGTGCCGCGGCTTCGCGGAATCCGGCCCGGATGGCGACCAGCAGCCGCCGGGGAGTCGTCGGATACGTGAGGAACCCCGACAGGAATTCGGTCGGCAGCGTTTCCGGCACGTCGGTCTCGCCGTCCCGTCCGAGCGCCACAATGGCGCCGCCCGCATCCACGAATGCCCGCATGACATCGACGGGAAAGAGGGAGCGGCTTTCCGCATCGAGCAGCAGGACCGTCGGGCGATCGTCCACGACGGTCACGTCCCTGGCCTGGCGGACCGGACGGGCCTCCACCTGCGAGGTCTCGAGCGCCGGCGCGACGGCGTCAGGGCGCCACATCGGCGGATGCAGGAGCACGTATCTCACGGCTTGACGCCAAAGCCGAAGCGCGCCAGCGCTCCTAGTCGGGAGAGCCGGCGCGCCGCCTCAGCACTTAGGCGAGTGACGGGGTTCGTTAGGACGACTTCACCCGCTGCAGGCCTTCCTCGGCCTCAGCGTAACCCGGGAAAATGACGAGGGCGCGGTTGAACATCTCCACCGCCTTGTCCTTCTGGCCGTGGTCCGAATACAGCAGCCCGCGTGAGTAGTAGGTCAGCGCTTCGGTCGGGACCTGGCGACCCATGCGCTGCTCCGAAGCCTGCCGCTGCAGCGCAGGCAGGTTCGCGTCCTTCATGAGCCGCGCCGCGATGTTGCGGATGATGTCGAACATGTGATCGCGCTGCATCCGCTCAGACTCCGTCTTCACGATTTCGCTCGTCTCGGTGTTGACGAGACGGACGTCCACGCGGAAGTCGCCGTAGAAATCGACGAACGTGCCGAGGACGACGTAGCGGGCACCCACGAGCTTCCCGACCTTCGCGGCAGTCTGCGGATCGACGCGACCCTGTGCGCCGAGATTCTGCTCATCGACCAGGCGCTGGATCTCCTGACGCTCGACCACGCGCGCTGCGGGATTCTGAGACAGCTCCGAAATCATCATCCCGGCGATGCCGCGCTCGAGGGCGTCGAAATCCTCCTTGCCCTGACCGTAGGAGCCGCCGTTGTTGAAAGGGAGGACGGCGATGCCGGGGCGGGTATCCTGGTTGCGTTGCTGCGCCCCCAGGAGCACCGGAACCAGACTCAACACCGTCATGACTGCACGCGCGCGCATAGCTACTCCTCGGGTCACAGGGTCACCTTCATTCCCTCTTGTGCTGCGTCTACCTCGAGCGAGCCGCCGCGCGTCTTGGCGAACTTGCGCGCCGCGGCCACGAGTCCATCCATTTCCTGGTCGCCGTGCTCGGGCTCGTGGTGAAACAGCACGAGCGTCTTGACACCGGCATCGTGGGCGAGCGTCACTGCCTCTTCATACGTTGAATGACCCCAGCCGCGGTGCTGTTCCAGCTCCTTCGGCGTATACATGGCGTCGTGAATCAGCAGGTCGACACCCTTCAAGAACGCCACGAAGTCACGCCGCCAGCTCGCCGGGACGTCGTATTGTCCACCGGGGCCCAGCTCGTTGTCCGTCACGTACGCCATACTCGGCCCGCCCGACCCTTTCGCGGGCGTGAGGCGGAATCCCAACGTGGTGCCCGGATGGCGCAACTTCACCGTCCGCACCCGGAACTCGCCGATCGAGAACTCGTCCGAGTCCACCTGCTGCACCGTCAGCGACGCCGACAGCGCGTCGAGCGGAACCGGGAACACCGCCGGATCCATCTGTTGACGCAGGATCGCTTCCAGCGACGCGGTCCCCTGACGCGATCCCCAAATGCGCACGGTGTTGCCCGGCGCGAAAAACGGCTTGAAGTGCGGTAGTCCCTGAATGTGATCCCAGTGCGCGTGGGACAGCAGAATCTCGACTTTGGCGGCGCCGTTTTGTTTGGCGACCAGATCGAGGCCCAACGCCCGGATTCCGGTGCCGGCATCGAGGACGACCAGCTGGCCTTCGCGGCCTTCGACGGCGACGCACGGCGTGTTGCCACCGTAGCGCGCCGTCGCGGGCCCGGGAGTAGGAATACTCCCCCGGGTTCCCCAGAAGCTCACCGTGTACGTCATGCGGGTCGGCACGCCGATACTCGGCCTAAGTTACTGGCAATTAGTGACGTAGAGCCGTGACGCGAGTCACGACCGGCCCGCCGCTTGCTCCAGTGAGCCCCGGTCTTTGATCACAATGTCCTTGCGACTTACGTCAATCATTCCCTTATCGACCAGCTCGCGCATCGTGCGCGACACCGTCTCGCGCGAGGAGCCGATCATCTGGGCGATGGTGTGGTGGGTGAGACGGCGCGTGATCTTCTGGCCGTCCGTTTCATCGGCAAGGTCCAGTAACAGCTGGGCGACGCGTCCGTGCACGTCGAGCAGGACGAGGCTGCCGACTTTTTCATCCACGCGGCGGAGCCGCCGCGAGAGCTCGCGCAGCAACGCGAGCCCGATGCCCGGTGAGTGTTCGAGGATGCCTTGGAAATCTTCGCGGCGCAGCACGTAGAGCGTCGAATCTTCCATCGCGATGACGTGCGCCGACCGTGGCTCGTCGTCGATCAGCGCCATCTCGCCGAAGAACTCTCCCTCGCCCAGCACCGAGAGAATGACTTCGCGCCCATCCTCGCCGATGAGGACGACTTTCACCTGACCCTTGGCGACGACGTAGAGCGCGTCGCCGGGATCGTCCTCGAACAGGATGACGGAGTTCTTGGGGTAAGCGCGGTCGCGAGCCACGTCCACCACGCGCTGCAGGTCGGCGGCGGAGAGCTGGCTGAACAGCGGAACCTTTTGCAGCACGTCAGCGGCAGACACGCGAACAGCTTACGCTGCGTGTCTGGCGGTGTCAATCGAAGCAAAGCGCAAGCCTTGCAGCCAAGTTGGTGCCCTGATTATATTTCCGCACTTCGTTCCGTCCGACAATTCAGGCAAGGATGTGTGCAGTGAAACCCGGGATTCACCCCAAATACCAGCGGGCAACCGTCCAATGCGCGTGCGGCAACACGTTTGTCACGCGCTCGACCACGCCTGTGATTCACGTCGAAGTCTGCGCCAGCTGCCACCCGTTCTTTACGGGCAAGCAGAAGCTGCTTGACACGGCCGGCCGCGTGGAGCGGTTCCGCCAGAAGTACGCCACCAAGGCGAGCTGATCCCGTGGAGACCCGACTCCGCCAAGCGCTCGCGCGGGCGGAGGAGGTCGCCCGGGAACTGGCCGACCCCGCCACTGCGCGGAGTCCGGCCAAACTCAAGCAGCTCGGCCGCGAACACGCGCAGCTCGACGAAATCCGGCAGACCCACCAACGGATCGAGCGTCTCGAGGCCGAGCTGGGTCAGGCCCAGGAAGTCCTCGCCGACAAAGACCCCGAGCTCTCCCAGCTCGCCCGCGCCGACGTCGATCGTCTCCGGCCCGAGATCGACCGGCTCGAGGCGGAGCTCGCAGAGCTGCTGACCCCCAGCGATCCGTTCGACGATCGCGATGCCATCGTAGAAATCCGGGCCGGCACCGGAGGAGATGAAGCCGCGCTGTTCGCTGCCGATCTCTTCCGGATGTACACGCGCTTCAGCGAGCGGCGGGGATGGAAGGTGGACATCCTCTCGCTCTCCGCGGGAACGCTCGGCGGGCTCAAGGAAGCGGTGTTCGCGGCCCGAGGTCCCAAAGCGTACGGGACGCTGCGCTACGAGTCTGGTGTGCACCGGGTGCAGCGCGTCCCCGTCACCGAGCAGCAGGGCCGCATCCATACCTCCGCCGCGACCGTCGCCGTCTTGCCGGAAGCAGAAGAAGTCGACGTCAAGATCGAGGACAAGGATCTGCGCATCGACGTGTTTCGCTCGGGTGGCCCCGGTGGCCAGAGTGTCAACACCACCGATAGCGCCGTCCGCGTGACGCACCTGCCGACCGGCCTCGAGGTGAAGTGCCAGGATCAGAAGTCCCAGCTGCAAAACAAGATCAAGGCGATGGAGATCCTGCGCTCGCGACTCCTGGACCGCAGGGTGGCCGAGCAGGAGGCGGAGCGGTCGCGCGAACGGCGGGCGCAGGTGGGCACCGGTGACCGCTCGCAAAAAGTCCGCACGTACAACTTTCCGCAGAACCGTGTGACCGATCATCGCATCCATTTCACGACGCACAGCGTGGATCAAGTGTTGGATGGGAAGCTCGACGATCTGATTGCCGCCGTGAAGCAGGCGCAGGAGAAGGAGCGGCTGAGTGCCTGAAGTCCGCGTCCTGCGGCGAATCACGGACGAGCTGGCCCGCGCAACCGGAGAGGGCTCGCTTGGGGACGGCGAACCCACCGCGCTGTGGGCTGCAGTCTCCGGCATGAAGTCGGCGGAGGTCTGGCTCAAACGGGACAGCGAAGCCTTGCCCGATGTCGTCGAACGCTTCTGGAACGCGGTCGAGCAGCGCAAACGTGGCGTACCGTTCGCGTACGTGGCGGGGTCCGTCGGCTTTCGAACGTTAGATCTCAAGATCGATCGCCGCGCGCTCATTCCGCGACCGGAGACCGAAGGTCTCGTCGATCTCGTCCTCGCGCGATGCTCCACCGGTCTCGTCGCCGACGTCGGCACGGGGTGCGGTTGCATCGCGCTCGCGTTGGCGGTGGAAGGCCAGTTCGACAAAGTGGTCGGCGTCGAGCGGTCCGCGGCCGCCGCGGCGCTCGCGCGTGAGAATGTGCAACGAGTTGCCGCCCGGACACCCGTCGAGATTCGCGAGGGGAAGCTGCTTGCTCCGCTCGTGGACCAAGGGGAGCGCTATCACGCGATCGTGTCGAATCCGCCCTATCTCACGGCCGCGGAGTACGCCGAGCTCGACCCCTCAGTCGCGCAGTTCGAGCCGCGGGAGGCGCTCGAGAGTGGGAGCGACGGTCTCGACGCGACGCGCAGCCTCTTGGCCGGGGCCGCAGCTGTCCTTGAGCCGGGCGGGCTGCTCGCCGTCGAAATCGACGAACGGCGGGCCGATGCTATTCGATTGCTGGGCCGCGAATATGGATGGGACGTTGCAATTCACGCCGACCTGTTCGGCCGCCCGCGCTATGCGCTGGCCAAGGAGGCTTAGTGCTCGAGGAGAAGGCAGAAGAACTGGGACGGCTACTCGGCCAGACCGACGAGTACAAGGCGTTGCGTCGCGCGACGGAAGCGCTGCGTGAGGATCAAGCAGTCCAAAAGGTGCTCGCGGAGGCGGAGCGGCTCGCGCAGGAGATCGAGCGCGTCGCGCAGCAGGGGCAAGAACCGTCCAAGGAGCAGGTCGAGCAGTACGATCGCGCGCTCCAGAGCGTGCAGGCGAACTCGGTGTACCAGCAAATGGTCGCGGCCCAGGCGAATTTCGAGAAGCTCATGACCCGGATTAATGCCCGGATTTACGAGGGCATCAAGAAGGGCGCCGCGAGTCCCATCATCACGCTTGGCTAGGGACCGGGCCTTGGGGGGGGGGGATCGGGACTCGGGGTTCTTCGTGGTGATCGAAGGACCGGAGGGGGCGGGGAAGTCCACGCTCGTAAAGTGGCTCGTCGCGCGCCTCCAGGCCGAGGACCGGCCCGTGGTGCCAGTCCGAGAACCGGGTGGCACACCGATCGCCGAGGCGGCGCGGAAACTGGCGCTGAAATCGCGCCACGACCGGGCGTTTGGCGCCGAGCTGTTCCTGTTTCTGGCGGCGCGCGCCGACCTGGTGGAACGGGTGATCCGGCCGGCCCTGGCGAGCGGTCAGGTGGTCATCGCGGACCGGTTCGGGCTGTCGACCATCGCGTACCAGGTCGCGGGCCGCGGGCTGCCGCGGGCTGACGTGGAGGCGGCTCTCAGGGTCGCTACAGGAGCCCTGACGCCGGACCTCACGCTGATCCTCGACGTCCCCGTGACGGTGGGGCGCGAGCGCCAGCGGAACGCCGGGAAGGTGCGGGACCGTATCGAGCGGGAAGATGACACGTTTCACACACGGGTCCGTGAGGCCTATCGCAGCGCATCCGGGCCCGGGATTGTTCATATTGATGCCAGTCTGGCAAAGAAGGCCGTCCAGGACGCCGCCTGGCGGGAAGTCGCCGCGGCAACGGGAGCGCTTTCACTGAGGAGTTCTTGATGATTCGCCATAAGGGACTAGTGGTTGCCGCCGTCGTCTCCGCCGCAGTAGTGTCGGGCGGCTGGTTTCTGCAACGCGAAACAGAGCCGGCTGGATCGGTCTATCAGCAGGCGCGGTTGTTCGATGACGTGCTGGCGCACGTCGCCGACTATTACGTCGACTCGCTCGACGAGCGCCAGCTGTACCAGATGGCGATCGACGGCATGCTCGACCAGCTCCACGATCCCTACTCGGTTTTCTTGAAGCCCGAGGACTTCCGGCAGCTCTCCGAAGCCACGACCGGCAATTACTCGGGGTTGGGCATTCAGATCGACGTGCGCGACGGGTGGATCACCGTCGTGGCGCCGTTGCCCGACACGCCCGCCGAGCGCGCCGGCGTACAGACCGGTGATCGCATCGTCCAGCTCGACGGACGCCCGACGGAAGGGTGGAAGCAGGATCAGGCGGTGAAGGAGCTGCGCGGGCCGGCGGGGACGCCGGCGGAGCTGACGATCCGGCGCACCGGCGTCGACAAGCCGATCATCTACAAGCTGACGCGGGCGACGATTCACATCCGCTCGGTCGATCCGCGGATCACGATGATGCTCGACGATCGCGTCGGGTACATCGCGCTCAGCCCGGTCAGCGAGAGCTCGACCCGTGACGTCAGCGTGGCGATCGATACCCTGCTGAAGCAGGGGATGAAATCGCTCATCTTCGATCTCCGCGGCAACCCCGGCGGGCTGCTGGATCAGGGCGTCGCGGTGTCCGATCTCTTCCTCGATCCCGGTAAGGCGATCGTGGAGACGCGCGGGCGCGCGCCCGGTTCATCGCATGAGTTCAGCGACACCAAGCCGCAACAGTGGCCGCGCCTTCCGATCGTCGTCATCGTGAACGGCGGCTCGGCGAGCGCGGCGGAGATCATCGCCGGCGCGCTGCAGGATCACGATCGCGCCGTGCTGATCGGGACGCCGACGTTCGGGAAAGGCCTGGTCCAGTCCTTCTGGCGCCTCACGCCCGAAACGGGTCTCAAGCTGACGACTGCGCGCTGGTTCACACCCAGCGGCCGGACGATTCAACGTGTCACGCGCAACGAGGCGGAGCAGGAGGCGCAGGTCATCGCGGCGCAGCGCGGACAGGACACGAAGATCGATTCGACAGCGGTCTTCCATACGGATGCCGGCCGGACGATCTACGGGGGTGGCGGGATCCGTCCCGACATCTACGTCGTCGCCGACACGTTCACGACGGCCGAGCGGGCGTTCGTCAAGGCGCTGGGCGAAAAGGCGCCGTTGTTCCGCGACGCGCTGACGGTGTACGCGATCGAGCTGAAGGAAAGCAACCGGCTGCCCTCGCCGAATTTCACGGTGACGCAAGGGATGGTGGACGAGATCGTGCGCCGCATGCGTGCCAAGGGCGCTGAGCTGCCGGATTCCGTGATCGCGGGTGGGCGGACGTTGATCACGCAGGAGCTGGGGTACGAGGCGGCGCGCTACGTCTTCGGGCGCTCCGCGGAGTTCCGCCGCCGGATCGCGGACGACGAACAGATCAAGCGGGCCCTCGCGTTGGCCGATCGCGCCAAGTCGCCGCAGGATCTGCTGACACTCGCCAACACGCAGCGGCCATCACCAGAACGCAATCGGTGAGTCGACAGTCTTCCCGCGCGATCGGGCTCATCGGGCCCGGTCGCGCGGGAGTCGGACTGGCTCTAGCTCTGGCCCAGGCGGGATACTCCGTCCGCCTTCACGGGCGAAACAAGAAAAGCGTACCGGCACCTCTGACGTTGACGACGGGCGGCAACGCGCCCGCCTGGATCGGCGACGTCGAGGTCGTGATTCTCGCCGTCCGCGACGACGCGATCACTCCGCTCGCCACGTCCCTGGCCGCGGCTCGCGCCATCACCGACCGCCACGTCGTCCTGCATCTCTCGGGTGTCCAGGGACAGGAGGCACTCGGTTCCCTCGTCATGACCCGTGCGGCACTGGGCTCATTTCATCCCCTGCAAACCATCGTCGAACCGGAGTTGGCACCGGCCCGTCTCAAGGGCGCCTGGGCCGCCGTCGAGGGAATGCCGCGCGCGGTAGAGGCCGGCGAGCGGATCGCGCAGGACCTCGGCATGCGCCC
>WNFR01001880.1_pt1 | contig 22570 bp, 18 predicted proteins | sample 5400221 | NCBI WGS metagenome assembly WNFR01 (sample SAMN13153357, study PRJNA577476) | soil metagenome | isolation source: 40 cm soil under Madrone tree | place: USA:California | collected 2016-06-14 | reverse complement strand
CCCACTTGCCCTCCGCGAACCCGTCGAGCACGTCATCCACTCCGACCGCCGCGTCGACCACTACGCCTGGCTTCGCGACAAAAAAGATCCCCGCGTCCTCGACTATCTCGAAGCCGAAAACTCTTACGCCGACGCCTACCTCAAATCCACCGAACCCTTCCAATCCCGCCTCTATCACGAAATGCTCAGCCGCATCCAGCAGACCGATCTCAGCGTCCCCTACACCCTGCGCGGCTTCGAATACTACACGCGCACCGTCGAAGGCCATCAATACTCCATCTACTGCCGCAAATCAGCCCGCAATCCCGCCGAGCAAGTCCTCCTCAATCTGAATCTCCTCGCCGAAGGCTATCCCTTCCTCGGCCTCGGCATTTTCGAAGTCAGCGACGACAATTCCCTTCTCGCCTACGCCACGGACACCACCGGCTTCCGCCAATACACCCTCGAAATCAAGAATCTCGCGGATTCCTCGATGCTCCCCCTCCACGTCGAGCGTGTCACCAGCGCCGCCTGGGCTGCCGATAACCGCACGCTCTTTTATGTCATCGAAGATGAAGTCACCAAGCGCTCTCACCAAATCTATCGCCACGTCCTCGGCTCCAACGGCCCCGACACGCTCCTCTACGAAGAAAAAGACGAACGCTTCCGCATTGACGTCGAGCGCAGCCGCAGCGGTGCCTACATCTTCCTCGTCGCCAACAGTCACACCACCAGCGAAGTCCGCTATCTCCGCGCCGACAGCCCCTCGCTGCCCTTCGCGCTAATCCACGAACGACATGACGATCACGAATACTACGTCGATCATCATCCCGGCAGTTCGGGCGATCCCGCCGGCGGCGTTTTCTTCATCCGCACCAACGATGCCGGCCGCACTTTCCGCCTTATGACCGCCCCCGCCGCCGATCCTGTCCGCTCCCATTGGCGCGAAGTTGTTCCCAATCGACCCGGCGTCATGCTCTCCGGCGTAGCCGCCTTCCGCTCCCATCTCGTCCTCGTCGAACGCGAAGAAGGCCTTCCTCATCTCCGCATCGCGGATCTCACGCGCGAAGCGCCCACCGCCCTCGCCGCGTCCACTCGCATCACTTTCGCCGAGCCCGCTTACAACGCCGCCCTCGGCGCCAATCCCGAGTTCGGCACCACCTTCGTCCGCTTCACCTACGAATCCTTCATCACTCCGCGCTCCGTATTCGACCTCGACGTCCGCACCGGCGACCGCACCCTGCGCAAGCAGCAACCCGTCCTCTGCGGCTACGATCCAACTCTCTACGCCAGCGAACGCCTCCACGCTATCGCCTCCGACGGCACAAAAATCCCCGTCTCTGTCGTCTACCGCCACGACACTCCCCGCGACGGCAGCGCCCCGCTCCTCCTCTACGGCTATGGCAGCTACGGCATCTCCATGCCCGTCACCTTCAGCTCCAATCGCCTCAGCCTTCTCGACCGCGGCATCATCTTTGCTATCGCTCACATTCGCGGCGGCGGCGAACTCGGCAAGCCCTGGCACGATGCCGGCCGCATGCATCGCAAGATGAACACCTTCACCGATTTCATCGCCTGCGCCGAAGATCTGATCGCGCTGGGTTTCTCGGCACGAAACAAACTCATCATCGAAGGCGGCAGCGCCGGCGGCCTTCTCATGGGCGCCGTAGCCAATCTTCGCCCCGATTTATTCCGCGCCGTAGTCAGTCACGTCCCCTTCGTCGACGTCCTCAACACCATGCTCGATCCCTCTCTCCCGCTCACCGTCGGTGAATACGAAGAGTGGGGCAACCCCCAGCGCGCCGAAGATTATTTCTACATAAAATCCTATTGCCCCTACACCAACCTTGTCCGCAAAGATTATCCCGCCATGCTCGTCAAAACCGGCCTCAACGACAGCCAGGTCATGTACTGGGAACCCGCCAAGTACGCGGCCAAACTCCGCACCTTAAAAACCGACGGCAACGTCCTCCTCCTAAAAACCAACATGGGCGCAGGCCACGGCGGCGCCAGCGGCCGCTACGACTACCTGAAAGAAATCGCCTTCGACTACGCCTTCGTCCTCTCCGAACTAGGCATCACCCAATGACCGCAAACTCTCCCCGTCTCAGCCTTTGTAGCGGCCGCCTTCCGAGGCGGGCAGCTCTTACTTTGGAGTGCGGTGGCTCTGGCACCGCTTTTACGGACTCATCCCCATCGACCAACCCACATCTAACCACCCCCATCAAACCACCTGTCATCCTGAGCCTATCCGACAAGGATAGGCGAAGGACCTCAACTTCAACCCTGCGCACCAAGTTCAATCGAAGCACACTCGCCACAGGCCATAGGGCGCTCTTGTGGCACAGCCATTCCTGGCTGTGCTCTTGGGTTTCTCTCCTTTCCTCTCCGTCATCCCGACCGGAGAGGCGCGCCGTTTGCGGCTCGGAGTGGAGGGACCATGGCAACCAATTAAATGTTTTCCCGATCATCAATGGAAGCACCTTCGCGCCTCCCGATCGCTACTATCTGTTATCTGATCGCATCTTTCCAATCCGCGCCTACTGATCAATCTCTAATCTCATGTCCGAACCCACCACACCCCTGATGCAGCAATACAACGCGGTCAAAACCCGCTATCCCCACGCCCTCCTCCTCTTCCGTCTCGGCGACTTCTACGAACTCTTCTACGAAGACGCCATCATCGCCGCCCGCGAACTCCAGATCACCCTCACCTCCCGCAATCGCGAAAAAGGTCAGCCCATCCCAATGTGTGGCGTCCCGTATCACGCCGCCGACAGCTACATCGCCCGCCTCATCCGCGCCGGTTTCAAAGTCGCCATCTGCGAGCAAATGGAACAGCCCGGCCCCGGCAAAAAACTCGTCCGCCGCGAAGTCACCCGCGTCATCACTCCCGGCACCGCCACCGACGTCGCCGTCCTCGACGCCCGCGAAAATAATTTCCTCGCCGCCGTTGCGGAAAACGCCTCCGCCGAAACCATCGGCCTCGCTCTCGTCGATCTCTCCACCGGCGAATTTCAAGCCACCGAATTCTCCGGCTCAGGCGCGCAGGAATCCCTTCGAGACGAATTGCAACTCGTTCGCCCGCGAGAAACCCTTCTTCCCCGCCCGCAACAACTCTTTGAAACCGCGAAAACCTCGCTCCTCGACGGCGTCGGGGGTGTCGAAAGCCGCGTCGAAGACTGGGTCTTCCACCCCGATTACGCCGAGCGCATCCTCCGCGAACAATTCGGCGTCGCCGAACTCACCGGCTTCGGCCTCGACGATCATCCGCAAGCCCTCTCCGCCGCCGGCGCCGTCGTCCACTACCTCCGCGAAAATTCCGCCCGCGGCGATGACGCGCCCAGCATCGAAGCCCTCCGCCACCTGGATCGCATCCGCTTTTACGAGCAGCACGACGCGCTCGTCCTCGACCCCGTCTCCGTCCGCAATCTCGAACTTGTCTCTCCCATCTTCACCGAAGAATCCAAGTCCGCCGGCCCCACCACGCTAATCGCCGCGCTCGATTCCACCGTCACCGGCATGGGCGCCCGCATGCTCCGCGCCTGGATGCTTCGCCCGCTCATCGATCTCGACGCCATCGACGCCCGCCTCGGCGCCGTCGCCCATCTCCTCCAACAAACCGTCGTCCGCGGCGAAATCCGCAAGGAGCTTCGCGGCATTCAGGACCTCGAGCGCCTCACCAGCCGCATCACCCTCGGCCTGGCCACCCCACGCGAACTTCTCGCGCTCCGCAAATCCCTCGCACAACTCCCTGTCCTGAAAAATTTCCTCACGCCGCCACAATCCGGCGGCAGCGATCTCCTCCGCGACCTCCACGAAGAAATTGACGAGCTCACCGACGTCCGTGAAAAACTCGAGAAATCCCTCTCCGACGAGCCGCCGGCCTCCGCCGCCGAGTCCGGCATGATCCGCTCCGGCTACCACGCCGAACTCGACGACCTCCGCGACACCAGCAAAAACAGCAAGCAGATCATCGCCGCCATGGAAGAGCGCGAACGCAAGCGCACCGGCATCGGCTCTCTTAAAATCCGTTTCAATCAGATTTTCGGCTACTACATCGAAATCTCCAGGCCCAATCTGCCCAACGCTCCCGCCGATTACGAACGCAAACAAACCCTCGTCAACGCCGAGCGTTTCACTTCTCCCGAATTAAAGGATTACGAAAGAAAAATCCTCGCCGCCGACGAACGCATCCTCGAAATCGAGCGCCAGCTCTTCATCGACCTCCGCTCAGGCATCGCCACGAAAGCCGCCCGCCTCCGCCGCACCGCATCCGCCGTCGCCAAGCTCGACGTTCTCGCCTCGTTCGCGAAGCTGGCCGCCGACCGCAGCTACATCCGTCCCGAGTTCAACAACGCAGGTGAACTCCTCATCGTCGGCGGCCGCCACCCCGTCATCGAAGAACTTCTCCGCCAGAAAGGCGAGCGCTTCGTTCCCAACGATCTCTGCTTCGAACCCGGCCGCCAGCAACTCCTTTTAATCACCGGCCCCAACATGGGCGGCAAGTCCACCTATCTTCGCCAGGCCGCGCTCATCATCCTGATGGCCCAGATGGGTTCCTTCGTTCCCGCTCGCAGCGCCAAACTCCCCGTCACTGACCGCATCTTCACGCGCATCGGCGCCAGCGACAATCTCGCCCGCGGCCGCTCCACCTTCCTCGTCGAAATGAGCGAAGTCGCCGCCATCCTCCATCACGCCACGCCCGCCAGCCTCGTCCTCCTCGACGAAGTCGGCCGCGGCACCGCCACCTTCGACGGCCTCTCCATCGCCTGGGCCGTAGTCGAGCATCTCCAGAAGCACACCCGCGCCCGCACCCTCTTCGCCACGCACTATCACGAACTCACAGAACTCGCCGAGCTTTTGCCAGCCGTAAAAAACGTCCACGTCAGCGTGAAAGAAACGCCCAACGAAATCATCTTTCTCCGCCGTGTCGAACCCGGCAGCGCCGACAAGAGCTACGGCATCGAAGTCGCCCGCCTCGCCGGCCTCCCCAAATCCGTAATCGAACGCGCCCGCGAAGTCCTAAAAAAGCACGAGCAAAGCGAACATGAACTCAGCGAAACCCTAACCCCCGGCGCCCAAGGCCATTCCCACAACAACGGCAACCAGTCCGTCCTCTTCACCGCCCTCGACCGGGCCGTCCTCGAAAAACTCCGCAACGCCGACCTCGACAACCTAAAGCCCCTCGAAGCCCTAAACCTCCTCTCCGACCTGAAAAAACAAATCGAGTAGCTGAGGATAGCGCCGGCTTCCAGCCGGCCAGCCATGGGTTACGCCACGCACAACGAAACTTGAGGGTGCCTCACCTTTCGCGATACGTGGGCGCTCTTCTCTGTGTCCTCTGTGCTCTTCCTCTGTGAGCTCTGTGCTAAATCTTTTTCTTCTCTTTGCGTCTTTGCCTCATTAGTTCGCAACTTCCTTGCTTCATCACTTCTTTCCCTGTTACAACCACCTCATGCCCAAAAATTCTCTCTTGGTCCTTGGCTTAATGTCCGGCACCTCCGCAGACGGAATCGAATCCGCTCTAGTCCGCATCAGCGGCGCCCCTCCAAAACTGAATTCCAAACTCCTCGGCCACGCCTCCCTCCCAATCCCCAAACCAATCCGCGCCGCCATCCTCCGCATCGCCGAAGGCACTCCCATCCCCGCCGCCGAAATCAGCCAACTAAACTTTCGCCTCGGCGAACTCTTCGCCGACGCCGCCATCGCCACCTGCAAGAAACTCAGCGTCCCCGTAAAATCCCTCGATCTAATCGCCTCCCACGGCCAAACCATCTTCCACCAAGGCGAACCCATCCCATTCCTCGGCGCGCCCACTTCTTCCACGATGCAAATTGGCGAGCCTTCCATCATCAGCGCCCGAACCGGCGTAACCACCGTCGCCGATTTCCGTCCCGCCGACATGGCCGCCGGTGGACAAGGCGCCCCGCTAGTCCCTTTCGCCGACTACCTCCTCTACCGCCACGAAAAATTCGGCCGCGTCTCCCTCAATCTAGGCGGCATCGCCAACGTCACCGTAATCCCAGCCCATGCCAAACCCGCCGACGTCTTCGCCTTCGACACCGGCCCCGCTAACATCCTCATCGACGCCCTCGTCTCCCACTTCTCCAAAGGCCGCAACCGCTTCGATGCCGGCGCACGCATCGCCTCACGCGGAGAATGCCTGGTTCCCCTACTCGAAAAGCTCCTGGCTGATCCATACCTCCGCCTCAAGCCCCCGAAATCCACCGGCCGCGAATACTTTGGCCGCACGTTCGTCGAAGAAATTCTGAGCGAAGGCCGCAAACTCCGTCCCCGTCCGGAAGACCTCATCCGCACCGCCACCATCTTCACCGCCCTAAGCGTAGTCGATGCGCTAAACCGTTTTGTCTTGCCTCACACAAAAATCGCCCAACTCATCGTCTCCGGCGGCGGCGCCCGAAATCCTCTTCTAATGTGCCAACTCGAAGCCGCGCTGGCTCCCATCGAACTTCTCACTTCCGAAAAATTCGGCGTGCCCGAACAATCCAAAGAAGCCTACGCCTTCGCCCTCCTCGCCTACGAAACCTTCCACCATCGCCCCTCCAATCTCCCCTCCGCCACCGGCGCCACCCGCCCCGCCATCCTCGGTAAAATCTCCTATGCCTAATTTCCTCCTCGCACATCTCACGCGTCGGGCGCCGCACCCTGCCGTTTTCAGGGGCGGGTTTTTCATTTCGCAAAAACACTAAAACTTGTCATCCTGAGGGCATCCGACAAGGATGCCCGAAGGACCTCAACTTCAGATCACACGAACAATTTTAGTTGGAAGATCTCTGCGCTCTCTGCTTGCCCTGAGCAAACTACGCAAAGGGCGCCTCTTCGTTATCCTTTCTCTTCTCTTTTCTTTGCTCTCTTCCTCTCCTACTGCTCCCACTCCCCACACGATCCAAACCAGCGTCCACCAACGCACCCTGGGCGACTTAACGCTCTCCCCAACCGGCGACTACGAATTCCTAGCCACCCACTGACCACACTTCTTGGATGTGGCACAGGCACTCCTGCCTGTGCTCTTGGGTTAGCTTTTACCTGATCTGTCATCCCGACCGGAGTGGCCGGCATTTTCTTGCGCACCGCAGTTTGGTGCGCCGGCCACGGAGCGGAGGGATCGTGGCAATATTTAAACCAACTCCAAAATTCGTTCAGCCGACTCCTCTTCTCTGCGTCTCAGCGATCTTTGCGTTAATTCTTTCTCTTCCCTTTTCCAATTTCTATTTTCTAATTTCCAAACTCACGCCGGCACCGCGTCATCCCCCTCCAGCGCCTCCTGAATCGTCTCTGCAGGAATCGCCCCTTCGCGCCCGATGCACCAATGCTCCCCGCGCAACTCCACAATCGTCGACGGCACCAACTCCCCCGCCTCTCCCGAATCCAAAATCACCGGAATCCGATCACCCAGCTGCAGCAACACTTCCTGCGCGCTGGCACAAGTGCTCGACCCCGAAAGATTCGCGCTAGTCCCCGTCAGCGGCACTCCCAACTCTTCAATCAAGCTGCAAACAACCTCATTCTTCGGCCACCGCAGCGCAATCCGCCGCGTGTTTGCTGTCACCTTCAGCGGCAACCGGTTCGACGCCTCCACCACCACCGTCAACGGCCCCGGCCAGCAAGCCTGCGCCAGTCGGTAAAAGTTTCCCGGCAAATCCCGCGAAAGCGCGCGCGCCTGCGCCAGTGAATTGATCAGGATTGGCAGCGCCCGCGATTCCGGCCGTCCCTTCACGCGAAAAATTTCTTCCACCGCCGCCAGATTCACGGGATCCGCCGCCAGCGCATACAAAGTGTCCGTAGGAATTGCAATCACAGCGCCCCGGCGCAGCCATGACGCCGCATAACGAATCGTTCGTTTATCCGGGTTCTGCGCGTCGACTTTCAACACTTCGGCACTCAATGGGTAAACGCCATCCTCTTTTGGAAAGTGCGGCTCACCACCGACGCAAAGTTCACTCAATGCCCTGAGAGCCGCCCGCTCAGGACGCTACCACACGCCGCATACCCACGCAATGACACCCGCTACGAAGCTTCCTAGTAGCACAGGCTTCAGTCCATGTTTCCCTGGATAGGCTCGACTTTACTCCGCCCAGTTTGAAACTTATTTCGCCGCTGGCGCTTCTCTCCCAACATTTACCTTTACCCCTCACGATCTGCTAATGTATGTCGCGAATCGAGAACTTCTGAAGTCAGATCGACCGCAAATTGGCATGTACATCGTTACTGCAATTCTCTTTTTAATACCGAGCCTATTACTTTTTCTCGCTTGGCGTGCGTCCTTCCACGCAAACCACACCAAAGGTCTTCCAACTTGGAGAAGGAAGATCGTAATAACTGCGCTCCTCGTGGCCTGCCTTTCCACTCTTATTCACTTCGCGTGGAATATTTCGTGGCTTCATTCGGGCGGCAGCCCACATGGCATGGAAGCCGCCCCCGGCCTATGGTTAACGCTGAACCGCCCACTAGTCTGGAGTTTTGGCTTGGCGGTCGCCTTGGGCCTTTTCGCTCGCGGCAGAGGCCGCATCATGTTTCTGGCATGGTCCGTTTCCATGTACTTTGTGTTTGAAATGGTCTACATGTTCCAATTTGACTGAAGCATTGGCTTGCCTGACTTCCTCCTTTATCTCCTTTACTTCATTAACTTCATTAACTTCCTTTACTTCCCCTTCCTCTGCTACCCTCCCCTCACATGGCCCCCACCCCCAAACCCGGCCGCACGAATCCTCCCTCTCCCTCGCCGGATTCCCTCCTCACAAGCCGCGACAATCGCTGGCTAAAACAATTTCGCGTCGCTCTCCGCGGCGGTCTGCAAACCGATTCCGGGAGCGTCGGCGTCGAAGGCCTCCGCCTGGTCCAAGAAGCCCTCGAGTCCGGCTGCCAAATCGAAGCCGTCCTCTTCAGCGAATCTGGCGAACGCCATCGCGAAAAACTAGCTCCTCTCATCGCCCGCCCCGAAATGGCCTTCCCCGTTCTAAAAACCACCGATCGCCTCTTCGAAGGCATCGCCGACACCGAGCATCCCCAAGGCGTAGCCGCGCTTGTCATCCCGCGTCAAACGCAAATCGAAGATTTATTCGCCACTCCGCGCGGCGAGTGCTCTCCCCTGATCGTCGTCCTCGCCGGAGTTCAAGACCCCGGCAATGTCGGCACCATCCTCCGCACCGCCGCCGCCTTCGGCGCCACCGGAGCCGTCACCTCCGCCACCGGACAAAGCGGCACCGCCAGCCCGTATTCCCCAAAAGCCCTTCGCGCCTCCGCCGGCGCCGCCCTTCATCTTCCGCTCGTAGCCGGAGCCGCCCTCGGCATTCTCCTTACTCAATTTAAGCTCAACGGCATCTCCACCATCGCCACATGCGCCCACGAAAACTCTTCCGCCGACGCTCCCTCCGCCCCCTGGGAACTCGACTGGTGCCAACCCATCGCCCTTCTCGTCGGCAACGAAGGCGCCGGCCTCCCCGAAGACGTCGTCCACTCCGCCGACGCCCGCATCCAAATCCCCATGCAGCGCCACGTCGAATCCCTCAACGCCGCCGCCGCAGCCGCCGTTCTCTTCTACGAAGCCTTCCGCCAGCGCAAATAATCCTTCCGGGTAGCATAGGCTTCAGCCTGTGTTCTTGGGTTTCTCTTCTCAGCGCACTCTGCGGCACTCTGCGGCACTCTGCGGCCCTCTGCGAACTCTGCGTTGAACTCCGCTCTGCTCTTCGCCGCAATTCGACTCCTCCCCCAAAAACTCTTAAACTCTATTCCTGATGAGTCTCTTCTCCGGCCTCCCCGAACCCGAGACCTCCGCGGCCCTCCAGCCTCTCGCCGAGCGCATGCGCCCTCGCACCCTCGACGAATTCATCGGCCAGGAAAAACTCCTCGGCCCCGGCAAACCCCTCCGCGTCCAAATCGAAACCGACAACCTCTCCTCCATGCTCTTCTGGGGACCTCCCGGCTGCGGCAAAACCACTCTCGCGCGCCTCATCGCCCGCCTCACCAAAAGCGAATTCATTCCCTTCAGCGCTGTCACCAGCGGCATCAAAGAAATAAAAGAAGTCATGGCTGAAGCCGAAAAAAAATCCCGCGCTGGCCTTCGCACTATCGTCTTCGTCGACGAAGTCCACCGCTTCAACAAATCCCAGCAGGACGCCTTCCTCCCTCACGTCGAAGCCGGCCACATTCTCTTCATCGGCGCCACCACCGAAAATCCCTCCTTCGAAGTCATCTCACCGCTCCTCTCCCGCACCAAGGTCTACGTCCTCGATGCCCACACCACGCCGCAAATCGTCGAACTCCTCCATCGCGCGCTAGCCGACAAAGACCACGGCTTCGGCAGCGAAAAAATCTCCGCCAGCGAAGACCTCCTCTTCCGCATCGCCTCCTTCGCCAACGGCGACGCCCGCACCGCCTACAACACGCTTGAACTCGCCGTTAAGAGCTCACCCGCCGAAGCCGCGTCTTCCGCGGCGAAGGCGGGCCCCATCATGATCACCTCCGATCTCCTCGAAGCTCTCCTCCAGCGCAAAATGCTCCGCTACGACAAATCCGGCGAAGAACACTTCAATCTCATCTCCGCCCTCCACAAATCCGTCCGCAACTCTGATCCCGACGCCGCCCTCTACTGGCTCGCTCGCATGTTGGAATCCGGCGAAGAACCTCTCTATCTCGCCCGCCGCATGGTCCGCATGGCCAGCGAAGACATCGGCCTCGCCGAACCCGGCGCCCTCGCCGTCACCCTCGCCGCCAAAGACGCCTTCGATTTCCTCGGCGCCCCCGAAGGCAATCTCGCCCTCGCGCAAGCCGCCGTCTATCTTTCCCTCGCCCCAAAATCCAATGCCCTTTACACCGCCTACGGCGAAGTCCTCGAAGACGTCCACAAAACCGAAGCCGATCCCGTCCCCCTCCATCTCCGCAACGCCGTCACCGGCCTCATGAAAAATATCGGCTACAGCCAGGGCTACAAATACGCCCACAATTTCGAAGACAAAGTCACCGACATGACCTGCCTTCCAGACAACCTTTCCTCCCGCAAATACTACAAACCTACAGACCAGGGCTTCGAAGCCCGTCTCCGCACCCGAATGGACGAAATTCGCAAAATCAAATCTCGGAGCGCTTCATCCTAGGGGGCACCGATGCGATGGAAATTCGCACTCACAACCGCTTTGCTGCTAGCGCTATCCTCCGCGTCGTTTGCGCCGCAACCGCGTCCCGCGATTACAGGCCTCTGCTTTGTTAGGGCCAGGGTTTCTTCTTTAGGCGAGGCGGACAAACTCTATGCCAAGGACTTGGCGCTTCCCCGTTCAAGGGAGTGTTGGACGATGGACGCAAACACATGCTTTTACATCACTCCCTACCAGGACATAGAACTTCTCCCAGCAGATGCGTCAGGTGTTGCCGGTTCTCTCGACTTGATCGGCATCTGGACAGAGGACGCGCGTGGCCTGCACAGCTATTTGCTCGCTCGCGGCGCTAAAGTGGGAGATCTAATTTCTGTGACTCGGAATTTTCAATTTTTCGAACTCGCTGACCCTGAAGGCCACCGCTTGCGTTTTCTTTCAATCCCCGGCCCAACGCATATAATCCGGGAACCTCCGGAGCAGGTCAGCCACCATATGATCCATACTGGCTTCGTCGCTCGCGACCGCGCCGCCATGGACCGCTTCTACAGGGAAATCCTGGGCTTTCACATTTACTGGCACGGCGGCATGAAAGACGACGAAACCAACTGGGTCGACATGCAAGTGCCCGACGGCACCGACTGGCTCGAATATATGCTGAACGTTCCCGCGAACGCGGACCATCACACTCTTGGAGTCATGAACCACATCGCCCTCGGCGTTCCCGACATCCACGCGGCCCAGCAACAGCTAATCAAAAATGGCTGGAAGGGCACCGAACAACCCAAAATCGGCCGCGACGGCAAATGGCAACTCAATCTCTACGACCCCGACGACACCCGCGTCGAACTCATGGAATTCACTCCCGTCGAAAAACCCTGCTGCAGCGAGTACACTGGACCTCACCCGAAACCATGATCTCCTTCTTTTCCTGTCATCCCGACCGGAGAGCCGCGCAGTTTGCGGCTCGCAGCGGAGGGACCAAGGCAACCGACATCCGTTCAAGCAGGAATCGCTTCCTGCTCGCTGCTATCTGTTCTCTGCTCACTCTCCTGCCCACCCAAGCCCAAAACTTCGACAAGCCCGTCACCAACATCGACGAAGAAGTCACCGCCTTCGCCTACGCCCCCAACGGCAACATCGTCTTCTCCGTCCGCCGCATGTTCAAAACCAAAAAATACGATCTCCAGCGCGACGACATCTGGCTCCTCGAATCCGGCGGCAAGCGCAAACGCCTCCTTGAAGGCCAGAAATTCACCCACGACGACAAACTCTTCACCTACCAGGTCGTATCCTTCACCTGGTCTCCCAACGCCCACATCATCGCCGTCCAGCTTTTCACCACCACCATGGATCCCGACGCCGGCGCCCGCGAGGACGCCCCCGCTCTCCTCCTTCTCGACGACTCCGGCCGTGAACTCCATCCCAACGGCAAAGATCCTCTCGTCATGCAAGCCCAGAATCCCCTCTGGCTGCGTGACAACCAAACACTCGTCTACCTCACCAATGAGGACACGCCCCAAGGTCTCTTCGCTATGCAATATTTGAATATCTCCAGCGGCCCCGCGGGAAAAGCATTTGAAGGCCGCACCTTCGAAGGAGCCTCGCGCATCTCCGGCAGCAACGCCGCCATCGCCGTCGAGCGCAGCCGCACCTTCGACGGCCCTCCCCGCCTCCAGCGCCTCGATCTTCTTTCTCAGGACGACAAGGAAGTCGCCACCCTCGACGCCTACGCAGGCGGCATCCTCGTCTCCCCCAGCGGCACCCGCGTCGCCTACTTCCTCGACAAGGAAGTCCTCGAAATCCGCGATCTCACCGCTCCCGTCCGCATCGCGCGTCTCCGCATCGGCCTCGGCGTACTCCAGTGGTCTGCCGACGAGTCACGCCTCTATGTCAAGCGCACCGTCGAAAAAAAATCCGCCGACCTTGTCACCTTCCAGGTCCCCGAACTCCGTGCCTATCCATCCCACGCCGAAGTCCCCGTCCTCGAACCCGAGCCCCGCATGCTCCTCCACGGCCTCACCATCCGCGAATACTCCCTCTCCCCCGACGGCCGCTTCCTCGGCGTAGTCCTCCCCGGCAAGCGCAACCTCCAAATCTTCTCCTTCTAAAGGTAGCGCCGGCTTCCAGCCGGCAAGCCGGTAGCACAGATCAAGCGCCACCAACTCTCTTCTCTTCCGCTTGTCTCCTCTCTTATATCCGTCATCCCGACCGGAGTGGCCGGCTTTTTCTCCCGCGCCGTATTATGGCGCGCCGGCCACGGAGCGGAGGGACCGTGGCAACCAACACTCTTCATCTCATCTCGGTGGAACCACCTCAACCCTCTTGCCTCCCGTTATCTGCTATCTGTTATCCCTCCGCCTCCTATGCTCCACCAACAAACACGCATTCTCCACCACCACCAACCCTGCCTCCCGCGCCTTCTCCGCCGCCCCAGCATTCTCAATCCCCAACTGCATCCACAAAACCTTCGCCCCGATCCGAATCGCCGATTCCGCCACAGCCGGCACCTCTTCTGCCCGCCGAAACACATCGACAACGTCCACCTGCTCCGGAATATCCTCCAGCCGCGCGTAAGCCTTCTCCCCCAAAACCTCCGTCTCATTCGGATTCACAGGAATAATCCGATATCCCGCCGTCTTCAAATACTCCGCCACACCATACGAAGCCCGCATCGGATTCGAAGACAATCCCACCACCGCGATCGTCTTAACTCCGCGCAAAATCTGCGCTACCGCATCGCTACTCGCCACATATTTTTCCGGAAAATGTAGGTTCATGCCCCTTCGATGAAGCCCAACCCCGCCAAGTTACTCGCGTGGCACAGGCGCTAGCCTGTGTTCTTCCTCGCTTCATGTTGCTTTTGTAGGGGCCGGGCTCGCCCGGCCCGCTCTTGGGGTACTCTTCTCTGCGACCTCTGTGCTCTTCCTCTGCGCCCGGCGCCTGCCCCGACCCGGTCGGGGCGTTAAATCCGTCTTTCTACCAACCCAGCCCTCAGCCTTATGACCATTTTCTATTTTCCAATTTCCATTTTCCGCATTCACACCGACCGGTTCGAAAACTCATCCGCAACCACCCGCTTCCCCATCCCCGCCGGCCGAGCCAACGCATGCGCCAGCGCCCCAATCAATTTCGTATTTTCCGCCGGACTCCCCACCGAAATCCGTATCGCCTCCGGCAATCCCATCCACCCCAGCGGACGAATAATCACGCCCTCTTGCAAAAGCTCATCGCACACCGCCTTCGCCCGCGGCCCGATCGGCACAAACAAAAAATTCGTCTCGCTCGCCACTGGCGCCAACCCCAGCTTCTTCAACTCCTCATACAACCGCTTCCGCTCCGCCCGGTTAATCTCCACAGACTTCCTCACATGCTCCTCATCATCCAGCGCCGCCAGCGAAGCCGCCTGCCCCACGCTCGTCACATTGAACGGCGTCCGCAGCTTGTTCATCTCCGCCACCAGCGTCGGATGCCCGATCCCATATCCAATCCGCAGCCCCGCCAATCCATAAACTTTCGAAAACGTCCGCAGGGTCAGCAAATTGTTGTACTCGCGAAAAAGTTCCATCGCCTTCGGCAAATCCGTCCGGTCCGCATATTCCCGATACGCCTCATCCAGCACAGTCAGCACGTCCCCTGGCACTTTCTTCATGAACGCGCCAAACTCCGCCGCCCCAAACGCCGTCCCCGTCGGATTATTCGGATTCGCGATATAGACAATCCGCGTCTGTGGCGTCACCGCCCGCGCAATCGCCTCTAGGTCAAACCCAAAATTCTTCAGCGGCGTCAAAATCAATTTCCCGCCGCTCGCCCGGATCGCAATCGAAAACAGCGCGAACGACCCCTCGCTGGTAATCCCTTCGCTCCCCGGCTTCAACAGCACCCGCGAAGCCAGATCAATAATCTCGCTCGATCCCAATCCCACAAAAATTTCGTCCGCCTTCACGCCAAACCGTAATCCCAGCACTTCCCGCAGCCGCTTGCTTCCTCCGTCTGGATACCAGTTCGCGTCTCCCAGCGCCCGCCGCGCCGCTTCCATTGCTTTCGGCGATGGCCCCAGCGGATTCTCATTCGACGCCAGCTTCACCGCGTGGATCTTCAGCTCCTGCTCCACCTCTTCCACCGGCTTCCCGGCCACATAAGCCGGCAGCCCCTGAATGTAATCCGGTATCAGCTCTTCCAGTGTGTGCGTCATAACCACAGCTTATCCGCTTTATTCCACTTTGTGCAGCCCCATCGCCAACTCATCAATCCCCTATCTCCGCTTCCTCCACTCCGTCATCCCGACCGGAGCAGCGGTGCCTTTCTGCCGCTGCGCAGTGGAGGGACCGTGGCAACCAACGCTCCCCGTCGCAACTCAACGGGATCACCCCAACCCTACGCGCCTCCTGTTATCTGCTATCTGATCGCTGTTATCCCGCCACCACCCGTTACCCATCGCTCACCAACCCCCTTGCCTCCCCCCATGCCCTACTTTACAATATATCGTATGGCGATATATTCCCGGAACCTTGCCTCCGGTGGTATGATTCTTCTTCCGGTGGATTACGCTCGACAATCAATTTGTGGTGTCTTAGGAGGACACGAATGAATCACCCGCATCGCCCGTTTAACCGCGCACTACTCATGTTTGCTTCGACCGCTCTCCTCTTCGTTGCCGCTTGCAACAAGAAACCACCGACTGCTCCACCGCCTCCTCCCGCACCGGCGCCCGTCGCCGCCAAACCCACCGTGAGCATATCCGCCGATCGCACCACGATCAGCAAGGGCGAATCCGCCAAACTTACTTGGACCACCACCGACGCCACCAACGTCTCCATCAGTCCTGAAGTTGGCGCCGTCACTCCGCAGGGCACCACCACCGTCACGCCTGCTGAATCCACCACCTATGCCGTCACCGCCAGCGGTCCCGGCGGCAGCACCGATGCCAACGTCCGCATCACCGTCAATGTCCCGGCGCCCGTCGTTGAAAAACCCAAGGGGCCCAGCTTTGAAGAACTCTTCACCCGGGAAGTGCGCGACGCTTACTTCGATCTCGACAAGGCCGATATTCGTCCTGACGCCCGCGTAGCGCTCGAAAAGACCGCTGCATTCCTCAAGGGCTACCCACTCGCCCACGTCACCATCGAAGGCCACTGCGACGAACGCGGCTCCACTGAATACAATCTCGCCCTTGGCGATCGCCGCGCCAACGCCGTCAAGCAATACCTTGTCAACCTCGGCATTCCTGCCGGAAATCTCAATACCGTCAGCTTCGGCAAGGAAAAGCCCTTCTGCATGGAGTCCAACGAATCCTGCTGGCAGCAAAACCGCCGCGGCCATTTCGTTCCTGCAAGACCCTAACGCCGTTTCTTCCTCTTCAAACATGTAGGGGCGGCTTCACGCCGCCCCTCTTTTTTGGAGTGCGGTAGCCCAGCTACCGCTTTTACGCCGTAATCCCTGCCACCCAAAATCTTCCGTCCGTCGCGCAACTTCACGATTGCTCCGGTTCCGTCATCCCTACCGGAGGCCCGCGCTTTTTGCGGGCCGTAGCGGAGGGACCGTGGCAACCAACGCTCCCAACCTCAATTCGATGGAACCAACCTCAACCTCTTCTCCTCCTGCTATCTGCTCGCTGCTAACTGTTATCCTCTTCACTCCCCAATCCCCACTTGCCCCACACCCAATCTGCCAGTACATTGGATAATTGGGGCTCAATCCGCTCTTTATTCCAAATTGTCCCCCGGCCCATGCTTAATTTTCGGAGGTCCTGATCATGCGTATTCGTAACATTCTCTTCTTCTCCGGCGCCATGTTTGCCAGCGCCGTCGCCGGCAGCCTTATCGGCCCCAAGCCGGTCATGGCCGTCGCTCGCGAAATCATCGAGCTTCAACGCGACGTCACCTCTATTCTCCAAGGTCAAAAAGATCTCCAGAATCAGATGACCCAGGATCACACTGTCCAGAAAACCCTCATCGAACAATCCTCAGACACGGTTAACAAGCTCAACACCACCATGAGCTCCCTCCAAAAATCCGTACAGGACGTCCAGGCTAACTCCGGCACTCGCCTCGACACCATGTCCACACAAGTCCAAGGCCTCTCCGACAATCTCGAGGAAATCAAATCCCGCCTCGGCAAAGTCAATCAGCAGTTGGTGGATTTGCAAAACTCCGTGCAGAGCATTGACGCGCGCATGGCCACTGGCGCTCCCTCCGGCGCTCCCACCGGTTCCGGTTCAATGGTCCCCACCACACCCGGCGCCGCAAACGCCGCTCCCTCCGGCCCGGCGCCCTCCGCCGATAACCTCTATTCCAACGGCCTGCGCGACATCACCAGCGGCAAATACGATCTCGCCCGTTCCGAATTTCAGGACTATCTCAAGTATTACAGCGACACCGACCTCGCCTCCAACGCCCAGTTCTATCTCGGCGAAATCGCTTACTCCCAGCATCAATATCAGCAAGCCGTCACGGAATACGACAAAGTCCTCACCAACTATCCCAAAAGTTTCAAGCTCGCTCCCGCCCGCCTCAAAAAAGGTATGGCCCTCATCGAACTCACCCAGAAGAACGCCGGCGTCAAGGAACTCCGCGAAGTCGTCAAGCGCTATCCCGGCACCGAAGAAGAGCGCCGCGCCCGCGCCAAACTAAAAGAACTAGGCGTAGCCGTAACCGCCTCCACCGCCCGCTAACTTTGCAGTGCGGCTTGCCCTGAGCCCGCCGAAGGGAAGCTCTGCCTCCGCTTTTACGCATTCAACCCCATCTCCAACTCCATCCACACGCCATTTCAGATTCATCCTCCCAAAAGATCTCAGCGCCGTAGGCGCAGCATTAGGTTAGCCCAGTGCGTAAGCGCTGCGTCCCCTGGCCACAAAAATTCTTAGCACCGTAGGTGCGGCAGATTTACCCTGCGCCATGACTCTTCCCCGCCCCACATTTCATTTTTCTTCTCCATCGTGTTATCTTCATCCTTTCCGTCGTCCCGTCCTCTCCGTTTTCTGTACCAAGGAGCGCTTCACATGTCTGTGAATAAAGTCATTCTCATTGGTCGTCTCGGCCGCGACCCGGAAACCCGCTTCACTTCCGGCGGCCAGGCCGTCGCAAATTTTTCGATTGCCACCGACGAATCCTACAAAGACCGCAATGGTGAGCGCCAGAAGCGCACCGAATGGCACAGGCTTGTCGTGTGGGGCAAGCAAGCCGAAGTGGTGCAGAAATTCCTAAAGAAGGGCAGTCAGGCGTATTTTGAAGGCAGGCTACAGACACGCGAATGGCAAGACAAAGAAGGCCAGAAGAAAACTACAACGGAAGTGGTCGTAACTGATTTTCGGTTCCTCGGTGGCCGCGGCGACGGGATGGCCGCAGGTGCCAGCGCCGGCGGAGGCGCTCCCGCAGCCCGCAGTGGTGGCGACGACTTCGGACACGAGGCCGCCCCCGCCGAAGAGTTCGGCCCATCCTCCGGCCCCGAAATCTCCGATGAAGACATTCCCTTCTAGCCAATCCTGCATAGGGGCGGCCTGCTTCCCGCAGGCAGGCTTTACTGCCCTCTCTTCTTTCCCGTCATCCCGACCGGAGCGGCCGGCATTTTCCTGCGTGCCGCCGTTTGGCGCGCCGGCCGCGGAGTGGAGGGACCATGGCAACCAATCAACCTCATCGCAACTCGCCGTAAGCCTCGCGATCCTCTTCGCCTCCTGCTATCTGTTATCTACTAACTGTTATCCTCTGCAAAAAAAACGGAGAAGCCCCGATCGCCTCCCCGCCCCCATTTCCTCCAACCAATTCCCAATTACTTCTTCACCTGCAACTCCGAAAGCCGGTGTACCCCCGACCGCCGCAACACAAATAGTACGCCCCAGCAAACCGCTCCGGCCGCGCAACCGATCGCAAACAGCATCCCGATCGTCGGCAGAAACGTAAACTGTTCCGCCTGAATCGGCCCCACCGGCTGAGTCGTATACGGCACCGATACCTGAATTGCCTTTGCCTTCTCAATCGCCATCACTACCGCTGCCAGAATCACTGTCATCAAAACGGCCGTAGCCTTCGGAAAACGGAATTCGGACTTCATTTTCAGCCTCCTGCTCGGCAATATTTCCCACGGATGAAAACCCGCCACCGTTCGAAACTGTTCCTCTAAAGCCCCCAAAAACAATCCACCAAGTTCCCGCGAAAACAGGATCCATCGCCCTACGACTCCTCTTGCCCGCGCCTCCGTCCGCCGTTCGCACAACACCGTCATCATCTCTTCGCCAAATTCCTTCCGGTGGGCTGGCGGGTACAGGTATAGCAAATAACGGCACGCGGTCAGCATCGCTCACCTCTCCTTCGGTGCCATGCGCAGGTTTGCCACACGCGTAAGATGTTTCAGCCGCCCCACCTCCATTTGCAAGATCTTCTTTCCCCGCGCGCTCAGCCGGTACGCTTGCCGCCCTCGCGAAGCCTCCTCTTCCTTGAACCGTTCGATCCATTCGTCATCAAGCAGCCGCCGCAGCGCCCCATACAGGGTTCCGGTGCTCAGCGTCACTCTCCCGTCGCTCATCTCTTCCACATTCTTCAAAATGGAATATCCGTGCCGCGGCCGTTCCACCAGGCTCAGCAGAATCAGCAGCACCGGCTCACTCAGTGGCAAAGTTTCCATAGTCCCTCTCGCGACATGTCGTCACACGACATATTGCCAACAGCAACCCTCCTCCGTCAACCACATTTTTTTGCCCCCGGACCTCGCGTCCCCTTTTCAAAAAACAAAAAGCGGAGAAGCCCAACCGCGCCCCTCCGCTATTTCACTTTTCCGAAAACTTTAAACTGCCTGCCCTGAGCCTGCCGAACGGGTCGACTTTCGACTTTTGACTGCTTCTCCTACTCCATCGTCAGCACCACCCGAAACTCCGCCTTCCCGCTCATCATCCTCTCGAACGCCTCATTCACCTTCGCCAACGCGTACTTCTCGATCATCGCCCGCACTCCCGTTTGCGACGAGAACTGCAGCGTATCTTCTGAATCGATTGCCGTTCCCGAAGGCCATCCCTGAATCCGCCTCTTCCCGATGATGATCGTCGCCAGCGACACTTCCAGCGGTTCCGACGGCACCCCAATCGCCAGCAGTTCCCCGCCCACGCTCAATCCCCCCACCAGTTCCGACATCGCCTTCGCATTCGGCGCTGTCGCCAGAATCACGCGCGCCCCGCCCAATTTTTGCAACTCTTCCGCCGCATCGCTGCTCTTACTGTCGATGTACGCCAACGCCCCCAATTTCTTCGCCAGCGCCTCGTTCTCTGGTCCGCGCCCGATTCCCACCACGCGATATCCAAATTTCGCCGCATACTGAATTCCCAGGTGCCCCAACCCGCCGATGCCCTGCACGGCCACCAGGTCTCCCGGCCCCGCCCCGCTGTGCCGCAGCGCATTGAATGTAGTGATCCCCGCGCACAACAGCGGCCCCGCATCTACCGCGTTCAATCCCTCCGGCAGCCGCGCCACGGCTTCATGCCGCGCTATCATGAACTGCCCGTACCCGCCATCGCGAGTCACTCCGTTGATCTGCTCGTACTTGCAGGTGATGAATTCCCCGCGCCGGCAAGACTCGCACACAAAACAATGCCCCCCGTGCCATCCGGTCCCCACGCGCTCGCCCTTCTTCCACTCCGTTACGCCCGCGCCGACCTCATCAATCACCCCCGCCACTTCATGCCCAGGCACGCGCGGATATGTAATGAACGGAAACGCCCCAAATTTCGTTGCCGCATCGCTGTGGCAAACCCCGCAAGCCTGCACCTTGATCCGCACCTCTCCCGCCCCGGGCACCGGCATCTCCCGCTCCACCAGCTCAAAATCCCCACCCGCCTTGCCCACTTGTGCCACAAGATTCTTCGCCATCTTCCATTCTCCATTCGCTGAGTTGGCTCTTATTGGAGCCTGCCTGCAAAAATCGGGCCCGCTTACTTCTCATTTCACTTTTTCACCACAGCTACAGCGTCCACCTCGATGAGCCATTCCGGCCTCACCAGACGTTGCACGAAAACGAAGGTGCTGGTGGGCGGATTGGCGGCGTTCACGTACTTGTCGCGCACTTCTCGCACCACGGGCATCTGCGAAGGATCCACGCTTGCCGCGCAATAGTAATTCATTTTGACGACGCTGTTGAAATCGCCGCCTGAGGCCTCCACTGCGGCTTTTAGGTTCTCAAAAACTTGCTGCACCTGCGCGCGAAAATCGTCTTTCCCGACCAGGTTTCCGGACTTGTCCAGAGCGACCTGCCCGGCAATATACACGATCTTCCCTTCACCGACTTCCGCTACTTGCGAATAACCCGCCGTGGGTTTGGCCATCGTCTCCGGATTAAAAATATGAAACGGCTTCCCCTCGTGCGCTCTCGCGCTCTGCGTTCCTATTGTTTGCTCCTTTCGTACTCCAAACTCGTTACCACCCAGAACGGTGACAATTGCAGCCAATGTCCCAAGAACCATCATCGGAATTCTCATGGTTTCCTCGCTTGTGTTGGAATCTCATCCCCATCCATACTCCCTGCCCCCGAACCGCTCCCCACCCAGGGCGTGCCCCAGCAGCAACGGGCTAAGCATAGGGTTCCTTCCCACACCCACTCCGATGCCGCGGCAAATATCCCGTTATGCCCCGTCTCCCAACTTCAGTCTCGCCGAGCCCGGCCGTTTCAGGAGCACAATTTAATCAAACTTTTTCCCCATCCCATTCGTCTCTCTCTATGTAACTAGCGTACTCTCTCTATGTAACTAGCGTAGTGGTCCCAGAGTTCACGACTCCATCGCCGAGGCGGCCACAGCCCGTCCCTGCACGTGGGACGCGTTGCTCTCCCACCTCCCGTTTGGCCTCCGTGGAGCTCGGCCAGGTGTGTGCCGACAAACCTCACCGGTCCCAACGGTTCGACATGGGGGCCACATGCATATCTCGCTCCGTCGCGTTCGCTCGTTTTTTGCTCCTTATTTCGTCCTGGTCCTTTTAGCCGCCATCCCCAACGCCTCTCACGCTCAATCTCCCGGCGCCCCGGATTCGTATCGCCTTGGCCTCAACTACCTCTATGGTCGTTCCGTCCCCCTTGACTACCAGAAGGCAGCCGCTCTGTTCCGCGAATCCGCTAGCGCCGGCGATCCTCGCTCGCAATTTATGCTCGGGTACCTCTACTCGTTTGGATTGGGTCTTCCAAGGGATTTCGTCCGCGCCGCCGAGCTCTTCCGCGCCTCAGCCCTTCAGGGCTATGCCCTCGCAGAGAATAACCTGGCCTCCCTCTACCAGCGCGGTCAGGGCGTTCCGAAGGACCTCCGTGAAGCGGTGCGCTGGTACCTCGCCGCCGCCGTCCAAGGCGACGCCATGGCTCAAGCCAATCTCGCCTCTCTCTATGTAACTAGCGTAGTGGTCCCAGAGTTCACGACTCCATCGCCGAGGCGGCCACAGCCCGTCCCTGCACGTGGGACGCGTTGCTCTCCCACCTCCCGTTTGGCCTCCGTGGAGCTCGGCCAGGTGTGTGCC
>WNFR01001768.1_pt1 | contig 22571 bp, 22 predicted proteins | sample 5400221 | NCBI WGS metagenome assembly WNFR01 (sample SAMN13153357, study PRJNA577476) | soil metagenome | isolation source: 40 cm soil under Madrone tree | place: USA:California | collected 2016-06-14 | reverse complement strand
CTCCTCTGGCGCCCATCGGCTTACCTGCACCCGTGGTCGTATCGCGAGCGGTCTGATGCTCCATTTCGGCGTCAATCTCCGCCCCGATCAGTATAATGATGGCCGAAATCCAGAGCCAGGTCATGAAGCCGATCACAGCTCCTAGTGACCCATATGTTTCATTGAAATTACCGAAGTTTGTCGCATACCACGAGAACAACGCGGATGCCGCGAGCCACAAGACGGCCGCAACGGCGCTGCCCCACGTGATCCAGCGCCAGCGCGGTGTCTCGCGGCTAGGCCCGTACCGATAGATGAACGCTAAGGCCAGCGTCAGCATGACAAACAAGACGGGCCATCGCCCAATGCGCACGAGCAGATCAGCAGCATCGGACAGGCCGATATATTTTAGCGCAACCGGCAACACCACGACCGCTCCGAGTGCGAGCAGCGCGAATACAATTCCTGCCAGCGTAAATGATAGCGAAACGGCGTTGAGCTTGATAAAGCCGCGCTTTTCCTTCTCGCCGTAAACGATGTTTAACGCGTCGAATAGAGATTTCGTCGCAGCGTTCGCACTCCACAAGGACACCGCGAGACCGACGAGGGAAGTCAAACCAAGCGTCTGTCTGCCTTTTGATGCGACCCGGGTGAGCTGGTCTCGGGCAACGTCTATCGCACCGCCCGGGAGAAGTCCTGACAGCTTGTCCCAATGCGCCGTTATAGTAGCTGGATCGAAGAAGAGCCCATAGATTGCGACCAGTGCCGCAAGCGCCGGAAAAATCGCCAGTAAACTATAGAAGGTGATGCCAGCGGCCAAAAGAGCTACGCGATGGTCCGAAACGTTCCTGTACACGCGGAGCAAGATATCCTTCCAGCCGCGCACGGGTATCTCCGAAGGGACGTTGGCGAGGCGGCCGCGACCTTGATCGAACTCCCTCTCACGTGGCGCAGCGGCCGTGTTCACGGAAACGCTGTGGGATGTTCGTTGCCCGAAGAAGTAGTACGCGGCCAGCACCACGATGGCTGATAGGGCAGCCCAGTCCTTCCACTGTCCCTCCCAAGGTCGACCAGCTCCCGGCTTCGCCATGGACGAGCTTTGAGGCCGCGCAGCTTGGAGTGGGAGGTAATCCTGTGGCTGTCGGGCGTGCAACTGCATCGAGGGTAGCGCCTTCTGGTCGTGCCGACCGCACCAGAAAATCTCTAGCACCGGAAGGCAACAGAACGCAGCCAATGATGTTCCTCGGAACAAGCAATAAGTTCGCGCCGGGTTGGGACCTCGCACTTTCCCGAAGATCGCGGCGGACGCGTGCAGGGACTGATTGGTCTACGGCGTCGCGATCAGTCCGCTAGCCGTCGCTACTATCCAACGGTTGCCCCACCGAACGATAGACTCAATTCGTCCCACGCCTGGCACCGTGTCGCCGCGTGTGGCCGTCCAAACGCCGCCGGGGCCGTCAAGAATAGCCGTTCCGTCTCGTACATCACGAACTGTCCAACCTTCAATTGTTGTCGGCCTCGTCTCGGGTACCGGCACCATCGTCTCGCGCGGCGCGACCGAGGCTCCGGATAGATTGGTACTTGCCTGGATAGCCGAGGAGGCTGTGCTTGAGGGGGCGGCGATCAGGTGAGTCACCTCAGGTGACTGGTTTTGGGCACGAACGGGCATGCCCGCCGTTGGAGCCGCGAACGTGGGTACGTTCGCTGATTGCAAACTGGTCGCTGACGTTGTCCTTCGAACAACGCCATCGGTCTTCCTGGTCGACTTTATTTCGGAATCGCGAACTCGGCGCGAACACGTAACTTTCTGAGTAAGCGGGTTGGAGGCCGCCTCGATATTTGAGAAGCGATACCAGTTTGAACCGCCCGCCCATCCCAGCCCGAACAGCGCGGCGAGAGCGCCTGCGATAACCCAGGTTGTGCGCTCGCCGCCCAGTTTCGCGGACACCAAAATCCCGTCTCGATCACAGCTTGACCAATCCCAGGGGTAGATGCTTGCAGCCTGCGTCGGGTCCTCACCTACCTGGCTGACCGCCTCAGGTTCCAATGGTCCAATCTGACCAAGTGCATTCCGCTGCCGGTCTTGCATGATCGGATCCTCTTATCGCCAAGAGAATGATCGCGCCCGGAGCTAAACGGAATCTTAACGGGCCACCACGCCGCCGGTTCTAGCTGGAAAATCGGCAGTATTAACCAGGTCCGCCCACAGCCCATGCTGAAAGAAGATCAACCCAGGGCGGTGAAATAAGGCTGGAGATTGCCTTTGTCGTTTGCGCTTCTCGCAATGACGGTGGTGGGTGACGAACCCTACACGTGCTGTCCGCCGTTGATGTGGATCTCCGCGCCGTTCACGTAAGAACTCGTCTCCGTGCACAGCACATAGATGATCTTCGCCACTTCATCGGGCGTGCCCAGGCGATGCAGCGGGATCTGCTGTTCGACGATTTTCTCGGTGCCCGGCGACAGGATCGAGGTGTCGATCTCGCCCGGCGCGATCGAGTTGACGCGGACGCCGATGCGGCCGAAATCCGACGCCATCTCGCGGGTCAGCGAGGCGAGCGCCGCCTTCGAGGTCGCGTAGGCCGCGCCCGCGAATGGATGCACCCGCGAACCCGCGATCGAGGTGACGTTCACCACCGAGCCCTTCGTCGCCTTCAATTCCTCGATCAGGCCGCGCGCCATCATGATCGGCGCGAAGAAATTGACGCGGAACACATGGCTCCAGGTGTCGATGTCGGTATCGATGGAGCCGAGCCGGCCGCCGCCTGCGGCCTTCGGGGAAATCGCGGCGTTGTTGACCAGCGCGTGCAGCGCGCCGCCTTCCAGCCGCTCGCGGATTTCCGCAATCGCCCGCGTGGTGTCGGCGTGGTCGGCGAGGTCGACCTGGATGTGATCCTCAGGGCCTGCGCCCCACGGGCATTCCTCCGGGAAGGGATGCCGCGAACAGGTGAGGACGCGCCAACCGGCGCTCGAAAAGCGGATCACGGTGGCATGGCCGATCCCGCGGCTGGCCCCGGTCAGAAGCAGCGTGCGCCGCGGCGTGTTGACGGAATTCGGCATGGAGGTCCTTCAGGCTTTAGACATCAGGGATAAAGCCGCGTCTTGGACCATGGCTGATCCAGCGCCGCGCGGCGGAATTCGATGCGGTCGTGCAGGCGGAACGGGCGGTCGTGCCAGAATTCGAACTGTGTCGGCGCAACGCGCCAGCCGCTCCAGCCGGGCGGGCGCGGCACTTCGCCGACGATGTGCTTGGCGGCGACCCTTGCGATCGCCTGTTCGAACGCAAAACGGCTTTCCAGGGGCTGCGACTGTTTGCTCGCCCAGGCGCCGATCTGGGCCTGCTTCGGCCGGGTCGCGAAATAGGCGTCGGCCTCGGCTTCCGTTACCGGCGTCACGTTGCCGCGGATGCGGACCTGCCGGCGCAGCGATTTCCAGTGAAAAAGTAAAGCGGCCTTAGGATTTATGGCGAGTTCGCGGCCTTTTTGACTCGCGATGTGGCTGTAAAAGACAAAACCGTCGGCGTCGTAGCCCTTCATCAGCACCATCCGCACGTCGGGCAGGCCGTCGGCGTCGACGGTGGCCAGCGACATGGCGTTGGGATCGTTGGGCTCGGCCTTCACGGCTTCCGCGAACCAGTCGCCGAACAGCGCAAACGGCTCCTCGGCCGCGGTGAAATCACCGGATGTTAAGGGTGTCGGGTGTTTGATCGAGGTCGTGTCGGCCATTTCAGGAGTTCCGAGTTGCCTCTGCCCGCGGTCCAGAGCGCGTTGCAGCCCCGATGCGGGGTCTCCCTATATAGGACATGGGGACGCGTTGGCCTATCGGCGATCGGGCCGGCTAGGGCCGTGATGACACTGATTCTAATCGGCGTCGGCTCGGGCGGCTGCAGTCTGTCTCGCACCGATGGCGCCTTCGCCAGGATGGATGACAAGGAGATTACGGGCTCAATTGGCGCGGCACAGGCAAGCGGGCCGGTACCGACCGAGAGCGATCTTGCCTTTGCCCGCAATGCCGCCTCCGACGTGCTGACCAAGGGCGACAAGGATTCCAGCCAGCCCTGGGAAAATCCTCAGACCGGCGCGCGGGGTTCGGTAACGCCGCTGGCTCAGGCCTATTCCTCGGATGGACGCACCTGCCGGGATTTTCTGGCGAGCTATGTCAACGGGCGGTCGGAAAGCTGGCTGCAGGGCGCCGCCTGCCAGACCGGCCATGGCAGGTGGGAAATTCATACGTTAAAGCCGTGGAGGCGGGGCTGAACGCTAGGCACCCCGTTGCAAAAATGCCACGAAGACCCCAGATGAAAATCGAAGCGGGCGGGCCGCCCGGAGTCTAAGATATAATTTCCTTGAAGGAGATGTGACTGATGCGCGACCCCTATGAGGTCTTGGGGGTGCCGCGGGGCGCCAGCGCTGCGGCGATCAAGAGCGCCTATCGCAAGCTTGCCAAGAAACATCACCCCGACAACAACAAGAACGATCCAAAATCAGCGGCGCGCTTTTCCGAGATCAATTCGGCCAATGAGATCATTGGCGACGAGGACAAGCGCAAGCAGTTCGATCGCGGCGAGATCGACGCCGAGGGCAAGCCGCGCTTCCAGGGCTTTCCCGGCGGCGACCCGCGCGGGCGCGGAGGCGGTTTTGAGAGCCACACATTCCGAACCGGCGGCGCCGCCGGGGGCTTCGGCGGCGGCGGTTTCGAGGACATTCTCAACAGCATGTTCGGCGCCGCCACGGCGCGCGGCGCGCGGCCCGGCACAAGCCATACCTTCGAGTTCGATACCGGCGGTATAGCGCTCGACCTCGATCTCAGCGTCGCCATGACGGTGTCGCTGGAAGAGTCGGTCAAGGGCGTGGAAAAGCGCGTCCGGCTGCCAACCGGCAAAGAACTCAATGTCAAGATTCCCGCTGGAGTCGCCGCGGGTCAGCAGATCCGGCTGAAGGGGCAGGGCGAAACCGCGCCCGGCCACCGCCCGGGCGATCTCCTGATCACGGTCAGCATCGCGCCGCATCCGTTCTTCAAAATCGACGGCAGCGACCTGCGCATCGATCTGCCGATCACGCTTTATGAAGCCGTGCTCGGCGGCAGGGTTCGCGCGCCTACTTTGGGCAGCGCGGTCGAATTGTCCATACCGAAGAACACTTCGAGCGGCCGGACCTTTCGCCTGAAGGGCAAGGGTCTGCCCAAGGCGACCGGCGGGACGGGCGACCTATACGTCACCACCCGCATTATGCTGCCGGATGGGAACCATGCCGAACTCGAGGCGTTGATGCAGAAGTGGCGCGACGGACACCCTTACAATCCGCGCAGCGATCTTGAGCGATCGCCTTAAAGCCACCCAAAAAGTTGCGGCCTCGACCGGGGGACCAGCGCGGTACAAAAACCCCAATCGAGGCCGCTCGCGTCGATCGGCGGATCGACGCCGCACATATTCGCCTGAGCATCTAGTGCGATTTTGAGACGTGCGGATGTTCCAATTCCAGATTTTCAATGTCGGAATTGGGACAACGACTGTGACGTAATTCAACCGCCGCTTTTCTCTGACTGGTCGTAGACCAGCCGAGCGATCTGCGTCAGACGCTCGCGGTCGCCGCCGCCGCTCACCACGTACCCGACACCGCGGTCGGCCCAAAACAGCGCGCCGTCCCTATCACGCTTTGCATACTGCATCTGCGTCGTCTCGGCTTCCGCTCGCGCGGAGTAGACCGTGAAGCGTTCACCCGACGCGCTCTCATACATCAGAAATGATGCAGGCCCGGTAGGGCCCGGCAACAGTCGCCCTCCCACGAGCTTCAACCCTGTCGCGTCCAGCTCCGGTGCACGGACGTCCCAGCCGCAGCGCTTGGTCAACCATTGCTGGAGATGCGCGCGTTCGCTTCCTGGCACCTCGACCGGATGGCGGACCTCGACGACATAAAGCCGGTGTGCGTCGAGCGCATCCAGCGTGAAATTCTGGAACGCCGACGGTGAAGCGGACGCGCCATGCGCCAGCCAGCCGATGCCGCCGCCGGCGATGAACGCCACCAGCGTCGCGGCAATCGCGCCGTAAATCCACTTGCGCGGCTGCCGCACCAGCCGCTCGATCTCAAGCCGCCTCGGCACCGCCTCGTCGGCGACGGAATCGTAGCGCGTATGCAGCGCCTCCGCCATCGCGCGCCATGATTGCACCCGCTCGGCATCGTCAGGATGCGCTGCGAACCATGCCTCGACATCGCCGCGACGCTCCGCCGGCAGTTCGTTGTCGACATAGGCGTGCAGCTCGTCTTCGGTGACGGGAATCTTTGGGTCGGTCATGGTCGATGTCTCTGTCTGGTCTTGATCGAAAATTGTTTGTCGTCCGGTCGCAATATCCCTCCCCATAAGGGGCAGGGATAAGAAAACCATTGCAATTCAAACTCGTTCATCACGTCCACATGCATAATACCTGCCATCATTTCACCCGCCGCAGCGCCGGTCTTTCGCCCTCGAGCGAAGCTTTCACATGGGCCCGCGCGCGGGCGAGGCGCGACATCACGGTGCCGATCGGAACGCCCTGAATGTCGGCGACCTCGCGGTAGCTCAAGCCTTCCAGCATCACCAGCAGCAGCACCGCGCGCTGCTCCTCCACCAGCGTTGCCAGCGCGCGGGCGATGTCGCGCCCTTCCGCTTCGGTCCCGCTGGCATCGGGATTGTTGTCGAGCAGCGGCATGAATTGCGGCCGCCGGGCCATTGATCGCCGGCGATTCTTGTTGAGGTTGGTCAGGATGGTGTAGAGCCAGCTCCTGACGTCGCCGCCGAGAAACAGCCGTTCCGAACGCAGCGCCCGCACCAGCGTATCCTGCACCAGATCGTCGGCGACATCGGCATCACGCGCCAGCGCGCGCGCGTACCGGCGCAGGGCCGGGATCATGGCTTCGACACTCTCGCGAAACGCGGTCATTGGATCTCAGCCTTTGGTTCGTCCGGCTGGCGTCCAATACCGGCAACGCGAACGCCTCAAACAATATAACACCGAAATGACGCCACTATTCCGGCTATTAAGCTTGCGAGGCAAACGGCCCAAATCGGGGAGCGGATTTGGGCTGTACCGGCCGGAAGCGCTGGTGTACCTCCAGACCTGATCAGGGTCGATTGGAAACCTAAATGTCGCAAATTTCAGGTCTGATGCAGGGCAAACGCGGAGTGATTCTTGGCGTCGCCAACAACCGCTCGATCGCCTGGGGCATCGCCAAGGCCTGCCACGCGGCGGGTGCGGAAATCGCGCTCACCTGGCAGGGCGACGCGCTGAAGAAGCGGGTCGAGCCGCTGGCCAAAGAACTCGGCGGCATCCTGCTCGGCCATTGCGACGTCACCGAACCCGCGACCATCGACGCGGCATTCGATGTGCTAAAGCAGAAGTGGGGCAAGATCGACTTCGTGGTGCACGCGATTGCATTCTCCGACAAGGACCAGCTCGACGGCCGCTATCTCGAAACCACCGCCGACAATTTTTCAAAGACCATGCTGATCAGCTGCTATTCGCTGACGGCAATCGCCCAGCGCGCTGAAAAACTCTTGACCGACGGCGGCTCGATCCTGACGCTGACTTACTACGGCGCCGAGAAATGGATGCCCCATTACAACGTAATGGGGGTTGCGAAAGCGGCGCTGGAGGCGAGCGTGCGCTACCTCGCGGCCGATCTCGGTGAGAAGAACATTCGCGTCAACGCGATTTCGGCGGGGCCGATCAAGACGCTGGCGGCGTCCGGCATTGGCGATTTCCGCTATATTCTGAAGTGGAACGAATACAACGCGCCGTTGCGCCGCACCGTGACCATCGAGGAAGTCGGCGACAGCGCGCTGTATCTGCTTTCGGATCTGTCGCGCGGCGTCACCGGCGAGGTGCATCATGTCGATTCCGGTTATCATGTCGTCGGCATGAAGCGCCCGGAGGCGCCGGATATTTCGCTGAGCAATTCGTTGAACAAGGAATAGCTGCAGTTTCGATGCCCGCGCCGGTAATCTACTACATTCGCCATGGCGAGACGGCATGGAATGCCGAGGGACGCTTCCAGGGATCGCAGGACATTCCATTGAATGACCTCGGACGCTCACAGGCTGTTACGGCCGGCGGCATACTCGCCGATCTATTGGTGCGCGACGACCGCGAGGTATCATCCCTGGAGTTCGTGGCAAGCCCGCTCAGCCGTGCGCGGCTGACCATGGAGCTGATGCGCGGCGCGCTGCAACTGTCTCCCGACGGGTACGCCGTTGACCATCGCCTGCGCGAGATCGGCTATGGCCAGTGGGAAGGGTTGACGCTGCCCGAGATGGAGCGCCACGACGCGGCGACCTTCGCAGCCCGCAGCGAGGACAAATGGGGTGTCGCCGCACCGTCGGGCGAGAGCTATGCGAGCGTAGCGCTGCGTATGCGCGAGTGGTTCGATTCCCTTCTTGTAGACACGGTCACGGTCGCCCATGGCGGCACCATGCGGGCCCTGATGGTTGCCCTCGGCATCGTGACCCCGCTTGAGGCCGCCGAGACGCCGATCGGGCAGGGGGTGGTCTACGTGTTCAGCGACGGCGGACTGACGAAATATAGTTAAGGGCCCGATCGCGATCGTCATGAGAGGTCATTTGACCCCTCTACCGAGGCGCGTTACGACATGTTGACAATCACCATAAACGTCAGATGTCCCCGTCCAGGGGAAACCGGCTCAACGCGATGTCCTTCAACACCTTTGGCCACATGTTCCGGGTCACGACCTTCGGCGAAAGCCATGGGATCGCGATCGGCTGCGTGGTCGATGGCTGCCCGCCGTTGCTGCCGCTGGCCAACGAAGACATCCAGCGCGATCTCGATCGCCGCCGCCCCGGACAATCGCGCTTCACCACCCAGCGCCAGGAGCTAGATGCGGTAAAGATTCTCTCCGGCGTGATGGCGCATCCGAAGACCGGCGTGCAGGTGACGACGGGCACGCCGATCGCGCTGTTGATCGAGAACACCGATCAGCGCTCGAAGGACTATTCCGACATCAAGGACAAATTTCGCCCGGGCCATGCCGATTTCACCTATGAGGCCAAATACGGCCTGCGCGATTATCGCGGCGGCGGGCGCTCCTCCGCCCGCGAGACCGCGACGCGGGTCGCGGCGGGCGCCATCGCCCGCAAGATCGTTCCCGAGATGACCGTGCGCGGTGCCCTGGTGCAGATGGGTCCGCACAAGATCGATCGCGAAAAATGGGATTGGGACGAGATCGCGCGCAATCCGTTTTTCTGCCCGGACAAGGACAAGGCTGCGTTCTTCGAGGGCTACCTCGACGATATCAGAAAGAAGGGATCGTCGATCGGCGCGGTGATTGAGGTCGTCGCGGGAGGCGTGCCGGCGGGACTGGGCGCGCCGATCTACGCCAAGCTCGATGCCGACTTGGCCGCGGCGCTGATGAGCATCAACGCGGTGAAAGGCGTCGAGATCGGCGCCGGCTTTGGCGCTGCCGAATTATCCGGCGAGGAAAACGCCGACGAAATGCGGATGGGCAATCAGGGCGTCAGCTTCCTGTCAAATCATGCCGGCGGCATTCTGGGCGGCATCTCCACCGGCCAGCCGGTGGTGGCGCGCTTTGCGGTGAAGCCGACCTCATCGATTTTGTCGCCGCGCCGTACCGTGGATCGCAGCGGCGCCGACACCGACATCATGACAAAGGGCCGCCACGACCCCTGCGTCGGCATCCGCGCGGTGCCGGTCGGCGAAGCCATGATGGCCTGCGTGCTCGCCGATCACTTTCTGCGGCATCGCGGGCAGGTCGGCGGCTAGCCGTATCGGTAAGTTATCTGATTGACGGGCCGCGAACTTGCGCGGCAAATGCGAGCGTCATGAATACACCCGACCTGCAGAAAATTACCGACTGGCTGATCGATGGCGCCAGGTCCGCGCCCAGCCCGTCCAGGATGATGGCGGACACGTGCGAACGCGCGGTGCAGGCAGGCTTGCCGCTGTGGCGCGTCGGCGTCTTCGTCCGGACTCTGCATCCCGATATTTTCGGCCGCAATTTCATTTGGCGGCCGGGAGCCGAAGTCGCCGTCGGCACTGTGGATTTTGATATTCAGAATTCGCCGGAATTCAGAAGCAGCCCGCTGGCGATCGTATTTCGCGAGGGGCGGGAGGTCAGATGCCGCCTCGACGATCCGGCAAGCAACCGCTTTCCCTTTCTCGACGACATGCGCGCCGAAGGCGTCACCGACTATATCGCGCTGCCGCTTCTGTTCCTCGACGGCTCGATCCACGCATCGAGCTTCACCACGAAACGGCCGGGCGGCTTTAGCGATGACGAGTTGGCCGCACTGCGAAGGATGGTGACGCCACTGGCGCGGGTCATCGAGATCATCAGCCTGCGCCGCACCGCCTCGATCCTGCTCGACACCTATGTCGGCAACCGCGCCGGCGAGCGCATTCTTGGCGGACAGATCCGCCGCGGCCACACCGATACGATGGATGCCGCGATCTGGCTGTCGGATTTGCGCGGCTTTACCGCGCTTTCGGACCGGCTGCCGGCGGAAACCGTAGTGGATATCCTCAATCATTATTTTGACTGCCAGGTGTCTTCGATCAGGGCGCATGGCGGGGAAGTTCTGAAATTCATGGGCGACGGGCTGCTCGCCGTCTTTCCGGTCACGCAACAGGACGGCAACGTTCAACAGGTTTGCTCGCGCGTACTGGAAGCCGCGCGCGAGTCCCGCGCCAGTGTCGATGCGATGAATTACCCCATAGGAGAAGCTGTCGAGCGCTTCCGCTTCGGGGTCGCGTTGCATGTCGGGCGAATTCTGTACGGCAATATCGGCGGCGGCAACCGGCTCGACTTCACCTGCATCGGTCCCGCTGTCAATCTTGCGGCGCGGCTGGAAAAAATCGCCGGCCGCCTCCATCGCACCATCGTGGCCTCCGAAGGGTTCGCTGGAATATGCGCGGGTGGCTGGGCTGATTTGGGAGAGTTTCCGATCGCCGGATTTTCGAAGGCCGAACGCGTCTACGGCTTACAGGACGAGACGCCGGCGGGCTGAGACAGACAACGGCCGCTCAGCTCTTCCCGCTATTCCTCCGGCTCGGTGGTAAACAGCAGCGGGTAACCCTTGGCGCGGCCGGCGTCTGTGGCGCGCGTCGCCTTGGTCTCGGCGACGTCCTTGGTGAAGACGGCGACCACACATACACCGAGCCGGTGCGCGGTGATCATGACCTTGTGGGCCTGGTCCTCGCTCATGCGGAATTCGGCCTTCAGGACCGTGACGACAAATTCGCGGGGCGTGAAGTCATCGTTGACGAGAATGACCTTGTGCAGGCGCGGCCGTTCGGTCTTGGTTTTGACTTTGGTTTTCGGCTTGGTGACGGTGTCGATCATTCCTGCGGCACCTCCTGACCCTTGCTAACGTTTTCGCGGTTGCCTCTACAAGAATACAGTCTCCCGGCCTGTCGTGGAACCGGCTGTTTTGCGATGGCTTCATTGCAGCGGCGGCACCATGCGCAGATAGGCAATGATATCGGCCAGGTCTGATGCTTTCGTGTGGCAATTGCCACAGTCCATGATGGTGTTGACGAGATAGCCGCCACGCTCGGCCGGGGATTCAGCCATTGCGCCGCCAGCGGCGGCCAACAGCAATACGCGCGCAATGCCGATCCGAAACATGACGCTCCTCGTTTCAGGCGCGCTGTATCGCATGAGAAGCCGATGCCGGAAAGGCTGTCCCTCGGCGGGTGGCGAACGACGCGCCGGACAGGCGTTATTTCGCGATCATGGCTGCAAAATCTTTGACGACATCGGGATCGAGTATCTTCGGCGCCGCGAGCGAAGCAGAAGCCTTGGTGAAATTAAGGCGGATTGATTGACTTGAATGTGTAGGGCCAGCCGATGTTCCCGCTTTTCGAAGGCCAGTTTGCGTGTCACCATCGCAACTAGTGCCCCGTTTCCGAAGTTCGTGATCCCCTGCGGTGCACTCTGACACGAACTTTGGAAGCAAAGGGACTCTATGTTTCAAGTGCCGCTTTCGATTTGAAGTTCCTGTACGAACTCGCAGCACCCGGTGCAGGAACTTCAAATCGGCGGCACTTGTCGACGGGAGGGCCGCTATGCGCTGGTGTGTCTCGATCGGGGCGGTGCTTGTCGCGGGGGCGATGGCTGGAGGTGACGTCGCGGGTATCGCCGCGCCGAACCCAGGAAATCAGCTGGGCCATCAATTGGCCGACAAGGAGGCAGCGCCTTCCGTCGATGTCGAACTGATTCTCGCCGTCGATGTCTCCTATTCGATGGATATGGATGAATTGGCGATTCAGCGCGAGGGTTACGCACAGGCCATCATCTCAAAGGAATTTCTGCAGGCGCTGAAGACCGGCCCGAGCGGCAAGATTGCGGTGACCTATTTCGAATGGGCGGCATCGAACGACCAGAAGATCATTATTCCCTGGCGGGTGATCGACGGTCCGGAAACGGCGGATGCTGTCGCCAACGAGATCATGAAGACCCCGATCCGCCGGGCGTCGCGCACCTCGATCTCTGGCGCGATCAATTTCGCCATGCCGCTGTTCGACGAGAACCCGTATCGCGGGCTGCGTCGCGTGATCGATATTTCCGGCGACGGCCCCAATAACAATGGCGCGCCGGTCACCGGCGCACGCGATGCGGCGCTGGAGAAGGGCATCACCATCAACGGCCTGCCGATCATGGTAAAGGAGCCATCCTATTCGACGATGGACATCGATAACCTCGATTTCTACTACGAGGACTGCGTCATCGGGGGGCCGGGCTCCTTCGTGGTAACGATCAAGGATCGCGACAAGTTCAAGGAAGCGATCCGTACCAAGCTGCTGCTCGAAGTCGCAGGGAGGACGCCCGAGCGCCGGATTGTCCCGGCGGCCGAGAAGGAGCCTCGCGTCTCCTGTCTGATCGGCGAGAAAATCTGGCAGGACCGCTGGGGACGGTAAGCTGGCTATATAACGGTCACCTCTTGAATTTCGCCACCAGCTCGACATGCGGGGTGTGGCGGAACTGATCGACCGGCGTCACCCCCTCGATGCTGTAACCGCCATCGATCAGAATCCGTGCGTCACGCGCAAACGTTGCGACATTGCATGACACCGCAACCACCACCGGAATCTTGCTCGCCGCGAGCTGCTGGGCTTGTGCCTGCGCACCCTGCCGCGGCGGATCGAACACGATCGCGTCGTAGTCGCGCAGCTCCTGCGGCATCAGCGGACGCCGGAACAGATCGCGTGCCTCCGCCTTGATCGGCTTCAGTCCGGAAGTCGAGGTCGCTGCCTTCTGCAGCGCGGTTACCGCGCCCGCATCGCTGTCAAATGCCGAAATCCGCGACTTCACCGCCAACCTCAAGGCAAAAGGCCCGACCCCGCAAAACAGATCGGCGATGTGCTTGGCGCGCTGGCAATGTCCGGCCACTAGCGCCGCCAGCGCTTGCTCGCCGGCGACGGTGGCCTGCAGGAACGAACCCGGCGGCAGGGGTACCTGCGCGGCGCCGATGGCGATCGTCGGCGGCGTCCGCATTAGCACCAGTTCGCCATGGCGCGTCAGCCGCGCCAGGCGATGTTGCTCCGCAACGCGCGACAGCATCGCGATGGTGGCTGCGGGCAGTGGCCCCGAGCCGCGCACGTCGACGTCGAGACCGTTGTCCGTGGCGGTGATCTGGATGTCGAGCGGCTTTCCGATAGATATCAGCGGCTCGGCGATAGCCCACGCGGCATCAAGCGCGCCGCTCAAGCCAGGGGCGAGAATAGGGCAGCGATCGACCGGGATAATGTCGTGCGAACTTGCCGCGGCGAAGCCCACCTTGAGCACGTCGTGAGTGCCCATCCGGGCGTGGAGGGTAATCCGCCGACGACCGAGGCCATGGGCATCGATCAGCTGATACACTTCGCAGTCGAGCTTCGCCTGCGCCAGCGTCTCGACGACGATGTCGCGCTTCCACGCGCGGTAGCGTTCGCTCTCCCAGTGCTGGATCGCGCATCCCCCGCAGATTCCAAAATGCTGGCAAAATGCCGTGACCCGCTGCGGGCTTGCATGCTGGACCTGCAGCAACCGCCGGCGGTCGGGATGATCAGGTACGGGCGCAACCTCGACGGCCTCGCCTGCGAGTGCATATGGCACATAAACGGTTTGCCCGCCGGCAAACGCGACGCCGTCGCCACGATGCCCGACGTGATCGATGACGAGACGTTCAACCACGGCGCGCGCCGATGAAGAATTCAATATTACCATCGCCACCTTTAATCGATGACGGAAACACCTGGATGCCGGTGCACCCGAGCGAAGACACGAACGCCGCTATGTCGTCGCAGATTTCCTGATGCACCATCGCATTGCGGATGATGCCGCGCTTGGAATGTTTGCGCGGCGCCTCGAATTGCGGCTTGATCAGCGCGAGCAAATGCATCGGCGCCGCCGCCAGCGAAAGCGCTACCGGCAACACGGCTTTCAGTGAAATAAAGCTGACATCGATGACGACGATATCGGGCCGCATGGCTAAGCGCTTGCCTTCGAAATTGCGGATATCGGTCTCCTCCATGGAGACGATCTTGGGATGGCCGCGCAGCGATCGATGCAGTTGCTCGCGCCCGACGTCGACGGCGAACACCAGACTGGCGCCGTTGGCGAGCAATACCTCGGTGAACCCGCCGGTCGATGCGCCGACGTCGAGACAGACGTGATTCTCGATTTCGATCGGATACTGCTGCAGCGCGGCCGTAAGTTTGACGCCGCCGCGCGAAACAAAGGGATGCGCGGGCTGCGCCTGCAACAAGGCGTCGGCGGGAATGCCCTCGGATGGCTTCATGACCTGCTTGTCGTTGGCCGTGACGAGGCCCGCTTCAATCGCGGCCTGCGCGCGGGCACGGCTTTCGAACAGGCCGCGCTCGACCAGCAACGTATCCGCGCGCTTGCGGGGAGGGGGCATGCTCCGCTCGTCCTTGGCCAAGTTCAACTCGATGCACGCGCGCGCGTGGAGGCCAGCCTCTCGCCTGCCATGCGCACGCAGGTCTCGAACGCGTCCAGATCGTGCCAGATGTCCGCGGGCGCTTGCCGTGGCGTCACCAGCGCGCAGCCGTGCTGATCGAGCGCATGGATCATCATCAGATTATCGGTCAATCCGAAATCCTCGACGGTCAATCCTAGCGCATCGATCAAGCGTCCATCGCACGAACTCACGTCAGTGAACTCACGCACGCGATCGGCATACGAGGTCGGATCGTTAGAGTAGCCGAGACAGAGCTTGCCGCGTCCCGCCATATAGCCGAGTTCGTAGACGGTCCCGGCATCCGCTCCCGGTCCGCGAAACGGAGTGAGATTTGCGATAATGGCATCGGCTTCGATCATCATGGTTTCGTTGCCGCGAAATATCCGCAGTGAAGCATCTTCGGCCGCGGGGTCGAAGGGATTGTCCAGCGGATACAGTCCGATCAGTCCATGACGCGTACACAGTTCGGCCTTACGCCGCCCGACTTCAACGGCATCGGGCAGGAAAACGTCGGGGCCGGCCAGGTAAATCTTCATTTTGCTTGCGCGGTTTCTGCGCACGTTCGAAGGCCTTGCGAAAGCAAGGCCTGGGCAGGGCGAGCGCCTCACAGGGTGCCAAATAAGGTAAGGAAAAAGCCGATCCCTAAGCAGCTGGCGGCGCCGGTTCGGGCAAATGCCACCGGCGTGGCCTGATCGTCAGGCCAGCTTCACCGTTTCCGCCTTGAAATCCTTGCCGAGCGTTTCGAACACCTTGGCGACGATGCCCTTGGCGTCGAGACCGGCACGGCCGTACATCGCGTTCGGCGAGTCGTGATCGAGGAACTCGTCGGGCAGCACCATCGACCGCATCCTTAAACCCCCGTCGAGCATGCCGTGCTCGGCCAGCATCTGCATGACATGGGAGCCGAACCCGCCGATCGCGCCTTCCTCGATGGTGAGGAGGATTTCATGCTCGCGCGCGAGTTTCAGGACCATGTCGACGTCGAGCGGCTTCATGAAGCGCGCGTCGGCAATGGTAGTTGACAACCCGTGCGCGGCAAGTTCGTCCGCAGCCTTCTCGCATTCGGCGAGACGCGTGCCGAACGACAATAATGCGATCTTGGTGCCCTCGCGAACGATGCGTCCTTTTCCGATCTCGAGCGCCACGCCGGCTTCCGGCATCTCGACGCCGCGCCCTTCGCCGCGCGGATAACGAACCGCGCTCGGACGATCGTTGATCGCGACCTGGGTCGCTACCATGTGCACCAGTTCGGCCTCGTCCGACGCCGCCATGATGACGAAATTGGGCAGGCAGCCGAGATAGGCGTTGTCGAACGACCCCGCGTGGGTCGCGCCGTCAGCGCCAACAAGGCCGGCGCGATCGATCGCGAAGCGCACCGGCAGGCTCTGGATCGCCACGTCATGGACGATCTGGTCATAGCCGCGCTGCAGGAACGTGGAATAAATCGCGCAGAACGGCTTGTAGCCCTCGGTCGCGAGGCCCGCTGCAAATGTTACCGCATGCTGCTCGGCAATGCCGACGTCGAAGGTGCGCTCGGGGAAGGATTTGGCGAAAATGTCGATCCCGGTTCCCGACGGCATCGCCGCGGTGATGCCGACGATCTTCTCGTCCTTCTGCGCTTCCTTGACGAGGCTCTGGCCAAACACGTTCTGATATGCGGGCGCATTCGGTTTGGCCTTTGCCTGCGCACCGGTGGCGACATCGAACTTGACCACCGCGTGATATTTGTCGGCGGACGCTTCCGCCGGGCCGTAACCTTTGCCCTTTTGGGTGACGACATGAACCAGGATCGGGCCGGTCTCCATGTCGCGGACGTTTTTCAGCACCGGCAGCAGGTGGTCTAGATTGTGGCCGTCGATCGGGCCGACGTAATAGAAGCCGAGTTCCTCGAACAGCGTGCCGCCATCCATCATGAAGCCGCGGGAATATTCTTCGACACGGTTGGCGCGGTTGGCGATTATCTTCGGCAGATGGTTGCCGAGCTGCTTCGCCGCCTCGCGCAGGGTGCGATAGGTCTTTCCTGAATACAGGCGCGACAGATAGGCCGACATCGCGCCCACCGGCGGCGCAATCGACATGTCATTGTCGTTGAGAATGACGATCAGCCGGGAGTTCATCGCGCCGGCATTGTTCATGGCCTCGTAGGCCATGCCCGCGGACATCGCGCCGTCGCCGATCACGGCGATGACATTATTCTTGCCGCCGGAGAGATCGCGCGCCACCGCCATGCCGAGCGCCGCGGAGATCGAGGTCGAGGAGTGGGCGGCGCCGAACGGATCGTAATCGCTTTCGGTTCGCTTGGTGAATCCCGACAGCCCGCCGCCGGTGCGCAGGGTGCGGATTCGGTCGCGACGGCCGGTCAGGATCTTGTGTGGGTAGGCCTGATGGCCGACGTCCCAGATCAGACGATCGCGCGGGGTGTCGAACACGTAGTGCAAGGCCGTCGTCAATTCGACGACGCCAAGGCCCGCACCGAAATGCCCACCCGTGACCGACACGGCATCGATGGTTTCCTGACGCAGCTCATCGGCGACTTGCCGGACTTGTTCCACCTTGAGCCGGCGCAGATCGTCCGGGGTGCGAATCGTGTCGAGAAGCGGCGTTTTACTAAATGTCGTCACGGCGATATTCCAATTTTGCATGTCGGGACCAACGGCCCGACTTGAGATGGGTTGCGCACCATCAGCGCAGCGAAAACCCAGATGCCGGATGCTACCTGAGCAGGCCGAAGTCCGATTTGAAAGCCTAGATGCGCTCCGGATCGTTCAATGTGATATATGTCACGCTTGGCGGCTTCACCCTTCGCAGTCATTTTTGTTAGCTATTTGAAGTGCTTACTACCGTCAAAAACCGGCCGCAGATCGTTCCCAACAGCCCATAGCCTTTAAGCTTTACACCAAACCCGCGGTCAAAGCCAACCCGCCGGGACCCCTCTGCGCGCGATGGATTGAGGTCGGCGCTGGCCCGGTTCTCAACCCCTGCGGCGCGCCGATGGTTCCATCTCGCCTAGATCGGCGGCATCCAGACGACTGGCGACCGCTGTTTCGAGGCTTTTCCAGGCCCATTCGCGGGCCGCGGGATCGCCGGTCGCGATAGCCAGCGCCGCCTCGGGACGAGCCATGCGTTCGCTCAATGGGATCGGCCCGCACACGATCATGAAAAAATCGTAGGCGTGCGGCCGCTCGTTGGCCATGACGAACTGGAAATGGACACGAAAGAACTTCCAGCGGAACAGGTTGTAGTGCTCGGGCTTGATGATTTCGCGGAACCGGACCGGTACGATCGTGGGATTGCGTCTGGAAGCGCCGACGTCGATACCGTGGCCGGCGATCGGGTCGAACGGGTAGAAATTCATCACATCCTTGCGCGACTGGCAGTCGATCCAGTCGATCGAAGGCTCGATCGCCAGCAGGCGAAGGTGATCGCGGAAATCCTGCGACACAGCATGAAATCCGACGATGGGGAAATTGCCGCCGATCGTAAGCAAGACGATACGCGGGCCGTGCCGCCCGAGAGCCGGATCGAGCTTGAGCGCGCGCGCCAGTATCTCGGCCCCCAGAAACGATCCCGAACTGTGACCGACGACTACGATTTCCTCGGCGTCGCTGCTGCGTGCGACATTCGCGAGGTATTGGGCAAAACGGTCGATCCGCTGGTCCCATTCCGGCCGTTGGCGGTGAGAGAATTCCCAGGTCCAGATCGTGTCCGAGAGCAGATAAAGCAGATATGTCAGGTTTTCCGTGTATTTCAGCATGGTTCCGAGTGTGGCGACGAACAGGGCCGCCGCCGCGGCCATACTGAAGAGGCCGGGAATGCCCAGCGCCTCCAAGCCTTTCTCAAACGCAAAGCCGACGCCCAGAGCGCACAGGGCTTCGATGAACAGCAGGAAATGCGGGTAGGTGATGAAAGTCGCGAACCGCCAATGCGACTTCCAGAATCGCGCGATCGTGCCGCCGAAGACCAGACGCCAATAGATCCCCATGGCATGGAGAACCGTGCGCCAGATCGGCGCGGCAAGGTCGCGCTGGATCAGGTCTTCGAACCGCAGGAAATCGTAACTGGTACGGGTCTGCCAGTCGCTTGCCTGGGTCTCGATGGCCCAGGATGCGGTCTCGCCGTCGGGTGCGACTTGCGGGCGGCTAATGGTGGCAGCGAGCTGATACAGCCGGCCAAATTTGCGCAGTTCGGTTCTGAACATGCGGTAATACTGCGCCAGACCGCGCGGATCGTATCCCTGCACATAGATGATATGGCGGTGCTGAACGCGCACTTACTGCTGATCCCCAGACTGACCCGGGGACTATATCAGGCCGCGTAACGCGCCAAGAGCTATTTCGGTCCTCATCGGGGCCGCGTGGTGCCGAATTCGCCTAATATTTTCTACTGTTGCCGGAGAGCGACGTGCACGGCCTTGGGCCGCCCGGCCGTCATTGAACGTCGAGCGGCTCGGTGCCGGTGACCTGGCCGTTGGCGTCGGTGGTGATCTTGTCGACCCGCGCCTCCGCCTGCCGCAGCAATTCCTCGCACCGCCGTTTCAAGGACTCGCCCCGCTCGTAGATGGCGACGGATTCTTCCAGCGGCACCTTGCCGTCCTCGAGCCGCTTGACGATCGATTCAAGCTCCTCGATCGCGCGCTCGAAGCTCAGCTTTCTGACGTCGACTTGGGTGTTTTCGGCCATATTGCTTTCCCGGATGCGCCCTTATCCCGGCGCGGACCTAAATGAATTTATGCGGGCGTATTGCGGCGGGCGTTCACGCGCCCATCAATGCGGTGACGTGGGCCGCGACCGACTCTTTCAGGCCCTGCAGATCATAGCCGCCTTCAAGCACCGAGACAATTCGGCCGCCAGCGCTGGTGTCGGCGATATCCATCAGTTTGCGGGTGACCCAGCCGAAATCTTCCGATTTGAGATTGAGCGACGCCAGCGGATCTCGATAATGTGCATCGAAGCCGGCGGAGACGATGATCAGTTCGGGGCTGAATTTCCGCAACTGCGGCAGGATCACGTTTTCGAACGCGGCGCGGAACTTGACGCTGCCATCCTCCGACGCCAGCGGCGCGTTGACGATGGTGTCGTGCTCGCCGCGCTCGCCGCTGGCGCCGGTGCCTGGAAACAGCGGCATCTGATGCGTCGAGCAATACATCACGGTCGGATCGGCCCAGAAAATATCCTGGGTGCCGTTGCCGTGATGGACGTCGAAATCGACCACGGCTGCGCGGGCGATCCCGTATTTGCGCTGGGCGTGACGCGCGGCAATGGCGGCGTTATCGAAAAAGCAAAAGCCCATCGGCTTGCTGATTTCGGCGTGATGGCCCGGAGGGCGGATCGCGACGAACGCATTGTCATGAGCGCCCGACATGACCGCGTCGGTGGCGGCGACCGCGCCGCCGACGCCGCGCATCACCGCCTCCCAGGTGCCTGATGACATCGAAGTGTCGCCGTCGAGATAGATCAGGCCGCTGGAGGGCGCGATGTGCCGGAGCTCACCGACGTAGTGCTCGTTGTGACAGAGCGTGACCGAATCCAGGCTGCCTTCCGGCGCTTCGCCGCGCACCAGCCTCTCGAAGCGCTCCTCCGCGAGTACCTGATCGATCGCGCGAATTCGATCGGGCCGTTCCGGATGCCCGGGAGGCGTGAGATGGTCGAGGCTCGCCCGATGCGTAAGAAGAAGCGTCGTCATTCAATATCCTGGCGCGCTGAACGCGCTTTTCGAGGAGGGGCTAATCTAGGGGCTTGCCGGCCGCTCTGAAAGAGCCGAGCCCACGGATATGGCTTTGCATTTCATTTCAATCGCGTAATGCGATCGACTGTGGCGGGTGCGATCGGGCTGTTGGCCTGGAAATATCCGTACAAGGCATCGACGTCGTAGATGCCGAATTGCTGCCCGGTCCCTTCCTTCAAGACGGTGAAGCCGTCGCCCCCGACCGCGAGGTAATTGTTCACCGTTACGCGATAGCTCCTCGCGGGATCGACGCGTTGTCCATTCAGCGACATGCTTTCCGCTACCACGCGGTCGCCGTACGGTTTTGCGTTATCCCATGTGTAGGTGAAACCCTTCGAGACCTGCAGGATCCGCGGCCGCTTCGGATCGAGCCATTGCTGCTCGAGCATATTCTTGATCTGCGCTCCCGTCAGCGTGAGCGTGACCAGTTGATTCCGGAACGGCTGGCTGGCGAATACATCGGCATAGGTCACCGCGCCATCCTCCTTCTTCGAGATGTCGCTGCGGACACCGCCCGGATTGGTGAATGCGACCACGGCTGCGCCTTTTGCGTCAGTGCGGGTTGCGGCCAGCTGGGCGTCGGCGACGATGTCGCCGAGCGCGCTTTCGCCGGCATCATTGGGCACACGCGACAGCGTTTCCGTGATCGATCCCGCCCGGCGGTTGGCGATCGGTGCGGCAACTTTATCGTAAGACTCGAGCAACGCGGTCTGTTCGGCATCCCTGGCATAGGCGGTGGTGCGGACGACGATGTTGTCGGCCTTGGCGCTGATGACGTCGCGTGTCGCCGGATCGAGCTTCAGATCGATTGCGGTGACGAGAGTGCCGTATTTGTCGCCTGACGTGACGAGCCGTCCGGCGATCTCGCATACATAGGCCTGATGGGTGTGGCCGCTGATCACGACGTCGACCGCGCGATCGAGTTTTTTGACGATGTCGACGATGGCTCCGGATATTGCAGGACATTCATTATAATTGCCGGTCGGAAAGCCACCTTCATGGATCAGCACGACGATGGCCTCGACGCCGCGCGCCTTCAGTTCCGGCACCAGTGCGTTCACGGTGTCGGCCTCGTCGCGGAATTCGAGACCTGCGACGCTCACCGGCGAGACGATGTCCGGCGTGCCCTTCAAGGTCAGGCCGATGAAGGCGACAGGAATGCCCTCGAATTGCTTGATCTCGTAAGGCGGGAACACGGTCTTGCCGGTGTTCTTCTCGAAGGTGCTGGCCGCCAGATAACGAAACTTCGCGCCGAGGAACGGGTGCGGCCCCTGACATTTGTCGATGGGATGACAGCCGCCATTCTGCATCCGAAGCAGTTCGTCCTTGCCCTCGTCGAATTCGTGATTGCCGACGGAAGCGACCTCAAGCCCCATGATCGACAGCGATTCGATAGACGGCTCATCGTGAAACATCGCCGACAGAAACGGGCTGGCGCCGATCAAGTCTCCGGCTGCGACGAAAATCGTGTTCCTGGCTCCCTGGCGGAGTTGCTTGACCAAAGTGGCCATGTGCTCGGCGCCGCCGGCGGCGACTGCGATCTTTCTGGTCTTGTCGTCGGGATCGGCGATCCTGATTCCGCCCTGTGGCGGCCGAAGGTTGCCGTGGAAATCGTTGATCGCGAGAATTCGCAAATCGACCGGAGCTAATGCTTCTGCGATAGACGGCGAGGCCGGATACGACAGAGCCAGCATCGCGGCGGCAAGGACCTGGCAAAACGAGTGTCTCATGACTTCACACTATCCGTCATGGCCGGGCTTCGTCCCGGCCATCCACGTCCTTCCCGCTCAACTGCTATAAGGATGCCCGGCATCGCAGACAAGTTTACGCACTCTGCGCAAGGCAGACTGCATGACGAGGTTTCCTCTACACCCCAATGATGAGGAGCGCGGTCTCGAACC
>WNFR01001767.1_pt1 | contig 22575 bp, 20 predicted proteins | sample 5400221 | NCBI WGS metagenome assembly WNFR01 (sample SAMN13153357, study PRJNA577476) | soil metagenome | isolation source: 40 cm soil under Madrone tree | place: USA:California | collected 2016-06-14 | reverse complement strand
GAATTAGTGAATTAGTGATTTAGTGATTTTCGCCATGGGGCCGTACCAGAACGATACGAAGTTCAGCGGCGGCAAGATCGTGCGCGGCGAACACCCGCTCAATCTCGAAATGCCGTTCGAGAAGCTCGACGGTTTTATTACGCCGACGGAATCGTTTTACGTTCGGACTCATTTCCCGATTCCGAAGATCGACAAGAATAAGTGGCGGCTGCGGGTGGAAGGTGAAGTGGGAAAACCTTTTGCGCTGACCTACGACGAGCTGCTTAAACTCGAATCGAGAAAAATCCCGGCAACGCTCGAGTGTGCTGGCAACAATCGAAATCTTCTCGAGCCGAAGGTGAAAGGCGTGCAGTGGGCGCTCGGCGCGGTCGGCAACGCAGAGTGGACCGGCGTTCCGTTGTCGATCTTGCTCGAGCGTGCTGGAGTGAACGCGAAAGCGCGTGAAGTCATTCTCGAAGGGGCGGACCACGGGTCGCTGGAAGATCCGAAGGCGCCGCCGGGCGATGTCCGCTTTGCCCGGAGTATTCCGCTAACGAAAGCGCGCGAAGATGTGGTGCTTGCCTATCAAATGAACGACGTCGATCTTCCGCCGGAACACGGTTTTCCATTGCGGGCGATCGTCCCCGGCTGGTATGCGGTGGCATCGATCAAATGGTTGCAACGCATCATCGTGACTGATCGACCGTTCTCCGGATATTACCAGACAATCGATTACGCGTTTTGGAAACGTGACGGCGACAACGCTGAATTGGTTCCATTAACGACGATGCGAATCAAAGCGGAAATCGCGCGGCCGGTTGAAGGCGAAGTTGTCGCGGCAAATTCAATAGTGCGCGTGCACGGCGCCGCCTGGACTGGCGGGGGCGACATTACCAGGGTGGAATTGAGCATGGATGGCGGAACGAGTTGGAGCGAAACGAAACTGATAGACAAACCGATCCGCAATGCGTGGCGATTGTGGGAGTTCGAATGGCACACACCCGCCGCGGCGGGTAAACAAACTCTGGTCGCACGCGCGACTGATTCACGCGGGAGAACGCAACCGATCGAGCGCGACCCCGATCGCGGCACTTACATGATCAATCATCTTTTGCCGATCACCGTGGAAGTTCGCTGAAATTGTAGCGGCACTTCATAAGTGACGATTCGATAAAAGCAACGGTCGTAGACCGCCGCTACAACTAAGGTTGAACTTCCGTATGGCTTCGCGTTAAATCTCAACGATGTCGCTCGTTTTCAAAACGATCCAAACCGAAGGGATCGCTGAGCTTTCTTACTTGTTGGGCGACGATGACGAAGGCGTCGCCGCGATCTTTGATCCACGATCGGACGTGGAGATCTACATCGACATGGCGCGCGAGGCGAAAGTGGCGATCACGCACATTTTCGAGACGCACATTCACGCGGACCTGGTGAGCGGTTCGCGCGAACTCTGCGCGCGACTCGATTCGGCAAAAATTTACGTCAGTCACGAAGGCGGCGCGGAATATGAGTTCGAACAAGAGAAAGTGAAAGACGGCGATCGTTTCACGTTCGGCGAAACGGTTGTTGTTGTGCGGCACACACCAGGTCATACGCCCGAGCACGTGTCCTATGTTTTGGCGGAGGCCGATCATCCGGATACGCCGTGGGGGGTGCTCACCGGCGATTCGCTTTTCGTTTCTTCCGCCGGCCGGCCGGATTTGTTAGGAGCGGACCACACCGGTGAATTGGCTGCGCAACAATTCCAGACGCTGCGTGATTTTTATCTCAAACTCCCCGACCACATCATGATCTATCCGAATCATGGCGCCGGCTCGCCCTGCGGCGCGGACATTGGCGAGCGGTTGAGCAGCACGATCGGTTACGAGCGAAAGTTCAATAAATTTCTTCAGTTCCCCGACGTGAAAAGTTTTACCGATTACGCGATCAAGACTGCGCCGCCGGTGCCCCATTATTATCCGGTGATGAAAAAACTGAATGCGAAAGGACCGGAAATTCTCGGCAATCTTCCGCGGGTTTCCGGCCTTCCGCCGAAAGCATTTAAGGAAGCAATCGAAAAAAAAGCCGGAGCGCTCGTTGATACGCGAACAATGCTCGCGTTTGGCGGCGGTCATATCCCCGGCGCCTTGAATATCGGTGGATCGCCCGTTCTTTCGATATGGGCAGGTTGGATGCTTGCTTCCAACGAGCCAATTCTTCTCGTGCTCGAAAGCGATAGCGATCTCGAGGAAATCGTGCGTCTCTTCGTTCGCACGGGCTACACGAAGTTCGCCGGCTATCTGGTCGGAGGAATGAAAGCTTGGGACGCGGCTGGATTTCCCCTCGCGAAAGTAGAACAGATGAGCGTCCACGAATTGAACGGGCGCGGATTGGGTTTGCAAATCGTCGATGTTCGTTCTCCGCGTGAATGGAAGAACGGGCACGTTCCCGGCGCGCGGCACATTTTTTTACCAGAGCTGCGAAAGCGGGTGAGTGAGCTCGATCGCGCAAAGCCAACCGCAGTTTATTGCGCGAGTGGCTACCGTGCCAGCATCGCGGCCAGCATTTTGAAAGAGGAAGGCTTCGACGCACTCTGGAACGTGCCGGGAAGTTGGGAGGCCTGGAAAAAAGCGGGCTTTCCTGTGGAAGGCGGATAATGAACGGGACAGAAGTTGCCCTGCCTCGCCGCTCGTTCGGTCAAACCATGCGGACAGATGTCTGGTGGGTACAACCGCTCCTCGTTTTTCTCGGACTCGGGACGTTTATCGTTTACTCAACCTGGGCGGCATTCCAGGGGAACCATTATTTTTTCGGCAATTACATCTCGCCGTTTTATTCGCCGGAAATTTTTGGCGATTCGTCGCACAGTTGGTTTGGCCCAAAACCAGCTTGGTGGCCCGCGTGGCTCATTTTTTCTCCTGCGCTCTTGATTCTATGGGCTCCGGGCGGATTTCGCCTCACCTGTTATTATTACCGCGGCGCTTACTACAAAGCGTTTTGGGCAGATCCGCCGGCGTGCACAGTGGGCGAACCGCGCAAAACTTATCTCGGCGAACGTTCGTTCCCGCTCATCATGCAAAACGTTCACCGCTACTTCCTTTATGTCGCGTTGTTCTTCATTTTTGTCCTCACTTACGACGTTTGGGAAGCGCTCTGGTTTGTCGATCCGACAAGTGGAAAAACTTCTTTCGGGATCGGTGTCGGCACGATTGTGCTCGCGATTAATGTCTATTTGCTTGGCGGTTACACGTTTGGTTGTCACTCGCTTCGACACTTGATCGGCGGATTTCGCGATCAGCTTTCCAGATCACCGACTTGTTATCGCGCTTACGCCTGTGTGACTTGTTTGAATCAACGCCACATGATGTGGGCGTGGCTGAGCTTGTTCTGGGTCGGCTTCACCGACCTTTACGTGCGACTTTGTTCGATGGGCGTGTGGACGGATTGGAAAATCCTGTAAAAAAAAGCGCGCGCCTCATTCCGAGACGCGCGCTCGATATGCCGCGGCGATAATTCTTACGCGACGTTGACTTCGATTTGTTTTGGTTTGGCGTGCTCGCTCTTGGGCAGATGCACCGTGAGCAAGCCGTTCTTGAATTCAGCCTTTATCTTGGTGCCATCGGCATCATCGGGCAGGGTGAAGCTGCGCACGAAGGTACCGTAGCCGCGTTCGACGCGGTGGAACTTCCTTTTCTTCTCTTCTTTTTCGAACTTGCGTTCGCCGGAGATAGTCAGCACACCATGTTCGACAATGACTTTTACGTCCTCCCGTTTTAGCTCGGGCAGTTCGGCCTTGATGAGATATTCCTTCTCATCCTCGGTGATGTCCGCCAGCGGCATCCAATCGGCCAGAGTGATATCTTCCCGCCCATGTCCATTGGTGCGGCGAAGAGGACGGCCGAAGAGGGTGGAGAGATTGGAGAGACGATTGTGGAAGTCTTCCATTTCTCTGAGTGGTTCCCAGCGCGTGAGTGTTTGCATATGAATGGTTCCTTTCAGTTTGCAGATTGTTGAGCGTTTGATCGCGGCGTGGGGGCGCCAGCGACATCTCAATATCGAGCGACTACGGCTGCGCGCCCGGTAACTTAAGTTGTATTTTGCGGTGTCTACTTTCGGTGTCTGGAATCAAGCGCGGCGATCGAACGCGACTCCAAGTTGCGATTAAAGGATTGTAGCTTCAGAGTCGAAGGGGCGAATGAAGCGACGGTTCAAAGCTTCGATAAAGCGGCGATCGATTGTCGATCCAACGTTGGAAAAACCATTGTTGCATTTGCATGGTGTGACCGATATCGATTCGTTTTGGAAAGCTGTTCAGCAGGTGGTCGCAGCAGCGCTGCCGAGTTGTTTCATCGGCCTCACGCTCCAGCATACTCCGATTTTGCCGAGGGTGATGAGATCGACGCGAAAGATACCTGCTGGCCTCTCCGCGGTCCCACCAATCGAGGCGTATTTCGTCGGGCATCCGCGGAGCAGGCTTGTGCCGGCCAGTGATGTTTTTCCTGACGAGCACCGCTTAAAGAAGTCGCTCTTTTACCGGAACTACATGGCGCCGGTGAATGGTCGATATGCCATCGGATTATTTTTTTGGAACGCCGGTCGTCTCCTTGGCGTGATCGTCATCATGCGCAGCGCGAAGCAGGGCCCTCTTTCCCGATCGGAAATGAAACGGATCCGGCAACTCTACACGCAATTTCAGACGGCGCTTGGTCGCTTACGGTCGTTGGAGCGTGAGCACACGGCGCGGGTGGCACTCGAACAATTCATGCGTCGAGTCCCGCTGCCGACGATTTTGTTGCGCTGGAATCTTAGATTGGTCTATCGGAACCAAGCCGCCTCTGAATTCTGTTCAGTGTGGCAGCGGGGGCCGGAGCAGGCGCGGTTAATCAAATTGGAGGCAACACTTCCGCCTGAAATTCTGGATGGATGTCGCATGCTCAAAAAGCGATGGGAGCAGCTAAAGATTCTCAGCCTTCCAACATCGGGTTTCAAAGACGAGCTTGTTTATCATCCTACGCGGCGCCATCTCCGCGCGACCATTAGTTTGAAACAGATCAGCTCGGCTGGCTTAGCACGGCCTCACTTTCTCATCGAGTTCGAGAGCTTGCGGCGTAGGGCTGCGCCGAAGGGTGAGATAGCCGGCACTCGTTTGTCGCATCTCGTCCGCTTAACGAGACGAGAACAGGAACTGGCGTGGCTGGTCTGTGATGGGCGCAGTAATCAAGAAATTGCTGACGAAAGCGGCTTGAGCCTGGAAACAGTGAAAAAGCATCTTCACAGCGTGTTCCGCAAACTTGAAGTCAGCAGCCGCAGTCGATTAATGGCACTAATGCGTTGAGGTGGTTGAGCAGATTTAGGTTCGCATTTAGAAGTTGGATGCTTTAACGCTGCAACTTACGCATGGCTGATTATGAAACTTTCCAACACGATGTTCTTGTCATCGGCAGCGGCGGCGCCGGTTTGCGTGCGGCGATTGAAGCTTCGGCCGCCGGAGTTTCCGTCGGCATGGTTTGCAAATGTCTTCTCGGCAAAGCGCACACCGTGATGGCCGAGGGCGGCATCGCGGCCGCACTCGCTAATGTCGATGATCGCGATACCTGGAAGGTCCATTTCGCCGACACGATGCGCGGCGGCCAATACGTGAACAATTGGCGCATGGCCGAGTTGCACGCGAAGGAGGCCCCCGATCGCGTACGTGAACTGGAAGCGTGGGGCGCGGTTTTCGATCGGACAAAAGATGGCCGGATTTTGCAAAGAAATTTTGGCGGCCACAAATATCCTCGGCTCGCGCATGTAGGGGATCGCACCGGCCTCGAAATGATCCGCACTCTACAAGATCACGGCGTGCACCACGGCATCGATGTGCACATGGAGGTTTGCATCCTTACTTTGCTTAAGGACGGCGAGCGCGTGGTGGGTGCGTTCGGGTACGATCGCGAGCGCGGCCGCTTCAAAGTCTTTCGCGCCAAAGCGGTCGTGCTTGCGACCGGTGGAATCGGCAAGGCTTACAAGATTACGAGCAACAGTTGGGATTGCACCGGTGACGGTCACTCGCTGGCGTATCACGCCGGTGCGGCGTTGATCGACATGGAATACGTCCAGTTTCATCCTACGGGAATGGTGTGGCCGCCGAGCGTTTCCGGAATGTTGGTCACCGAAGGCGTGCGCGGTGAAGGCGGCATTCTAACGAACAACGACGGCAAACGCTTCATGTTCGATTTCATTCCCGACAACTACAAAGCGCAGACGGCTGACAACGAGGAGGAAGGCTGGCGTTACACGCAAGGTGACAAAAACGCACGTCGGCCGCCGGAATTGCTCACGCGCGATCACGTCGCGCGCTGCATTGTGCGCGAGATCAAAGAAGGGCGGGGGACTCCGCATGGCGGCGTCTATCTCGATATTTCATGGATCAAGAAACGGCTGCCGAACGCCGAAGAACGCATCAAGCGCAAGCTTCCGAGCATGTATCATCAATTCAAAGCACTCGGCGACGTGGACATCACTAAGGAGCCGATGGAAGTTGGACCGACGACGCATTACATCATGGGCGGCGTTCACGTGGATGCCGATACGCAAATGTCCGACGTGCCTGGCTTGTTCGCTGCTGGTGAGTGTGCGGCGGGAATCAATGGTGCCAATCGATTGGGAGGCAATTCGCTCTCCGATCTCATTGTCTTCGGAAAACGCGCCGGTGAATTCGCAGCCAAGTTCGCGAAAGAAGATTCCCACGGCAAAATCGACAATGACAAGATCGAGATGCACGCGCATGAAGCATTGAAACCCTTCGAGCACAGCACAGGCGAGAATCCGTACTCGGTGCAACGCGATTTGCAGGAAGTCATGCAACACAACGTCGGGATTGTGCGCGACGAAGGTGAAATGAAATCCGCGCTCGATCATCTGAAAACATTTTGGGAACGCGCCGCTCGGGTCGGGGTCACCGGGAACCGGGATTTCAATCCGGGCTGGCACACCGCCCTCGACCTGAAAAATCTGCTCACTGTGTCGGAAGCGATCACTCGCGCCGCGCTGGAAAGAAAAGAAAGCCGCGGCGCGCAATTCCGTGAAGATTATCCGGAGAAAGACGAGCGATTTTCCAAAGTGAGCACGATGATTTGGAAAGCGGCCGATGGCACGATGGAAGTTCGATTGGAGCCGTTGCCGGAAATGCCCGATTATCTGAAGCAAGTGATTGAGGAGAACAAATGAGCGCGCAGAAGCAAGCGACCTTCCAAATCTGGCGCGGCGACGCGAGTGGCGGAGGGTTTCGCGATTACACGACAGGCGTGTCCGAGGGGATGGTTGTGCTCGACGCCGTCAATCATGTACAGGCGACGCAGGCAAACGATCTTGCTTGTCGATGGAACTGCAAGGCGGGCAAATGCGGTTCCTGCTCGGCGGAAATCAACGGCATGCCGAAATTAATGTGCATGACGCGGTTGAGCGATCTGGCTCTCGACCAACCGGTGACGATTCAGCCGATGAAAGCGTTTCCGATCATTAAGGATTTAATCACGGACGTTTCGTGGAATTTTCGGGTGAAAAAGAAAATCAAACCATTCAAACCACGTCCGCCCGACGCGCCGGATGGAACCTGGCGGATGCAACAGGAAGACATCGATCGCGTCCAGGAGTTCCGGAAGTGCATCGAGTGTTTTCTTTGCCAGGACGTTTGTCATGTGCTGCGCGATCACAATATGCACGATCGATTTATCGGGCCGCGCTTCCTCATCTATACGGCCGCGCTCGAAATGCATCCGCTCGACACGGAAAATCGCGTTCAAGAACTGCGAGACGCGCACGGGATTGGTTATTGCAACATCACGAAGTGCTGCACCAAAGTTTGTCCGGAAAGCATCGAGATCACCGACAACGGGATCATTCCGCTGAAGGAGCGGGTGGTGGATGAATTTTATGACCCGCTCGGCTGGTTCTGGAAATGGATGAAGAAGTGGGACCGTTGAAGCGATGAAGCGCTCGATGCTAGGTCGACACTCGATTGTTCCTCCGGTTCAACTCTTCAACCCTTTAACGCTTTAACGTTATCGCCCATGTCGGACCTCAAACATCTCTCGAAAGAGGCAATTCCCGCCGCGCTTCAGAAAGCAGAACGCTATCGTTTGTTGAACGAACCGGCCGAGGCAGAGAGCATTTGTTTAGATGTTCTCAAGACTGATCCGGAAAATCAGGAAGCAATCGTTACGCTTCTGCTTGCGCTGACCGATCGGTTTGAAAAAGGCTACGGCGTAAGTGATACACAGGCGAAGGAATTATTATCTCGCATCACGAGCGAGTACGAACGTGCTTATTACGCCGGAATTTTCAACGAGCGCCGTGCCAAAGCCAAGTTGAGGCAAGGCATACCGGATTGCCGGTTTCAAGCTTACGATCTTTTTCGAGAGGCGATGAGCTGGTTCGAGAAGGCGGAAGCAATCCGTCCACCTGGCAACGACGATGCATTGCTGCGTTGGAACACGTGTGCGCGAATCATCGAGCGGAATAAACTCGTTCCGCGCGAGGAAGAAGAGCGAACCGAATTTCCTTTGGAGTGATTAGGCGATGCCGTCGTTAGCATGACCAGAGTTGAGGACGAGTTCGCCCAATTCGAACACGAAGGTTGGCAGCGGGTGGCGGACAAATATGACTCGGTGTGGTCGTCACTCACGCGGCAATTCATTCCGCATTTGATCGACGCCGCGCAGATCGCGCCAGCCATGTCGGTGTTGGACGTGGCGTGTGGGCCTGGCTACGTCTCCGCTGCGGCTAGGCAACTCGGAGCGATCCCGACCGGTGTCGATTTCTCGAGCAAGATGGTCGCAATCGCGAACCGGATCTTCCCGGAAATTGATTTCATCGAAGGCGACGCGCAAAAATTGCCGTTTGCGGATGCAACCTTCGAACGTGTTCTGATGAATTTCGGATTGCTCCATCTTTCTCGACCTGAGAAAGCGTGTTCGGAAGTATTTCGCGTCCTGCGAGCTGGCGGAAAATTTGGCTTCACGATCTGGGCGGAGCCGCACGAAAATCCCGGCGGCAAAATTGTGAACGACGCGATCGAAGCTTATGCCGATCTAAATGTCGATGTGCCGGAGGGTCCCTCGAAGTTTTCGTATGCTGAAAAAGAAGAATGCCGAAAAGCTTTGCAGCGAAACGGATTCGATGGCGGGTCGATGATTTCTCAGACGCGCTGCGTGGAATGGAGTATTCCAACGCCGCGGTATCTCTTCGAATCCGAGCGCGATGCCGGTGTTCGCACGGCTGGGTTGCTGGCGCGTCAAACGTCGCACCGGCTCGATGCGATCATGCGAGCAATTGAAGATGGCGTGAGACACTACGCAAAAGGCGACCGCTTTATCATCCCGATGGCGGCGCACGTGGTCGTTGTTTCTAAGAATTCGTAACACAGGCTTCCAGCCTTTCTCAAGCAGGGATGCCTGAGTTAGGTGATCGCACCGCCGCAGCTGGAACCGGCGCCGGCCGTGCAGCCGAAGCAGTGTTCCCCGGTCATGATTTCGCGATTGTCGATCTTGTCCGGATCGACATCCCACAAGAAAAGCCCCGACTCGTCGGAATTCTCCCATTGCATCCCGAGCTGCTGATTGAAATCGCAATCATAAACCTCTCCGCGCCATCCCACGCTGATGGTGTTGCGGCACATGAGGCCGTCGATGGTTGCCGGATTGAACGCGGCGATGAGCAGCTCCATGTATTCCTCGAGATTGTTGTTGTGTCGCAGATAAGCGGCAAAGCGGCCAATCGGAAGATTCGTGATCGTGTAAAGGTTGTTAAACACGATGCCGAAATTTGCCGCGAGCTCGCGCTTGAAATCCGCCTCCAAGTCGGCTTGTGGTCGCGGAAGAAAAGCACCGACCGGATTGTAAACGAGATGCAGGGGAAGATTGACGTCCACTCCATAGCCTAACGAGTTGAGTAATTGTAACGCGGCGATGCTGCCATCGAACACGCCTTCGCCGCGCTGCGCGTCCACGTTTGCTGCCGAGTAGCACGGCATCGAAGCGATAATCTCGACTTGGTGTGCGGCGAGAAATTCCGGGAGATCTTCGTAACCGGGCTCGACCAAGATCGTGAGGTTGCAGCGATCGATCACGTGCCGCGGCGGCTCGAGCGCTTTGGTGCGTTGGACGAAATAGCGAAAATCCGGAATCATCTCCGGTGCGCCGCCAGTAAGATCGACCATCGCAATCTCTGTTTTGGCCAGCCAATCGATGATTCGGTCGATCGTTTCGCGCGTCATGATTTCCTTGCGCTTCGGCCCCGCGTTCACATGACAGTGCATGCAGGTGAGGTTGCAAAGCCTGCCGACGTTGACCTGAAGAATTTCCGGCCGCGTGTGCCGAAGCTTCAAGCCTTCCTTAAGAAGTCGCGCAGAGAACCGGCTCATGCTTCACGTCTGCAATGTTATCGCAGGATGAAAAAATAGCACTGAAAACAAGATGGCTCGATTGCGTCATGGATAGGAGGACGCGGGGGATACCTTTGCGCGCTGTCGGACGCGGGCTTTACGTGAGGCAAACCACCCGACCATCCGCTCCAAGATCGACATCGGCATGTGCACTGAATAAAGCGTCATGATCAGCAGGTAGAAAAGGCTCGTGCGCAACGGCCCGAGCGCTTCGTAACGCCGCGCGCTTGTCTGAGTTTTAACGGGAATCTGCCGGACCCGACCGAGGGCGCGCAATTTACGATAAAAGTCCGCGTCTTCCAGCAGCGGTTGATTGGGGTAGCCGCCGACTGCGACAAAATTTTCCCGGCGACAGAACAATCCGCGATCGCCCAGTGCTATATGGAACAGATTCACGCAAAGATCGCCGACAGCATCCCGAACGCGGTAGATCCAGCGCCTCGGAACGATTTGTAAGCGAAAGCAGCCGCCAACAACAGACGGATCGCTGAGCGCATCTTCGATCGCCGCAAGCGAATTTTCGGCAATACGCGAGTCGGCATGAAGGAACCACAAAATTTCGCCGCGCGCGATCTGCGCTCCGGCGTTCATCTGCCGTGCGCGCCCGGGAACGCTCTCGATGATATGATCGGCCAAGCTGCGGCAAAGCTCGAAAGTTCCATCCTCGCTCCCGCCATCGACCACGATAATCTCAGCGCCCGGTGCAGCGGCGCGTAAATGCTCGAGAAATTCGCGAATGATCGCTGCTTCATTCAGCACCGGGACGATAATGGAGACACACACAGCCATTCAGACTACGATTTTTCTCGCACCAATGCAGCATTCGCACGAGCGATATTGTCGACAGAACTGATGCATGAAAAAATATGGCAAGCCAATTGTGTTCGGGCTGGTGCTTATCGCTTTTTCAGTCGTCGCCGCGACTTTCCCGGTGCGTGACTGGATTCAAGCGTTCGCGAATTGGGTTGAGCAACTTGGTTGGACGGGTGTAGCTGTTTTCATCGGCGTCTACGCGATTGCGACCATCTTGTTATTTCCTGGTTGGATTTTCACGGTGGCGTCGGGACTTATTTTCGGTGTCGTCGGCGGAACCGCAGCGGCGTTGAGCGGCGCGACGCTTGGCGCGGCATTAGCGTTTCTTGTTGCGCGTTACCTTGCCCGCGACAGCGTTCGAAATTTCGCGAGATCAAATTCTCGATTTCAGGCGATCGACCAGGCGATCGGCGAAAATGGCTGGAAGATCGTCGGCTTGCTCCGCTTGAATCCGCTCATTCCGTTTAACATCAGCAACTATTTCTACGGCATCACTGCGATTCCGTTTTGGCAGTACGTGCTGGTTTCGGCGGTTGGGATGCTGCCGGGCGCGCTCCTCTACGCTTATCTCGGTGCCGTTGGAAAGGCGACTCTTGGCGCCGAGTCGCTGCCGAGCACTGGGCACTATCTCCTGCTTGGCATCGGATTGGCCGCGACTCTCGCCGTCTCAATCACCGTTAGCCGCCTCGCGCGAAACGCGTTGAAAAATCTGGCGCGCTGAGCGCGAACGTCAGAACAATCGATAAGCGTTTCGCCGTTGACGTTCAGAAACATGCAGAGAATGATGAGCAGGGCGAAAACACCCAAGAAGGAGGAATTAATCTCTATGTTTACACGAATTACCTTAGCAGCAGCGGTTGCTTTGTTTCTGACACCAGTACTTCCTGTCAGAGCGGCGGAGCATCCAGAACATCCCAAAAAAGCGGAATCCAAAGAGCATCCGGAGAAAGGAAAGGGGGAGCAGAAGCGCGTGAGCACGGCTGATATTTCGGCCGGGATTAAGAAAAACATCGAGGCTGACACTAAAAAGGCCAGCGACGGAAAGTTTCACGTGAAGCACGAGGGCAACGATCTGGCTCTCGATCTCGTAAAAGTTCACGATGACCGGCTATCCGACCTCGGCGGCGGAAAATATTTCGCCTGCGTCGATATGAAAGCGACCGACGGCAAGACCTATGACATCGATTTCTTCCTGACGGGCGACCCGGGGAAAATGAAAGTGACAGAGACTACCGTCCATAAGGTCGATGGAAAACCGCTCTACAACTGGAAAGAAGAAAGCGGGAAATGGAAAAAGGTTCCAGCCAGCAGCTGACGGACGAATAATCGCGATCAGCGCCAGAGGATTGTCATGCGCTTGCTGATAGGCACCATTTTTATGTTACCCGGCGTGCTCGCGGTGTACGCCGCGAACGAGCCTGGCATTATCAAAGGCTCCGATCAGTTCGAGTTCGTTTATCGGGTCAAACTGCCGGAGATCAAAGGCGACGCCCGCGTGTGGATACCGCTGGCGAAGACCGATGCTTTTCAGACGGTGACAGCGGAGGAACTGAACATCCCGATCAAATGGGAAAAAGTGCAGGACCGTGATTACGGCAACGACATCTGTGTGCTCCATCCACAATCGGCAGATAGCGGCAAGACGATCGAGCTGCGTTACCGGGTCGTGCGGCGGGAAAAATCCGCTTACACCGCCAGCGGCGAAGACACTTCTCGTTATCTGCGCCCAGAAAAGCTGGTGCCGGTGAACGAGACATTCAAAACGCTCGCCCTCGGTGCGACCGCAGGAAAGACGGCGAATCTCGAGCGTGCGAAGGCGTTGTACGATCACGTGGTGCAACGAATGCGTTACGATAAGTCAGGCACTGGTTGGGGTCGCGGGGATGCCGTCTACGCATGTGACGCGCGCACCGGTAACTGCTCCGATTTTCATGCCTACTTCATCGCGCTGGCGCGCAGCGTCGGTATCCCGGCCCGCTTCGCCATCGGCGCCACCATTCCCGCCGATAAGAATGCGGGCGCTATCGAAGGCTATCATTGCTGGGCGGAATTTTTCGCCAACGGAACTTGGGTGCCAGTGGACATCAGTGAAGCGTGGAAGAATCCGAAGCTCGCGGACTACTACTTTGGTCATAATCCGGCCAACCGTTTCGAGCTGACAAAGGGCCGCGACCTTATTGTCGATCCTGCGCCGTCGACCGGCCCGATCAATTTCCTCGCCTATCCCTTGCTCGAGATGAACGGTGAGGTTGTAAAACCCGAGACCACGTTTTCATTCCGGCGCATCGGGAGCTGAAACACTTATTCGGCCAGGTAGGATGGCGGCTGCCGCGACGGCGGCTCGGTTCGTTTTACGATTTCACCATCTATCCGCCGCCAATAATCGCGTTGCTTGCGGAAAGGCATGAGCAGGGCATTTCGCAGCTGGTTGTCGTCGGGCTGTGAGTAGCCTGCGATGCCGATTGCGATCTCCGCTTGGGCGATGTTGAGGCCAAGCGTGCGATGAAACCGGTCCCACCACGGAAACACGACGCCGAAGTTTGAGTTGTTCTCGCGGCGGACCTGCGAATGATGGATGCCGTGCATGCGTGGGGTCACGAGCATTTTGTTTAACCGCCGCTCGAAGCGGATCGGCAGCCGCAGATTGCTATGGTGGAAAAGCGTGTTCGCCTGGAAAACCACTTCGTAAACAGCAAAGGCCCAACCGGAGAGACCGATCAGGCTCACTTGGAGGATGCGAAACGCGGTCGACATTACCACTTCGCCGAAGTGAAACCGGAAGCCGGTGGAAACATCGAGATCGGGATCGATGTGATGGACGTTGTGAAAACGCCAGAGGAACGGGACACGGTGATTGGCGATATGCCAATAATAAAAGCCGAGGTCCATCAGGAGAAAGCTGAGCGCGAACTCGAACGGCGCTGGTAGCGGCAAAAGATGGACCAAGCCAAAAGTCTTCACATTCGTCCAATGCAATGTTGCCTGTGCCGTCGGTCGCACCAGCAACGCGGCGATGAGAAACGCCAGGGCCGAAATCGAAAAATTCACCAGCAAACGTCCGGCCAGTGCGCGCGTGCTCTTTCGCAGCGGGAACAGCCGCTCAAGCACGAACAACAGCACGAGAGTTGCAAGGACGATCAGCGGTGTGAGGACGGACTTCATTTCGAACAATTGCAAGATCGACATCTCCTTGGCAAATCGGATGTCATCCTTTTGCGCTCCACGTCAAATCATAAGTAAACCACACGTTCGCGCTTGCTCGGCGTCGGACTCTTGCTCCTATTGGCCGCAGGGATGAGCGAATTGCGACTGGGAGTTAATATCGATCACATTGCGACACTGCGGCAGGCGCGTTACGCCACGATGCCGGAATCGAAGAACGCCGAGCCCGATCCGATCGCGGCTGCGGCGGTATGTGAGCGCTCCGGTGCGAAAGGGATTGTTGCCCATCTGCGATCGGATCACCGCCATATTCAAAACCGTGACATTGAGCGATTGCGCGAAAACATTATCACGAAGTTGAATCTCGAAATGGGCAACACGCCCGAGATTGTCGATGTTGTCCTGCGCATCGTGCCAGATGAAGCCTGTCTCGTCCCGGAAAGACGCGAAGAAGTCACGACTGAAGGAGGTCTCGATGTGATTGCGCAGCGCAAAGAACTCGAGGCCACAATCAAACGGCTGCAGGCCGCCGGCATCCGCGTGAGTCTGTTTGTCGATCCTGTATTGGAGCAAATCGATGCCGCGGGTGAACTCGGTGTGGAAATGGTCGAGCTTCACACCGGCAAATTGGCCAACGCGTTTTCCGAGAAAATCGAGAAGGAAGAACTGCAAAATCTGCAAGCCGCCGCGAAATGCGCCTTCGAATTGAAAATGCAGGTTAACGCCGGCCACGGCATCAACTACACCAACATCGCGCTCGTTCACACAATTCCGCATCTAACCGAACTGAACATCGGGCACTCGATTATTTCGCGCGCGATGTCGGTCGGCCTCGAAGAAGCCGTGAAAGAAATGCTCGCCGCCATGGAAAATTACAACGGATGAGCGTGCTCGGCATCGGTGTCGATCTGGTCGAATGCGCGCGCATCCAGCATTCGATCGATCGTTTCGGCGACCGATTTCTTCATCGCGTATTTACCGATGGCGAAATCGAATATTCCATGTCGATGAAATTTCCGGCGCGCCACCTGGCGGCGCGCTTCGCCGCCAAAGAAGCCGTCTCGAAGGCCTTTGGCACCGGCATCGGCAAAGCGATGGGTTGGCGCCACATCGATATCCGCAAAAAACCAAGCGGAGAACCGTTCCTCGTCTTCAGTGGCCCCGCAGAGGAACTGGCAAAGCAACGAGGACTGGCAACTGCCCTCGTTACCCTAAGTCATACCGAGCATCAGGCCGTCGCGTGCGTGGTCTTGGATGGAAAAGACTAAAGGCGGCAATGCCGGGCTTATCGAAGTTTTCGTTGAACGATTCGACCTGCGGCGTGTCTTGTGCTATCACGTAACGCGATGTTGAACCGGATCATAATCTCGGTGGCCGTGGCCGCGACGCTCATTGCAGCGCCGGTGAGTGTCTCCGCGCGATCATGCATCCTTTCCAACGCGCCGAGTGAAAAGGCCTGCCAGCCCGCGTGTTGTGCAAACAAGGCTTGCTGCGAGACATCGCCCAAGAACACGTCGGCACCGTCGCAACCGCTTGCGAAAGCTAATTCCAGCCACGAGTTGAATGCGACATCCGTTGCGATAGTCACGGCAATTCCGCCAAGCCAGCAACTCGGGGTTCAACCGTTTCTTTCTTCCAGCGCACCTGGCGCGCATTCGCCGCTGCCGCTCGCGCTCATCTGCATTCGCCTCATCTGATCCGAAGAGCCTGACGGTCGTGGTGTGCCGATTTATCGGCATGTTTCGAATTCAACTCAGCTCTTGGATCAATGAAAACAACTTACCTTTTACTACTTAGTCTAACTTTACCTTTATCTTTGCAGGCGGCCAACCGCGGCGATCACGGCGACCGCGCTGCTCGTGGCGGCAGTCTCTCGCTCAGCGAGGTGACCGCAGCCGCGCTGGCGAATAATCCGGCGATCAAAGAAGCGCTGCGCAAATGGAATGCGGCGAAAGCGCGCATTCCGCAAGCAGCGGCCTGGGATGACCCGAGATTAGGGGGCGATTCGCGCGTGCGTCGCTTTGTCGATGTACCGCCCAATGCCTTCATGGACCAGGCGGTGAGCGTCGAACAGATGGTTCCAATCACAGGCAAAAATCTTGCGCGTGCCCGCGCCGCTGCGGCCGAGGCAGTTTCCGCTTACGAGGACGTTCGGCGTCAGCAGCTCAATGTGATCGCCGGCGCGCGCGCATCATTTTTCCGGCTCGCGAACGCTTACGAACAGCTCGAAATCAATGAGAAGAACATTGTTTCGCTCAAGCAGATTGCTGACATCAGCCGCAGTAAATACGAGGCTGGCACTGAGACCGCCGCCAACGTCCTCGTGGCGGAAACCGATTACAGCAAGTTGCTCGAAATGCGGCGCGACCTTGAGCGCCAGCTTTCCGACGAGCAGGCACAGCTCAACGCGCTGATGAACCGCGATGCCTTCGCGCCTTTGGGCGAGCCGGAAACGGCCAGCATCAAAGCACCGGAACTTTCGCCGGCCGCGCTCCGACCATTAGTACTCACGCAGCGGCCTGAGATCAAAATGGCGGAGGCAAAGATCGACATGGAAAAGTCGAAGCTCCAGCTCGCGCGTCGCGAATGGATTCCCGATCCCGCGATCAAAGTCGAAGCGCAGCGTTACAACGATGCCGCGCAAAGCGTGAGCGAAGTTGATGCCGGCGTTTCCTTCACTGTGCCATGGGTTAATTTCAGAAAGTACGCCGCTGGAGTTCGCGAGGCCGGCGAAAATCTAAGCGCGGCCGAACACGGCTTGGATCGTTCGCAAAAAGAGGCGCTGCGGCTTTTGCGAGATCAGATCGAGAAAATCGAGGCCTTGCATCATCACGTCGAACTTTTTCGCGACAAAATCGTGCCGCAGGCGCGGCAGGCCTTCGAAGCCAACCAGCTCAGCTATGAATCGGGTAAAGCGTCGTTTCTCGACTGGATCACGTCGCAACGGAATCTGCGCGATGTCGAAGCGACAGCGCGTCAGCATTTGACGGATTACCAAGTCGCGGTCGCGGAGCTCGAAGCAATCCTCGGTGCGCAGGTTTACCCACTGCCTGAAGATCCCAAGCCCAGGAAAAAATTACGATGAAACCACAACTCTCCGCACAAAAGATCGCAACATTAATCGCGTTGCTAGCATTGCTGCTCAGCGGCGCTTCGTGCTCGAAGAGTAGCGGGCCGAAGAAACCAGACAACGTTGATTACTACACCTGCACGATGCACCCGTCGGTCAAGTCGCAGGACCCAAATGGCAAGTGCCCCATCTGCTCGATGGACCTTGTGCCGGTGATGAAGAGAAGCGGGGGCGAAGGGAAGTCGAGCGCATCGCCGGCGAAGCCAGAGGGAATGAAAGACATGCAGGGGATGAAGGGCGGCGGCGAGATGAAAGGCATGAGCGGGATGCAAGGGATGCCGGGAATGAAAGGAGACGCGGAGACCAAAGCGCCGCAGACAAGCGAGTTCGTGGTACCAGTCGAACGGCAACAACAGATCGGCGTCCGGTGGGCGAAAGCCGAACGCAAGCCGCTTCGTCACGCAATTCGCTCGGTTGGTATGATTGTGCCGGACAAAGGCCGCAACTGGCAGTTCGTCTCGCGCGTCGATGGTTACGTGCAAAAGCTGAACGTCACGTCGCCGGGCGAGATCGTCGAAAAAGACGCGCCGCTCTTGGCGATCTACAGCCCGGATTTGCTCACCAGTGAGCGCGAGTTCGTTGAACTTTTGCGAATGCGTGACGAAGCGAAAACTAAAGAAGCGCGCGAAACGCCGCGGCGCCTGATCGAATCAGCCAAACGCCGGCTCCAGCTTTGGAATGTGACGTCAGAACAAGTTGCCGAGTTGGAAAGAACACGCAAAGCCTCCGACACGCTCACATTGCTCTCGCCGTTTCGCGGCGTGGTGCAATCGGTGCCCGTCGAACAGGGGAAGAGCGTCAAAATGGGCGACATGCTGGTCGAAGTCGCCGATCTCAGCCTCGTCTGGATGTGGGCGGAATTTTACGAAAACGAATTGTCGATGTTGCAAGCCGGTCAAAAAATCGCGGTCACGGCGAAGTCTTATCCCGGCCAAAACTTCGACGGCACGGTCAGCCTGATCAACCCATTCATCGACGAGGCGAAGCGCACATCCAAAGTGCGCATCGATATTCCGAATCCCGATTTCAAGCTGCGGCCCGGCATGTACGTGAATGCCGAACTGGCGATGAACATGGGCGAGGCGCTCACCGTTCCCGTCAGCGCGGTGATGCCGACCGGCACGCGCAACATCGTCTTCGTCGATAAAGGGGGAGGAAAACTCGAGCCGCGAATTATTCAGCTAGGCACGAAATATGGCGACATCTATGAGGTGCAAAGCGGCCTACAGGAGGGCGAGCGTGTTGTCTCCAGCGCGAACTTCCTCATCGACGCCGAATCAAAAGTGCAAGGCGCACTGAAGGAGTTTGAGGAAGCAGAAAAGCCGGAGGAAGCAGCCACGTCCCCGGTTAAGCCATGACCGAAGCCGAGCCAACTCCGCAGCACGAGAGGGCGGCCGAGCCGGGACGCGGTCCGTTCATCGAGCGCATCATCGAGGCGAGCGCGAAGAACAAATTTCTCGTTGTTATTTTCACGATTTTCGCTGTCGCCGGCGGCATTTACGGGCTGGTCCACACGCCGCTCGACGCAATTCCCGACCTGAGCGACGTGCAGGTGATCGTTTACACCGATTGGGAAGGCCGCTCGCCAGATTTGGTCGAAGACCAGATCACTTATCCCATTTCCACCACTTTCATTGCCGCGCCAAAAGTGAAGTTCGTTCGCGGCGAATCGATGTTCGGCAAATCGTTCATCTACGTCATTTTCCAGGACGGCACGGACATTTACTGGGCGCGCTCGCGCGTCATTGAATATCTCAACTCCGTTCGCGGCTCACTGCCGGAAGGCGTAAATCCTGTCATCGGTCCTGATGCCACAGGTGTCGGCTGGGTTTACGAGTACGCGCTGGTTGACGACAGCGGCAAACATGACCTCGCCGAGTTGCGTTCGATTCAGGATTGGAACCTGCGCTACGCGCTCGCGTCCGTGAAAGGCGTCTCGGAAGTCGCGCCGGTCGGCGGTTTCGTGAAGCAATACCAGGTCGATCTCGATCCAAACGCGCTGGTCGCTTACAAGATTCCGCTCAGCGAGGTCGTCAACGCGATCAAGATGAGCAACGCCGATGTCGGCGGCCGCATTTTCGAAGTCGCGACGACCGAGTATTTCATCCGTGGGCGCGGCTACATCAAAAAAATGGAGGACATCGAAAACATTGTCCTCAAAGTCGAGAACGGCACACCGGTTTACTTGAAGAACATCGCCACCGTGCATCTCGGCGGCGACATTCGGCGCGGTGTCGCTGAACTGGACGGACGCGGCGAAACCGTCGGTGGCATCGTGGTCATGCGCTACGGCGAAAATGCACTCAACGTCATCGACGGCATCAAAAAGAAAATCGAGGAGATCAAATCATCGCTGCCCGAAGGCGTGCGCATCGTGCCGACTTATGACCGCAGCGATTTGATCAAGCGCGCCATCGCCACGCTGCGCGAAAAACTGATCGAGGAAAGCATCGTCGTCGCGCTCGTCTGCGTCCTGTTTTTGTGGCACGTGCGCTCGTCCCTGGTGGCGATCGTGACGCTGCCGATCGCGATCATTCTCTCGTTCATCCCAATGTGGTGGATGAATCTGACCTCAAACATCATGTCGCTCGGCGGCATTGCGATTGCCATCGGCGCGATGGTCGATTCGGCGATTATCATGATCGAGAACGCGCATAAGGCGCTCGAGCATTTTCGCGAAGAGCACGGCCGCGAGCCAAACAACGTTGAGCGCGCAAGAGTGATAATTGCCGCGGCGAAAGGCGTCGGCCGCGCGCTCTTTTTCGCGCTGCTCGTGATCACCGTGAGCTTCGTGCCGGTGTTCTCGCTCACCGCACAGGAAGGCCGCCTATTCAAGCCGCTCGCGTTCACCAAGACCTTCTCGATGTTTTTCGCTTCGTTCCTTGGCCTGACACTCGTGCCGGTGCTGATGCTCTGGCTTATTCGTGGCAAGATCACACCCGAGATCAAGAATCCGGTGAACCGATTTTTGATTGGCGCGTATCAACCCTTCGTCAATTTCGTCCTGCGCTACCGGGCATTCACGCTCATTGCCGCGCTGGCCATTCTTTTGCTCACGATTTTTCCATTTAAAAAACTCGGCAGCGAATTCATGCCGCCCTTGAACGAAGGCACGTTGCTCTACATGCCAACCGCAGTGCCCGGCATGTCGATCACCGAAGCAACCAAGATTCTTCAAATCCAAGATCGGCAACTAAAAAAAATTCCAGAGGCGGTGACTGTATTTGGCAAAGCCGGACAAGCCGAAACGCCGACCGATCCCGCGCCATTGTCGATGTTTGAGACAATTGTCGCGCTCAAACCGCCCGATCAATGGCGCAAGGGAATGACGTGGGACAAGCTGCTCGCCGAAGTCAACGCCAACATCAAAACGCCGGGCATGGCGAACATTTTCTGGATGCCGATCCAGACGCGCACCGAAATGCTCACCACCGGTTTTCGTACTGTGCTCGGGGTGAAAGTCTTTGGCCCTGATCTGGGCGAGATCCAAAAGCTCGCGGTGCAGATCGAGAAAGAGCTCGCCGATTTTCCTAACACACGCAGCGCATTCGCCGAGCGCACCGTCGGCGGCTATTTCCTTGATTTCGTGGTGAACCGCGAAGCCGCCGCGCGCTACGGCCTCAGAGTCGGTGACGTGAACGACATCATTGAGAGCGCTATCGGCGGCAAGAACATCACGACCACCGTCGAGGGCCGCGAGCGCTATTCAATCAACACGCGATACGCGCGCGATTTTCGTGAAGATATCGACGCGCTCAAGCGCGTGCTCGTTCCCACGCCGACGGGCGCACAAGTGCCGATCTCGCTTTTGGCCGATATCAAATACAAGACCGGCCCCCCGTCGGTGCGGAGTGAGAACGGCAAGCTCGTCGGTTTTGTTTTTATGGACATCACCACGAGCGACATCGACGGCTACGTGCACAAGGCCGCGCAACTGCTCGGTCAGCGCATTCAGTATCCGCCCGGTTATTATATTCAATGGGCCGGGCAGTTTGAATATCTCCAGGCCGCGAAAGAGCGACTCAAAATTGTGATCCCGTTCACGCTCTTGATCATTTTCATGCTCATCTACATCAGCACGCGGTCGGTTATTAAAACTGCGATCGTTTTGCTGGCTGTGCCGTTCTCGTTGATCGGCGCTTTTTGGCTTCTTTACATCCTCGGCTACAACATGAGCGTCGCCGTTTGGGTTGGACTGATCGCGCTCGCCGGTCTCGATGCCGAGACCGGCGTCGTCATGCTGCTCTATCTCGATCATGCCTGGGAAAAATTTCGGGCCGAAGGCCGGATGAATACGATGCGCGACCTGCATGACGCCGTCATTGAAGGCGCCGTCAGTCGCGTGCGACCGAAGATCATGGCTGTCTCGGCGATTCTCTTTGGTTTACTGCCGATCATGTGGTCGCCCGCGCTGCAAGCTGGCGCCGATGTCATGAAACGCATCGCCACGCCAATGATCGGCGGCGTTATCACTTCGGCCTTTTTGAACCTCCTGATCTATCCGGTGATTTACGTGATCTGGAAAAAGCGGGGCTTGAAAGAGCAGGAGGAAGAAGAGGTGCCCTTTCTTCCGCCTGCCCTTGTACCTTCGCACGAAAATCGTCAGCGTTTGTTCAAATGGATCGCGCTGATCATTGGCCTGGTCGCAATTTTTTACGCCGGGCAATTTGCTTGGCACAAACTTCGTCCAACACAAATCTCTCCCGCGCCTGCGGGATTCCTCACCCAAAACGTCAACGACCTCACGGTAAATTTCGTTGCGCGCGAAGGCGAGCTTCGCCAAGGCAGCAACGAAGTGCTCATAGAATTTCGCGATCGCAATGGTCAGTTCGTCGATGTCGGCAACGTGAAGTTCGACATGGACATGAATATGCCCGGAATGCAGATGCACTCCGGCGGCACGATCAATCGGACAAATACGCCTGGCCGCTATCGCGCCAAAATCAAGATCGACATGTCCGGCGATTGGAACGCCAAAATCTCTTTCGACGGTCCGCACGGACAGGGTCAACAGAGTTTTTCGCTAACCGTAAAATGAGATCGAGATATTTGGAGCGGAAGTTTCGCCTCACTTCCCGCAATCGCA
>WNFR01001761.1_pt1 | contig 22605 bp, 15 predicted proteins | sample 5400221 | NCBI WGS metagenome assembly WNFR01 (sample SAMN13153357, study PRJNA577476) | soil metagenome | isolation source: 40 cm soil under Madrone tree | place: USA:California | collected 2016-06-14 | reverse complement strand
TTGCTGCCGTGATAGTTCGGCCGCAGCACAAACGCGCCGCGCTGCGTAAACAACTGAATCGGATACGCCCAGCTCTCATTCCACAAATCCTTGTCCGAGCCCATCGGCCCGCCATGAATCGCGGTGAGCAGCGGGTATTTTTTCCCTTCCGCATAATTCGTCGGGTAATAAAGGATGCCTTCCACTTCTTCGTTGTTCGCGCCCTTCCAGCGAATCACTTCGCTCTTCGCGTAAGCGCGCCCGTTGACCAGTCCTTCATTCAATTTCGCCAACTGCACCGGCGAAACAATCTTTCCTCCCTCAAGCTGCGCCCGATACGGCTGCGAGAGCTTGCTCGCCGTTGAAGTCGCATACACAATCGTCTTCCCATCAGCGCTCACGCGAAACCCTTCCAAATTCCTCGCGTGCTCCCCCGCAATCGCCCCCCGCTTCCAACTCCAACCGGAAGCACCCTTCTCCGCGGAATAAAACGCCAGGTCGTCATGGCTCCCCGCCGCCAGCAGCGCCACAAATCCGCCCGGCACCGTCTGCAAATCAAATCCAAGCCCGTTGGCATTGTCGAGGTTCACTTGCGTGCTTGCACCGCTCGCCATGTCATAAAAATAAATAATGGTAATGCCCGCGGTCATAAACTTCGAATCGGTCGAAAACGGCGTCGCCATGTAGAAGCCGGAACTATCCGGCGCCCACTCGAATCCTTCCGCGCGCACGCGCAAGTCCGCAAACAGCCGCTTCTCCTGCCCGCTGCTCAAGTCGTGCAAAATCACCACCGGCCGCGCCTGCTGGTCGAATTGGTAATGCAAACTCTTCGCATGCGAAGCCACCGCATACTTCGCATCGGGAGAAACGCCGAAATCCTCGATCCAGTCGCTGTTCGCAGTGAGCCGTGTGATTTGTTTCTCTTTTACATTGATCTTGTAAAGACGCACAGGCGGCTCATGCTCCGCGTCATCGACAACCTCCGAATCATCCTTTTTCTTCTTCAGTTCTTGCTCGTACAACGCGGGATCTTCTTCCGCGCTGTAAATCAGCGTGTCTTTGTCCAGCCATTCCAGGCGCTTCGGTGCGTGCGCAAGTTCCGTCAGCGCCCAGGGCTCGCCGCCGTGCGCATTGATCAGCCAGATTTGCATCGGGGCGGTATCGGGTTTCGCCTTCGGCCGCGCGCGCGTGCTGGTGAACGCGATCCACTCGCCATCCGGCGACCAGCGCGGCTGCGTGTTGTTGTCGGTGCCCCGCGTCAGCGGAATCTCGCGGCTTTCCGTCAAGCTGGAGAGAACGAGATTCGAAACGCGCGCATCTTTATCTTTGTCGCTGCTCGTCTTTACCCACACGACCCACTTCGCATCCGGCGAGATACGGAATAGTCCGGCTGTTTCGGTGTAAATAAAATCTTCCGGCTTCCACGCCTCTGTTGTCGACAGCGATGTCTTCTCATCCGCCAAAACGGCGCGTACATTCAGGAAATCAGCGAACGCAGCGAGAGCAACTAGAATGAATCCAGCGGAAATCAATTTGCGTAACATTCATCCTCTTCCGTGGTGAACAGTCTATAGGTGGCCGGCCTAAGGACCAGGTAGCCACTACGTATCTCTGCAATTTAGTGCGCCGCACAGGATAGACGAATTGACGCGTGAAAGGAATCGTGTAGGCTAAGGTGCCGCTGACGCTCGCGAATGGATGCCGGTCATGGCCGACACAAAATCACCAGTCAAATCACCCATCGGGTCGCCAATCGGGCGCGAGACATTTCAATTCTTTCGCGATCTCGCGCGAAACAATCGGACGGAATGGATGGAAGCGAATCGCGAGCGCTACAAGCAGTGCGTAGTACAGCCGCTGCGCGCTTTGTGCGAAGAGCTTACCCCCGACGTTCTGCGGTTGAATCTGCGTTTCGACTGCCGCGGCCGCACCGGCGCGAATTTTTCGCGCATCAATCGCGATACGCGCTTCGCCAACGACAAGACGCCGTACCGCGCTCAGATGTACTTGAAATTCTCAATTCCTTTCGCGGGCAAAGCCGAAACCGGCCAGCTCTATGCCGGCTTTAGCGCGGAAGCAGTCACGGCTGGTTTCCGCATTTACTCCGGATCAAAGCGCAAGGAGTCGGCGCTCGCGCAGCTCGCCGGCCCTCACCTGGACGCAAATCCGCGCTGGCTCGCGCAGCAGAAAAAGCGCCTCAGTCGCCGCTACGAAAGTTACTGGTACAGCACGGAAAAAGGGAAGTGGACCAGACACTCCGGCTGGCCTGCCGCCGAAAACTGGAAGAGGGTGCAGGGCTGGATCGTCCGTCGAAGGCTCAGCACAGCAGCCGCAACGCGCGCGAGTTTTTCTCGCGAACTGACCAAAGTATTTCGCGAACTATACCCGCTGCTGCGATTCACGTCTTTGCATGATTGAAGAGCGTAGGATTTCACCACAGAGTTCACAGAGGGCGCAGAGATGAAGAGGAGAACGAAAGCAAGAATCGGCTCGGTGGCGCTAGTCGTGTCTTGCTTGTTTACACCGGCACACGCTCAAGAAAAGATTCTGGCAAAGGATTGGCCTATAACGACGCCAAGTGCCGTCGGCTTGGATTCCAGCGCGCTCGCGGCGCTCGATGCGGACATTGCCGGCGGCAAGTACGGTTTGGTCGACAGCATGCTGATTATTCGCGACGGCAAGCAGGCGCTTGCGCGCTCGTACTCGCATGACTACGCGAAAATTTACGGCGAACTAGCCAAGCACGAAGGGCCTCTGAACCACGATGTGAACGGCCCGTACAATTATTTCAGCACGGAATTTCATCCTTACTACCTGCACAGCGATTTGCATACCATGCAGTCCGTCTCCAAGACGGTCACTTCCATCACCATCGGGATCGCCATCGGCCGAAAGGAGTTTCCTGCTGACCTCGACGCATCGATCCTGAAGTACTTCGACGACTACAAAATTGCGAATTTAGATGAACGGAAGCGCCGCATCACGTTGCGTCATCTGCTGACCATGACGGCGGGCCTCGAGTGGAACGAAGATCTGCCTTACAACGACCCCAGGAATTCCGCCGACGTGATGGAAGCGGCGCACGATTGGGTGCAATACGTGATCAACCAGCCGATGGCCGCGGAGCCCGGCAAAGTGTTCGTCTACAGCAGCGGCGTGACGCAACTGCTTTCCCATATCTTCAAGAAGGCCACGGGGAGGAATGTCGATGAGTATGCCGCTCAATATCTTTTCCAGCCGCTCGGCATTCGTTACCACTGGAAACATTCGTCGACGGGGCTGCCGGACACCGAGGGCGGTCTCTACATTTCGTCAGCGAGCCTGGCCAAGATTGGCTTTCTGTTTCTGAAGAACGGCACGTGGGAAGGGAAACAAATCGTTCCCGCGGATTGGGTAAAGGCCTCAGTCAGGCCAGCGATGAAGGTGAAGGATGAAGGGCGGCACTGGGGATATGGCTTCCAATGGTGGCTGCAGCCCTACGGCAAATCACCGGAGAAGTTCGCGTGGGCGGCGCGCGGTTTCGGCGGACAGGAGTTGCGGGTCGTGCCGGAATACAACCTCATTGTGGTATTCACCGGCTGGGACATCCTGCCGCCTTCGGAAGAGCCGAGACACGATCAGCTCGAGAGAGTGATCGCTGCTTTAAAGAAGGCAACGCTGTAGTCATGTTGCATCGCATGAGGCATCCAAACCTAATTGACGCGTTGGCATCGCTCGCATACGATGCGCGCGCGAAGTGTTTCGATGATCCGTGATGTGACTTCGGGGCCTGCAGCGTGAAACGACTGGGACAGATTCTGGTTTGGGTTACGGTCGCTCTATTGGGCGCGGCCGCCCTCGGCAAGATTGCATTGGACCGCGGCGAATCGCTGAACGCGATTTGGTTCGTAATCGCCGCGTTGTGCTGCTACCTGGTGGCCTACCGGCTGTATTCCGCGTTTCTCGCGGCGCGGCTTCTTGCTTTGGACGACACCCGCGCGACGCCTTCGGAGCGCAACGACGACGGCCGCGATTTTGTGCCCACGAGCAAATGGGTTTTGTTTGGCCACCATTTCGCGGCGATCGCGGGCCCGGGGCCCCTTGTGGGGCCCACGTTGGCGGCGCAGTTCGGGTATTTGCCGGGGACATTGTGGCTGATAGCCGGCGCGGCGTTTGCCGGGTGCGTGCAGGATTTCATCATTCTGTTCTGCTCGATACGCCGCGACGGCAAGTCGATCGGGCAAATGGCGCGCGAAGAGGTAAGCAAGCGCGGCGGATTCATCGCGCAACTAGCGGTCCTGGCCATCATGGTGATTTTGCTCGGAGTAGTCGCACTGGTGGTGGTGAACGCGCTGAAGTCCTCGCCCTGGGCCACGTTCACCCTGGCCATGACGATTCCCATCGCGCTGCTGGTCGGCGTGTACCTCCGCTTTGTACGCCCGGGTCGCGTGCTGGAAGCGTCTCTCATGGGTGTGGCTCTGATTCTGTTCGTGGTTGTAGCCGGGCAGTGGGTGGCGGATTCTCCGTCATGGGCGCGAGTTTTCACGCTTGGCGGAATTCCCCTGGCGTTTGCGATCATCGTCTACGCGTTCGCCGCGTCAGCCCTGCCCGTGTGGCTCTTGCTCGCCCCGCGCGATTATCTCAGCGCATTCATCAAGGCCGGAGCGATCTTCGCGCTGGCGGCAGGAATTCTGTTTGTGCGCCCGCATGTGCTCATGCCGCCGCTCACGCGTTTTATCGACGGAAGCGGCCCCGTGTTCGCCGGGAAGATTTTTCCCTTTTGCTTCATCACCATCGCTTGCGGCGCGATCAGCGGATTTCATTCTCTGATTTCCTCGGGGACAACGCCGAAAATGATCCTGCGCGAGAGCCACGCCAGGTTCATCGCCTACGGAGCGATGTTGCTCGAATCGTTTGTGGGCGTGATGGCCATGGTCGCGGCCTGCGCGATGACACCGGGCGTCTATTTTGCGATCAACAGTCCTCCCAGCATTGTAGGCGCAACGCCCGACGGGGCGGCCGCGACAATCAGTGGCTGGGGTTTTCCGCTGACCGCGCAAACAATGGCGGGACTCGCGCATGCGGTGGGCGAGCAGACGCTTTGGAACCGCGCCGGCGGCGCGCCGTCTCTAGCCGTGGGCATGGCCCAGATTTTCTCGAACACGATTGGCGGCGAGCGCCTGCTGAGCATCTGGTATCACTTCGCGATCATGTTCGAAGCGCTGTTTATCTTGACGGTTCTGGATGCCGGAACGCGCGTCGGCCGCTTCATGGTGCAGGAATTAGGCGGCCGCGTATGGAAGCCGTTTGGACGCACGGGGTGGATGCCGGGCATCCTTCTATCGAGCGCGATCATCGTCGGCATGTGGGGCTATTTTTTGTATCAAGGAGTGGTCGATCCACTCGGCGGAATCAATTCGCTGTGGCCGCTGTTCGGCATTTCAAATCAACTGCTGGCGGCGGTCGCGCTGGTGGTGGCCACCACGATCTTGCTGAAGATGGGCCGAACTCGTTGGATTTGGGTGACGCTCCTGCCGATGGCGTGGCTGGTGGTCGTTACGATGACCGCCAGCTATCAGAAGATTTTCGATGCCAATCCGCGCATCGGGTTCCTGGCCTATGCCAAAGCGCTTGCCGCGCAAATTGCGGCGGGAAAAGTCCCCGCGGCCAAGCTCGTGGATACGCAGCGGCTCATTTTCAATCAGTGGCTGGACGCCACGGTGACCGCGGTGCTTGCGCTGATGGTCATGGTTCTGATCGTAGAGGCGCTGGTGCAGTGGTACGCGATCCTCAGCAGCCGTCGCGCCGTGGTGCTTCATGAATCGCCTTACGTGCCAACGCAATGGGCCGAGGGGTATTCCGGAGTGGCGCAGGGGGACGACTGATGCGAAATCCTGCGATAAAAATCAGCCGTTTTGCGCGCCGCTTTTGGCGTGGCCTTCGCGAATGGTGCGGCGACGCTGCGTATGAACGGTACCTGCGCTGTTCCGCTGCGCAAGGCGAGGGATGCCGGCGGCTCAGCGCGCAGGAATTTTACGTGCAACAACTCAACCGCCGTTACTCGCGCCCCAATCGCTGCTGCTGAACGGTGGCTCTTGGCTCCAGCTGACTTCGTGGTACCTGTGCTTCCGAACAGGTATCTGTTTCCCGACGATTAGAGCGAATTAATGACGGCGCGCGCTTTCGCGATGCTAATTTCGCTTTTCTTGAGGAGCGATCATGCGAAAAGCGCACCGATTTATGCCGCTGTTGCTGCTGCTAAACCTTCCGGCGCTCCGCCTTACCGCGGCTATGCCGGATGCGTCGTCGGCACCCGCGGCGGCCGCCGCCCCCGCGCCTGCTGCTGCCGCTCCGACTCCAGCAGCTCCGGCAAAAGAATCGTCCGAAGGCCGCATTCCGATCGGCGTGGGCGTGAAGGTATCCACGCTAGGAATTGGCGGAGACGTGGCTATCGCGCTTTCTCATCGCACCAACGTGCGCTTCGGCTTCAACGCTTTCAGCTATGGCGACACCTTTACGAAAGACGGCGCGACCTACAAGGGGAATCTGGACCTCCGCTCCGCGCAAGCGACTCTCGATCTATTTTTGTTGAAAGGGCTTCACGTCAGCCCGGGAGTGCTGTTCTACAACGGAAACAAAGTTAACGCCAACGTTTCAGTGCCGGGCGGGCAGAGCTTCACACTGAGCAACACTACGTATCTGAGCGACGCAGCCAATCCCGTCACAGGAACCGGCAAGCTCACGGTGTACAAGGCTGCGCCCATGCTGCTCGTGGGGATTGGCAATTTGGTCCCCCGCCATCGGCACTTCAGCACTTCTTTCGAAATTGGCGCCGCGTATCAAGGGCCTCCGCGCGTCGCGCTGAAGCTGAGCGGCAGCGCGTGCGACTCCACCGGCCTGTTTTGCCGGTCCATCAGTTCCGATCCGACCATTCAAAGCAACATCGCCGCTGAGCAAACAAAGCTCAATAAAAGCGCATCGCCTTACAAGTTTTATCCCGTTCTGTCGTTTGGCGTCGGATACAGATTCTAGTCCTCTGCGATTCTCCTGAATTGTTGCTTGGGCGTCAGGCAGGGGTGTAGAATCGCGCCAACCCAGGTATCCAGGTATTCCCTTCCTAACATTTCCTCAGGAGGTCCGATGAAAAGCAAAATCATCTTGATCCTAGCGATCGGGTTGACCGGCGGGTTGCTGCTTGCGCAATACGACGCAGGCTCCCAGGAAAAACCGTCCGCGGCCAAGCCCGATTTCGACATCACTGCTTCTTACATCGAAGCGTGCAGTTGCGATATGTTCTGCCCCTGCTATTTCAATACGCGCTCCACCCATCATCACGAGGGCGAGTATTGCCGCGCCAATCTCGTTTTTCGCACCGACAAGGGCTATTACAAAGACACCAAGCTGGACGGCGCCAAAGTGTGGCTGGCGACCGATCTCGGCAGCGACTGGAGCACCGGAAAGGATTCTTGGACCGTGATTCACTACGATCCCAGCGTCACTCCGGCGCAGAAGGCCGCCTTCAACGACATTCTCGGACAGCTGTATCCCATGAAGTGGGAGCATGCCGATGTGGACACGCAGGCGTTCAGCTGGAAAGTGGACACGAAGACCGGCGAGGCTCATGCCAGGATGGACAACGGAAAAGGCGAGGTCATCCTGGAACGGGTGAAGGGCGATGACCCTGCCCACGAGGTTGTGGTGCACAATCTAAAATATTGGATGGCGCAGTCCAACAACGGCTTCCGCATGTGGAAAAGCAAGCACGAAGCTTTTGAAGGGCATGGCCACAATTTTTCATACGACGGCACGAATGGCTTCCTGATCACCATTCACTTTACGGGCCAGGCGAAAGCCGCGGCGGCAGATTAGGCGAGCACAGACGTCCGCTATAACAGGTCTTCGTCTTCGGACGGGCTCTTCAGCAGAGTCGTTTTGTGGTTGATTTTGACTTTGTGTGCGCGAATTCCAGCGATGATCGCGCGGCGCATCTCCACCGGCAGACCTTCGGGCGGCAATACGCCGGCGCGGTCGCGCGGAAAGAATTTGATAAATAGCGCCGCTACGTGCGCGGTGGCATAAGCGACCGGCGTAGTGTAAAGCCCCTGCTGCCGGATTTGGTATAGCGTGGGGAACAGACATTCCGTACGGACCAACAGGTGTTGGTCGCCTTTTCTCGCGTGCTTGACCCCGCGCGCCAGCACTACCGCGGCGAACCTCGCGTTTTGCAGTTCGCCGCTGCGGATGAGCCTGGCAATCTTGCGCGGCGACAGCGTTTGCGGAAAGCGCTGTCGCACGATGCCCCGCGATTTGGAAAGCTTTCCCTGTTTGTACCAGCGGCGGAGGCGGTCAAATTCGTTGCCGCCGATTTTCACGTCCATGTTTTGCATGGGAATAAAATGCGGGAGCGTGGCCACTTCGTCCTGCGCAGCCAAAACTACGTTCGCGGTGCCGATAGGGTCAGGGAAGCGAAACTTTTCCAGCTCCGCGAAACGTCTCTCCATAAGAAATCTTCCAGCCCGATAAACTCGCGGATTGGAGACGGCTTCGTCGAAGGTGACTTCGGGCGACCACTGCGAAATCGGGTCGTCGCTTTCGCTGCTCTCATACAAGCGGATCTGCACGGATTCGATCTCGTGCAGCATTTCCGCGGCGCGCTTGACCAGCAAGTTGGTCAGGCCAGGCGCCGCCCCCGTGTTGATCAGGGCCAGCCGGTTCTTTTCTTCGAAACGCTTGGCGAAGGCCAGCTGCTCCGCTTTGAACGGGTTTTGCGTGAGGTGCGAGCTTAGGTCCAGATAATGCACGCGCAAGCGCAACGCCGCGCGCATCACAATCTGGTTGAAGACTGAAGCGGAGGCGTTGACGATGAGCTGGCAACCGCGCGCGGCTCGCACAATGCCCCGCAGGTTCCTGGCGTTCACATCGGTGATGGCAATGCTGGGGCTCTTGCCGAGAAAATGGTGAGCGCGCTCCAGATCGCGGTCTCCGCACCAGACCGTATGTCCCTGCCGCTCCAATAATTGCGCGAGAAGAGAGCCGGTGGCGCCGGCGCCGAGAACGAAGATCCGCATGGCGTGGCGAAAACTGTATCACATTCGGCGGGCCAGCCTCGGCGTCGGCCTGGAGCGATGTGTTGAAATTGCAGCTTAGCTCTTGATGGCGTAGACTGACAAGGAAGACTCCGACCCTTGGTGCCTGGCGGGAGAAAACCTACGGCAGCAGGGGCGACGTCCTGGGCGTTGCAGCCCGGACTGAGGGTTTGGCTGGAAACGGCCGGGCCTCCCGCTTGGAAAGGAGCCAACGACGAAAAAGTGCGCTTTTTCGTCTGCGCCTGACTCCAAGCATGCGGATTCAGGCTTTTTCTTTTGAAGTAGGCTTGGTAGCGATTCATGAACCTGCACGACAAATTCGGCCGCCAGATTACCGACCTGCGCATCTCGGTGACCGATCGCTGCAACTTCCGATGTGTCTATTGCCGTTCAGCTGATCCGGAAAATTATCGCGACCACGCGGAGATCCTTTCCTGGCCGGAGTTGGACCGGTTGGCGCGAATTTTCCTGGGCCTGGGCATCCGCAAAATTCGCATCACGGGCGGTGAGCCGCTGGTCCGGGAAGGCGTGGAGGACTACATCGCGCGGCTTCACGCGCTCGGCGTCGAAGATCTATCGATGACCACGAACGGCCACTTGCTGGCACAACGCTGCGAGCGGCTCATCCAATCCGGCCTGCGTCGCATCAACATCAGCCTGGATTCTCTGGACCGCGCAAGATTTGAGAAAATCACGCGCACGAAATCCTTCGCGACGGTAATTAACAGCATTGAGGCAGCGCAGAATTCGCGCCTGGCGCCGGCCAAAATTAATGCTGTGCTCGTCCGCGGCATTAACGATGATGAAGTGGAAGCGTTTGCCGCCTTCGCGCGCGAGCGCGGCGTGATCATGCGATTTATCGAATTCATGCCCCTGGATGCGGACCGCCACTGGAGTCGCAACCTTGTGGTGCCGGCCGCCGAGATTCACCAGCGCATTCACGCGCGCTGGCCGCTGCAGCAAATTCCGCACGAGCGCAGCGAAACGGCCAGGAAATACCGGTTTGCCGACGGCGCTCCCGGCGAGATCGGCCTGATTGCGCCGGTCACGCAGCCCTTCTGCGGTCACTGTTCGCGCATTCGTCTGACGGCAGACGGCAAGCTGCGCACCTGCCTGTTCAGCAAGGAAGACCATGACCTTCGCGCGTTGCTGCGCGAATGCGCCTCCGATGAGGATTTGGTCACCTACATTCGCTCGGTAGTAGTTGAAAAAGAGGAGGGCCACCGCATCAATGCGCCCGACTTCGTACCACCTAACCGCACCATGGTGTTCATCGGCGGATAGTGGAGAAATGCACCAAAAGCTGAGAAAATTCATCCTATAACAGGGGCTTCCCCAGACCACTTACCCCAACGGTATCCACGAAAGGCGATGAGCACCCTTATCTCTATCTCGAACTCTTCTATCCTGGTCGGCGGCGAACCGCCGGAAACCGTGCGTGCGCCGGAAATCGAGGCCGGCGTAGGCTGCGATTTCGATTCGTATTTGCTTGTCCCAGACAATTCCCTGGACGAACGCATCTCATCCGCAAAAGCGCGCCTGGGCCAGGACGTGGTCATTCTCGGTCACCATTACCAGCGCGATGAAGTGGTGAAATTCGCGGATTTTCGCGGAGACTCTCTCAAACTGTCGTATCAGGCCGCGGAAGCCGATGCGCGCTATATCATTTTTTGCGGTGTGCATTTCATGGCGGAGAGTGCGGACATTCTTTGCCGCGCTCACCAGACTGTGGTCCTCCCCGATTTGAACGCCGGCTGCTCGATGGCCGATATGGCGGACATTGGCCAAGTGGAGGTCTGCTGGGACGAGCTTTCCTCGCTCGGCGGTCCTAAAGTCGTTCCCGTCACCTACATGAATTCAACCGCGGCCATCAAGTCTTTCACCGGAGAACACGGCGGATCCGTCTGCACCAGCTCTAATGCCGGCGCTGTGATGCGCTGGGCTTTCGCCCGTGGAGAAAAAGTCCTGTTTCTGCCGGATGAGCACCTTGGCCGGAACACCGCTTTTCGCATGGGAATCCCGCTCAACGAAATGATCGTTTGGGATCCCTATCAGGATTTTGGGGGCAGTTCCCCGGAAGCGATTCGCAAGGCCCGCGTGATTTTGTGGAAGGGGTACTGCTCCGTCCATCAACGCTTCCAGCCACAGCACATCGACCGAGTTCGCCGCGCGTATCCGGGCATTCGCGTAATTGTGCATCCGGAGTGCCGCTTCGATGTGGCGCAGGCAGCCGACGAAATCGGCTCGACCGAAGGCATTATTAAAGTGATCTCGAAATCGCCGGCCGGCTCGCAGTGGGCCGTCGGCACCGAGATCCACCTGGTGAATCGGCTCAGCAAAGAAATGCCGGACCACCGGATCATCTCGCTTGATCCCAGCGTATGCGTGTGCACCACGATGTTTCGCATCACACCCCATCATTTACTATGGACGCTCGATAACTTGGCGGCAGGAAATGTGGTCAACCAGATCTCCGTGGACGAGCGCACCCGCCACTTCGCGCGTGTAGCCCTCGATCGCATGTTAAGCTTGCGCTAGCCGCAGTGTAGGGCGTACTACCTTGCGCCCCCAGCCCCTAAATCGGGCGATAGCCAGAACGGAATTACAATGGCGGACGAAGACGACAATCAGAACCAGGACGATACCCCGGAAGCGGAGCCGCGCCTTTTTACTCTCACCGAAGCCGAACGTGCGCGCAAGGAGCTTGAGCCTTTCCTTGTCGAGGCCATGGATTGCCGGAAGAAACTCGCCGGCCTCGAAACAGACCTTACCGCTGTTTCCGCGAGAATAACGATGATGGGCGGCGTCATCGTGCCCTATGAAAAGCTTGCCACGCTCCGGGTCGAGCACCAGCAACTCGCTGAAACGCTCAAGTCCTCGCTGAATCGCATCCTGGAAACGGGTTGCCTCATCAAAGATCTTGAGGTTGGCCTGCTCGACTTCCCAGCGCTGATCAACAACGAAGAAGTTTATCTGTGCTGGAGGCTTGGCGAGGATCGCATCCGCTTCTACCATCGCCAGGACGAAGGATTTGCCGGTCGCAAGCCGCTAGATCCCCGCGATCTCGGTCCAGGTGACGTCGTTCAGTAGATCCACAGTTTTTCGGGGCGGCAAACCGATTGTCCCAGCAGCCAACCGGGCGATGTACCTTTGTGCTCTAGGCTACTTGCATCAACGCGATCTTTAGGTCGTTTCGCGATACGGGGAGTTCCGCTTGGCGTCAGAACCTGAGAATCGACTCAAGGATTCCGTCAGTCCTTATCTTCGTTCGGCCGCTCACCAACCAATTGATTGGTATGAATGGGGCGATGCCGCGTTCGCGCGCGCCAAGTCCGAAAACAAGCCCATGCTGCTGGACATCGGCGCGGTGTGGTGTCACTGGTGCCATGTAATCGACCGCGAAAGCTACGAGAGCGCCGAAATCGCCAAAATCATCAACGAGCATTTTGTGGCCGTTAAAGTCGATCGCGACGAGCGCCCCGACGTCGACGCACGCTACCAGTCCGCCATCAGCGCTCTTTCCGGCCAGGGCGGCTGGCCGCTCACCGGCTTTTTGCTTCCCGATGGTAAACCCTTTTATGGCGGGACCTATTTCCCGCCGGATGACCAGGGCGGGCGGCCCGGCTTCCGGCGCGTGTTGTTGGCTGTCGCCGATTCCTACCGCAATAAGCGGCCAGATCTGGAGCGCGCTGCCAATTCGCTGGCCGACGCGGTGGCCCAGGCGGAAACATTCAACGGCGCAAGCGCCAAGTTCGATCTGAGCGTCGTTGATGCGCAAATTCAGTCCATCACGAAACTTTTTGACATTCGCAACGGCGGCTTCGGCCAGGCGCCCAAATTTCCCCATGCGCCTGCAATCGAGCTGGTCCTCGAGCGCTATCAAGAGACCAAGGAAAAGCATCTCCTGGCAATGGCCGAGACCACGCTCGAGAAAATGGCGCGTGGCGGTGTTTACGACCAGCTCGCCGGCGGTTTCCATCGCTATTCGGTCGACGAGCGCTGGCTTGTTCCGCACTTCGAGAAGATGAGCTACGACAATTCGGAGCTGCTCAAGAACTATCTGCACGGCTGGCAGGTCGCACAAAATCCGTTCTTGCGCGAAACGGCCGAGAGCATTATCGGCTGGGTCAATGAACTGCTTTCGGATCAGCACGCCGGTGGTTTTTACGCCAGTCAAGATGCGGACTATTGTCTTTCGGACGACGGCGACTACTTCACTTGGACGTTGGAAGAAGTTCGCGAAATGTTGCTCCCCGCGGAAGCCCGAATTATCGAGCTTTATTATGATGTCGAGCCGCGCGGTGAGATGCACCACAATCCCGCTAAGAATGTTTTGTGGGTGTCTCGCGACCCAGCAGCCATCGCCAAAACATTGGGCGGCGACGAAACCGCCGTGCGTCTCACAGTAGCGCGCGCCAAGGACAAAATGTTAGCGGGCCGGATGCGCCGCATCACGCCATACATCGACACGACGATGTACGTGTCCTGGAACGCGATGTTCGTCTCCGCGTACCTGGAAGCGGCGCACATTTTGGGCAGGTCCATCGGCGATAATTGCCGTGACTTCGCTCTGAAAACGATCGATCGCATGCTGGCGGAAGCCTGGAGTGAGGAAAAAGGCTTCGCGCATCGCATCGGAGGCCCCCGACTGGAAGGGTCGCTGGACGATCAGGTATTCAGCGTCATTGCGCTGCTGGACGCCTACGAAGCGACGCTGAACCCGCGCTATTTTCGCGCCGCTCAGCGCACCATGGATTACATTCTCGAGTTTTACGCGGACACGCAAGCCGGCGGATTTTTTGATCGGCCCCACAATGCACCGCCGCTTGGTGGGCTGGACGTACGCCGCAAACCTTTCCAGGATTCGCCCACCCCCGGCGCGAACTCCGTCGCCATCATGGCGCTGGTTCGCATGCACGCCTTCACCGGTGACGAGCGTTACTACAATTTCGCACAGAAAACGCTGGAAGCCTTCGCGGGAATCGCGCCGCAGTACGGACTCTTCGCCGCGACGTACGGCTTGGCTGCGCTTCTTTTCGCGCGCCATCCCATGCAAGTGGTGATCACAGGGCGAGCCGACGATCCCGCCGCGCTTTCCCTCGAAGTCGCCGCCAATCGCGTATACCGCCTTGGCAAATCCGTCTTGCGGTTTACCCTCACTGGCAGCGACGGAACCTCGTTCGAAAATCTTCCTGAAGCTCTCAGAGATACTTTGCCGCATCTCCAGGCGGACAAAGCCATAGCGGTAGTCTGCGCCGGCCACTCTTGTCTGCCGCCAACAAGCGATCCCGCGCAATTGATTGCGCTGCTGGAAAACTCCGCCCGCGACACGGTCGGCAGTTCCTAGCAACGACTTTGCGACAAATCCTGGGAGCGTCTACTTCTTCGGGCGCGACTCTGGCGGAACCAATCCCGCAACGCGGTAATACACCACCAATTGCCCGTAATGTTCGCCCGAATGTTCCGTCAGGCCATAGGCCAGATCAGAAATCTGCACTTGCTGCTTGCTTTCGGGCTCGGTGATCCATTCGGTCAGGCCTTTGTCGCCCTTCGATTTGATCACCGCCGCGCCATCGTCTACGCACTTTTTTACGAAGGCCACAATCTCGGCCTTGGTCTTTAGGCCATCGCGCTTCGGATCATCTGGATATCGCGGCTTCTGCCCCTGCGCGGTGTCGGTGAAGTAATACATGGAGGCGGAAACGTGCAGCAATTGCTCGGCAAAAGTCCGCTGAGCCGGAGTCGGCTTGAAGTCGTACTTGTCCTCTGGAAAATCCTCCGCCATGGCAACCAGCTTTCGCCCGATTTCATTCCACTGCGAAAGCACCGCCTGTGAAGGACTCGGCGCTGGCCGGGGCGCTTCGCTCCGGGTGCGAGCGAACATGATAAAGGCTCCCGGAGCCACAGCTAAAGCCAGTACCGCAATCAGCTTTCTCATTTCCTCTCTCCTTGCACGTGAGCACATCTATCTGAACAGACTACTCCGTTCGACGCACCATTTGTCCAGACGGCTTTTCCTTCGGAAATGTTTCAAATGCTCAGTGGGTTTCGATGTTACTCGCGAAAGCCATGAGGCGGCGAACGAAAGTGCTAGTGATGGCTAGAGGGGAAAATAGCTCGACCACTTCGGTCAAAGGTTGGCTGGTGGAATTGGGGAGCGCAGCGTGCTGCGCCCCCCAAAAGCATCTTAGGCGACTGTGACTTCTTGGCTCAGGTAGACGTCCTGGATGACGTTGAGGAGTTGCACGCCTTCCTTCATCGGGCGTTGGAACGCCTTGCGGCCGGAGATGAGGCCGGTGCCGCCCGCGCGCTTGTTGATAACGGCCGTGGCTACCGCCTCCTCGAAGTCGTTCGCTCCGGAAGCGCCGCCGCTGTTGATCAGACCGGCTCGGCCCATGTAGCAGTTGGCGATCTGATAGCGGCAGAGGTCGATTGGATGGTCGCTGGCCAGGTCGGTGTAAATGCGCTTGTCGAATTTGCCGTAGCTGGAATCGCCCATGTTCAGTACCTGGTAGCCGCCATTATTTTCAGGAAGCTTCTGCTTGATGATGTCGGCCTGAATGGTCACACCGAGGTGATTGGCCTGGCCGGTGAGGTCGGCCGAGAGGTGATAATCCTTGTCTTTCTTGAAGGCGCTGTTGCGCAGATAGCACCACAGCACCGTGGCCATGCCCAGTTCGTGAGCCTCCGCGAAAGCGCGGCTGACTTCGACGATCTGGCGGTCGGCTTGGTCCGAGCCGAAGTAGATGGTGGCGCCGACGGCGGCCGCGCCCATCTCCCAAGCCTCTCGTACGGTGCCGAAAAAGATCTGGTCGAACTTGTTGGGGAAGGTAAGCAGTTCATTGTGGTTGATTTTCACGATAAAGGGAATTTTGTGCGCGTACTTGCGGCCGACAGACCCCAGCACGCCGAACGTGGAAGCGACGGCGTTACAGCCGCCCTCGATGGCCAGCTTGACGATATTCTCACCGTCGAAATAGTCGGGATTTTTCGCAAAGCTGGCGCCAGCCGAGTGCTCGATACCCTGGTCGACGGGAAGAATGGAAAGGTAACCCGTGCCATCCAGCCGGCCGTGGCGGAACAGGCGCTGGAGGTTCGCCAAGACGCGAACATTGCGGTCGGAAACAGTCCAGATGCGATCGATGAAGTCTGGTCCGGGTAGGTGCAGACGCTCCTTCGCAATTTTGGGCGATTTGAAGCCCAGCAGAGACTCGGCTTTGGCGCCGAGATAGCTTTCAATCTTGCTGCCAGTCACGCTTGTGGTTGCCATAAAAGTTCTCCTTGGATTATTCGCGAATTCCTATAGAAAGCATGCCGCCGGCGATGGTGTCCACCAACCAAAGTACCTCGCCCTTCGACGGTTGAATCATTTGCGCCGGCAATTGCTCCGGCTCGTACGGTCCTTCCAGCACACCTTTTAGCGCCAGGGCTTTGTCCGCGCCGGTGATCATAAAAATAACGCGCGCGGCGTTGTTGATGGCCGGGGCGGTTAGCGTGATGCGATCGGTGTAGAGCTTGCCTACCCAATTGCGCACCACCAGGCGCTTCGTTTCGTGCAGCGCCTTGGTCCCCGGAAACAGCGAAGCGGTGTGGCCTTCGTTGCCCATTCCCAGAAGCACCAGGTCGAAGCGCGGAAACTGGCCCTCAGCTATTTTACCCTCAGCGATCTTAAAAGACGTGCGCAACGCTTGTTCGTATTCTTGCGCGGCTTTTTCCGCGTCCTTGTACTCACCCTTGATGCGAAAAACTTGCTCCGGCTTCACGGGGACCTTCGAGAGCATCGTTTCGCTGGCCATGCGGAAGTTGCTGTCCGGATGGTCCGGGCCGACGCTGCGTTCGTCGCCAAAGTAAAAATACACTTTATCCCAGGGAAGCTGCGCCCGCAGCGCCGCATCGTTGGCCAAAAGGGAATAGAGTGCCTTCGGGGTGGAACCGCCCGCCAGGGCTACGGCGAATGAACGTTTTTCAGACACGGCCGATGTGGCGGCCTGAATAAACTCCTGCGCGGCCCGCCTGGCGATGGCGTCAAGGTTAGTCAGGATTCGAATGTCGCGCTGCACAATCTCTCTTCCCGCGCTCTCCAGAGGTCTCTTAGGTGTTGAAGCCATTGCAACCAACTTGTAGGGGCGCGCTTTAGCGCGTCCCAGCGAGGTGAAGCCGAGTCCGCAACCGGTAGCGCTGGCTTCCAGCCGGCGCGCATCAGTCAAATTATCCCGCAGCGCGCAATGCGCACCTAACGCGCGACAGCAACTCTGCCTTCATCGTCGCTGCAGCCCCGGTCGTGATCGATTTCCTCTTCGCCGATCGGGCGCCAGGCGCGGCCTTCGCGTTCGAGAAGTTCTTCCGCTTCGGCTGGCCCCCACGAGCCAGCGCGATAATTCGGAAAGCCGCGGGCCGGCAATGCGTGCCAGACATCGATGATCGGCTGGATTACGCTCCAGCCAGCTTCGACCATGTCAGCGCGCTGGAACAGAGTGGGGTCGCCAGACATGCAATCGCGCAGCAGACGCTCATAACCGGTGCTGTGCTCCGCGCCGAAATACGTGCAGTAGTCGAAGTCCATGTTGACGAGGCCGAGCTTCATGATCGCGCCCGGAACTTTTGCGCCGAAGCTGAGGGAGATCCCTTCGTTGGGCTGAATGTGAATGACCAGACGATTGGTCTCCAGGTTTTTTACCGTGGTATTGCGGAAGAGCACGAACGGAGTGCGCCGGAAATGAACCACTATTTCCGTGGCGCGCCGCTTGAGGCGCTTTCCGGTGCGCAGATAGAACGGGACGCCCGCCCAGCGCCAGTTGTCGATCTGCAGCTTCATGGCGACGAAGGTTTCCGTGTTGGATTCGGGCGCGACGTCGGGCTCGCTGCGATAGCCGTCTACCGGCGCACCGCCGATTGCGCCGGGACCGTATTGGCCGCGAACCATCGACGTGAGCACATCTTCGGGGCTCAGCGGCTGGATGGCGTGCAGTACTTCCGCTTGCTTGTTGCGCACTTCGTCCGCGTCGAACGAAATGGGCGGCTCCATGGCGGTCATCGTCAACAGCTGGAAGAGATGGTTAGGCACCATGTCCCGGAGCGCGCCCGCGGTTTCGTAAAAATTGCCACGATGCTCGACACCAACGGTCTCCGCGGCCGTGATTTGCACGTGGTCGACGTAGTTGCGATTCCACAGCGGCTCGATAATGTTATTGGAGAAGCGGAAGACCATAACGTTCTGCACGGTTTCTTTGCCCAGGTAATGGTCTATCCGATAGATCTGATTTTCGTTGAGAACCTGTTTGAGATCTTCGTTGAGCTGGCGCGCCGATAGCAGGTCGTGGCCGAACGGCTTCTCAACGATAACGCGCGCCCAGTGGCTGTTTTCTTCTTTGGTCAGGCCCACTTGCCCGAGTTGCTTCACGATGGGGGAGAAAAATCGCGGCGCAACGGCGAGGTAGAAGAAGCGATTTCCTCCCGTATTGTGCTGCTTATCGACATCGGCAATTTGCTGCGCCAGGCGCTTGTACGCGTCAGGATCCTGAAAATCACCTTTGACATAGTAAATGCGCTCGGCGAACCAGGACCATATTGCGGGGTCGATCTGCGTCGTGGAATATTTTGGGATTTCTTCCGCCAGCGTTTTGCGGAAAGTTTCCGTGTCGAAGTCGTTGCCGGCGAAACCGATGATGGCGAACTGTTTGGAGAGCAGATTATCGGCTGCGAGGTTGCACAGCGCCGGGATCAGCTTGCGCTTCGTAAGGTCGCCGGTAGCGCCGAAGATCACCATCACGCAGGGCGAGGCGACCGGATTTGGGTTCGAATGGTTCATGAGAATCCTTTGGTCAGGATTTCTTTTCCGCGTGGCCGCCGAATTGAAAACGCATGGCCGACAAAAGTTTTGCGGCAAATTCCCCTTCGCTGCGAGACGAGAAGCGTTGATATAGCGCTTCGCTGAGCACGGGAGCCGGAGCACCGGATTCGATGGCCGCGAGAATGGTCCAGCGGCCCTCGCCGGAGTCAGAGACGCGGCCGGAGAAACGCTCGAGCGACGGCTGCTCGAGAAGGGAAATCGCCGTGAGGTCCAGCAGCCAGGAAGCAACGACGCTCCCGCGGCGCCATACTTCCGTGACGTCGGCAAGATTGAAATCGTATCGGTAGTGTTCGGGATTGCGCAGCGGCGTGGTTTCCGCATCGGTCTCATGATGCTGCTTCCCAACGTTAGCGTGCTTGAGAATGTTCAGACCTTCGGCGTACGCCGCCATCAAGCCATATTCGATTCCGTTGTGAACCATCTTCACGAAATGCCCCGCGCCCGAGGGGCCACAGTGCAGATAGCCTTCTTCGGCGGTCCCGTCAACCTTCTCGCGCCCGGGAGTGCGCGGAGCGTCGCCGCGACCCGGAGCAAGCGTCTTGAAAATGGGATCAAGGTGGCGCACGGTGTTGTTTTCGCCGCCAATCATCTGGCAATAGCCGCGCTCGAGCCCCCAGACGCCGCCGCTCGTGCCGACGTCAACATAGTGAATGCCTTTTACAGAAAGCTCCTTGGCCCGCCGGATGTCATCGATGTAATACGAATTGCCGCCGTCGATAACGATATCCCCGGACTCGAGCTTCGGAACAAGGTCGTGCAAAGTCGCATCGACCACGCCCGCCGGCACCATCAGCCAGATGGCGCGCGGCTTCGAAAGTTTCTTCACAAAATCATCGAGGGAAGAAGACCCAATCGAGCCTTCGCTGGTGAGTTGCTTCACGGAATCGGCGCTGCGGTCGTAAACCACGCATTGGTGGCCGTTTTTCTGCAGACGGCGCACCATGTTGGCGCCCATTCGGCCGAGACCGATCATGCCAAGCTGCATTCGTTCGCTCCTGTAGTGTTGCTGCTTACGTTGATGGACTCGTCGCTTGATTCGTGCACGATACGCCGGACACCCGCGCTCCGAGGCACGCGACTAAACACTTTGCATCGCCAACGCCTTCTTGGTGGCCCTGGCAAGCTTCGCTAAATCCGCTTTCACGTTTTTTCCAATGTGAACGCGCAGCGCGCGACGCCCACGCTCCGCCAAAACTGCGAAATCGCCGCGGGCCTGCGCCGCTTTCACCACTCCGAAAGAATATTTTTGTCCGGGCACCGGCAGGTCAACCTTGTCGTCGCAGGTAATTTGCAGGAACACGCCGGTACTGGGTCCGCCTTTATACGCCTGGCCGGTCGAATGCAAAAAGCGGGGGCCGAAGCCAAGCACGGTAGCAGCTTTCTTGTCGTCCCGCACAAGATGCCGAATGAGCTGAAGGGCATCTTCGTTCTGCTCGTTCATAGTGATATAGGCCAGAACGCCGAAATAGTCGTTCGCGTTGATTCGATCCAAATGAAACTTCAGCGCGTCCTCAAGTGTGCGCGAATTTTTCAGTGCAGCCGTATTTCTCTCGTCGGCATACAGCTTGATCCCCTCGGCTTCCAGAAACGGAGACTCGGGAGGAAGCTTGCCGGTCGTCTCGTATTCGCTGGTAAGTTTTCTCGTCTCAACCTTACTGGCTTCCACGTCGGGCTGATTGAATGCGTTGATGCCGATAATCGCGCCCGCAACGGCGGTGGCAATCTCCCAGCGGAAAAATTCCTGCCCAAGGTTGTATGTGTTTTTCACGGAGATGCGCACAACCGGCAGGCCGTCTTTTTCGAGCGCCGCGACAGCAGCATCCTGCTTCTTGTCCGGCTTGGTTTCAAGGCGAAGATAAGCAAACACGCGGTCGCTGCCGTAGGCTTCCGGCTTGGCAAGCTTTTCCCGATCGACGGGAATAATGCCCCTACCCTGCTTTCCCGTGGATTCGGCAATGAGTTGCTCCAGCCAAGCCCCGAGATCGTGAATTCCCGGGGAAGAAATAATGGTGAGCTTATCGAGCCCCTCGTTAGCAGCCGTACCGAGGATAGCGCCCAGCATTACGCCAGGATTTTTGTCCGCAGCAACGGCCGCGCCGCAAGCCTTTACCATTTCCTGCGTATTCTTCAGGAATTTCGCGACGTCCAGGCCCATGATAGCCGCAGGAATCATCCCGAAATTTGACAGCGCCGAATACCGCCCGCCAATGCTCGGAACCCCAGAGAAAATGTGCCGGAACTTATCGGCTTCCGCGACCCGCTGCATTTTGGAGCCGGGGTCCGTGATAGCGATGAAGCGCTTGCCAACTTCTTTCGGGCCGACCTTCTTCTTAATCTGCTCGAAAAAGTATTGCTTATAAATGTTCGGCTCGAGCGTACTGCCCGATTTGCTGGACACAATGCAAATCGTGCTCTTGAGATCTACCTGAGCCTCGATCGCCTTGATCTGCGCGGGGTCCGTCGAGTCCAGCACGTGCAATGTGGGGAAGCCCTTGATCTTGCCAAAGGTCATGCGCAGCACTTCGGGGCAAAGGCTCGACCCGCCCATCCCGAGTAGCAGCGCGTGCTTGAATTTGGCCTTCTTTACGTCGGCGGCGACCTTTTTAAACACATCGAGCTGAGCCAGTTGTTTTTCGACAATGTCCAGCCAGCCCAGCCACTGACCTTCGTCGCTGCCGGTCCACACCGAGGCGTCACGCTGCCAGAGACGCCTCGCCTTATCGTCCTTCTTCCAATTATCAACGCACGCGCTGACGAGCCCTTCGAGCTTCTCCGGCAGCATGTACCGCTGGGCATTGAGGCTCACGCACGTACGCCAGCAGTCTTGCCGGTCGCCTCCAGCAGCTGCTTGAACGCATCCGCGAAAAGTTTCACGCCGTCCACGACGAGCTTCTCGGTGACTTCCTTCATGGAAATGCCGGCCTTCTCGAGCGAAGCCATGACTTTCGCGGCTTCCTCAACATTTTCCGTCAAGCTCGGACGGACCCCTCCGTGATCGCGGAACGCGTCGACCGTGGCCGGCGGAATCGTGTCGACCGTATCCCTGCCGATAAGCTCTTCGACATAGAGGACATCGCGATACTTGGGATTCTTGGTGCTGGTGCTGGCCCACAGCAAACGCTGCGTCTGCGCGCCTTTGGCGGCCAGCGCTTTCCAACGCGGCGTGCTGTAAATTTCCTGATACTTGCGATAAGTCAGCTTGGCATTGGCGATAGCCACTTTTCCCTCCACGCCGCTGAGCAGAGCGCGTTTGTTCGCGTCAGTTTCGGTCTTCAGCTTGGCCTCGATCTGACTATCGACCAGCGTATCGATGCGGCTGACGAAGAAACTGGCGACGCTGGCGATGTGGCCGATGTCCTGACCTTTTTTCGCGCGCGCTTCCAAAGCGGCGATGAAGGCTTCCGCGACTTCTTCGTAGACAGATTGCGCGAACAGCAGCGTAATGTTGATGTTGATGCCTTCTTCGAGCAATTGCCGAATCGCGGGAAGGCCTTCTTTCGTCCCGGGGACCTTGATCATCACGTTTTCGCGGCCGACGCTCTTCCACAGGCGGCGCGCTTCGTCGATCGTGGCCTGCGTGTCGTTGGCGAGGAACGGCGAAACTTCCAGGCTTACATAGCCATCGCGCCGCTTGGATTGCTGGTAGACGGGCTTGAAGATGTCGGTGGCATCCTGCACGTCTCGGATGGCGATCTTTTCATAAACGCCCTT
>WNFR01001759.1_pt1 | contig 22605 bp, 20 predicted proteins | sample 5400221 | NCBI WGS metagenome assembly WNFR01 (sample SAMN13153357, study PRJNA577476) | soil metagenome | isolation source: 40 cm soil under Madrone tree | place: USA:California | collected 2016-06-14 | reverse complement strand
GTCCACCGAAGCGTCGATCGGAATGGTCCGGTCGCGCGCTTCTTCGTCGCGCTTGTCCGATTCGCGCGGCGCAAGCGTGCTTGTCAATCGCTTGAAGAATCCCTGCGCGCCGCCTTGCGTTTTCACATGCGCCATTGGGGAAGAAATGGAAACCCGCGCTTTGCCCTCCAGAATAAAAAACGCCGTCGATCCGAATTCGCCTTCCTTACAAATCAATTCGCCTTTCCGGAACCGCCGGTTCACAATCGCGCCGCGGTTCAATTCCAGGAACGTGCCAGACACCCCCTGAAACACCGGGATCTTCAACAAGTCTTCCGCTTCAAATCCTTCCGCGCCCGGGCCCGTTGAAATTGCTGTTCCGACCACATTCTTGTTCGTCAAAGCGCCGGTCGGACACGACACCATGCATTCGCCGCAGGAAATACACGTGGAATCGCCCATCGGCGAATTTAGGTCGAACGCAATATCCGCCGCGTAGCCTTTGCCCATTCGCCCCAGCACGAAATTATTTCGCACCTCGTCGCATCCGCGGATGCAGCGGTCGCACAAAATGCACGCGTCGTGATCCACCGCGATGGAAAGGGAAGAATCGTCATGACCTCGCGACACCGTTCGCCGCGCATAGCGCGGTTCGCTCACGCCCGCGGCAGCAGCCAGGGTTTCCAGTTCGCAATCGCCCGAATTCTTTTGCCGGGCGCAGGGCGAAGGATGGTCCGCCATCATCAATTCCAACAGCGTCTTTCGCCCAGCGATCACTTTGTCGGAATTGGTGACTACTTTTAGCCCGGGTTCGACCGGACGCACGCAAGCTGCCGTTAGCACCCGCGCGCCAGTATCCACAACACAAAGCCTACATACACCGACCGGCGTCTCATTCTGCAAATGGCACAGCGTGGGAATCGAAATTCCTTGCATGCGCGCGGCGTCAAACACCGTAGTACCCGCGGACACGCGCACGGCAGCGCCATCAATCGTCAGTTCAATCATTCCCGGCAGTGTATTCCCGTCACTCATAAAATAGGTTTTGACTCATGAAGCAGCGGCTTTACGCCGCTGCTTCTTCTTTTTCCGTCATTCCGAGCGTAGCGAGGAATCTCTCTTGTCTTTCATCAACTTCCAACTTCGAACCTCTGCCACGCTGTTTGTCTCTGGCGACAAACGACCAACGACCAACGACGAGCACCGCATAAACGACCCTCACGGCCGAATCCCCACTCGATTCGCCTCACCGGCCCGCGCTGCGGCCGTGAAACAAATCCCGCTCGGACATTTCCCACGCAACACGTGCGCATCTACTTCCGCCCGAAAATGTTTAAGCACGGACTGAATCGGCGCCGGTACAATCTGCCCAAGCCCGCAAATCGATGTCAGACTCATCGCCTGTGAAAGCTCGCCGACTAAATCTAAATGTGCGCGATATTGCGCCTCCGACAATCCTCCCTGCGTCCAGCGCACCAGCAAATCCACCATTTTCTGCGAACCCACGCGGCACGGAACGCACTTTCCGCAGGACTCATTACGATAGAAACGGACGGCATTTAACGCCATGTCCAGCATGCAAGTCGTATCGTCGCAAACAACGATGGCGCCGGAGCCGAGCATCGAACCCACTTCAGCAAGCGATTTGAAGTCCAGCCGCACATCCGCCATCGAAGCCGGCAAATATCCGGAAGACGGCCCGGATGGCGCAAAAGCCTTCAGCGCACGACCGCCGCGAACTCCGCCGGCACAATCGAAAAGCACTTCGCGCATTGTGATACCGAGTGGTACTTCAAATACGCCAGGCCGGGCTGCGTGGCCGCTGACTCCGACAAACTTGAATCCGCGCGAGCCATTGCGTCCCGCCGCTTTGTACCACTCCACACCCCGCGCAAGAATCTGCGGCACATTAATAAAAGTTTCCACGTTGTTGATCACGGTAGGTCTTTGCCACAGCCCCACGACACCAGGAAAAGGCGGCTTATTGCGAGGTTCCGCGCGGTGACCTTCGATGGCTTCAATCAGCGCGCTTTCTTCCCCACAAATATATCCGCCGGGGCTGACAAACACGCGCAGCTCAAATTCTAGTCCGCTGCCTAAAATATTTTTTCCGAGTAGTCCTGCCGTGTAGCAGCGGCGAATCTCCTCACCAAGAATTTCTTCCTGCAAATGATATTCGTGACGAATGTAGAGAATGCCTTGCTTCGCGCCGGTCGCCAGCCCGGCAAGAATCATTCCTTCCACCAGTAAATGCGGCAGGTGGGTCATGATGAAGCGATCCTTGATCGTGCCGGGTTCGCTTTCATCAGCGTTGCAGACGATATATTTTTCCGGGTCCGGCTGTTTGCGCACCAAATCCCACTTCAACGAAGTCGGAAATCCCGCACCGCCCATGCCGCGCAATTCCGTTTCCTTTAAGAGCGCGAGCAGCGCGTCCCAATTTTTCGTCGCAATCGCGGTGCGCAACGCGCCGTATTTCTCAGTTTCGGAATAAGGATCAGAGGCGCAGGCCACTCGCGCCTGTTGCGGATGACCGTTATGAATTTCCTCGCCGCGAATGGCCGCTCGCACCAGTGACTCGGTGCGATCCGCAGTGACATCCGCAAAGATGTGATCGTTTACGGCGATTGCCGGAGCGTGATCGCATCGTCCCAAACACGAAACATCGCGAATCTCAACGTCGCCGCGCTTTGTACTGGAGAAGCGTCGTTCCAGATCGGCGCGTAGTTCGCACGCCCCGTTCAAATGGCAACTCATGTCGGCGCAAACGCGAACTTCCGCGCGCGCAGGAGGCGCTAGATGAAAGTGCGGGTAAAAACTTGCCACACTATGAATTTGATAGAGCGGCGTCTGCGTGCGCGAGGACAGCGACTCCAGTTCCGCCCTGGGCAAAAAGCCGTGGCGAAGCTGGATGGCTCGCAGGTCGTCAAAGATCACGGTGCAGTGTCTCGCGAGAAAAACGCTATGCGGGAGAACAGCGTGTCCAGCCAGCGCGAATTGCAGTGCAAACTCCCTTGCATACTAATTAGCGTCCAGCAGCGTGTAAATAGATGCGCGTTGGCTTTTTGGCTCAGGATACGAAAAAGACAATGAGCGGGCGTTGACTTCGACGCGCAGCGAACGATATAAGCGAGGAGATTTGTGCCAACTACTAAATGAACCCATTCTTTAGACTTTGTTTAAGCACGGCGCTCGCCGCAAGCGGCACAGTCCTGCCGTTCGCAATCCCGGCAGCCGCGCAATCTGCAAAATCCGATGCCGAACCGCAAAAATATATTGGGCCCGGCTCTTGCGCGGCCACCAGTTGCCACGGCAGCGTAAAGCCCGTCGCGGACAGCCGAATTCTGCAAACCGAATACACGACCTGGATTCTTAAAGACAAGCACAGCCGGGCCTACCAGGCGCTCACTGGTGAAGTCGGCGAACGCATGGCCCGCATCCTGAAACTTGGCGCAAAAGCGGAAAACTCGCCGAAGTGCCTTGCCTGTCACGCGCTTTACACCGCTCCAGAGCAGCGTGGCCGCGCGTTCGAAATTTCCGAAGGTGTAAGCTGCGAAAATTGTCACGGCCCGGCTTCGGCATGGCTTGGTCCGAATACCACGCGGGGCTGGCCGCACGAAAAATCAGTGGCAGCGGGAATGGTTGACACGCGAAATGCGATTCATCGAACGGAAAAATGTCTAGAATGCCATCTCGGCACGTTTCCGCAGGCCGCTGCGAAGCGGCCGGCAGAAAGAGTTGTCGACCACGAGATGATCGCCGCCGGGCACCCCGACCTTTATTTTGAGCTGGATTCCTTTTCCGCGGTAATGCCGCGGCACTGGAAAGAGCCACGTGAATCGGTTCCCGGCAAGCCCGCCGAAGATGCGAACTGGGTCGGCGTGCGCGACTGGAGCGTCGGACAAGCCGTGCAATTACGTGCCGCGATGGAGCGCCTTGCGCGGCGCGCCAACGACAGCGCCAGCAAAAATAATACTTGGCCTGAATATTCCGAGCTCTCCTGCATCGCTTGCCATCACTCGCTTGGTCCGGCGCAAAATAGTTGGCGGCAGGAGCACGGTTATCCTGGACGCCGACCCGGCGATCCACCATGGAACGCATCGCGCTATCTGGTCTTCCGCATTCTCGCGAAACAGATTGACGCCAGCGCAGCGCAAGAACTCGATGCGCGTCTTGCCGCACTCGGAAGCGAGATGAGCAAACTGCGTCCCGAAAGCGGCGCGGTTACCACGGCGGCAAATGTTGCGGCGCCCGTCGCGCAGCAATTCGCCGAGCGACTTTCAACGATGACTTACGAACCAGAAGTTGCGTTGCGCGCGATGCAGGGAATCACGCAAGATGCTGAAAATATTTCGCTGGGTGATGAGCGTACTGCCGAGCAGGCAGCGATGGCTCTCGATGCGCTATACATCGCTTACAGCAAACAGGCCAATCCATCCAATGCTCCCGAAGTTCGCGTTGCAATTAACGGACTGTTCCAGCAACTGGAAAATCCGTCCGCGTACAATGCAGACCAATTTGCCGCGGCACTGAAGCGAATTCACGATTTGTTGCATTAAATTAATTGCTTTCCCCAGACCGCCCAACAGGTCTAGCATTGGATTACCTTGCCGTTAGGGCTCCCATGAACAAATTCGAAAATTGGTTTTGCGGCTCCTCCCTTTGGCGTCTCTTTACCGAGCGAAAGCTGCTGCCGTGGGTTCTTTCCGGCCACGCGCTCGGAGATCACGTGCTGGAGGTCGGCGCAGGACCGGGAGCGACCACGCATGAACTGTTGCGGCGCGCCGGCCGGGTCACTAGCCTCGAATACGATCCGTCCTATGTATCGAAACTTGCCGAGCGGCATAAGTCCTCACGCGTAACCGTGGTGCAGGGCGATGCGGCAGTTTTGCCTTTTCCCGACCATACTTTTTCTTCCGTCGTAGCGGTCTTGGTCTTGCATCACCTGCGTTCACCCGAGCAGCAGAATGCTGCGTTTCAAGAATTTCATCGTGTGCTGCGGCCGGGCGGCATGTTTTTTGCGTTCGAGATTCGCGATGGCTGGTTACAACGTGCCGGGCACATTCGCAGCACGTTCGTTCCGGTCTCGCCTGCGTCGGCCTTTGCGCGTCTTACGATCGCGGGTTTTTCTCGCATTGCGGTGGACATCGAGCGCACCGCATTTCGCGTCTGCGCCTTGCGTGCAATGGAAGCATGAACTCCGTGACGATTCCCGTTGTTTGTGCTTCTTAAAGGTTGCCTGTGTGAACACCGCGCACAGCCCGGAGTGGCTGTGCTACTAAAGGGCCGGCGTTTCGTTGAGTCTGCAACGTTGACCTCGCGTGGCGCGTTCTCTAGCATCGATGTATGAGTGATTCTTCGCCGCAAAAGTTCCCTCCCGGCCCGCCATCCAACCTGATTCGCTCGCTGTTTGGCGCGATGCAGCAAAACCCGCTCGATTACTTTACTGCGATGGCGCAGAAGTATGGCGACGTTTCCGGAATACGGATCGGCAAATTTCGTTCGCTGTTCATTAATCATCCGGACCTGATTGAAGACGTGCTAGTGAACAACGCGCGCTTGTATTACAAAGGCCGTATTTTGAGGGCCAACAAATATCTTTTCGGGGAAGGGTTGCTGACCAGCGAAGGCGATTTCTGGCTGCGCCAGCGGAGATTGGCGCAGCCCGCATTTCATCGCGCGCGGGTAAACGCGTACGCCGCTACGATGGCTGAATACGCAGAGCAATTGATCGCCACTTGGCGTAATGGCGAAGCGCGCGACATTCACGAAGAGATGATGCAGTTGGCTCTGCGCATTGTCTCTAAGACTCTTTTCGATGCCGACGTTACGCGCGATGCCAAGGAAATCGGCGAAACTCTCGACGTACTTTTGCAGATTGCCGCGAATTTCGGACGCACGATTCTGGTGCCGCTGTGGGTACCAAGTCCGCGCAACATTCGCGCCAAGCTTGGGATCAAGCGTTTGGAAAAGGTGATTTACCGCATCATCGCGGAGCGCCGCGCCAACGGCCGCGATACCGGCGACCTGCTGTCCATTCTGCTGCACGCGCAGGACGAAGACGGCACCCACATGAACGACCGGCAATTGCGCGATGAAACGATTACGCTGTTTCTGGCCGGGCATGAGACCACCGCGAACACGCTGGCATGGACATGGTGGCTGCTGGCGCAAAATCCCGCCGTCGAAAGAAAGTTTCACGAAGAACTTGACGGCGCCCTCGGCGGGCGTGTGCCGGAAGTTGACGATTTGCCGAAGCTGGCTTTCCTTAACAATGTCCTGACGGAATCGCTGCGCCTGTATCCGACGGCATGGGGAATGGCGCGACTGGCGGCGGAAGAGCACGAAATCGCGGGCTATCCGGTGCGTCCTGGGTATGGCGTGGCGTTCGCTCAATGGGTGATACACCGCGACGTTCGCTGGTTCGACGCTCCGCTGGAGTTTCGACCCGAGCGTTGGGACAACGGTTTGGCCAAGCAGCTTCCGCGATTCGCGTACTTTCCGTTTGGCGGCGGCCCGCGCCAATGCATCGGGAACACATTTGCGTTGATGGAAGCGAGCGTGGTGCTGGCTACGATTGGGCAGAAGTTCCGGTTTCAACTGGTTCCAAATCATAAGGTTACGCCGCTGGCTTCCATTACCTTGCGCCCGAAAAACGGCATCCAGGTGAGGCTTGAGACCAGGAAGTAAGCACAGTGACCGCCGGCTACTGGGTAGTACCCCCTCTCCGTCTTTTTCGTAAGTATGAGATCTAAAGGACGGATGTTTTTGTAAGTATTCATTCCAAAAAGGTTAGCTGTATCTTCTTTTCCAGCTGCAAAATTCCTCGCTTTCCCGTTTTTGTCGGCGTTCGAGCAATTATTTGCGCCGACAATTTAAGACCACTGTCCGGCGACGTGAGGAAAAAATCCACTGGACGAGCGGCCATTTGTGGGACAGGAAAAACGCGCACCCGCGACTAGAGGAACCAGAAGTAGAATTGCGCGAGCGCGGTAGAGGGAATGGTGGGTGATGAAGGTAATCGAGAGACCTGCGGCTAAGAATTAGTTCGCGCGCCGTTTACATTTACTTCGACGATGACGCAAAAGTTCGCGCTCCGGGCGACGCGTTGTCGCTGATCGAGCGAATCCAGAGACTTCAGTCTGAAAGTAGCGACTGAGTCGTCGGTCTGACTCCAGGTAAGCCGTGTGTTTTCCTGATGGGGCGGCTGCGTCCGGGCGAACACGGAGTGTCTCCCTTGCCACAATTCAGTAATTCTTGACGTATGCAAGTCGCGCATTATCAATTACATAGCAATGGCTGCGGGCCTGCCATCTACGTCTGTGCAACGCGGGAGGCAGACATGGACGCATTGGCACAGTTCGCGGTTCTTACATTCACGACAATTTTCGCTGGGATTCTGGCGCTTGGAATGGCTTGGGCATTTCTGCGTGGGGCGTTTCATTTAATGCGACCGGTTGCTGCGCGGCAGACGGCCTCGGTCCGGTTGCAGCTTGTACACGGGACGCGAGCTGCTACGCGCGGACTGGGAAGAAGCTGAGGGCAGACATCGAGGATGGGAACCTGGCACGATCGCGTTGCGGCGGCAGGTGGCTTTTAAGGCAGAGGACGCAGAGTCAGGAGAAAGACGCAGTAAAGGATTTGGTTTTTTTCCTGTGGCGGAGTTGAGTACACAGCCCTTCGCGGCGCAGGGTAAACAGGAATGGCTGTGCTGCTGAAGAGCTGTGCTGCTGAAGAAGAGAGGATACGACGATGATTGCGCTGAAGTGGTTGCTGGTCATTCTGGGGATCGGATTGTTTGGGAGCGCTGGGGCGCTGGTGATTTATGACGTTTACGTGTCGTCTCAGTTGCGGAGATTACTGCGGCGGTCGAGTGAAGAAGCTGCGGGAGGTGCTAGCGCTGGCGCGACAAGTTTTTTGTCTACACGCCCTTTCGGGCCGGTGCGCTGGCAGCGCGCACTGCAGCTGGCCGTGCTGGCGATCGTGCCGCTGCTGATTTCGCAAAGCATCGTGGTGGTTCCAGACGGAACAGCGGGAGTGCGCGTCAGCCGGTTCTGGGGAGTGCGGCCCGGCACGCTATATCCCGGCGTGCACCTGCTTACGCCGTTCGTGGACAACGTGGCGCTGTATGACACGCGGGAGCAGGTTTATCTGACGGCGGCTGCGGAGAGCGGCAAGAACGCGAAAGAGTTGCTTACGGTGCAGGCACGCGAAGGATTGAACATCGGCATCGCTGTGGCGGTGCGCTACCGAATCGATCCGCGGCGGTTCTCGTACATTCACGCTAGCTTGCCTGGAGACATCGGTGGAGAAGTGGTCGCGCCGGTGGTCGCGTCAACTTATCGCTCGCTGGCACCGAACTACATCACGCGGGAAATTTTTGCGGTAAAGCGCGAAGAACTGCGATCGAAAGCAGCAGAAGCGATCAAGGCGCGATTGGAAAGCGACGGAATTCTGGTGCGCGAAGTGGTGTTGCGCGATATCAAGCTACCGGAAGAGCACGCCAAGGGCCTGGAAGGTTTGCTGTTGAAGGAGCAGGAGAGCGAACGGCTGGGGACCGAGCAGGAAATCAAACAGAAACAAGTGAAGATTGCCGAGCTGGAAGCGGAAGCTCAGAAAGCGCGCGACGTGAAGCAAGCGGAAGCGCAAGCGCAGGTTCGCGTGCTGCAGGCGAAGGCGGAAGCGGACTCCACGCAGTACACGCTGCCGCTGAAGCAGAAGCAGATCGAACAATCGAAGCTGGAAGCGGAAGCGCGCAAGGAAGCGATTCTGCAAAACGCCGAAGCGGCCGCGCAAGCCAAAGTGATTGACAGCAAAGCGGAAATCGACCCGCAGCGGAATCTTGCCGATGCGGAAGCCAACCGGATTCGTGTGACTGCGGACGCGGAAGCGAATCGCATCGCGTTACGGCCGCGGCGGATTCCGAGCGGATGAAGTTTGAGGCGGCGGTGCTGAAGCAGAATCCGATGCTGATCCAGAAGATTATCGCGGAGCGTCTGTCGGACAAACTGCAAATCATGATGGTTCCTGTGGACGGCAAGAATTTCTTCGCGAACGACGTGTTCCGGTCGGCGTTTTCCGGTGTTCCGAGCGCGGCGGGAGATGAGGATACGGACGGAAATACTTCGGCGGCGAATGTGAACCCGCAGAAGAGCGTGAATCGGAAGTCCTAGGAAATACAAAGAAGGAAGAATCTACCATAGAGGCACAGAGAACGGAAAAAGAGTCGATGGAGTTCATGCGGAACGGTGCGGAGTCTGTGAGGTTGGACGTGCCGGAGCCGTTTGCGGGGAATGAGATTAGTTTGGGCGTAAGCGCCGCGACATCAGTCGAGGCAAGCCTTAGCTAGTGCGCCAGCAGTGCGTCAACCAAAACCCCTGCGAGTGGCGCGTCGCGCGGAGCTGGAAAAGATGGCGAGATGGCGACGAGGGCGAGCACCGCCGCGCTTTGCCGGATCGGCCAAAATCGCTATCAGAGCCCAGCACCGCGCCGCGCGCCACTCGGTTGGCGAAAGGAAGAAGTAAGGAAGAAATGAAGTAACGAAGCGACGAGTTGGAGTTTAAGCGGCTTTGATGGAGGCGAACATGCGAGTGGGATGTGATGAGAGGAATATGCGGCGCGGTTTGAAGAGAGCTTTTGGGATCGGCGTGGTGGGAATGCTTGCGGGAGCGATGACGCTTGCGCCGCTGGCGGCCGCCGGTGGTGTGCGCGAAGAAGATCGCATCACGAACGATCGAACCATTAACCGCGCGGAGGTGGAAAATTTGCAGCGCTGGGTTTCCACGGGACACGCGGATTGGTGCAAAGACGCTCGGTTGGTCGCTGCCGAAGAATTGTGGCGGCTCGCGCCGGAGTATTCAGGCGACGGATTCGAACTGAATGCGATCAGCGCCGAGCCGATTGCAAACGACAGCAATCGCGTCACGTTCGAATGGGCGCCACTGGATGGACGCGCGCTCTATCGCGTGACGGTCGAGCGCTTGGATTGGTTGCTGCCGATTGCCAAGGATACTGAAGCGATTGTGTGGGTGCCGACAAGCACGGAAATTCGCATCCATGAGTGAGCTTCCGCAAGGCGAATGGGTCCAGAGCAAGTGGCCCCGAAGCATGTGGAGAAGGGACGGGGCGGCCGTGGCAAGTTCAGGGCTGAAGCATGGCGCGCCCCGCAACCTTGCGGAGGGACGTGCTAAACTCTCGATTCAGTCCCGTGAACGAGCAACCAGCCTGGCGAATTTCGATACTCGCGCTTACCACTGCATTATTTATTTCTTTTTTTGCCGTAGGCAATCGACTGGCTGCGCAGCCGCAAACGCTGGAAGATTGCGCCGAGCGATTGGCGCGCAAAGCGATTGCTTTGCCGCATGAACGGCGCATGTCGCTGGTATGGACGAATCACGCTGCGCTGTCCGAACAACGCGTGGAAAATCTGCGGATGATCTTTGTGTCGAGATTGGAAGCTGCGCAAGTACGACTGGTGCAGGGAGAATCCGCTCCGGCGTTACACGTCTCGATCGAAGAGACGCCATCGCAAATTGTTTTTACGGCGTCGGTTCCCGTGGAAGGCAGCACAAATGTGTTGATCGAAGAAATGCCGCGCGCGTTGGTTGCGCGCGATGCGCGGCCGTCGAATGCAATTCGGCTTGAGAAGGAATTGCTTTGGCAGCAGGAGGCGAGAATTTTGAGCGCAGCGTTGCCCGCAACTTCCGCTGGTGGCGAGAAGAAAATGATTCTGTTGACGGAGGATGCGTTGATTATTTTCGGCGAGGAGCAGCAGGCGTGGAAATTGCGGGCAACGAAGCCGCTGCCGCCCGGCGCATACCAGCCGCAACGCTCGGCGCGAGGGCAACTCCTGCTCGCCGACGCAAATATTTCGCAAGTGGGGATATTGTTGTCTGGACGGCATTGCGAAACGAATTGGGCGGACGATTCGGCGGTCTCTTGCTCTCCCTCGAATGCGGAAATGCATCCGGCGCGACTGCTGGCCGCGCAGGCGTGCGGAACGTATACGTGGTGGCTGCGGAGTGATGGCACGGACTGGACCGCCGAAGATCGGTTGCTGCTAAGAAATTCCGGAGCGGCAAATAATGCTGCGCCAGTTGCGGAACTGAATGTGCCGGGGCCGGTGTTCTCGATCAGCGCGGGACCGGATTCCGGAAGCGCTACTGTAGTGTTGTGCAACGTAGTGACAGGGAACTACGAGGTGTATCGCGTTGCGTTGGCGTGCGCAAATTAAAACCGCGTTTTACTGTGCAGCCGCCGCGCTGTTCTTTGTCGCCGCGCGGCGTGCGCCACCCGGCCGCAGTACGGCGGAGTTCTACGCGTGGAATTGCGTGCGTCGGCGGTAACGCTGAATCCGCGACGTTGGAAGCCTGGCTCGGTGGAATATTCTACAAACCAGCGTCTGGCTGGGCTTATTTTCGATCGGCTCATTTCGCTCGATAATTACGGCAGGTTCCAGCCGCAACTGGCGACCGATTGGAGTCACGACAACGCCGCCAAGCGTTGGCAATTTACGTTGCGCCAGGGAGTAAAGTTTTCCGATGGCGCTCTCCTCGTAGCCAGTGATGTTGTGGCTGCGCTTCAGCCATTGCTTGCGACTGGCACGCAGATTTACGCAATTCCTAACGGAGTGGCGATTCAGTCCGCGAATTCGGCGAGTGACTTGCTGGAACAGCTCGCATCCGGTGCATATTTTGTTTATCGCAGTGATGAGCATGGAAATTTGCTTGGCACTGGACCGTTCGTCCTGGAAAATGCCGCTTCGAATGGGGGTCGAGCGGAAAAATCCGCCGCCGAGGGCTCGGTCCCGCAAGCACAGCATATGCGGTTTCGCTTCAACGAACTTTGTTGGAGCGGGCGGCCCTTTGTGGACGTCATTGATGTCACGTTGGGAGTGCCTCCGTTGCGGGCGCTGCTCGATTCACAGCTTGGCAAGGCGGACATTGCTGAGATTTCCGAAGATACCGCACGCCGCGCGCAACAATCGAACGTGAAGTTGTGGGCATCTTCGCCGCTCACCTTATACGCGGTGAAATTTGCGGCGCCGGCAAAATCAGCGAACGACAGAACGCTGCGAGAAGCGTTGAGCTTGTCTTTGGACCGAAACGCCATGGCGCGGGTGTTGCTGCAGAAGCAAGCCGAGGCAGCGCCGTCCTTTTTGCCGCAGTGGCTCTCGGGATATGCTTTTCTCTTCGATATGGAAAGCAATCTGGGACGCGCGAAAGAGTTGCGGGCTGGGCTGGCGCCAAGTTCTCTGGGAGCCGCGCAGCCACTTCGTCTGCTGCTGGATGGCAACAGTGAATTATCGAAGTTGATTGCGGAAAGAGTTGTGGTGAATGCGCGCGCCGCGGGACTTACCCTGCAGATTGTTTCGCGTAGCGCAACGCGCCCAGCGTCGAGTGATTCTGGTGCTTCAAAAGTGGACAGCGAAGCGCAGCTCGTCTCCTGGCGGTACACTTCTTTGTCGCCACGGGAAGCGCTGGAAAATTTTGCGGTGATTTCGCATTGGGAAATTCCTCAAGGTGGCGTGCCTGCGGATGCCGATGCGCGCTATGCTTGGGAAAAGCACATGACGGAACAAAAAAATCTCTTGCCGCTGGTGCTGGTGCCGGATTTCGCGGCGCTGGATTCGCGCGTGCGCAATTGGTCGCCGTCTCCCTGGGGCGAGTGGCATCTTGCGGACGTCTGGATCGAGCAGGCTGACTCTGACGATAACTCGCGTGACGCGGCTGCGAAAAGAACTGCGGGAGCAAAACCATGAGCTTCCGCAGCAAGCTTTTTCTGTTGTTTCTGGCGACTGTGCTGGCATCGGTTTCGGCTGTCTCGTACAGCGTCACGCACTACACGCGCGCGGCTTACGAAGAAGCGGATACGCAACGCACCCAGGCGCTGGCCGAACAATTCCAAAAAGAGTTTGCGCAACAGCGCGAGGTGGTGGCTGATCAAGTGGAGAACGTTTCCAATTCTGAAGTCACATTGAAGATGGCGATTGATTTGCAACGTCCGAACGCGGATCAATCGCTTTATGTTCGCGATGCAGCGGGCGCGGCGCAGGAACATGGCTTGAACTTTATGGAATTTGTGATTGCGGATGGCACGCTGATTTCCTCGGCGCAGTATCCGGCGCGGGTCGGATACAAAGAGACGTGGGTAACGAACGGCAAGGATTGGAATGGCGCGGAAGCGTTTTTACGGCGCGAAGAATTGCCGAACGAAGTAGTAGTTGCGCTGACCGCGGTTCGAACGCAGCCGAATGTGACGCAACCTTTCTATGCAATTGGCGGCCGCAGGCTGGACCGGAATTTTCTGGCGTCGCTGGTAGCGCCGGCTGGCATGCGCACACTGCTGTACTTGAATTTGAATGATACGTTTGTGCCGGGCGACATCACCAGCGCGGCCGACGACATCAAGCAACCGGAGCGGTTCGCTCCGATCATTGCGCAAATGCAAGCGCAGAAAGCTCCGCTGGTTCAGACCATTCAGTGGACCGACGATGCCTCTTCCGCTGAAGTTTTCCACGTATTACCGTTGACTGGACGCAATGGCGAATTGCTTGGCGCGCTGCTGGTGGGGAGCTCGCGCCGCGATTTGGTGCTGCTGACACGGCACATTGTAAAGCTTTCCGCCGCGGTTGCAGCCGCCGCGATTTTAATTGGTTTGCTACTGACTTGGTGGGTTTCCGCGCGCATCACGCGGCCGATCGAGGAACTGGCCGAAGGCGCGCGTGACGTTGCTGCGGGACACTGGGACACGCGTATCCACCTGACGGGACGCGACGAAACCGGGCAACTTGCGTTCGCTTTTAATCACATGACGCAAACCCTCAGCACGCAGCGCGAACGGCTGGTGCAGACTGAACGTGTGGCTGCGTGGCGCGAACTGGCCCGCCGCCTGGCACACGAGCTGCGCAATCCACTGTTTCCATTGCAAATCACCGTGGAGAATATGCAGCGCGCACGGCAGCTCAGCCACGACCAGTTTCTTGAAGTCTTCAATGAATCTACTGCGACACTGAGGGCCGAGCTGGCCAATCTCAACTCCATCGTGAACCGGTTCAGCGATTTTTCCAAAATGCCGTCGCCGGAATTCTCGCGCGTGGATATCAATGAAGCGATTCGAAGCGCGGTGCGTCTGTTCGAACCACAATTCCACGAAGTCGGCAAACCCACGATTGCCACGGAATATTTTCTGAAAGAGGGGCTGGCGGAAATCGACGGCGACCCGGAGTTGTTGCACAAAGCTTTTCAAAACCTGGTCTTGAACGCGCTGGATGCGATGCCAGCCGGTGGGACGCTTACGTTTCGAACGGCGGAAACGCAGTCCGGAATTCGTATCGAAGTTTCTGATACTGGGAAGGGGCTTACGCCGGAAGAGTGCTCGCGGTTGTTCACGCCGTATTACACGACCAAGCAGCAGGGAACTGGGCTTGGACTGGCAATCGTGCAATCCGTCGTCAGCGATCACCGCGGCACGATTTCGGTGGCCAGCGAAGAAAGCCATGGCACTACCTTTCGAATCGAATTGCCGCGCCGTCAGCCCGGTATGACTGCAAAAAAATTGCCTCCGGCTTCCGCTGCCGCTCAATCCGAATCAGCCACTCCGGAAACCACGGCGGCCAGCGATTGAACCGCGAATTCTGAAATCACCGTGACGCGAAAAGCTCATCTGCTTCTTGTAGACGACGACGCCAACACTTTGGCTTCCTTGTCGCGCGCGTTTCGCCTCGCCGGACACGAAGCCACCGTCTGCGACAACGCAACGCGAGCACTCGAACTCCTGCGCACGGAAAAATTCGATCTGATTTTTTCCGACGTGGTGATGCCGGGAAAAAGCGGTCTCGAATTTCTGGAAGAAATCAAGAATGCCGGAGTGAAAGCTCCAGTGATTCTGATTTCCGGCCAAGCAAATATCGAAATGGCCGTCCGTGCCACCAAGTTGGGCGCGCTGGATTTTCTGGAAAAACCTCTCTCCACTGACAAACTGTTGGTAACCGTGGAGAATGCGCTTCGTCTTTCGCGTCTCGAGGACGAAAATCGCGAGCTGAAACGTCGCCTGGGCAAACATCAGTTGGTTGGTTCCGGTCCGGCGATGAAAAAGCTGCTGGCGCAGATTGACAAAGTTGCCGCGAGCGAAACTCGTGTTTGCATTCTCGGCGAAACCGGCACCGGCAAGGAACTGGTTGCGCGAGCGATTCACGATCGCTCGCAGCATCGCGATATGCCGTTTATCACTTTGAATTGCGCCGCGGTGCCCGCCGAGCTGATCGAATCGGAACTCTTCGGCCACGAAAAAGGCGCATTCACCGGAGCCGCCGGGCGGCACATCGGCAAATTCGAACAAGCCGAGGGCGGCACGCTCTTCCTAGACGAGATTGGCGATATGCCGGTGGCCATGCAGGCCAAGCTGCTGCGCGTTTTGGAGGAGGGCGAAGTAGAACGGGTTGGTGGCGACAAACCAGTCAAAGTCAACGTGCGAGTGGTGGTCGCGACGCACCGCAATCTGGAAGAACTCGTCGCACAAAACACTTTTCGCCGCGATCTGTTTCATCGCGTTTACGTTTTTCCGGTATTTCTTCCGCCACTGCGTGAACGTCCGGAGGATTTTGCCGAACTCGTGGCTCACTTTTCGCGACAGGTCGCGGCGCAGAATGGCTGGAAGGAAAAAGAATTTTCCGCTGAATCCATCGCCGCATTGCAGCGTTATTCGTGGCCGGGAAATGTGCGAGAGGTGCGCAACGTTGTCGAACGCCTGGTGTTGCTGTCAGAAAACGAAAACGTCGCCGCCGAAGACGTTCAACTTGTTTTACCGGCCACCGGCAACTCGCCGCACGACAATTCAAGTGCAGCCCTGGCGGCCGCCACCGGGACGCTGGCTGCACGCACCGAGTTCTTCGAAAAAGAAGTCCTGCTCGCCGAGATTCGCCGCCACAATTTTCACATGACCAACGTCGCGCGCGCCCTCGGCCTCGAACGCAGCCACCTCTACAAAAAATGTCAGCAACTAGGAATTGACTTGCAATCCTTGCGCAGACCGGAATAAATCGAGGACATGAATCCCGCGCTGATCGGCGTTCCCACTGTTGCTGCGCTTACCGCGGGAGTCACCGCGTACGCAGCCGTTTATCCGCGTTCGCAACTTTTTGGCGCCACAATTTGCCGCACGCCTTCACCGCCGCTCTTAGCGTTGACGTTTGATGATGGCCCAAACCCCGCGATCACGCCGGCCCTCCTCGATCTTCTCGATAAATACAACGCCAAAGCCACGTTTTTTATGATCGGCCGGTTCGTTCGCGAGTGCCCGGAACTCACAAGAGAAGTCGCCGCTCGAGGCCACCTGATCGGCAATCACACGCAAACGCATCCCAATCTTTTCTGGCTTGGTCCGCATGCCATTCGAAGCGAACTCCAGCAGTGCCAGTCCGCTTTGCAGGACGTTACCGGCGGTGCTGCAAGAATGTTTCGCCCGCCGTACGGGTTCCGCAATCCGTGGGTCGCCAGCACAGCGCGCGAACTCGGCATGCAAACCGTCATGTGGACGCTCCTTCCCGGTGACTGGCGGGAAAAAACTGCGGAGTGGCTGACCGCACGAATGCACCCCATCACAGATAACGCCCAAAACATGGCGAATCGCGGTTCGGGCGACGTTCTCTGCCTGCACGACGGAACGCACCGCCAATTAAATGGCGACCGCGTACGCACACTCAAGGCGCTTGAATACTGGCTCCCGCGCTGGCGCGACTTGGGCCTGAAATTTGTTACAATCGGCGAAGCGGTGCACACTCCCGCGAACTAATCATGGACGAGCGCCAGTTTTATACGGAACGCGAAGAAAATAAGGCACAGAAGCTAGTTTGTCCGAGTTGCCGTAATGAATTTACCGCGTCGGTGCGATGGAAAGTTTGCACCAAGCGCAAGGAACTTCCGCGCGGCGCCGGCAATGAAGATCGCATCAAATTTTCCAAAGCATCTTCCTACATGGTGCGCCTGGATGATCTGGTCGCATGCCACAAATGCCGCAAACGTATTGAATTGACCGGCCAGTCCACGATTCTAATCAACGATAATCTCGGCGACCGCAACGCCGACCCGGAAAATTTCGGCAATCGCTAAAACATGCCCCGGAGGTACGTCTCAAATCTCCGGATACATTTCAAAAAATGCTTGTACCGATTGATGGAACGTCGCTTCAATTTCTTCCTTAGAGCCTTCGATCAGGTGCATAGTAACACGCGCGGTGCGGCCATTTTTCAATACGACAGTCGCATCTTTAACTTCTCCCAAATCCTCTTCCGGTAACAGCCTCATCCCATAAATCAGCGCCAGTTTGGCCATTCGATTTTCCTCGCTCCGAAACAAGACTGCCGCTCCCGGCGGCGGCTGTCAAACCGATGAACCTGCTCGCGAATCGCGGCATCCGGGATATACTGCAGACATCCGTTTCCCACGTTTCCCGCATCGGAGTCTCCATACCGGAGGGTTGCGATGAATTCTGCTGTTCGATTTTCCGCGCGGATGGTTCTGATGATGGTTGCAGGTTCCGCAATTCCTCTGTTCGCGGCTGCTCAGGAATCGCAAGGTCCACAGACCGACGCTCCGCCGCCCGTCGCACAGCCGGCAGAGCCGCAACGCGCCCCAGGCAAAAAACTCACCGTCCCCTCCGGCACGCGACTCGCGGTCGTACTCGAAAATGGAATATCTACGCGCAGCGCCAAAGCGGGCGACTCACTTTATTTCCACACCGCATTCCCGATCACCCAGAATAATCGCGTGGTAATTCCGGTCGGCTCGTATCTTCGCGGCTCGCTATTGGAAAGTAAGCGGCCGGGACGCGTTAAAGGCCGCGGGGAATTTCGCTTGCGCCTGGAATCGCTTATTTTTCCGAATGGCTATACCGTTGACCTGCTCGCCGCTCCGCGCAGCGCGGATACCGGCGGCAAAGAAACGACCGACTCTGAAGGAAAAGTGACTGGTTCGGGCGGCAAAGGGAAAGACGCGGGCACAGTAGCTACGACGACAGCGACTGGAGCAGGCATCGGCGCGATTGCCGGTGGCGGCAAGGGTGCCGGCATTGGCGCCGGAATCGGAGGCCTGATCGGTCTGGGCGCCGTGTTATTTACCCGCGGTCCGGATGCGGAACTCCCGCGTGGTTCAACTCTGGACATCGAGATCGAGCGCGACCTTACTCTCGATTCCAGCTACCTTCAATTCGCGAACACCGGGCAGGCCCAGCCGATCACGCCTGCTTCGACTCGCCAACAGTAAACATTCTTCGATCTGACTGGAAACCGCGCCGGGCGAAAAGGCCGTTAGCGTTGCGCGCCTGAAACTCTGGCGGATTCTTGCGCCGCCTGAAACCGCATCGGGCTGAACTTTTCCCAATCCACGCTCGGCGTTTTCTCGGCGACAAACTCCGCCATCACTTTGGCCGTGATCGGCGTCAGCAGAACGCCGCTGCGGAAATGGCCGGTTGCGATCAGCAATCCTTTGAGTTCAGTCGGTCCGAGAATCGGCAGGTGGTCTGGCGTGTCCGGTCGCAAGCCTGCCCAAGTTTCCTCGATACGCGCGGACGCAAGCACCGGCGCCAGTTCGATCGCGCCATGCAGATTCGCATGTACTCCGCTCGCCGTCACGGTTTTGTCGAAGCCGACGTGCTCCACCGTCGCTCCACACAAAATTCTTCCGTCGTTCCGCGGCACCACATAAATTTTTTCCGACCACAATACTCGCTCGATTTTCGCCGCTGCACATCGCAACGAAACCATCTGCCCCTTCGCAGGCCGCACCGGCGCATATTTCGCGGCTCCGGCAATTTGCGCCGAAAAAGATCCCGCCGCCACGATCGTATGCGTTGCGGAAATCTTCTCGCCGCTTACAACCGCGCCCAGGCACCGCGAACCTTCCCGCCAGACTCCTCCAACCGCCGCGCCGGCGTGAATTTCCACGCCACTCCTCTTTGCGGCTTCGATCAGTGCGTTGGCTAGCAACCTGTTGTCTACCGAAGCTTCCTGCGGACGAAGCACGGCCGCTTCAATCTCTCCGCTCAACGCGGGTTCCATCTCTCTCGCCTCTTTTGCGGAGATGGCTTCGGCTTTCAGCCCTAGTCCGCGATGCAGCGCAACGATGGTGTTTAATTCCTCGCGCGCGTGCCGAGAGAACAACGCTTCCACCGTGCCTTTCGCGCGATAGCCGGTCGCGAGTCCGCTCAGTTCTTCCACCTCCGCGATGAATTCCGGATACATCGCCAGACTTACTTTGCCGATTGGAACCATAGAAATCATTGCGGGATTTTCCGGTGCAGGGGAGAGGATTCCCGCGCTAGCCCAGGACGCTTCGTGTCCGGGCTCTCGCGCGTCAAATATGGCCACGCGCAAATCATTGCGCGCCAGCTCCAGGGCAATCGCGCTGCCGATCAAGCCTCCGCCCGCAATGATCGCGTCGTATGATCTCATTCCTGCATTCTATCTCGCGGCTTGTTTCTGCGCTTTATTCTTAATGTCGCGGCACCTTTGTGCCGCCGTTCTTGCATTGGGAAAACTAAGCTACAGCGAGCCTGCAAGTTCTTCTGAAAGCAATTGCGCCTTCCTGGCCAAATTCCTAGCGCGAGCCCAGTCGCCATCCTTCACTGCGGTTTTCGTTTCTTCGAGAAACGAATTCACCTTGGACGCCAGGTCGTTCTGCGTGGCATTCAGTTGGCGACTCTTTGCTGTCACCAGGTTCCGCTGCGCGATGCCCAGGCTCTCGTTCATTTGTTGCTGCGCGTCAGCGATCTCCTGCTGCGAGAGTTGCGGCGCCAGCGAAAGCGGATCTGACTTCACGCTCCCCGCAGGTTCGGGCGCTGGCTGTACGGGCACTCTCGGCCGCGCCGGCTGACGCGTCACCGCCAATTTGGAAGCCGGCGCAAAATCCCACGGCAAATCGGGCGCGTCGTCGTCGATCGGCGGAGGCGTATATCCGGGTGCGAGAACCGGCGCATGCGGTCTGACTGCGATCGCTGTTGCCCACGGATATGCGCGCGCGCGTTTCTCAGCGCACCCATCTGACAGCAGCACAACCGCAGTAGCTGCAGCAACCAGTGCGGAATGCGGCCAGCGCTTCACCATTCCCGAACGACCTCTCTGCAAGAATTAGATGCGTTTCATGCTGCCAGCGGCAATTCGATTCGAAATGTCGTGCCGCGTCCCGCCTCCGACTGGAAGTCGATGGACCCGTTATGAAGCTGCACGATGCGGAATGTAGTGGCCAGGCCGATCCCGCTGCCTCCCGGTCTCGTGGTAAAAAATAGTTGAAAAATCTTTTGTTGGTTTTCCATCGGGATGCCTTTGCCGGTATCGGATACGCTAATCTCCGCCATTTCGCCGTGCCGCGCCAATTCCACTCGTAACTCGCCGCCGGTTGTCATTGCTTCCGTGGCGTTCAGCACCAGATTCAGCACGGCCTGCTTCAGCAAATCTCGATCCGCCCACACTTCCGGCACTGCGTTCCCCAGCGATTCTTCCACGTCCACTCCTGCCTTTTGCATTTGCGGCTGCGCCACTCGCACCACCTCACGCAGCAGTTCCGCAAGATCGGTGGCTTCGAGCTTCAGCTCCACCGGCCGCGTGAAATCCAGGAAACGCTTGACGACCGCGTCCAGCCGGTCGATCTCTTTGTCCAGCACTTGCACCGCTTGCTGCGCTTCCCCATCGTGTTCGCCGGCCAATGACTCCTTCAAATTTTCCAGCCACAACCGCATCGAATTCAGCGGGTTTTTCACTTCGTGTGCCACACCGGCCGTGATGCGGCCCACCGCCGCGAGCCTTTCGCTCACCTGCAATTGCGTATTGATGCTTTCCAGCGAATCCAGGTCGCGCAGTGTGACCAGCGCTCCCATCTGTTCGCCGTTTTCCTGAATGGCCTGCACGCTCACTCCTACTCGCCGCACACCGCTGGTCGTTTTCAGCTCGGTCTCCGACGCGGTTTCGCGCAGCGCATCTCCTTCAAGATGCAATGCCTGGCGTAAGGGATGACCTTCCGGGAAAATTTCCGTCACCCGCCGTCCCAAAAACTGACCGGCAGGAGCGCCCAGAAATTTTTCCGCCGCCGGACTCACCATAACGGCGCGAGCGTCACGCGTGAAAAGCAATAGCCCATCCTCCAGCCCGGCCATTACCGAGTTTAGATTCTCCCGCATGGTGCTGAAAATTTCGTGAACGCCGCGTAACTGCAGGCCCACTTGCGAAATTTTTCGGCTCACCAGGCCCAGTTCATCCGCGCCGCCTCCAAAACTGCCGAAGCCTGAGAACACTGTGAAACTTTTGTGCGCCGCCGGTGGCGTGTCATATTGCCCCGCCGAAATCCGGTCCAACTGCGCGGAAATATCGCGCAGCGGCGCGAGTGTCGCTCCGCTGACCACCATCGCCAGTCCCGTCGATACCAGCAGCGCCACCAGCGCGATCGCTCCGGAAGTCCGCAGACTCGCCGAATTGGCATCGCGCAGCAGCGGTATCGAAATTCCGACTCGCACCTCTCCAAACGGTTCGCCCGTCATTGTGAATGGGAACGTAGCTTCAAATACGCGCTGCGGCCCGTACAGAATCTTCATCTGGCGGAAAAAATTACTGCGATCGATTTGCGCAAACGCTGGCCGTCCTTGCGCAATCATGCCCGCGAGTTTGGTATCGCTCGAGACCAGCACCTGCCCGTTGTGATCCACAATCGAAACATCGTAGATCCACGGATTCGATCCCAGCGGAGACTGCAACGCCGAGAGCAATCCCTCACTGGTCTGAAACGCACGCTTCACGTAGGCATGGCGGTCTTCCACACTATTCGAAGCTGGGCGCTCGCCGGCCTGTTTTGCATCTTCCAACGCGTGCTTGGCCTGCTCGAAGATCTGCTGCGCCAGTTCGTTTGCGCGCGTATTTGTTTCGTGGATCACCTGGCTGGTTAGCCGCGAGACGAACACCGCGGACAAAACCACCACCACCAGAAACACCAATCCCGTCATGACCAAAGTCAGCTTGGTACGAAGCCCCAGCTGCATCGTCGCGATTTACTCCCCTTCAGCTCGCTCGCCGTACTCTTTCAGTTTGTTGTGTAGCGTCTTCAGACTGATTCCCAACAATTCCGCCGCGCGTGTCTTGTTGTTCCCCGTTGCCGCAAGCGTCTGCAGAATCAGCTCGCGCTCCATGGCGTCCACCGTCGTGCCAATCGGGAATTTCAGCGCGCTCAAATCGCTTGGGCTTTTCGTGGCGGACTTGCCAAACTCATCCGGCAGGCACGCTCGCGTGATCAAATCCTTTTCGCACATGATGGTCGAGCGCTCCAGCACGTTTCGCAGTTCGCGTATATTCCCCGGCCAGGTGTGGCTCATAAAGATGTCCATCACTTCCGCGCCAACGCCCTTCACATTCTTTCCGTGCTTTGTGTTGATGTCCCGCAGAATATATTCCGTCAGCAGCGGAATGTCTTCGCGATGTTCGCGCAGCGGTGGCAAGTGGATGTGAAAGACATTCAATCGAAAATAAAGATCCTGGCGCAAATGCGCGCTGGAGACGGCCTGCTCCGGATCTTTGTTCGTCGCAGCGACCACTCGCACATCCACCGGTGTTTCCACCTTGCTGCCCAGCCTGCGCACCTTGCGATCTTC
>WNFR01001757.1_pt1 | contig 22623 bp, 17 predicted proteins | sample 5400221 | NCBI WGS metagenome assembly WNFR01 (sample SAMN13153357, study PRJNA577476) | soil metagenome | isolation source: 40 cm soil under Madrone tree | place: USA:California | collected 2016-06-14 | reverse complement strand
CCGATCCTCGATCACCACCTGCCGCGCGCGCTTGTCGAGTGCAATCCGCCTGCGGTGCAGAACCGGGTCCGACAGCCGCAGGTACCCCTCATGCCAGCCCTCGAAGACATCCATCGCGGGCGAGGATTCCCAGGTGTCGCAACCGGCCCGCGCCTGCTTCAGCCACATGAAATCGCCCCCGGGCTGTGACTGGTCGACGCCGTCGATGCGCACCGTATTGTGGGCGGCAGTGCCGCGGAAGTAGGCTCGCCATGGGCCGCCGCCGTGATAAGCGTAGGTCCCCGGATCGATCAGGAATTCCAGCCCGCCGATCGACAGTGTGAAGGACAGCGCATCGGCGTGTCCGTGCGCGGCAATGGTCCGGTAGCCAAGCGGACCGGCATCCGCGACCAGGCGCATCTCGTCGCGGGTTTCGAAATCGCACCCCAGGACGTAGTAGCCGCCGCCCGGAAACGCCCGGCTGCGGGGCAGCGGCGCGTGCTGCCCGTCGACTCGACTGAACAGCTCCTCTGCCCGCGGCCCGAACAGCCAGCGCGTCTTGTCGTCCAGCTTCCCGGCCTTGCACTTGAGCTGGCTGTTCCCGAGCAGAATCGCCCCGCTCGCGAGCAGCGAGCGGTAGGCACAGAAGTCTGAGCTCTGGTCAAGCCGCGTTACGGCGCCGTCATCGGAGTCGCCGATCATCGGTACATTGCCGCCCGCATCCATGAGCGAGGCCAGGAATTCGAGCATCGCGGCGACGCGCTGCTCAGTAGCGGCGGAGAATCGCTCGCCCGCGCTCCTGCCCGCCAGTTGAGCGAGCAGCAGAAAATCGAGCACGAACTGCTGATAGCAGACCGCCTGCTCGAGATTGACGCCATCCGCGGAACTCTGCAGCAGCGCCTCACGATCAAGGATCTGCCGCGCCTCTTGGCGCCACTCGCGCAGCCTGGACCAGCACGGCCAGGTCAGGCCTGCGATGTACAGTCCCGCGGCCTCGCCGATGAGATGATTGTTGGCCGACGAGTGGCGTGAGAAATAGCCGTGCACGAAGCGCGCGTGCTGATAGATGGAGTCCAGCCAGCGGCGCTTGAACCGCGCCCCTTCGATGCCGGCGAAGAATGGCGCCGCCGCACCGCCGGTGAGCTGCCACGCGATGGACCAGTTGATCAGTCTGATCGCCGCTTCGAGCGCGCTGCACCAGTTCGGGCCCCGGCCGTAGGGACAGGCGCCGATCCAGCTCTCCAGGTGCTGCTGCAGAACCCGAAGATACTTTGCCTCGCGGGTCAGTGCGTAGCCCTGTGCCAGCGTCACGAGCTGCAGATGGCGGTTCACCTCCCAGAGGTATTTGATGTCGCCGACGAGGCGGCGATCGCGATAGTCGAGCAGCTTTCCAGGTGTAAGCGGCGCTTGCGCGCCGGTCTTGGGGTCGCAATTCCAGCGGGGCGGGGAGCCCCCGTTGGCGCAGCTGACGGTAAAGACCGTAAGGTTTCCGGCGGCGATGCGGTCGGCCGCCGCCACGTACGGTGCCGGATCGATGCCCTGCGGAACAGGCACCCATCGCTTGGCCCACGGCTCCTGATCGGTCGGCGGGATTGATTTGTGCAGCGGCGCAATCCACTCCACGTGCGCCGCGATGAGCCTCGCCGCGCGGTACGGCAACTCCGCCAGTCTCATGCACCGCAGCCGATTGATCCGCCACCGCAGCATCCGCCACCACGTTCCGGAGGGCAGAGCGGCCCGCACGCGGGCTGCGCCATCCGCCGCGTCAGACACGCGCGATGCCGCGACGGGTCGCGCGTCCGCTGAGGTCTGCATACACACGGCAAAGCTCGGCCGCGAGCCGGCCGATGGAATAGCGGGCGGCGATGGTCGCGCGGCTCGCGGCGCTCATCCTCGCGAGGCCCTGGCGATCGCAGGCCAGTGTCCGAATCGCGACCGCAATGGCCTGCGGAGCCCGCGGCTCAACCAGCAGACCGTTGATCCCGTCCGCGACGAGCTCCGGTATCCCTCCGACCCGGGTCGCGATTACCGCAACCCCCGCGGCCATGCTCTCAAGCAACGCGTAGGGCAGTCCTTCGGCGTAGCTGGGCAGGACGAAGACATCCGCCCGCTCCAGCAGAGTCATCTTGGCCGCCCCGCGCACGGGTCCGAGGAAAGAAACGCCCTCGAGCCCCTGCGCTACAGCGGTCTGCCGCAGCCGGGCTTCTTCCGGGCCTGCGCCGGCGATGACCAATTCGGCAGCGATGCCCTGGCACCGCGCGAGCGCCAAGCCCTGCAGGAGCTCGTACAGACCCTTCTCCCGAACGAGCCGACCTATATATAAGAGACGCAGCGGTACGCCCGGTGACGAACCGCTGCGCACCAACGCGGCGTAGGGGGTGCAATCGACGCCGTTGGGAAAGGCGAAAACCGGGATCGAGCCGACAAAGCGGCGGAACGCATCGGCCTCGGACGCGGACATGGCGACGATCGCGTCGGCAAGGCGCAGTGTCGAGCGCACGAAGGCAGTCAACAGGCGATGTCCCCGGCAAAACGCCTGCGGCAATGCTCCCCCGTGGACCTGGTACAGCACTGTGGCGCCACAGAGCTTGGCCACGATGGCGTATGCGAGGTCGCGCCAATAGGCGCGCAGAGTGAGTGCGGTATTGAGGTGCACGATCGCCGCGCGGTGCGCGAGCACCGCCGCTGCGAGCCGGAAGGGACTGACGATGAGCCGCGCGGCGCGCCCGAGTGCACCCTCGTTGCGACCCTCGCCGCCAACCTCGAAGTGGATCAGCGCAAACTCCTGTGCGAGGCGCGATGTCAGCAGCAGACTCAGGTGCATGCTTACGCCACTCAACGCATCGCGCCGCGGCCCGAGCAGGAGCGCCGTCGCCCGCTGCACCTTGGGCCTCATGGCGGAACGAGCGCGGGCGCATCCGGCGAGGGCGCTCGCACTGTGACGTTGGGATGCCGGGACACTGTTTCACCACCTGCGGCTTGCGGTTGGCGCGAAAACGGCCGCGGCAGGAGCGGCCCGCGCATCGGCGCCTGTGGTGATTCTCGAGGGAGAATGTTTCGGCTTCGCGCGAGCGCGATGGTTCGGAAGGATGGCATCAGGCGCGCGCCGCGGCATGGTCCGTGCAACCGCACACCTCGAGCAGCAGCTGCTCGTAGCCATCGATCATCACCTTCTCGCAGAAGGCGGTTTCGGCCTTGACCCGGGCGCGGCGGCCCATCATCAGTTGCGGATTGCGGTCTGCGAGCCGCTGCAGGCAGTCAACCAGCGCGGCGGTGTCTCCCGCCGGAAACAGCAGTCCGTTGCGCCCGGGTTCAATCAGCTCCGTGGCGCCACCCACCTGCGAGTGCACCAGCGGCCTGGCCATGGCCATGGCTTCGATCGCCGCCAGCGGCAGTGCCTCGGTGAGGCTGCACACGCACACCACGTTGCAGGCGCTGAGGTACGGCCTCACGTCCTCGCGGAAGCCGGTGATTAGCACTTCGCGCTCGATGCCGAGGTCGCGGGCGCGCGATTCGACTGCGCCTCGCGTGGGGCCGTCGCCGATCAGCAGCGCCTTGGCCGCGAAGCCCGCCTGGCGCAGCCGAGCGGTGGCTTCCACCAGCTGGATGTGGTTCTTCTCGGGCCGCAGCGCGGCGGCGATCCCGATCACATAGTCGGTATCCGCGTAGCCGAGTGCTGCACGCAATGCGTGGCGCTCGGCCGCGCTCGTGTGGTCCTGAAAACGCTGCGTGTCGACGCCATTGTGGATTACCGTATTGCGCCGTGACCGCAGGCCGCGGCGCATGCAGTAGCGCCGTTGGTATTCGCACACGAACACGGTGCAATCCGCCGCCCACATACACGGCCGGTAGGCGAGCAGCTGGGCTTGCTGCTTGAGGCCCGGCCAGCGCGTCGAGTGATAGATGATGAGCAGCGGCGCGCGCGCACCCGACAGGGCGCGCGCCAGCGATGCATACATCAGCGCGTAGGGGTTCGCTGCAACCACTGCCGCCGGCCGGATGCGGGCCATCCGGGTGGCGAGGCGGCTCAGCGCCCGCAAGTCGAGGTAGCGGGTGGCATTCAGACAGAACGCCGTGCCGGCGCCGGGCAAGCGCAGGCGTGCGAGCTGGTCACACTCGGGCTTCACGTACCCGACGTGGCACTCGTGGCCACGCTCGGCCAATCGGTTCGCAAGCGTGACGGCATGGTGCTCCGCGCCCCCGTGGGCAAGCGAGCCGGTGAGGAACAACAGTCTCACCGCAGCGCACCTCGCCTCACGAACTGCGCCGAACGCCGTCGAGAGCGGCCAGCGCGTCGCGGCCGAGACCGCACAGCACGAGCAGCGCCAGGTACGCTATGGCCAGCAGCCCGCCGCCCGCAGTGACGCGCACCTCGGGCCCGAACGCTGCGAGGGCGCTCACGGCCACCCAGGCGAACAGACCGGCAAGCGCTGCGCACAGCAGCAGCAGCCCAAGAGAGCGCCAGTTCTGCACACGACGCAACGGGATTCCGGTGCAACGCGAGATGCGCCACAGCGTTGCCAGATGCTCGATGTAGATTGCAGTCACGCTGCCCGCCGCCGCGCCCGCCAGGCCGTAGGCGCGCGCCGAGAACCAGCTGACGGCAACGGAAACAACCAGCGCGAGCACGCCGAGGCGCATGCTGAAAGCACCCTGCCGCAGCAGCAGCATGACAGTTGACAGCTCGACCACCAGCGCGACCAGACCGAGAATGTAGATCCGCATCACGGGCGCGGCAGCGACATACGCCCCCGTATAGATGATGGTCACGATCTCCGCGCTGAACACGAACGCAAAGGCGAGCAGCGGATATACCAGCGTCGCGACGAGCACGCTGCCGCGGCTGTTGAGCTCGAGCATGCCGCGGATGTCGCCTGCGGCCTCGAGGCGGCTGATGCTCGGCAGGAATGCCTGCAGCACCGACTGGCGGCACAGGTGCACGAGCGGACCCAACAGGGCTGCGATTGAGAACGAGGCGAACATCCCGACTGAGAACAGCGCCGTCGCGACCCATTGATCCGCCTGTGCGCGCAGGCCGAAGAGCGCACCGGTGAACCCGAAGGGCGCCGATTGCCGCAGCTGCTCCGCGAAGGCGTGCCGCCGCAGGAACGGTCCTCGCAGACCGTGGTGCCGCGCCACGTACGTGAGCAGCAGCGCGAATTTGACTACCACGAAGCCGAGCAGTGCCAGCAGGACGCTGTCGAGTTGCCGCGTCAGCATTGCCGTCGCGGACAGGGTCACGGCGCGCAGCACCGACAGACCCACCGTGGTGCGCGTCTGCCACGCCACGCGCTCTTCGGCGGTACCGAGCAGGTCGAGGAGCGACGCCACGACCCAGAACAGCACGAACGCCGGCACCAGCGCCTGGTTGCGTGTGAGATCGCGTACCCCCTCCGGTAACCACGGATTCCACGCGCTGACCGCCCACGCCGCAATCAGTCCGGCTGTGGTCAGATACAGCAGCGCCTGGTTTATATAGAGGCGCTTCAGCTCGTCGTTAGAGCGCGGCAGGAAGTAGTACAGACTGCCGGCCATCGCCTGTGTCACCACCGCCATGACGGTCCCCGCTACCAGCCACAGCAGCCGATATTTTCCGAAGGCGTCGGGCGCCAGGTAGCGCACCAGCACGACCGGCAGCAGGAACTGAATCGCGTAGTCCAGAGCGTTGGCCGCGCCGAGGGAGAGGGCCCGCCGACCGAGCCTGTGCGGCACGGCTCGCGCAGCCGCGACCTCGGCCACCTGGCTCACGCGTGGGCTCCTTCGAAGGCCGGGTGCGTGAGGGCCGTGGCCGCGGCCCGCCGTGCCTGGTAGCCGTACATCGTGCCGATCGCGAGCCATAGGAAGGCCTGCTCCGGTCGCGGGGTCAGGCTGCTGTCGGTGAAGTTGGCAACCAGGATGGCCGCCAAGCCCGCTGCTGCGCCCTGATAGAAGCCCCGCAAGGCCGGCGCAACGGCGGGGTCTTTCGCCAGCGTGCGCAATCCCTTCCAGACGTGGGCGAAGTAGGCGCACAGCAGCACCAACCCCGAAATACCCATGTCGAGCGCCGCCTGCAGGTAGGCGTTGTGCGGATGCGTCACCGCCAGCACCATGTGTCCCGCGCCGCTGCGCATCGCGTCGGACCAGAGAATCGAACCAATGCCGTTGCCGAACACGGGGTGGCGCAACACCTCCGGCAACAGTGGCAGCCACAGCCCGTTCAGACGTCCGGCGCTGATGGCATCCAGGCCCGCGCCCTGCCCCGAAGCCAGACGCTCGAAGATCGCTCCCGGCGCGAACAACAAGGCCGCGACCACGGCGAGACCGGCAACCAGCACCGTCTTCGCGCTGAAGCGCCATAGCACGTACAGTCCGTTCACCACCGCCAGCGCAACGAATGCGCCCCGCGAAAAGGTCAGGATCAGCGCCACGGCGGTCAGTGCCAGGGCGACGAGCAGCGCCAGCCGCAGGCGACGGCTTGCCGCGTCGGACCACGTGAACAGCACGAGCGCATAGGCGACCGCATACAAACGCCCAAGATCATTGGCGTGCAGCCCCAGCGTCGAGAGAAACTCGCGTGAATCGTCCCTGGCGAGCGCGGTAAGTGCGATTCCCGAGTGCGCCACATACACCGGCACCAGCGCCGCGATCACGCAGATCGACACGACCGTGGGCAGCAGGAACCTCTCCGGTCGCGCCGATTTCGCCACCGCGGCGCCGACCAGCACGGCAAAGACCACCATGAGCATCGGTTTCAATACCATGTCGCGGAGGTAGCTCGCCGCATCCGGAAAGTCGAGTTCCTGATAGGCAATGACCAGGGTAGGAGCGATCTCGTGGATGTGGCGCGAACCGATGGCGCCTGCGATCAGGATCGGCACGATGTACAGGCACAGCAGCGGACGCGGCAGGAGTCGCGGCAGACTGTTATCGGCGAGCGCATGCAGCATGCACGAGATCAAAGTCCCGGCCAGCAGCAGGTTCAGCGGGTTGAGGCCGACGACCCCGAACATCTCGTGCGGAAACAGCGTGCTGCTGCCCGACATCGGCATGAGCAGAATCAGCAACACGACGCCGACGCGGAAATCAAACAGGATGAATCCGCACGCGATCAGCGATGCGAACAGATACAGCGAAGTCAGACCGCCGGCCGCGACCGCCATGCCCCACAGCGCTCCCAGCAGCCCGATCGCGAGCAGTACCAGGCGCTCGTCGAGAGGGGCAGCAAGAGCCCGGGCCCGCATCAGAACGTGTTGAGCACGGTGCCCACAACGAGGGCCCCGGCAGCACCCAGGTCCCGCACGAGCGTGGCAGCATCGTCGACCCGAGTATGGTTCGTGCGGGAAAGCACCAGGACGCTGCCGGCACAGAATGCGACGCACTGCGCGTCGGCGCTCTCCCGCGCCGGCGGCGTGTCGACCAGGATCACGTCGTACTCGGTGTCCGCGTGCTCCAGGAAGGCCGCCAGCGAAGGGCGCAGCAACAACTCCTGCGGATTGGGCGGCTGGGCACCCGCGGGCACCACGGCCAGCGGGCCGAACGCCGGCACCGGCACGGCGGCCTCGCGGCCAGCGCGGTCCGAGAGCACCGCCGAAAGACCGATCCGGTCCGGGATGTTGAAGATCTCGAACTGCCGCGGCGCGCGCAGGTCGGCGTCGATAAGCAGTGTGCGCAAGCCAAGCTGTGCGAACAACACCGCGAGGTTGGCGGCCACATAGCTGCGCCCCTCGAAGGGGCCGGGACTGACGACCGCCAGCGCGCGCGGTTCGCGCCCGAGACCGGACCAGCGAACCAGCAGCTGAGTCCGCAGCGCTCTGAACTGCTCGGCCTGAGGGTGGCGCGCATCGCGGGACACGGCCAGATCGGGGCTGAAGTCATCGCCGTCCAGCGGCAGGTACGGATAGTCGTACTGCTTGGCCAGGGCCGCGCGCAGATCTTCCCGAGTGATCAGCTGCAGCCGCAGAGCGGCTTCGCCGAATCGCAGCCCGCGCGCCTGCTGCAGCCTGATCACCTGCTCGAAGCCCGCGAGGTCGAGCTTGCCCTGCGCGGCCAGGATGCGGCCGATGCGTTCGCGGCGCACCACTGTGCACGCGGCTGCGTCCACCGGCCGAATCTTGCTGCGCGCTAACATCGCGCGCCGTCAGCCCGGCTTGGGCAGGGCGCGCAGCACCGTCGCCGGCGGTCCCGTCAGCAGGCCCGCGGGCCGCCTCTCGTCGCGCAGCACGGCGAGCAGCGGCAGGTGGTCCACGCTCAACAGATCCTCTGCCGAGCGCACCCGTCGGTCCTGCATCTCCACCAACACCACCAAGACACCGCCAAGCGCGATCCCGCTGAGGAGCGACAGCGCGACGTTGAGCGCGATATTGGGCCGGTAGGCCGCTAAGGGCGGCACTGCCGGATTGAGCACCGCAACGTTGGTCTGGCTCACCCGGCTTTCGACCTGACTCACGACATAGCGCTGCATGGCGGTGTCGTAGGCCCGCTCGGCCGATTCCACGTTACGCGTCAGGACCTGCTCGAGCGGCTGGGTCCGCAGATCGCGCGGATGGCTCCCGCGGTTCGCGCTCGCTACTCCCTCCGAGCTCGCTGCACCCGCCACGACCTTGCGCATCTCCGCCTGCAGCCTCACGCGCAGCGATCGGTTCTCGGAAACCTGGCGCCGGTATACGGGATGGTTCACGCCGTACTCCGTGGCCAGCTCCTGGAGTTTCGCCTCTCCGTGCAGCACGTCGGCCTTCAGCTGCTGGATGAAGGCGTTGTCGATGACTTCCGGGAGCCGGTCCGGATTCTGTGCGAGCTTTGCCTGTGCATCGAGCTTGGCCTGCGCATCGAGCTTGGCCTGCGCCTCCTCCAGATTGGCGCGCAGGCCCTTCAGCTGCTCCTCGAACCAGGCAGCCGCCTTGCGCGTCGGTGCGACGCGCAATTCGAGCATCGTGTCGACATAGGCGTTGGCGAACGCGTTGGCAATCATCGCCGCCAGGCGCGCATCGGCGCACGTGAAGCTCGCCTGGATGACGCTGCTCTGCGAAGTCTCAGCCTTGAAGTGGTGCAGCAGCGTCTCGACCAGGCGATCTTCGTCCCGCCGGTCGGCGCGCCCCTGCACGCCGAGCGCGGCCAGGGCGGCCGGGTTCTGCGTCAGCCGCAGCTCCTGCACGACCCGGCGGGCGACCTTCGGGCTGCTCAGGATGTCCACCTGCGTCTGCAGGTAGCTCACGCGCTCCTGCGGCAGGACCAGCGGACGCAGCGCATCGCTCAGTGACTGCTCATCCTTGGCGTCCACGAGCAGCGCAACGGTCGCGCGATAGCTCTTTGGCATCGCAACACTCGCCAGCGTCGCGGCCAGCACGACCGCCGCCAGGGCTACGAGGAAGACCCGGCGCCGGGCACGCAATGCCCGCAAGAACTGCCGCAGACTCATGGCCTCGTTCCCTAGAACAGCCGCTCGCGGACCAGAATGACGTCATCGGCCTGCACGGCATCTGTCAGCCGTACGGGGCTGAGGTCGCGGATCTGGCCGTCCGGCATCCTGCGGTGGATCTCGAGCCCGCGCAGCGTGCCGCGCGGCGTGAGTCCGCCACCCACCGAGAGCGCCTGCATCACCGTCATGTCCGACTCCAGGCGGTAGGCACCGGCGCGCTGCACTTCCCCGTGGATGTAGAACTGCGGCGCCCGCTCCACATAGATCACATCGCCGTTCTGCAGGCGGACGTTGTGCGACATGTCGCCCGTTCGATACATGGCTGGAACGTCTATCGATGTCCGGGTCGGCTTGCCATTGTTGTTGCGCATCACGACGACGTTGTTGTCTCCGCTCGGGTTGATGCCGCCCGCCAGCGCCAGGACGTCCGTCAGGTTGTTGCTCACGTCGTCCAACGGGTAGCGACCCGGTCGGCCAACCTGCCCCAGCACCGATACCTGACGGCTGCGCACTTGCAGCACACTCAGATTCACTTGAGGCCTGACCACGAACTTGCCGTGGGAAAGCTGTTGCGCGATGCGCGCTTCGGCATCCGAGGGTGTGAGACCGCCGATGACAACCTCGCCGATCAACGGAAATGTGATCGAGCCGCGCTCGGAGATGCGCGCCTCGGTGGTAAGGTCGGGATTCTGGAACACGCTGATGCGGACCATGTCACCTTCGCCGAGAAGCTCGTGCGACTGTGCGATGGCCGCTTGCGACGCGATCAGCGCGGCAAGCGCATAAGCGACTCGATAAAGAACAAATCGTTTCGCTAACCACATGCGACGCTACGGTAGACGTCGCACGTTATCGCCCCGTTGCTCGCTCGGTAGTCCGACCGACCTATTGCGTCACGTTCCACGTCGGAAATACCCTACGCGCCGCTCGAGATCTAACTACACTATCTGTAGTGTTGAGTTGTCGTCGTTACGCGACGCACGTGTGTCGCGATCGAACGACAGGGGGTTCTGATCAAATTGTTGCGCGCAATTGCGGTCGCGGTGGCGATCTTCGTGTTGGCTCCGCCGCCGCCGGCCAGCGCCCAGATCTCGCCCAACGCGACCTGGTCCTGCGAGTTCACCAACTCGCCCACCGATTGCGGTTTCTACCTGCAGGCGTTCGCGTCCAGTCGCGGCACGATCGTGAGTCCCGGGCGTGACGGTTCCACCGCAGCCGAGCTGACCACGCAGCCGGGGGACAGCAATCTGTTTGGCAGCGGCACGGCCGAACGCGCCGACGTGGACCTCGGGACATCGGCGACCTATTGCAACCAGGGACAGGACGAGTGGTGGGCGCACTCGATCATGTTCCCGCAGAGCTATGTCGTTCCGCCGTCCGGGTCGGTCTGGAACTGGGGTGTGGTCTTCGACTTCCACCACACCGGCCCGACCGGACAACCTAACTTCCAGATCGCCTCCCTGCCCACCGGGCTCGAGTTCTGGGTCTCAGGCGGCCCGACCGTGGTCAATGGGCCGACCGATCCGGGCTTCTACAGTGTCGCCATCGGCCCGGTCACCAAGAACGTCTGGTACGACTTCATGTATCACGTGAAGTGGTCGTCCGCCAGTGACGGCTTCTTCCAGGCGTGGATCAACGGCCAGCAGGTCATGAATTACAGCGGTGCCACGCTGTATGTCGGCCAGAGCTGTTATCTGAAGCTCGCCAACTACCACACCCCGCTCGGCGTACCGATATCGGTCATTCACTCGCGCGTGGTCATGGGCGCCACCCAGGCCGACGTGCAACTGCCGTCCTCGCCGGGTCCCACGGTGCCGGTGCCGAATGTGGTCGGCCAGACTCAAGCGGCGGCCACGAGCGCCATCACCGGCGCGGCCCTCATCCTGGGTGCGGTCGCGATGCAGTCGAGCAGTACGGTGCCTTCCGGTAGCGTCATCAGCGAGAGCCCGCCGGGCGGCACGAAGGTGGCGAGCGGTTCGGCCGTTAACCTCGTCGTCTCGAGCGGTCCCAGTCAGGTCGCGGTGCCGAATGTGGTTGGCCAGACTCAAGCGGCGGCCACGAGCGCGATCACCGGCGCGGGCCTCACCACGGGTGCGGTCGCGCAGCAATCGAGCAGTACGGTGGCTTCCGGCAGCGTGATCAGCGAGAGCCCGGCGGGTGGCACGAGGGTGGCGAGCGGTTCGGCCGTTAGCCTCGTCGTCTCGAGCGGTCCCAGTCCGGTCGCACAGGTCACGGTGCCGAATGTGGTTGGCCAGACTCAAGCGGCGGCCACGAGCGCCATCACCGGCGCGGCCCTCACCCTGGGTGCGGTCGCGATGCAGTCGAGCAGTACGGTGCCTTCCGGCAGCGTCATCAGCGAGAGCCCGCCGGGCGGCACGAAGGTGGCGAGCGGTTCGGCCGTTAACCTCGTCGTCTCGAGCGGTCCCAGTCCGGTCGCGCAGGTCGCGGTGCCGAATGTGGTTGGCCAGACGCAAGCGGCTGCCGCGAGCGCCATCACCGGTGCGGGCCTCACCATGGGTGCGGTCGCGATGCAGTCGAGCAGTACGGTGCCTTCCGGCAGCGTCATCAGCGAGAACCCCGCGGCGGGTGCCGATGCGGTGAGCGGCTCCGCGGTTAACCTGGTCGTCTCGACCGGCGGTGTCGTCTCGACCGGCGGTGACATAACCACTGGCGGCGGCGGTGGCGGCGCCTTCGACTCCTTCACACTTGCTGCGCTTCTCAGCTCCCTGATTGGTGGGTTGTGGAGAGCTCGCAAGATCCGGGACAGAGTCCTCTGAGCCAGACTCGTTCGAGACGGTGCCGGTCGGCGGTTGGGATCAGGGTTGGACCGCACGCCAGGAGCGGGGGACTTGGGGTGCCATCCCCTCAGAAGGCGAGCCGCGCGTTGATCCAGGCGACATTGGCGGCGTAATCGCCAAAGGCGACGTTCGATGAGCGCGCTTCGTGCAGCACGCTGGCCTGCACGGTGACGCTTGGGGCGGGGTGGTAGGCGAGCAGCGCGCCGGCGGATCGCACCCTCTCATCGCGCTGGCCGGCGAGGCCGAGCGCCTGGGCGGGATCGGCAACATAACTTCGGGTGAGCGCCTCCAGGTTTGCCGACAGCTCCAGCTTCGCCGTCATGCGCCACGTTGGGCGCAGCCCGATCCCTTTGATCAGGACGAGGCTCGAGCGAATGTATTCGTACGGACTGATGTCGCGCTGCGCGATCGCCGTCAGCGCCAGCTTCCCGGTCGGGGTCCAGGTGAACTCCGCGCGTCCGGTGGCTCCATTGAAGTTGCGCTGCGGCAGCTGATCGTAGCGCCGGCTCACTTGATCGGCGCGCGCCACCACGTGCGAGGCGGCCGAGATGGTCCAGTCGAGCGTGAGGCCTGCGCCGTACTGCCGATAGGCGTTGTCGATCAGGGCGGCACCGAGCGGCTGCAGAGTCGGAAAGTGGCCGGTTTCGATGCGCGCGCTGCATCCGATCGAGTTCCCGGCCGCGCTGACCCGGCTCAGCGAAGCTTCAAAACCGTCTATGTTGACGTCGTTGAAGAGCGTCGCGGGGTCCCTGTTGCGCTGCTCGAGCCGGTCGCCTGCCGCGCGCAGTCGCCAGTGTGGCGTCACCATCCAGGCAGCGTTGACAAACTCCTGACGCACCCTGAGCTGATCGGGAGTCGTGCTCAGCAGCTGGGCAAACGACGCCAGCGAATAAGTATCCGAGAAGCCCAGCTCGCCGCGCAGGTCCTTGCCGGCCTGCCAGAGCCAGCTCCCGCGCAGGTCGTGGCCGTCAAAGTCGAGCGCGGAAAAGCGCTGGTAGCGGGTAGTGTTGAACGTCAGGCTGCCGACGAAGCGCTGCCGGCTCACCGGTACATCGGCGCTCAGGCCGAAGGATGTGGTGCGATAGGTATCGGCGCGTGACCTCGATCCGATGACCGTGGCCGGATCGACATCCTTCGATATCCGAAAGACGTTGTCGTCGCTGGTGAGGGTTTCCTCAACGAACGGCGTCACCTTGGCGGCGTCCTGCGCCCGCGCGTGCAGCGCCGGCAACAGCAGCAGGCTGGCGAGGCAATAGGTGATCTTCTGTGGGCGCGATCGCGGGGCATCGGAAGAGCGCGGCACGACCCGATTGCGATCCCTCATGAGCGATACCCGGCGTCGCGCAATGGCCCCCGCGCCAATCAGGCCCGCGACCACCAGCGCCCAGTCGCCCGGCTCCGGCACCGGCGCGGGCGCGCTGTGCAGCAGCCTCGCGAGAAGCCGGTGCAGCGCGCCGCGATCACCATGATCGCCCCTGTCACTGCGTTTCCAGCGGACTTGGGCAGCTGTGTGGCTCGCCCGCTGCGGCGGGATCCTTGCGGCCGCCGCAGTCATGAGCGCGGCGGCTGTCTGCTGGCCGTGCGCCTCCGGTGCGGCCGCGGCAGCGCTCCCCTGCACGACCATCGTCGCCAGCCACGCCGCCAGAATTCTCGTTGCAGGGTATGTCAAGCGGTCCGCTCCCTGATATTTCAGATATCGAGGATGCGCAGCTCCAGCGCCCTGCCGACGGCGTGCGTGCGGTTCTGGGCGTTGAGCTTGCGCAGGATCTTCTGGACGTGATTCTTGACCGTCAGCGGGCTGATACCCAGGATGGTTCCGATCTCGAAGTTGCTCTTGCCGAGATGGATCCAGCGCAGGATCTCCTGTTCTCGCGCGCTGAGCGGGTTGACGCTCTGCGCCGTAGCGCCGCGGTCCTCGAGCGCACCCTTGAGTTGCGTGCGCATCCATGCGAGGTGCAGGTACGGGACAATCAGTTCAAGGAGAAAGGCGTGCTCCCGGCCGAGGTCGCCGGGCATAGCGGCCAGGACAAACAGGCTGACGGGCTTGCCGAGCGAATCGTAGGTGCCGTGCGCTATGACGCTCTCCGCCCCGAGACGCTGCAGCTCGGCGACAAAAGCGCCGCGCGCAAGCGACACGCCGCTGCCTGCGCTGTAGACGACCGGATGGAATTCGGTCTCGACCCATTGGCTGACGAGATGCTCCACGAACGGCGCATCCCGCCGGAACACCTCGCTCACCTTCTCCGGGTCGATCCACGGGCTCGCGAAGCAATCGACCTGATAGCTTGTCGGGTGGGTACTGTGCAGTCCGCACACCAGGAGCTCGTGCTTGACCAGGCTCTGCAGCATTCCCTGGCTCCAGCCGAACAGATGGTGGCGCGAGTGTATTCGCAGCGAGGCATCGATGTTGAGCAACAGCGACTCGAGCTGCTGCGGGTGCAGCAACGCCGCGCCGCCGCTCTCGCCGAGCCCGCGCTCCGCCCTCCCTGACTTCGAGCCGGGCCCCGTCATCCGGGTGTGCACATTCACCTGGCAGCCGCCCATCTGCATAAGTGGCTTCCGTACCCCTTGCAACAACTAGGTCCCGTCGCGACAACCACTATGTGAAGCGCTTGTTACGTGATTGTGACGCGACGCAGGTGGCGCACGGGCGGGCCCCGCGCTCGAACCAGGCACCCCTTCGGCCGTAGGTTTCTCGGAGAACTGCTGCGCAGGATGCCCCTGCCGGCGGCCGGCGACGGCCTCCGCCGGGGTAGTCCACTCGAGCTACTGAATTCGCGCAGCCGGGTCATCCGCACGCTGCAGCACGATCCTTAATGTCGCGCGAATGCTGTTGGCTGATCCGCAAATACAACGACCGTTCTTCGAGCCCCGAGTCGCTCCGGCGACGCAGGTGATGGCGTCGATCGACCCGTTGGTCACGATCGGCGTGCTGCTGCTGTGCGTCGCGCTGTTCCGCGTGCGCTTCGACGGTGCCTATCTCATTCTCTTGCTGGTCGTCTTTTCGTTGACGTTTCCCGGTGGCGCGCCGAACGCGACGAGCGTCGGCGCGCTGGCCCGCGCCGTGCTCACGAGCTGGAGCATGATGGTCGCGCTGTTGCTGTTGATCGGCTGGGCGACGAGCACCACAGAGACGTTCGATCAGCGTGTACTTCTCGCGTGGCTGCTCGCCACGCCGGTCGCCCGCTTCGCTACGCACCTTGCGATCCCCAGGTTGCTGCTGCGCCTGTTCACCGCGCAGCGCGTAGCCGTCATCGCGGGTGCCTGCGGGCTCGGCCGCACGCTCGCCGAACAGATCCGCAGCAATCCACTGCTCGGCGTCAGGGTGGCCGGGTTCTTCGACGACCGCGGTCCCGACCGCACCGGTGATGCAGCCGCGGAATCGGGCGCGATCCTGGGCACGCTCGATCAGCTGGCCGCCTACGTCAAATCGCATCGAGTGGACCTGATCTACATCACGCTGCCGATGGCCTCTCAGCCGCGCATTGTCCGGCTGCTGGACGAATTGCACGACACCACGGCGTCGATCTACTTCGTGCCGGACATCTTCCTGTTCGACCTGATCCAGGCGCACATCGATACCATCGGCGGCATACCCGTCGCGTCCGTGTGCGAAACTCCCTTCGCAGGATTCAACGGCGTCGTGAAGCGCGCCAGTGATATCGTCCTCGCCCTGGTGATCTGCGCCCTTACCCTGCCATTGCTGCTCGCCATCGCGATCGGCGTCAAATTGAGCTCCCCAGGGCCGGTGGTGTTCCGGCAGCGCCGCTACGGGCTCGATGGACGCGAGATTCATGTCTACAAATTCCGCTCCATGACGGTCACCGAGGACGGCGCGGTCATCAAGCAAGCGACGCGTGCTGATGAGCGCGTGACGCGCTTCGGCGCCTTCCTGCGCCGCTATTCCCTCGACGAACTGCCGCAGTTCATCAACGTGCTGCAGGGGCGCATGAGCGTGGTCGGTCCGCGTCCGCACGCGGTCGCTCAGAGCGACATGTATCGCGGGCTTATCAAGGGCTACATGATTCGCCACAAGGTCAAGCCCGGCATTACCGGCTGGGCACAGGTCAACGGCCTGCGTGGCGAGACGCATACGCTGGACAGGATGGAGAACCGTATCGCGTACGATCTCGCTTACCTGCGCCACTGGTCGCTGCAGCTGGACCTGTGGATCGTGCTCAAGACGGTCTTCGTCGTGTTCAACGACCGCAATGCGTACTGAACGAAGGACGCGGTGCCGACCTGATCGCGGTCAATCCGGGCTCGCGCGAAAGCAATAGCCGGCGCCGCGCACGGTCTCGATCATCTTGTGGTGGCCGCTTGGCTGCAGTGCCTGCCGCAGACGGCGAATGTGCACGTCGACCGTTCGGTCCTCGACGAACACATGATCTCCCCACACTTCGTCAAGCAGCTGTCCGCGGCTGTACACCCGATCCGGGTGTGTCATCAGGAAATGCAGCAGCCGGAATTCGGTCGCCCAGAGGTTGATCTTGCCGCCGCCCGTGCTGACACGACGTGCCGCAGGGTCGAGCTTCAGGTCGCCGAATTCGAGCGGCTCATCGCCGAGCAACGGCGCGCGGCGGCGCACGACTGCCCTGATGCGAGCAAGCAATTCACGATGCGAGAAAGGCTTGGTGAGGTAATCGTCGGCACCGGCTTCCAGCCCGGTCACCTTGTCGAATTCCTCCGTGCGCCCGGTCAGCATGATGATCGGGATTTGCTTGGTGCGCCGCTCGTTGCGCAGCTGCCTGAGGAAAGACACGCCCGTCGTACCCGGGAGGATCCAGTCGAGCAGCATCAGGTCCGGGAGCACTTCCCGGATCGCCGCCTCCGCTTGCGCTACGCTGGGCGCCCGGGTCACCTTATATCCGGCGCGCTCCAGGCTTGCGGCAATCAGCCGCTGCGTGACCAGCTCGTCTTCAACGATGAGGATCGAACCGCCCATGAGCGGCAATCATATTGTGCCGTCGATCGACCCACTATCGCCGAAATTCGATATGCAGGTAGCTGGGGCTGCATATGCGTGTAGGGCTGCGCTTACACGGGCAGACTGCGACTGCGGCTAAATCAGCCGGTACTTGACCGCATAGCGAACGAGCTCCGCATTGTTCGACAACCTCAGCTTCTTGAGGATCCGCCCGCGGTAGGTACTGATCGTGCTCGGGCTGAGAAACATCTCCGCGGCGATCTCATTGATATGCTTGCCCGACGCTATCAGCCACATCACTCGGTATTCGCGATCGGAGAGCAGGTTGTGCGGCGGCTTCTCTCCGCCCTCGGCGAACTCGGTAGCAAGCTTCTCCGCGAAGGCAGGGCTTACATACTTACCCCCACCGACAACCTTGCGGATGGCGCTGGTCAGGTCTTCGTTGGCGCTTCCCTTATTGATGTACCCGGCGCCGCCGGCCTTGAATACCTGGCCTGCGTGCACTTCCTCGGGCAGGATGCTCAGCACCAGGACCGGGCGCCCGGGATACTGCCGCTTGACCTCTCTCACCAGGTCGACGCCGCTGCAGCCGGGCATCGCGTAGTCGAGCACGGCGACATCCCACTCGAGCTTCCTCGCCATGTCGAGTGCCTCATCTCCAGTCTTCGCCTCACCAACCACGACCATGTCGTGCTCAGAAGCGACGATCTCCCTGAGCCCCCTGCGAACGACGGGGTGATCGTCTGCGATAAGGATTCTCATCACGGCTCTCCTCAGCATAACGCGCCACTCGCGTTGCGGCCACGGCGGCGTGCGGTGCCGCCTGCGTGGGCGGCGCGGCGCTCAGATCTTCGGCAGCGCAACTGTCACCCGAGTCCCCTCGCCGCGGACCCCTGTGATATCGACCCTGCCACCGAACGGCAGGACGCGCTCGCGCACACCCATGAGGCCGAACGACTTGGGGCTGTGAGCCACCTCGGCGTCAATGCCGCGGCCATTATCCTCGACGGTGAGAACAAGCTCGTCGGAGTCGGACCGGACCGCCACGTCGATCCGGGTGGCGCCGGCGTGGCGCGCAACGTTAGTCAGCAATTCCTGAAAGATCCGGAACACCGCTGTGGAGCGATCACTGTCCAGCAGCAAGTCTTCCGCGGGAAGCGCCACATTGCAACGGATGCCGCTGCGACGCTGAAACTCGCCCGCCTGCCAGCCGATCGCTGCCGCGAGTCCGAGCCGGTCCAGCACCTCCGGCCGCAGCTGGGACATGATTTCGCGCACCGACTCCACGGTCGCGTCGATCAGGCCGGACATCGAATGCGCCTTCTCGCGCAACGCCCTGGAGCCCTCGGGCAATCGGCTCGTGATCCAGGCGAGATCCATCTTGAGTCCGGTCAGCGCCTGAGCCAACTGGTCGTGGATCTCCCGGGCGATGCGCGTCCACTCCTCCTCGCGCACCGACTGAAGGTGAGATGCGAGGGCGCGCAGACTCTGCTGCGAGGCCCTGAGGTGCTCCTCGGCGATGAGGCGCTCCTTGATCTGCTCTAACAGCATCGCATTGTTGCGGTACAGGTCAACGAACACGGAGATCTTGGACTTCAGGATCTCCGGCATGAGCGGCTTTACGATGTAGTCCACGGCACCCGCCTCATACCCGCGGGTCACTGAAGGCGGGTCTTCGTAGGCGCTGGTGAGAAAGATGATCGGGGTATGGCGTGAGCGCTCGTGTTCGCGGATGAGCCGCGCAGCCTCGAAGCCGTCCACTCCCGGCATGCGTGCGTCCATCAGGATGACGGCAAAGTCCTGCTTCAGTACGCAGCGCAGCGCCTCCTCCCCCGACTTCGCCGTCACCAACTTCAGGGACATGTCGCTCAACAGTCCCTGCAGCGCCATCAGGTTTCTGGTGTCGTCGTCGACAGCCAGAATGCTCGCCTGCGACTGAGTGGAGTCCATCGCCCCTCCTTGGGTAAGCCAATTATCAATCAGCCGAGCACTGCAGAGAATCCGCGACATCGGGTAATCGCGCTGCTACGCTGACGCACATGCTCGGGGGCGGGCGGGCGCGCGCACGGTAGCGAATCGGCGGCAGCCAGCGGCCGGCACGCCCGGCAACGGCCAAGCTTGTGGTACGACGCTCGCCGCGCAATTGTCCGCTCAGCCCCAGGCGGACACGGGCTAGCCTAGGCCCGCGCAAACGGGGACCCCCTCATGACCTACGAGCTTTATTACTGGCCTGGTATCCAAGGACGCGGTGAATTCATACGCCTCGCGCTGGAGGAAGCCGGCGCCCGCTACCTCGATGTCGCCGTCCTGCCGAAGGCGAAAGGCGGCGGCGTGCCCGCAATTCTGAGAGTGCTCGAAGCCGGGAGCATCCGGCGTCCGCCTTTTGCGCCCCCGATCCTCAAGGCCGACCGGCTGCTCATCGCGCAGACGCCGAACATCCTGCTGTTCCTAGGTGACCGGCTGAAGCTTGCGCCGACGCATGAGCCGGGCAAGCTGTGGACGCATCAGTTGCAGCTCACCATCCTCGACCTCTATCTGGAGATCTTTAACACGCATCATCCACTCGGCGACGGCTACGCCTACGAGGAACAGAAGTCCGCGGCACGGCGGCGCACCAAGGACTTCCTGGCGGTGCGCCTGCCGAAGTTTCTCGGCTACTTCGAGCGCGTCCTCGAACTCAATCGCTCGCGCGGGCCGTGGATGGTCGGAGCACGCCTCAGCTACGCAGACCTATCCATGGCGCAGGTGATCGCGGGTCTGCGATATGCCTTCCCTTCGGCCAGCCGCAAGGCATTTCGCAACCGTCCGCGGCTGCGCGCGCTGCACGACGCGGTCTTTGATCGGCAGCGAATCGCGTGCTACGTCGCATCGGGCCGTCGGCTCGCCTTCAACAACGAGGATCTGTTCCGCCACTACCCCGAGCTCGATCGGTGATCTCCGGTCCCGCTGCTACGACAGCGCGAGCTCATCGAGCGAGCGACGCAGTTCGGCAGGATGGCGATAGACACGAAATGCTGCGGCACTCAGGAACGTGGCGGAGCGGTTCGCGCTGATCCACCCGGATCCCGAGCATATCGGAGACAAAGGCGAGAAGACGACTCCCACGAACAAACGCTGTTTGTGGCGACTGGCGTTGTCATTCTGCTGACGCAGTCTGCACACGAAATGGCCGGCGCCACGGCACATGTCGTGTTGGCTGTCCTCTTCCCGGGTCCGCACTACCTTCGCGGCACTGCGGCGCGGCGGAATCCGGGAATACGTTGTCTCCCTTGCCCGAGGCGCGACGTCGGTCGATACTGCGGCATCGATCGGCCGTAGGAACTGAAATGTTCGCGACGGAAGCTCTTCTGAATACATGGACGCCGCGAGCGCAGGGCGCCCTGCGCATCGTGGCGGGATTCTTGTTTCTGCAGCACGCCACTGCGAAGCTCTTCGGAGTTCCGCATGTCGCCTATTTCGACAATCTGAATCTCTTGTCGCTGATCGGGTTTGCCGGCGTCCTCGAGCTCATCGGCAGCGTGCTGCTCATCGTTGGTCTGTTCACGCGGCCGGCGGCATTCATCCTCTCGGGGGAAATGGCCGCGGCCTACTTCATCGGGCACGTCCCGCAGGGCCACTTCCTCTCGCCGTCGCTGAATCAGGGCGAGCCGGCCGTGCTGTACTGTTTCATCTTTCTGTTTTTCGCTGCGGCCGGAGGCGGCGCGTGGAGCCTTGACGCGGCACGCGGGCGAAGCGTCGCTCCCTGATTCCATATCCTGAAACGATAGCGCGTACGGAACGGCACTTTCGCACCACAGTGCGGCGCATAGCTACGCCGGCAACTGAATCCGAGCCGCATGAAGCTCGCGGCTAAGGCTGTGCCGACGGACGAGCCCCGCGCGTGGAAGTGCGGGTGGCCGTTGCACAAGGGCGTTGTCGCGCTGCCTGGGCAAGAAGCTTGCCGCTCCCAAGATTCTTTCAACGATCGTTGGCGGCAGCGAACGCCTTGGAATCAGATGGGGCGATGAATCCCTCGCTGTCCTGGGTCGTGTCGCGCTCTAGTTCCAGGCGGTATCGAGCCACTTCCGCCACCGTGATCATCACGAGGCGGTGCGTCCTGCAGTAGCGGGCCAGGTCGGGCACACGTGCCATCGTGCCGTCGTCGTTGATGATTTCGCAGATCACGCCCGCCGGGTACAGACCCGCGAGACGCGCGAGATCGATCGCGGCCTCCGTCTGACCCCGGCGTTCCAGCACCCCGCCCTCTCGAGCGCGCAGCGGAAAGACGTGCCCGGGTCGGGCGAAGTCTTCCGGTGTACTCGAGGCATCAATGGCGGCACGTATCGTCTGCGCACGATCATGTGCACAGATTCCGGTCGTCACGCCGTGTCCCCTCACGTCGATCGACACGGTGAAAGCCGTACCACCGAGCGCGGTGTTTGCCCGCGCCATCGGAGTGAGTTTGAGCGCTTCGAGCCTGTCGGCCGTCATGGCAAGGCAAATCAGCCCACGCCCATGCGTAGCCATGAAGTTGATGGCCTCAGGCGTGATCATTTCGGCGGCCATCGTCAGGTCGCCCTCGTTCTCGCGATCTTCGTCATCTACCACCACCACCATGTGTCCCGCCTGAAGCTCGCGGATGGCGACATCGACGCTTGCAAACTCAAACTCATCTCCATCACGCGGATCGCCGGGTGTCTCGTTTGGGGTGGACCGCATCGCCCGCCCCCTAAGTCGTGCTTTAGCGCCCCTGCCTAGATGGAGTGTGTGTCCCAGCTTCTCCTTCTTTGTCCGCAGATAGCCGAATGAATGTGGTGTGGGGAGGGCTTCGCAGGGCAGCTCATCGATGACTTCGATTCCGCGATCGCGCAACGCGCGGGCTTTGTCGGGGTTGTTTGAGAGTATCCGCACCCGACCGATGCCAAGGTGGTGCAGAATCGCAGCCGGGAGCGTGAAATCCCTGCAATCCGCCTCGAGCCCCAGGGCGTGATTGGCCTCCACTGTGTCGAGCCCTCGATCCTGCAGCTGATAGGCCTGCAACTTCGCCATCAGGCCAATCCCCCGCCCCTCCTGGTGTTCGTAGATCACCAGCCCCGATCCCTCCTCGGCAATGGCGCGCATAGCGAGGTCTAACTGGTCGCTGCAGTCGCAGCGCATCGACCTGAAGAGCTCCCCGGTGAGGCACTGCGAATGGATGCGCAGGAGCGGTGCGCCCTGGGTCAGGTCGCCGAGAACGAGTGCAAGCGCGGTTTCGACCTGTCGGCTGCCATTCGAGATCTGTCTTTCGAACCCCAGCGTCCGAAAAACACCCCACTTCGTGGGCATGCGCGTGGTGAGTACCCGGCGAATTGTCCAGACAGCGGTGCTGGTCACTGCCCGCCTCCTATGGGGGCGACCCGTGTGGATGACCGGCTCCGAGACGGCTGCAAAGATGAGCGTCTGCAGGCATGAGCGCCAGTGTCAAAGGCAGATCCCTCGCATAACCGCGGACAGATTCCTGCGAGTGAGTGCGGCTCGAATTGAGCGCGGTACCGCAAATGCATCCA
>WNFR01001756.1_pt1 | contig 22627 bp, 17 predicted proteins | sample 5400221 | NCBI WGS metagenome assembly WNFR01 (sample SAMN13153357, study PRJNA577476) | soil metagenome | isolation source: 40 cm soil under Madrone tree | place: USA:California | collected 2016-06-14 | reverse complement strand
TATTTTGGGAAATCGTCGGAACACAAAATTCCGACAAGCTACCGATTTCATTTCGGGTCTTCGGAGCGTTCACCGTCACGACGCCGACCCTCGCGAAGGTCGAAATAGACGAAGGTTCCTTGGGTCCTGGGGCCTTAGCGGACATGATTATCCGCGTCGCACAGTGCGAGCTCGAACGGTCGCGGCATGATCGAAGCACGGAGAGATTCCTCGCGGAAGTACAGGAGCACCACTCGCGCCTGCCTTCTCATCCTCACCTGCCAGCTATCGTGTGTGCCTTGATTCTCCTTGGCCGTCGCGAGGACGCTCGTGTTGTGTGCATTACGGCGCGCGTGGCGCAACAAAGCGGTGGGTTCATTGTAGGCTCCCGATCGTTTACCGATCTTGCGATCGCCTGGCTTGACCGCATAGGAGCATCAACTCATTAGAGGATCCACCACTTCTAGCGGAGCGACGCCATGAGTGACGACGCCAGAGAGATCACTTGCCAGGAGCACGGGGCTGCCACGACGACCTACGTCTGCTCGCATCTCGCAACTAACCCTGTGCAGCGATGGCACTCGGCTCGCGCCTCTGGAGATAACCCGTGGCCTGACGCCTGGTGCAATGCATGCAACGCCACGTTTCTGAGGGAGGGTGAGTGGAACGATCGTAACGCCGATGCCCTCGACCTACGGATTCTCTGCAACCATTGCTACGAGGGCGCGTCGGCAAAGAGCATTGCAAGGCTTGACGCCGCGCAATCGAAAGCTTGGCAAGAGTTACTGAGTCATTGCCACGAGGAGCTGAGCGTCAAGCAGGAGGCGCTCAAACGCGAGTACTCGCTAACCCGCCACAAGCGATGGGACCGGGATCAGGACAGGGCCGAGCTCGTCTTCTCGAACGACGGCATTCCAGCCGTTGTTGCGACCATCGAGTTCGTAGGCTCGGTGTCGACCCAGAGCAATACCTGGCTATGGTCATGGGCGAATCCAAGCACAGAGGAATCGGTGCGGTCGCGCATCGTGGCCGTGTATGAGTTCGGCGAGGCCCACGACTACCCAAGACTGACTGTGCCAAAGTGGCCAGCCGAGGAAGCCAACGGGTGGGACATGGCCGCGGTCGCCGCGCACGTTCTGGATGCCGCCGGCGTCTATCGAACGCCCAGCGAGACCGGCTTTACGTTCTTGCTGCTCACGGAAGTAAGGACTGCTCAATGAGCCGCTCTAAGTCGCGACCTTCGGCTGGCGTGCTGGGACAATTTTGGGACAGGGCGCTCGTGACGTCGCGTGATATCAAATGACACCACGTGATGCTAAGTGACTGTTGCGATTACCCCTCCCCTCGCATATCGTTGATCAGTTGCGCGCTGAGGGATCATCTTTCGCCTTTTGAGACAGTTCCCAAGTTACCGGCCCGCACTGCCGTTTGTTCCCATAATGGGAACATGCTAGCATGACGGGGTGCGGATCATCGCCCGGAGCACGCTCAAGCGATTCATTGAGGCGCAGGCGGGATACCGCGGTCACGGCGCGCTCAAGTCTGCCCTGGATTCGTGGTTCGAGGAAGTGCGCAAGGCCCCTTGGAAGAGCAGCGCCGACGTAAAGCGCCTTTACCGAACAGCCAGTATCGTTTCAGCTGATCGGGTGGTCTTCAACACCGAAGGCAACGATTACCGCTTGGTTGTCGCGGTCGATTTCGAGAAGAGTATCGTATGGATCAAATGGATCGGAACCCATGCTGAGTACGACAACATCGATGTCAAGACGGTGAGTTATGAGAAGCCTAAGACCCCTGCGAAGTGAGAAGGACTACGAGGCGGCGCTCGCGCAGGTCGAGCGTCTATGGGGTGCGAAAGCGGGCACGCCAAAGGGCGATCGACTGGACATTCTCGCCACATTGATCGAAGCCTATGAGGCCAAACACTATCCGATGGACCCCCCGGATCCAATTGAAGCGATCAAGTTTCGAATGGAGCAGCAAGGTCTGACCCGCAAGGATCTGGAACGCGTTCTAGGCTCGCGCACGCGCGTGTCGGAGGTGCTCAATCGTAAGCGCGGCCTTTCGCTCGACATGATTCGCAAGCTCCACGACAAGCTTCAGATACCGGCGGAAGTGCTGATTCGCTCGGCTCGCGGACTCAAGTCCCGTAGGGAGGCGTCGGCGTGAGCGGATTGACGGGCCGCAGGGCCAGAGCCGGCTGACGGGGCACACCGTGCTCGCTCAAAAATCCCCCGCTGTCTCCTCGAGCCATTTCAACTCGGTCTCCCACGCTTGCCGTTCCGCAGCATCGCGCTCGAAGAGCACGGGAGTCTTCTCCAGCACAAGCGTGAAGGGCCGCCCGACTCTCCGGGTGATGTGACGCACCGAAAGATCCTGAGAGTCAATCGCGCGGTGAATGTGAGCGCGCCCCTCCTTCGCGAGCGGCCACTCGAGCCGGATCTTCCGCGGGGCGCGCAGATACGCCTTAAGCTTGCCGCAGAGCTTGCACGAGCAACGGAGCGGACTCCTGATGGACCAATCGTCGGCAGCGCGCGGTGGCGGGTTCAGGCGCGTCGCAAGATCCCGCGCGCATCGCGTATGAAGCGATTTAAGCCCGACCGCCCGCACGGCGTTCGAGCCATGGCGTTCATGCGCGGCCCGCAGCAGCCCGAGCCGGAGCAGTTCCAGGTGATCGGTGTCGTCGGCGAGAAAGTCGACGATGGACCGCTGCACCTCGGAGTCGATCCGCGCGCTCTCGACCACCGCGAGAACCGGTCCACTCAACCGGGCGAGCTCCTTCTTCATCTCCTTCGCCGATGCCTCTTCAAGAGGCTCGGTGTGTTCCAGCAGCCAGGTCCACTGCTCCTTCAGGATCCACCGCGCCATCCCGGGCCCGCCCGAAGATTCCGGCCGTCTGCAGAGCGCCTGGCAAAGCGGCGCGAGTCCGGCGCTCATCCAGGCGAGCCGCTCGTCCGGCGCCTCATACGCAGTTCGCTCCGAAGTCCACTGTTGGAGGAGCGTGCGACACCAGTCCTCTCCGTGCTTATCGAGAAGCTCCGCAAATCGCGGCGCGGTCTTCGCAGTCAGTGAGGTGAGCGCAAACGGCTGTAGGAGTGCGGTCGCCACTTCCGCATCCCCGAGCTTCGCGGCGACCGCGAGCGTCGCTACGAACGTCCCTGGACTTTCGTCCCGCCAAGCGATCTGGCCCCAGAAAGGGAGGAGGCGGCGCGCCAGATCTAAGGCTTCCCGGTCCGCGGCTTTACGTCGGAGTCTCTTCGCAACCTCACCGATGCCCCAGTAAGGCGAACCTCTCGCCCGGATCACGAACGTCCGGTCACGCGGCCAGAGCACTATGGGGGCGCGGTGGTACCAACGATCAACCGTATTCCCGTAGTTGCCCATGTAGCCTTCGTGCTCCGACTCGAAGGGCTCGAGCTCGACCGACGGCTTCGTATAGGAGAGCTCATCGAGGCTCACCGCGGCGGCGAGCGCTCGCGGTCTCCGTCCGGTCGCGTGGCGAAGCTCGATGTCGCTCTCGATGAGCTCCGTGAGCCGATGCGATTCACCCGAGCCACCCTCCCGCTCATCGTCCTCCTCATCGTCGTAGCCCCAGCGGCGCCCGTAACGCTCTTCCCAGTATTCGTCCTCGGAAGCCCAGGTCTCGTGCACATCCGCGAGCGCAAGATCGATCTCGCAGTCGAAGCGCCGGGCGATCTCCCGCAACACCCCCGCGCGCGCGGCGTCCGAGTTCTTCAGGCGTTCCCACGCCAATCCGCGGCGCGTGTACTGATGGTCGAGGAGATAGACCAGGCGGTCCGGCGGGCTGCGCACGCCATCGCCGCTCCAGCGCGGCGGACTCGGCGTCTCGAAGAAGCGCCCGATGCACCCGGCGAGCGCATCGGTCCGGGTCGCCGGGGCCTCCGCAACCGTCGTGTCGCCCTCGACGTACAGGTTGTAGGTCAGAACGACCCTATAGCCTTCCTTCACCGGGCGAACCTCATGGTAGCAATCGGCATAGAAGGCAATTAGCGTCAGATCCCGGGCGGAGCCGCCGACGAGCTTCTTCTCCTCCTGATGCTCGATCACCATCGCGCCACCCCTGAAGTGCGAAGGGAGACCGACGATGAGCGTCGCGATCATGTCGTCCGCTCTCTCCGAGTCCTGATGGGTGACGAAGAACTGACCGGCCGCGTAGATGAGGAGATTCTGCAGCCGCGCCTTGAAGCGAGAGCCCGCTGGCAACCCCAGCTCACGGCGGATCCGCTCGAGCTCGGTAGCCAGTCGTCCCTCCCAGCGCGGGTCGTCGACTGTGATCCGGCTCCCGGGGATTTCCCACGTATCACGGACGCCGCGGTCGAGGCGCGTCTCGTCCTTCAACCCGTACCGCGCCGGGCGGGCTACCTGGCAGAGTTTCCGCGCCGTGGCAGCACTTACGGGCAAGCGGATCCGCCCGAAGTCCTCGACCTCGAGCCTCAGATTCTCGGCAGGGATCGCTTCGTGCGAGACGAACGAGCCGGCGGTGCCCATTCGCGCGAGCAGCCCGCTGATTTCCTCCAAGAGAGGCCTCACCTTCATCTCCCCGAAGAGCGTGCGAGTGCTCTGCGTACTCGATGTAGTATCTCAGGCCACGGCCGGCAGGGAAGACTCGATGACCAGCGAAGCCCGCATGATTGGATACGAGCTGCTCAAAAAGGGCGTCCTCGTGTCCTTTCGCATCCTCGAAGAGGAAGTTCTCACCGCACCGGCCGACGAAGCCGAGTTCGGCCTGCGGCTGCTCCTCAAGTTCGTCCAGGAGGAGAGCGAGGAAGAATTTGACGAGGACGAGGTCGCCGAGAACACGGCCGAATGGGGCGCTTTCGGGTTCATCTTTGTCCTGGCGCTCCTCTCGTTCGCAGATGCGAAGCTGCGCAACGCCTCCGTCATCGAATATCAGGAGAAAGATGAACTCCGGCTTTCGGACTTCATCGAGCATCTGCGCTTCGTGCGCGGCGAGCTCCACTTCGATACGGATTACATCCGCGGCCGCCGGCTCAAGACCCGAATCGTCGTCCGCTCAAACGGCACCGTGACTTTAGAGACAATCGGTCGCGGCAAGTCCGCGCTCCGGTGGCTTGAGCGGATCCAGGGCAAGAAGGTCTTGGAGCTCGTCGGCGGCCCGAGCTGAAGGCGACGCGCCCGACCCGTCAGGCCTACGCCCCATCCTGAAGTCTCGCAATGACCGTCAGCACCTGCGTAAGACTTCGCGGCTTGTCTGGCCACTGGGACAATTCTGGGACACTTCGCTCGTGACGTTGCGTGATACCAAGTGACACCACGTGATAACAAGTGCCTGTTGCAATTGGGAACTCGACTCGCATATCGTTGATTCGTACGCCCCTTACCCCCGTTTCACACGGCAGGGGCCACTGGTTCGATCCCAGTACCGCCCACCAGGACAAAACCGTCACTTTGCGTCGCGAATGCGGGGGTCATCGATCGCCTTGCCGAGCCGACCGTAGCGCTTCAGGATCGCGCGCAGTTCCTCATGGGGCAGGCCAAACAAGCGAAAGCCATCGGCACCCGTCATGGTGGGTGCGGCAATCATCGCGTTGACGATCGCCTCCTCGGTCGACTCGACCACACCTTCGAACAGCGGGTCGATGTCCTGGCTCGCTACCGGTGCAATCGGCGACGGCGCGCTCTGTTCGGGGTCGTTGACGGGCGATGCGGCGGTCGAGAAGGCCACGATCAGATCGCCTGAACTGTTGCCGGAGTAGGAGCCGAGCCGTGCGAGCCCCATCGCGGCCCGTTTAGCCAATCGATCGAGCTGGGTCGGCATCAACGGCGCGTCGGTGCCGACCACGATGATGATCGAGCCCGCATCGGGTGGGGGTGTGCCGGCGCTCGCGCTGCCGGCGCATTTCGGCCGCTTCTCCGGAGGCGAGAGGTGGGTGTCGTAACACGGCAGCCAGCGTGCCAACAACGCTTGTCCGACCGGGGCGCCGGCGATGCGCAGCACCCTGCGATCGCCCGTGTTGCACTGAACCAGCACCCCGATCATGTACGAGTGAGCACCGAGCGCGATCTTGCGAGAGGCCGTCCCGATCCCGCCCTTGAAGCCGAAGCATTCCATGCCGGTGCCCCCGCCGACGCTGCCCTCGGCGATGGCTCCTGACTTCGCCGCTTCGATGGCCGCGAGGGCGGTCTCCGGCCGGACGTGGAAGCCGCCGATGTCGTTCAGTTCCCCGTCCCAGGTCTCGGCGACCACGGGATCTGCCGCCCCGCCAAAGCGCTGTTGCGTCCATGATTGGATGCCGGCGTAGACCTGTCCGATGGCATTGGTGTTGGTGATTCCGATCGGACCCTGAATGACGCCAAAATCCTGCAAATAAGACTGGCCGGTCATCTCGCCGTTGCCGTTCAGGTTGAAGAAGCCGCCATAAACGGGCTGCGAATTTGCGCGGCCGCGCGGGAAGATGATGGTGACTCCCGTCCTGACCGGCCCGACTCCGACTTTGAGCGGTCCCTGCCCGCTGATGAGCGAGACCTGCCCGACCTCAACGCCAGGTACGTCGGTAATCGCATTCAGCGGGCCGGGCGCGCCCTCGAACGGCACACCGATGTCCCGCGCCCGCTCGACAGATGCGGCGCGACCGACGGTGGCGAGCACGGCGCTGACAATGAGGACCACCGGAAGACCCAACCGCGCTCTCATACCACCACCTTCATTCACACGGCAGGGGCGGCCGGTTCGACCCCACGACCGCCCCCATTGTCGCCCCATACCATCTCGAGAGGATCGCCCGAATCATGGGCCTTCTGCAGGAAATTGCAGTAGCGGGCAATTCGCAGTGAAATATGCGCTGCAAGCGCTGAGCCGAATCAAGAAAGCATCGCGGCGATGTCAACCGTCCCGACAAAGGGACCGCCGGCCGTGCATCATGGTAGCCAAACAGGATTGGAGAATCCCATGCATCCAGTCACAGCCATACTGATGGTGCTCGCGGCACCGGTCGCGCTGGGCTCCAGCGCCGAGGAGCTCGCCGCCAAGAACGTCGAAGCCCGGGGCGGGATCGACAAGGTGCACGCGATCCAGTCGCTGCGCTTCTCCGGCAAGGTACTGGTCAATGGCGGCACGCTCGAGCTCGGCTACCTCTGTCTGCTGAAGCGCCCGCAATCGGTGCGCTGCGAGGCCGCCCTGCAGGGCCTGACCCTGGTGGAGGCCTATGACGGTACGCAGGCGTGGAAGATCAACCCGTTCCAGGGCCGCAAGGATCCGGAGAAACTGTCCGCCGACGACGCCAAGAGGATGGGCGAGGACGCCGCGGACTTCGCCGGCACCCTGGTGGACTACAAAGCCAAGGGCTATACACTCGACTATCTGGGTACCGAGGACGTCGACGGCACCGAGGCGCACAAGCTGCGCGTGACGCGGCCGAACGGCGACATTACCTACGTCTATCTCGATCCGGACTACTTCCTCGAGGTCCGCACGGTCAACCGGCGCATCGAGCACGGCGTGCCCCACGAGACGGTCATCGACTACGGCGACTATGAAAAGGTGAATGGTGTCTACTTCGCGTTTGCCCAGGAATCCGGGCCCAAGGACTCCACCCATCGCCAGAAGGTCCAGTTCGACAAAGCTGAAGCGAACGTCACCGCCGACGATGTCCTGTTCCACTTTCCCGCCGCGCGCGACGCCGCCACCTCGGCCCGGAAGTTCAAGGAGAACGCTGATGCGAATTGAGCTTGCGGCATTGACGTGCGTGCTCGTGTCGGGTCTGAGCTACGTCTTCGCCGCCGATGCCGCGGCGGGGGCTGGAGCGACCGTGATCGATTCCGGCACGATTTCCGGCCTCGGCGCGCGCAACATCGGCTCGGCCGCCATGAGCGGCCGGATTTCCGCCCTCGCCGGGTACACCGATCCGTCCGGCAAGGTCACGCTGTTCGTGGGCGCGGCGAGCGGAGGGGTGTGGAAGTCGACCGACGGCGGCACGACCTTCAAACCGGTCTTCGATGAGCAGCCGGTGCAGTCGATCGGCGCAATCGCGCTCGATCCCTCCAATCCGAAGAACGTCTGGGTGGGCAGCGGCGAGGCCTGGACACGCAACAGCGTATCGATCGGCGACGGCATCTACAAGTCCACCGACGCCGGCGAGACCTGGACGCACGTGGGCCTCCCCGACTCCGAGCGCATCTCCCAGATCATTGTCGACCCGCGCTCGGCCGATACCGTCTATGCCTGCGCGCCAGGCAAGCTGTGGAGCGACGCGCCCCAGCGCGGTCTCTACAAGACCACCGACGGCGGCACCACCTGGCAGCTGGTGCTCAAGGGTTCCAATCTGTCGACCGGCTGCGGCAGTATCGCGCTGGACCCACGCGCTCCGGACGTGCTGTTCGCAAGCCTGTGGGACTTCCGGCGCAAGGGTTGGACTTTTCGCTCCGGCGGCGACGGGCCGACCGCGTCGTCCGCTAGCGGCCTGTATCGCAGTGCGGATGGCGGGAAGAGCTGGACCGAAATCACTCCGCAGGCCAACAAAGGCTTCCCGCCAAAGCCTTACGGCCGCATCGCGCTCGCATTGGCGCCCAGCGATTCCAAGACACTATACGCTTTCGTCGAGTCGACCGACTCGGCGCTATTGATCTCGCATGACGGTGGCAGCACCTGGGAGCGCGGTGACAAGAGCCAATGGATGGTATGGCGACCGTTCTACTTCGCCAAACTCATCGTCGATCCGAAGGATGCCAATCGCCTCTACAAGACCGACGGCTATCTCATCATGAGCGAGGACGGTGGCAAGAGCTTCAGCAACATCGGCGGGTTCGCCGGCATGCACGGCGATGTGCACGACGTCTTCATCGAGGCGACCAACCCGAAACACGTGTTCGCCGGGGACGACGGCGGACTGTGGATTTCCTACGACGGCGCGAACAAGTGGTGGAAGACCGATAATCTGCCGATCTCGCAGTTCTACCACGTCAGCCTCGACAACGCCGACCCCTACCACGTCTATGGCGGCCTGCAGGACAACAGCTCCTGGGTAGGTGACTCCGCCTATCCGGGCGGCATCACCAGTTCGCGCTGGGAAAACATGTTCAACGGCGACGGCTTCTGGATGTTCGCCGATCCCTCCGATCCTGACTACGTCTTTGCCGAATACCAGGGTGGCAGCATTGGCCGCGTCAACATGCGTACCCACGAGGCGCGGGACATCCAGCCGAAGCTCGGTGCGGCCGATCTCAAGCGCTACACCAAGCTGCGGTTCAACTGGAACACTCCCATAGCGCTGTCCCCGCATGAGCCGGGCACGGTTTACATCGGCGCGCAGTTTCTGTTCCGCTCGCGCGACCACGGCCAGAGCTGGGAGCGGATCTCGCCGGATCTGACCAGCAACGACCCCCAGAAGCAGAAGCAGGAACAGTCCGGAGGCATCACCGTCGACAATTCTGCGGCGGAGATGCACACCACGGTTTATTCGATCAGCGAGTCGCCGGTGGCGGCCGGGCTCATCTGGGTCGGTACCGATGACGGCAACCTGCAGTTGACCCGCGATGGCGGGCAGCATTGGGATAGTGTCGTCGGCAATGTGCCGGGTGTTGCCAGGAACGCTTGGGTAAGCTGGGTCCAGGCGAGCGCATTCGGACCCGGCAGCGCCTATGTCGCTTTTGATCGGCACACTTTCGGCGACATGGCGCCGTACGTTTATGCGACGACCGACTTTGGAAAGTCCTGGAGGCCGCTGGTCAGCTCGCAGGATTCCAAAGGCGTACGCGGCTACGCGCACGTCATCAAGGAAGACACCGTCGATTCGCAGCTGCTGTTTCTCGGCACCGAGTTCGGACTGTGGATCTCGGTCGACGGCGGCGCGCACTGGGCGCAGTTCAAGGGTGGGCACCTTCCGGCAGTGGCGGTGCGCGATCTTGCGATTCAGCCTCGCGACAATGACCTCGTGCTCGCGACACATGGCCGCGGCATCTGGATCGTCGATGACATCACGCCGCTGCGCCAGCTGACGCCGCAGTTGACCTCGCAGGACGCGGCGTTCGTGTCCGCGCGCCCCGCACAGCAGCGCATCGAGGCCAATGGTGGTTGGGCCAACGGTGCCGCCGCCTTCGTAGGCGACAATCCGGCCGGCGGCGCCGTGATGACCTATTACCAGCGCACCCGCCACCTGTTCGGCAAGCTCAGGATCGAAGTGCTGGACTCAAACGGGGAGCTGATCGACGAGCTGCCCGCGAGCACCCGCCGCGGGCTGAATCGCGTGGTGTGGACCATGCACCGGCGCCCGCCGCATGTCCCGCCCGCCGCGCAGCTTGCGCAGGCCGGCACGCAGGGGCCACGCGTGCTGCCGGGAACCTATGCCATTCGCCTTCACAAGAACGACAAGGTCTACGAAACCCAAGCCACCATCGGCCTCGACACTCGTGTCACGTGGAGCCTGGCTGATCGCAAGGCGCAGTATGAGGCGGCGATGAAAGTTTACGCGCTGTTCAACGATGAGTCGGAACTGTTCGCCCGAATTGCCGGCCTGCGGGAGCAGGTTGCGCAGGCAGGCAAGAGCCGGCCGAAGGGTGACGCCCTGCTTCGCCGGCTCGAGGACTTTGACGGCAAGCTGGATGCGATCCGGAAAAAGATCGTCGCCACCAAGGAAGGTGGAGCGATTACCGGGGAAGAACGGCTGCGGGAGCACACCGATCAACTTTACGGTGCGATTACGTCCTGGGATGGGCCACCCTCGGCATACCAGCTCGAGAATATCGCTGCGCTGCGGGCGCAACTCGGCGAGATCGACGGGGATTTCACCCGGGTCATCTTGACCCAGTTGCCGGAGCTCAACAACGCACTCAAGAGTAAGGGCGCGCAAGCCCTCACGGTACCGCCGCTGGCGGTCTTCAGCGGCGGCGAGCCGGGTTCTGGCGGGATTGCGGGCAGCGGGCGGTATGATCCCGATGCGGCTCGCGGCGTTCAGGTGCCGACCAATCTGAAGTTGTGGAATTGAGAGCGCGCAGCCGAGGTTTGTGGGTGACATGCCCGAGCGCACAACAGAATCCACCGCAGTCTCCGCGGCACTGACCTTCCCCTTCGCATCATCCCCGGCGCCGGGAGAGGCGCTCGAGGTCACCCCGGGCGTGCGGTGGCTGCGCATGCGCCTGCCCATGGCGGGCCTGAACCACATTAATCTCTGGGCCCTCGAGGATCAGGGCGGATGGACGCTGGTCGATACCGGCATGCAGACCGCGGACACGGCGGCCGATTGGCACCATGTCTTCGCCGGCCCCCTGAGTCGGGGGCCCGTGCAGCGTGTCATCTGCACCCACATGCATCCCGATCACATCGGCATGGCCGGCTGGTTGACGCGGCAACACGACTGCCGGCTGTGGACCACGCGACTGGAGTACGTGACGTGTCGCATGCTGGTGGCCGATACCGGGCGCGAAGCGCCCTCGGACGGGTTGCGCTTCTATCGCGGCGCCGGTTGGGACGACGAGGCGCTCGAGCACTACAAGGCGCGCTTCGGGAGCTTCGGCAAGGCCGTGTACACGCTGCCGGACAGCTACCGGCGCGTCATCGACGGCGAGGAACTTAAGATCGGCGAGCGGCTGTGGCGCGCGGTGGTGGGCCGCGGGCATTCACCGGAACACCTGTGCCTGCACTGCCCGGAGCTCGAGGTGTTGATTTCCGGCGATCAGGTGTTGCCGCGCATCACCTCCAATGTCTCGGTGTTTCCGACAGAGCCGGATGCCAATCCACTGAGCGAGTGGCTCGAGTCTCTGGCCTCCATCAAGCGGCAGGTTCCCGACGACGTCCTGGTCCTGCCCTCGCACAACGAACCCTTCCGCGGACTGCACGCGCGCCTCGACGCGCTCATCGAGGGGCACGAGGCGCGCCTCGCCCGCGTGCACCAGGAGCTTGCCCAACCGAAGCGGGCGATCGATGTGTTCAGCGCGCTGTTTCGCCGCCGCGTGGGCGTGGAGATGCTGGGCATGGCGACCGGCGAGAGCATCGCACACCTCAATTGCCTCATCGGGCGGGGGGTCGCCGCGCGCGCCGTCGATGCGGCGGGCGTGGCCTGGTACCGAAGACTCTGAAACCGCGGAAGCTGCAAAGAACGCGCGCCGCAGCGGCGCGTCCCGTAAGATTCCATCATGCAGGACCACACGCTGGCCACCGTTGCCGAGGAGTCAGGCTTCAAGAAGACCGGTCGCACCGATGAGGTGACGCGGCTGTGCGCGGCGTTCGCGGCCGCCTGGCCGCGTGCGGTGCACAGCCTCGAGTTCGGGCGCTCCGCCGAGGGGCGACCCATGCGCGCGCTCATCGCCTGCCGCGCCGATCCGCGCAAAGTACCCGTGCTCATGCTCCAGGGAGGCATCCATCCCGGCGAGAGCGACGGCAAGGACGCGGGCTTCATTGCGCTGCGCGAACTGCTCGGCGAGACCGCGGCTCCCGGGGTGCTGGAGCGGATCGCGATTCTGTTCGTGCCGGCCTTCAACGTGGATGGGCACGAGCGTTTCGGCCGCTGGAACCGGCCGAACCAGAATGGCCCCGAAGAGACCGGCTGGCGCACCACCGCGCAGAATCTCAATCTCAACCGCGACTACACCAAGGCGGATGCACCCGAGATGCGGGCGATGCTGGGACTGATCCGCATCTGGGACCCGCTGGTGTGCGCCGACCTGCACGTCACCGATGGTGCGGACTTTCAGCCCGATGTTTCGCTACAGGCAGAGCCCATCAACCAGGGCGATGCACACCTGTACCCACTGGGGCGCGAACTGCGCGATGCGCTGATCTCCAGACTCGCGCGCTCAGGCTCGATGCCCCTGCCTTTCTACCCGGACCTGGCCAGGACCGACGACCCTGCTTCCGGTTTCCTCCTCACCGTGTACTCGCCGCGCTTCTCCACCGGGTACTTTCCGCAGCGTAACCGCTTCACGGTGCTGGTCGAGACGCACTCATGGAAGGATTACGCGACGCGCGTGCGCGTCACGCGCAACACCATCGTGGGTCTGGCGGAACTCCTCGCCGCGCACGGCGTGAAGTGGCGTGAGCAGGCACTGCAGGCGGACGCCGCAGCCGCTCGTCTGGGCGGCGCGCAGGTGGTGCTCGACTACGGCTCGGGTTGGCGTGAGACGGCAAGCGGCGGCGGGCTGGATGCGGGGGGCGCCGGCGGCACGCAGCTCATCGACTTCAAGGGCTACGCCTACACGCGCGAGCCTTCACCCATCTCCGGCGAGCCGGTGACCGTCTATGACCCGAAGACGCCGCAGGTCTGGCGTGTGCCGTTTCGCGATCGTGTGTCGCCATCCCTGGTGGTCAAGGCGCCGCTGGGCGGCTACGTCGTGCCGTGCGCCTGGGCGCAGGATATCGGCGCGCGGCTCGCGCTGCATGGCATCGCCTGCGAACCGGTGCGTGCGCGCAGCGAGGGCGTGCGCATCGAAGCCTTCCGCGCCATTCATGTGCGGTTCGCTGCGGCGCCGTTCGAGGGCCGTATGCGCGTGACGCTGGGCGGCAACTGGGGACGTGAGACCCAGGACATCACCGCCGGGGCCCTGTTCGTGCCGATCGCGCAAGCGAGCGCGCGCCTCGTGATGCATCTGCTCGAGCCGCAGGCGCCGGACTCGTTTGCCGCCTGGGGCTTCTTCAACGCGTGCTTCGAGCAGAAGGAGTACCTGGAGCCATACGTCGCGGAACAGATCGCCCGTACCGTGCTCGCACAGCACCCGCAGCTGCAGGATGAATTCTCGCGCAACCTCAAGGAGGATCCGGCCTTCGCCGCGAGTCCTGCCGCGCGGCTGGAATTCTTCCTGCGCCGTCACCCATCCTGGGACTCTCATCTGAATCTCTATCCGATAGTCCGTGTGGATGAGCTGCTGGCTTCGGCGAGCCCGGCGCGGAGCTAGCACGATCGTGCGAGTCCAAAAGCGGCTGACACCGCTTCTCGCTGCGGGGGCTCTCGGCGCGTGCGGCGCCGCGTGGTGCCAGACGCCTGAGAGCCAGAGCGACCAGCGAACTGCCGCCGCGGGTTCGGCTGCCGCGGAACAGCCGTCACAGCTCGCGTCCGACATCAAGCGCTACTTCACGGCACCCTTGCATTGGGACCGCGGCGACTGGGCCTGGTTTGGCGGCGCGCTGGTCGCAATCGGCGCCGCTCACCACTACGACACCCAGGTGCAAACCCATTTCATCAAGACCCTGGGTCCCTCGAAGACTACGAACTCCAAGGATGTGCAGGACGCGATTCCGACCGCCGCGGTGTTCGTGGCGACCTGGGGCTACGCGAACCTCATCGGTGACTCGAATGGCCGCGCGGAGGCGTGGGCGATGCTGGAAGCCGCCGGCCTGGGCAGCGTCACCGCCTATGCGCTCAAGTACGCCGTCGGCCGCGAGCGACCTGATCAGACCACCGACCCCAACCAGTGGCGCAAGAGCGGCGGAAATTCGTTTCCGTCGTTCCATTCGACCGCCGCCTTCGCAGTGGGCACAGTGCTCGCGGAGTCAGGCAACGACGACTATCGGTGGGTGCGGCGCTTCCTCGGTTATGGCCTGGGCGCCGCCACCAGCTACGAGCGCCTCAAGCACAACGCGCACTGGCTCTCCGACACCGTCGCGGGAGCGGCGCTCGGAATCGCAAGCGCGCACTTCGCCATGAACCGCAGGGATCGGACGGACGAACAAACCAGCCTGAGAGTCGTTCCGGTCGAGCGGGGCGCGATGCTGACCTACAACGTGTCTTTGCCGTAAGTGGAGACACGATGCTGCTCTTGCAGCCGGTCGCTCGCGCGTGGCCAGGCCGCTGAGTGCTGCCGCAAGTCCCAGCCTGGAAATACGAGTACTGCCGGGTGACACTTGAGGGCACGGGCCAGAACCTTCGCCCTTTCTACCCTCCGTGAAGGCGTAGGGAGAAAAGCGCGGATCGCGATGCCTTTGCGAACCGGTCGCAGAATGCGACCGGTTCAGGGCCGCTGTCTCGGCGCGTGAGAGCCTGAACATGAAGTCTTTCGGGAAACGCTCGGCGTTGCGCTTGACCTGCTCATTCAGCCGCTTGGTCGTGACGCCGTACAGAGCGGCAAGCTCGGCGTCCAGCAGGACCTTGCGCCCGCGCAGCACGACGATGGCACGGGTGACGTCCTCGATCGACATGAGGGAGGTGCGTGAACGCGTTGACAGCGGGAGCGGGCGTCTAGGGCTCACGGCGCGCATCTCCCCCCGCCCAGCGGATGACCCCCTGACAAGGCTCGATCAGGTGTTCGACCTGCCGCTGGAACCCCAACGTCCGGATGAGCGCAAAGGCGCGAATGTCGGTGTTGGGAAAGTGCGCTTGCAGCCGCGCCGCTGCGGCGAGCAGCGTCCGTCCCTTCGTGATGACATCGTCGATCAGCACGATTCTCCGGATCACCCCCGGCGGCCGGATCACGGAAAACGACTGGTAGTGCTCGTGTACCGTCGGGCGCTCGCCGCTGAGCGCGGTTGCGGACTTGCGGACCGCGAATTGACGCTGCAGCCCCGGCCATATCGTGCCGGCCAGGCCGACGTCCCTGAGCGCGACGGCGAGCTGCGACGCCACCCACGGCGCATCGTGCCCAGGCGCACTGCCCGGCACCGGGACGAGTACGGCGCCAGGCGCGAATAGTCCCGCCAACTGGGGATGGAGGAGGCTCGTCCGATACGCCAGGCCTGCATAGCGGGGAAGCCAGCGAGGATCGATCGCCTTCACTCTTGCGCACAGCCGGCGTGAGGCTTCGCAAATGGCCCCCGTGCCCCGCGGCGAATAGACAAAACAGGCAGCGAAAGACAGGTTCGAACACGGCGCAGGCCTCGCCGCCCACTGATCGCGCGCCGCGCGTTGCCCGGGGTCGGCCGCTTCACCGCGCCAGGTCGTCCTCAGCCCGCTGCGCCGGCTGAAGCGCCTCGCGCTCGCGGGCGGTACGCTCGGCGCCGGCTCTTTCCGCCTCCTTCGGCCGAAGGCGCAGCCACGCCTCCCGCGCCTGACGCCGTATCTCTTCGACGTCCTGGATTTGAGCGGGCGGATGGGGTCCTTTGCCTGCGCCCTCAGCCGCGCGCGCGCTCGCAACCCCCGGTGCGGACTCCAGGGCCCGACCCGCCGAGCGCTCCACACGCCTCTGGACTCGCTCGCGGTACTCAGCGCGCAGGCGCTCGGCGAGTTCGCTGCGCACACCACGCTGTTCCATCTTCAGCTGCATCAGCGGAATCCGCGGAAGCGGCTCCCGATCGATGCCCTGGGCGGCGAGACTGCGATGATCGACGCGCGCAGCGACGTTCGCCTCACGCAGCCCCTCGTTGACGAGCGTCGCCCAACGCTCGCGCAAGTTGAGGTACTCCTGCCGATGATCGGGCAGCTCGCGCCGGCGACGCTCGAGAGGTTGAAGATCAAGGCCTGCCTTCGCACCGAGACCCGCAGGCGTCACCTCGCGGGTGGTGGTCAGCAGGTGGGCGTGAAAATTGCGCGGGTCGCCGCCGGGACGGGGCTCGTGCACGGAGAGATCCACGGCCACCTTGTAGCGCTCCGCCAGGTGGCGGGAAAACGCCCGTGCCAGAGCAATACGCTGGCCGGCATCCAGCTCCGCAGGCAGGCTGATCTGATACTCGCGTGCGACCCGCGCGTTGTGACGCTTTTCGGCATGCTCCGCGGTGTTCCACAGTTTCTGGCGACTGCGAGCCCACGAGACCGGCATCCCGTCAAATTGTCCCGGAAGGAATATCTCAGTATGCAGCACATCCCGGCGGCGTCCGTAGTTGATGAGCTCGCCGCTGCGCTCGTCCCGGATGCGCTCACCGGCACGATAGGCCGCTGCGGCCGTGGCGCGCCGGCCGGCGCCACGCGCCACCGAGCTGATCTGCATAAAAAACATGGCCACGTCTCACGCTCCGCGCCGGAACCTGACTCGCAGCCAGACCTGCGAGGATGCCGCCTTCAGGTACCCGGTAAGATCCGGGAGCTGCTCGAGCTCCGAGGGCAGCACCGCCACTTCAGTGACGTGCTGCTCACTGACGCTGGTGGAGCGACGGGCGCCACGGGCGCTGAACCAGCTCTCCCGGTCACGTCCGCGCGAGGTGTGCCTGCGAATCACCTCGCGCTCGCCGATGAGGCGCGAGGCAAATTGCGATGTGCCGCCGTGTTCGCTGCCCGAGCAACGCAGGATCAGCGTGTTGCCGCAGTTCTCGACAATCGTCTGTGCTTCGCCCGTTCCATAGGTACCGGACACCTGTGCGATCGACTGAAACCCCAGTACACAGCGACCGCCGAACTTTCGCAGCCGCGCCAGCGCGTCCTTGAGCCCATCGATCGCCCCGAGCGAATCGAGTTCGTCCACCACGAACCACAGGCGCCGGTCCTGCTCCGCGTGGTCCATCGCTTCAAAGATCGCCAGTCGCACCCAGGTGGCGATGATCGAGCGCAGCGCAGCGATCTGCGCGGCGCCGTAGGGAATGAACAGCACGCCGCGCCCCGAGCGCACCCAGTTGCGAATCGAGAAGCTCCTCGCCCGCTGCGCCTGCAGATACTGGAGCGCGGCGGCGGCGGAGCCCGCCACCGAGCGGATCGAGCCGAACATACGGGCATTCTCGGCCTCAAGAAACGGCTGCGCGGCCGAGCCGGCCACCAACGGACGCAGTTCCGCGCTGGTCGCCACGGTCAATAGCCGCCACAGCTCGCTCGGATCGCGCCCCCCGGACTCGAAACAGGCGCGCGTGACGGCGCTCAGAAACGTGCGTGCGTAGCCGCGCCACTCCCGCCCTGAAGCGTCCTCGGTCGTTGGAATCAGGCCACTCGCGAGCTGCTCGACGTCCCAGGGCTCACGAATCTCGGCGAACGGATCCCACTTGACTGAATGCGGCTCGAACGGATTGAGGATCACATCGCCGCGTCGACGGTCATAAAAGCGCGCGCGGTAGCCGCCGTCCGGATCGGTGATGACTGCGCGATCCCCGCGGCCGAGGGCCCCTGCCAACAGCCCGGCAATCGCCGTCGACTTGCCGGTGCCGGTCGTGCCAATCAGCTTGAAGTGCCGGGTCTCTTCACAGGCCGCGACCGGGATACCGGCCAGCGCCAGCGGCGTGGGGCCCGCTCGATGGCGCCGCGCGGCCGCGCGCCGTGCACGCCTGCCATCGAGGACCTGCGCTCCGCGCTTGTGAATATCGGATGATCCGCGCCGCAGCGCGAAGCAGACGGCCAGCAGCAGCGCACCCACGAGCGGCAACGAGTCCCTCCAGTGCATTTACCTGGCATCCCCCAGTCAGTAGCCCTTGACCACCAGGTAGTCCGCCGCTTCACCATACATCGGCGCGCCGCGGTCCACGCGCACGCACAGCCGTCGAGCGGCTCCGCAGCGTCGCAACTCCACGTGTCCGCCCTGCTGGGTGAGCCGCGCCATGTTGGTGGTCAGTTCGTCGCGCGTCGTGCGCAGCGCCGCAACCTCAGCGCGCGAGGGCAGCATCCACCAGGCAACACCGAAAGGGATCGCGGCCGACAACGCCGTCACCCCCACGCTCCATGCCGCGACTCTGAGGCTCGCCACGTGGTTCAGCCCTCGCAGCGTCTGCGCGGCGCGGCGGCTGTCATCGCCGAGCGCCGTCAGCTCCTCGATCAGAGTGCTGCGAATCTCCTCCCGCACGATGCCGTCGAGGCCGCCGGTGTGCTCGCGCAGCCGCTCGAGTGCCGCCGCGGCCAGTGCCTGCTGCGCCTCGGCCGCCTCCATCAGCAGTCCCAGCTTCATGGTGAGGTCTTCCAACGGGCGCCCGCTCGGCACTCACCCGGGCTCAAACCCATCGTGCGCGTCCTCGCTCTCCCGGCCGCCGCCTACGGCGGCGCCGGGCTCGCGCGCGCAGCCCGCGGCCGGCGACCTCCCACCGCCCCGCGCTCTCGCGGGGCCGGCAATGCCACGGGTCGCCGCCACCGGCCGCAAACCCACGCGCAGCCACGCCGGGTTCGAGGCCAGCTTGAGGTATCCGGCGAGATCAGGCAGCTGCTCGATCTCGGAACCCATGACTGCAGACTCCACGCTCAGGTGCTCGGCGTGCGTGATCGCCGGCAGCACCTCGGTGGCGCGCCGCGAACGCGAGGTCGTAACCCGCATGACCTCGCGCTCACCGATGAGGCGCGAGGCAAATTGCGACGTGCCGCCGTGCTCGCTGCCCGAGCAGCGCAGGATGAGCGTGTTGCCGCAGTTCTCCACAATGGTTTGCGCCTCGCCGCTGCCGTAGGTCGAAGACACCTGTGCGATGGACTGAAAGCCCAGCACGCAGCGCCCGCCGAATTTGCGCAAGCGCGCGAGTGCATCCTTGAGCCCGTCGATCTGCCCCAACGCGTCGAGTTCATCGATCACGAACCACAGGCGCTGCTGCCCGCTCTCCTCGCGATTCATCGCCTCGAAGATGGCGAGACGCATCCATGCCGAGATCGTCGAGCGCAGCGCTGCGATTTGTCCGGCCCGGTAAGGCATGAACAACACGCCGTGCTCGTCCACCGTGCTCGCCCGCTGCGGCCGATGCGACCCCTGCACCCAGCCGCGCACCGAGAGCGGCGCGCAGCGCTGCCGGGAAATGTAGTCGAGCGCGCTGACGGCGGAGCTGGTCACCGAGCGAATGGAGTCGAACATGCGCCCGTTGTGCTCCTCCAGAAAGGGTTGCGCGGGCGTGCCCGCCACCAGGGTCTTCAGTTCCGCGGTGCCCGCCGTCACCAGCAGACGGTACAGGTCGCGCACGTCGCGAGTGCCGGCGGCATGGGCCTGCGCGGTCACGGCGCTGAAGAAGGTGCGCGCGTAGCTGCGCCAGCTGCGATCCGGGCCTTCGTGGTCAGGAATCAGCGAGCGGGCCAGCTGTTCGACGTCGTAGTCGTTGCTGATTTCGCCGAACAGGTCCCAGCGCGCCGAGGCGGGCTCGAATGGATTGAGAATCACATCGCCCCGCTCCCGGTCGTAGAAACGACGCAGGTAGCCGCCGTCCGGATCGGCGATGACGGCGCGGTCGCCGCGCCCGAGGGCGGCGCCCAGCAGCTCGTGAATGGCCGTGCTCTTGCCGGTGCCGGTCGCACCGATCAGCTTGAAGTGCTTGACCTCATCCTCGGCTGTGACCGGCAGCCCCGCGAGCGTAATGCCGTCGAGGCGGCGCTCAGAGCCACGAGAGCAGCGCCGGCCGCGCTGCACGGCGCTCGCCGCGCGTGCGGCATCGATCACGATGGCGCCGCGCTGATAGGTGACGGCGGGGTAGGTGCGACGCGCCAGTGCGCGTCCCGCCGTGTAGCCGAGCGCAGCGCTCAAGCCGATCCCGAGCGAGCACCGCGCCAGGAGCTCACCTGCCATACCCAGCCCGTGCAGCAGCGGCGCGACGGCCGCCATGCCCAACCCGGACACGGCCATCAGGGGCGCCGCCAGCACCGGGGACAGCAGCAGCTTCCCGAGCGGCGCGCGCCCCCGGATCAGGCCGGCGAGCAGCGGCAGCTGCACTGCCGCGTAGGCGCAAAGGAGCCCGCTCCAGCCGTGCAGCAGCGCGCCGAGCTGCGCTACATGAAGACCGAACACGCAGGACCCTTTCGTACCGCACGTCCTGTCCGGCGGCGCTTGCGCGCCGGGTCGAACCACACCTCGCGGATGACGCGCTGATGGCGCTCGAGCCCGCACTGGATGACCACATCGATGAGCAGGTGCAGCAGGACCTTGATGTCACGTCGGGCCAGGCCACGTCCGCCGCTACTCTGCTTCACCAGCAGTACCAGCTGTTCGAACGCGAGCTCGGCGCTGCTCGCGTGCACGCTGGTGATGGATCCCGGGTGCCCCGAGTTGACGTTGCGCAGGTAATCGAACGCTTCCTCGGCCCGCAACTCCGCCAGCAGAATGCGGTCGGGCCGCATCCTCAGGCAGCACTCCAGCAGCTGCTTCGGCGTCACGCGCGCCAGGCCCTGGTCGTCCTTGCTGTAGAACAGCCGTACGTGATTCGGATGCCCTTCGAGCACCAGTTCGCGGGCATCCTCTATGGTCACCAGGCGCTCATCGCAGGGGATCTCCCGGATCAGCGCCTTGGTCCAGGTGGTCTTGCCCGAGCCGGTCGCGCCCGACACCACGATGTTCTTGCGCGAGCGCACGGCCAGGCGCATGAACGCCGGATACTGCTGCTCGGCGTGCAGGCGCAGCAGTTCCTCTTCGGCTTCGTCACATTCCGCGCTCGCACGGCGGGTGCTCCTGAACACGCCCCGCCGCGTGAGCTCCTCGATCGACCACACGACATCGGCGGGGCGGCGGATGGTGATGGCCACGCACCCCATGGTGGTGGCCGGCGGCAGAACGATCTGTACCCGCTCGCCGGAAGGGAGCGAGGCGGACAGGAGCGGCGCGGACTCATCGACGCGCTGGCGGGTGATGTTGGCGATGAGCTTGGCAAGTCGCCGGCACCAGTCGAAGTCTGCAAACGGCGCTTCCTCACGCCGCCAGCCCGCCCCGGTCTCAATGAAAATCTCCCGTGGCCGGTTGATGCACAGCTCGGTGACCTCGGGGTCGGCGAGCAGGGGACGCAATGCGCCTAGCGTGAGGTCAAGCGCGGAAAGCTCGCTGCCTGCCGCCGGCGCCCCGGGGAGCGGCGCACGGGAGAAACCTTCAAGGGCCGGCGACGGGGGCACGCAGTTCATACACCGGCCTGAAATCAACATCGCGCGCGACCAGCACCTGGATGCGGTCGCCGTTGTGCTTGACGATCGTAGGGGCTATGTGGAGGGTGTCCTTGAGCACCTCGGTGAGCACCTCCTGGGATCCCGAGGGCGTATAGATCACGGCGCCGCCGCCCGAGCGGGTGGACGCCTGTACGCCCGCCTGCACCGCGCCGTCGACGAGCGATACCAGCATGGCCGCACCAAAGCGCTCCCAGAAGTGGCGCTGCACCTCCCCGGGAAGGCCCGCGCGCCCGAGTTCATCGGTGCCCGGCGAATCCAGTGGCACGACCACGCCCGCAGGCGTACGCGCCTGGGTCCACAGCACGAACACCCTCGCCTGTCCCTGCAGCACCTGCCCGCGTGTCTCGCCCACCAGTTTCGTGCCGCGCTCCAGCAACACGACCTTACCGTCCGCTCCGAAGGTGTCGGCGGCGGTAATGCAGGTGGCCATGCCCGGAAGCGTTGAATCGATCGCGGTCTCCAGAGTGCAATCGATGAACGCGCCCTTGGGCAGCAAGAGGCGCCCGCTCGGCAGCACGCGCGCCTGTGCCGCCGGCGTGAGGCCTGGACTCAGGAGCGCTCCGAAGACGCCCTCGCCCCCCCTGGCGGCGCGGCGCGCATCGGCCGCGCCGGGAGCCTGCTGCGCATCCTCCACCGGCTGATCCACGCCACTCGGGGCCGCCGCAGCGGCTGTCGCGGATGAAGGGGACTCGTGGGCGAAGACCACGCCGGACAGTCGCCTTTCGAGCGCGCGCCGGCGGTGCGTCGTCGCAGGAGTAGCCGCTGCCGCGCCGCGCTCGAGACTCGAGCTGACGCGCGTGCGCGCCGGCTCGAGCGGCAGATCCTGCGTCAGCTGCGCCGCAGTGGCGGCTGCCGGCTCGGCGCTGCCGGCCGGCGCACCGGGCAGCACCGGCGGCTCGATCCTGCCCAAGGACGGCAGAGGCATCTCGCCCTGCGCGCGACTGACCGTGGTGGCTTGTGCGGTCTGCCGGCTGCGGCTCTGGCGGGTGAGGGCATGGGCGTAGTAC
>WNFR01005435.1_pt1 | contig 22631 bp, 15 predicted proteins | sample 5400221 | NCBI WGS metagenome assembly WNFR01 (sample SAMN13153357, study PRJNA577476) | soil metagenome | isolation source: 40 cm soil under Madrone tree | place: USA:California | collected 2016-06-14 | reverse complement strand
AGCCACACTTAGTCTCGACCAACTCCCAGCGCGTCGGCTACCCGATTGATATAGTTAAACCACGATGCAATCAGCGTAATCTGCAGAATGCCCCGATCGTCAAAGCCCGCCATTCGCAGCCGTTGATGATCCTTCTCAGAAAGGCGTGTGGCGTCGTGGGTGAGTTGAGTCACGTAGTCGAGCATGAGCCGATCCGCCTCAGAAATCGGAGCAGACCGGTAGTCCTCTTGCAGGGCCCTCACCAACTCTTCGTCAAGGGTAACGCGACGCAGAAACTCTGCGTGGGACTCGATTCAATAATGACAACGGTTGGCGACAGACACCACGGTAGTGATCATTTCATGTTGTCGTCTGGTAAGCGGCAAATCAGGCGACATCAAGGCGCCGAACGTGGCAAAGGCGTGATAGAGAGCGTCGGGTATCAGGCTGTGGGAAGCGACAATGTCCGAACTCTGACCATCTGGAGTGGGGTGGATGGGCACGGCATACTCGATTGGATACAATTGACGTTGCGCTTCCATGGCGGTACGCAACTTTTTGTCAGCTTCAGGGAATGGAATGGTTTTGATCCAAGTCATGAATGAAATGTCCTATCGCTGAGTTCTCCTCCGATCTTCGTTTGTTTCGTGTGATTTCGTGGACCGGATTTTCCGCGCGCACGACGATCCACGAAGTCACACGACACCCGAAGGACTGTTCCAGTTCTCATTGGTAAACGAACTGAGGCGAGCGGCATGAGTTATTCCACTGTTCATTTGATCTGCACGGTTTGGGCTCTGCCTTCGTCCGCAATAATCACCAGTTTCGGATTCGGCGCAGATTTGACTACAAAACCAAACCTTCTCGGCCCGGGATTGTATTGGCCTTGCGGAGCATTAATGCTTACGACATAGCCGCTCGCGAGTCGTTTCGTTTGGAGGGTGGTACGACGAAAGGCTCCCTGTTCATATGCCGGACTCAGTCCGTCGTCTTCATAGAGTGTAGTCGACGCTGAACCGCCGGCGTCGGGATAGATTGCGAATGTGATTGGATCGAACCTTTTCTCTTTCACATAATTCATCTCCGGCCCCAGCGGTACAATCGCGCCGCCGCGAACAAACATTGGCACTGTGTCCAGCGGCGCATCAACGCGAATCATCATGCCCCCTTCGGATCGTTTGTTCGTCCAGTAGTCATACCAGAGGCCTTTTGGCAAATAGACCAGACGTGAAGTCAAATCCGGCTTCACTATCGGCGCGACCAGCAGGTCGTCCCCAATCATAAACTCATCGTCGAGGTTGTAAGTATTTGAATCATCCGGATAGTTCAGCACTAGGGGCCGAAACAATGGCACACCCGTGCGGTGCGCCTCTTCCAGCGTCGTATAAAGAAACGGCAACAAACGATATCTCAGCTTCAGATACTTGCGAATGATGTCTTCGTAGTACTTCCCAAAGCGCCACGGCTCCTGGTCGTAGCCGTCGATTGTCTTGTGATTGCGGCAGAATGGCGCCAGAAAACTTATCTGATACCCGCGGACCAGCAACTCGCCGTGACCCATGAAACCGCCGACGTCGCTGCCCACAAACGGCTCACCTGAGAGTCCGAGGGTAGTAAACATCGGGACGTTCAGGGCCAGCGCGTCCCAGGTGCTGTTGGAATCGCCCGTCCACATCGTCGAATAGCGCTGGATTCCAGCATAAGCCGCCCGCGTGATCACGTATGGCCGCTCGTCCGGCCGTAATCGCGCCAGTCCTTCATAAGTAGCGCGCGCTTCGAGTAACGCAAACACATTTCGATTCCTGGCATGCGTCGATCTTTCGCCTTCGTCGTAACTGATCACATCGAGCTGGTTCTTGCCGGTCTGATCGACAAAATCGGAGGGTTCGTTCATGTCGTTCCAAATTCCAGCCACCCCGTTGTCTGTGTACGCGCGGTGCAGGTCGCCCCACCAGCGCCGGGCCTCGGGCAGAGTGTAGTCGACGAAAACACTTTCGCCGGGCCAGACTTTGGGAATGAACAACTCACCACTCCGGCGATGCTGAAAATAATTCTTCTCCATCCCTTCATCGAAAACGTAGTAGTGCTGATTCTGCGTCTCCAGTTCCGGGTGTGTCGATTTACTGGAACGGGCATTCTTTGCTGGAGGTTGATACTTCACGCCGGGATCTACAATCGCAACCAACTTCACGCCCTGGCGGCCCAGCCTGGCGGTGAATTCTTTGGGATTCGGAAAGCGCGAGGTGTCAAACGTGAAGACTCGATACCCCTGCATGTAATCGATGTCCAGATGGATGACGTCCAGCGGCAGGTCGCGCTCGCGATATTCGCGAACCACCTGTTCTACCATTGTGTCGGGATAGTAACTCCAGCGGCTTTGCTGATTGCCGAGCGCCCACATCGGCGGCAGAGGCATGTGGCCGGTAAGATCGGCATAGCGACCAAGGATCTTCTTGATCTGCGGTCCGTACAAAAAATAGTAGTTCAGTTCGCCGCCTTCGGCGCCAAACCACGCGCGCCGCTGCGAAGACCGGCCAAAATCAAAGTAGCTGCGATAGCTGTTATCAAAGAAGAGTCCGTAAGCGACCCCGTGCTGCAAGCCGATGTAGAACGGGATGGTCTGATAAATCGGGTCCTTGCCTTCGGTGTAGCCCGGCGTATCCGAGTTCCAATTCACGAAGTAGCCGCGCCGCTTGTCGAGATGGGCAGCCTTTTCTCCCAGACCGTAAAAGTGCTCATCAAAGCCAAGCTTTTTCGACACGGCGACAAATATTCCCGCCTGCGGATCAAACATCATTCCAGCCAGCAGGCCTTTCGCGTCATAGGCCATCGGCTGTTCGTCCGCATTGATCAGTTCGTGCGTGCGAGCATCGCGAAATTCAATCAGGAGGGGCGAGCGGCGCACGACTGCCTCTAATTCATCCGTCGAGATCGTGACGGACTCTGCCGTTTCCCTCAAACTCCAGTGCGGCGTCTCCCAACGTTCCCTGGCGATGGCCCAGGAGTGATCTCTCGCTGGAATTGCCTTGGTGAAAGAGGCCCGGACACGAATCAGATCCGGCGCCAGAACTGTCAGCTGAACCTGAGAGTTGTCCCGGCAGTTAAACGTGACGCTATGATCGTCGCGGCTGAAACTGGCGACCGGGCCGATCTTTTCCAGAGTGGTAATGTCCTGGGCTCGGACTGTCAAACCGAAAGCGGCCAGACAAATTAGGATTAGTAATAGTCGCTTCATATGGATTAAGGTCCGTGTGTCAGATTACCTGTTTTCTCGGATCTCCGGAGGTTTAGCCGCTGCGCTCCAAAAACTCTAATTCGGTACAAAATCCGGACCGATAGCGACGGGGTCCGCACAGTGGGTCGCTGAATTCCGTCGATCGTTTAGGAACAATTCATCGTCCCGGAGGTTGAGTCTTTGACCCGGTCGCTACCGCTTCCGGTTCTGTACCGCTCCTGTCCTTTTCAGGTAACGCTCCGCAACGATCTGCGGCGTTTCAATATTTCGGCCACGATCGAGGTTAATTGCCAGCCGAATAAACTGAGCCATCGACCAGGCGAGCGGCGTCGCCGAGCCGGTTCCGGCGCCAAACCTAAAACCCGCAGCAGACTTTTCCTGCCGATCCCAGACCTGTTCAGAAATCATCGCCCCGTCATTGGCAAATGCCATCATCGTGTCCAACCGCCTGCGCGCCAGCTCTCGATCTCCTGAAGCTAATTCGTATTCGCCGCGTTCACCGGTAAGCAACGTCCACAAACGGCCCGCGCCATTCTTTCCGTCATAGGACCCGCCATCGGGCCGTTCACCATAGGCATCATGATTGTAACGGAACCACCCGGAGCCCACTGGTGTCTCAACCTTAATCAGTTTATCCGCGACGGCCAGCGACTTCAGGATCAATGGATCGTCTGCAGCTTTAATGCCGAGCCGGACCAGCTCGAGGAATCCCTCGTCAACTATCTCCCGTTCGTCATAGACCCCGCCGCCGCTGTTGATTTCGATTTTTGTGCCGGCATTTGGATTTCCGTTTTGACTAATGCGGAGAAAGTATTTGCCGTCTCCGAAAGGTCCGGTCGTCGTCGCAGTCCAGCGTTCGACATTTTGCGACCAGTCGTCAGCAGTTCTGAGATAGTTAGCAGCCGATCGCAGTTCGCCATTGAGGCGCGCGATATGCGCGGCGCACACCAGACCGGCAATCTCAGCCGCGATCGTCGCCGGCGAATAACCCGACTTCTCTTCCCAGCGATCCTGATCCGTCTTTGGTCCGTGATGAATGATGAAATCCGCCGCCGGCTTGATGTGTTTCAACCATGTAAGGCGATCCGTTTGGGCAAATTGATAAGCCAGGATCACGGGAAACGCGACCTGATCCATCTGCAAGCCGCCGCCAATTGCTCGGCCATTCACCCAGGAATTTTGTGGAAAGCTGCCATCCTGTTTTTGCTGGACGTTGAATAGATAATCGAGCGCGCGTTTAGCGGCATCCGTGTCACCCATCGCGTAGAAAGCAGTCGCGACTTCATAAAGATCCCGAGACCAAACCGCGTGATATCCACTAATCGTCGGTTCATTCGCGTTCGGCCCGCCGCCCCAGGGAATAGACGGCGAAGCGATAATCGCGCCGCGATAGGTCTTGTCTTCCAACGCTTTCAAAACCATGGCCGCAAGGTTGAATTGGCGCTGGCATTTTGCTTCGACGGCGGGCATCCCTTGAAGATCCGAATGCCAGCCGGCTCGATACTGATCGCTTACCTTCTCGAATCCCGTTCGCAGGGAAGCCTGTGCGTTAGCTAACGCCTCGGATGGTTTCTTCCCGAAGGCCAGCGCGAGAGTGAAGTTGATCCGGTTCCCAAAAACTATTCGGGTACGACGAGGCCGACCAACCTGGACTACATTGCCTTCGGCCGCTCGCTGATAGTCGATGATAGGTTTTCCCGTCCGCAGTTGCTCGAGGCCATCGCTCGTGCCCAGATATCCATTGGTAGTTTCGGCAAACGCGGGGTCCGCGATTAGCGCGGAAACTTTATCGCCGTCCTCGGCGATCAGCGCGTTTCCCTCAGTCCATGCTGAATCATGCATCCCGCTGTTATTAAGTGAAGGGTCGTAGTAGACGTAAAGGTGGTATGCGCTCGAGTCAGTTTTCCACGCCCGAAACGAAACTGAAATCAACAAGGAATCCCGGTCAGGATCGGTAACGTAAGACTTGCTTATGACATACGCTCCACTCTTGGCTATGTTCTCCTGCCGGAAGCTGAGCGATTGCGCGTTGTCCATCACGTTGATCGAATGAGTGGTATCTTCGCTTTCTGTTTCGATTTTTCCTTCTGGAGTCGCAATCACCAGTTGCAACATCTGGACATTCGGAACGTCGAGTGTCGGGTAATAGACTTCCGTCAATACGCCGTCATTAAGCGTGAACCAGACCCTGGAAGCAACGCTGTTCGCGGTGCCGAATCCGTTCTTAGCTGCGCTTAACCAATAGGCGTCGTGACCGGGTGCTCCGGGCGCCACACGATCCGTTGTCTGTGCCGGCAGAGTGGAACAGCTAAGGACCAGTAATAAAATGAAGAGTACTTCCCGCATCCATTTATCGAATTCGGGCTGAGGTACAGTCCGGTATGAAGCCTGAACAACATATCGAACTCTCGATCTTTGCCGCTCATTCATCAGATCGAAACGGGGAGCTTATCAGAGCCAAGTCAAAAACACATTGAAGTTTTGCCGCTTTCATTGCATTATATCGGCGAGCCAAATCCCCTTTGTTCAGAGTAAGTGCAGTAATGCACATACAATCCCCGCACTGCCCGACTATTCTATCCCCCAATTGTGTGTTACCTCCTTCATACCGGAGGTTTGGACTGCGCGGCCCCCTTAGGAATTCGAAGGACTCGCCCGCACCGCCGGTCCCCCTGAGCGTCTCGAAGCAAGCGCTGCCGATGTTCCGTTCCGCGAACATCCGGCCCGGTTTTCCTAGCCTTCCGTTCGAGCGGCAGGCTTAAGTCATGAAGAATCAAGGCGGAAGAAGGAGAGAGTTTTCTATGAGTCGCATCTTATCTATTTTCGCCCGCACATCGCTGTGCGGTCTTTTGCTTTTATTCATCGTTACCACCGCCAGCGCTCAATTCAAGGCCGGCATCCAGGGGACCGTCACCGACACTGCGGGGGGACTCGTACCCGAGGCGAAGATCACGCTGGTCAATACTGAAACCGGGAAAGCGCAAGAGACCACGGCGAGCAGCGAAGGTTTCTACAGAATATCGGGCCTGGCGCCGGCCAAGTACAAACTGACAGTTGAAAAAGCCGGATACAAACAGAAAGTATTTGACAACGTCGCGGTCAATGCCGAAGCAGTACAGGGCATCGACGTCCAGCTTGAGGTTGGCGACGTGAGCGCAACGGTTACCGTGACTCAGGAAACTGCACAGATTTTAGAAACTGAAAACGCAAACGTTGACAAGGCAATCACCACGCAGGAGGTCCGCGCGCTGCCGCAGTTTGGGCGCGACCCTTATGAGTTAGCTCGGTTAACTCCGGGAGTATTCGGCGATGCTGCGCGTGGTGGCACGGGTGGCGCGGTCTTTTTACCTAACGTCGTGGGGCCAGGAGGGTCGAGCCGGTCGATTTTTCAGACCGAGAATGCACCGCAAATCTCCGCCAACGGCCAGCGAATAACATCCAACAATTACCAGATTGACGGCACCAGCGTAAACAGTTTAACTAATGGCGGCGCCGCGGTAATAACACCGAACCAGGAATCAGTCAAAGAAGTGCGCGTGATCGCGAACGTCTACTCGGCAGAGTACGGTCGTAACTCAGGCGCACAGGTGCTGACTGTTTCGCAAAACGGCACGAACACCTTTCACGGCAGTCTCTTTCTCAAGAACAACAGTCCCGGACTAAACGCCGTGAACAAGTACGGCGGTCCCAATGGCGCGCCGGGTATCAAAGTCAACCAGCACCTTAACCAGTTCGGCGGGAGTATCGGCGGCCCGATAACCCTGCCGCGGTTTGGCGAAGGTGGTCGCTCTACCTGGAGCGGCAAGGACCGGGCCTTCTTTTTCTTTTCCTATGAGGGCCTGCGCAGCACCAATACCGATACGGTGAATGCTTTCATTGAAACTCCGCAATTTCGTCAGACCGTAATATCAGCGCGGCCAAATAGTATTGCGGCACGAATCCTGAGTGCCTCAGGCATAGCGCCGCGCGTAGTTTCCGTGATTCCCGTCACTTGCGCGTTCGCGGGCTTCGGAAGCTGTCAGCAGGTCGCGGGCGGCCTCGACATCGGAAGTCTGCAGGGCGCTCAGGGTCAATACATTTCATTCGGCAATCTCAATGGAGCGCTTGACGGCATTCCCGACTTTCAGTATGCGCAACTCTCCGTGCCTACAGTAAGCCGCGGAAATCAGTTTAATCCGCGCATCGACCTTAATCTTACAAAGAAAGACACACTGACTTTTAGCTCTTACATTTCACGCTTCAACGGAACGGGCGCCGATGCGGCGGGCCGCAGCCGCCCGATGGGCGATATTACGACCGCCCCGCAGAATCTATTTGGGATGGTGACCTGGGCGCGGACCATCTCTTCCAACAAGACTAACGAAGCGCGCTTTAATGCGACGCGCTTCGCGTTCGACGAAATTGCTTCTTCGGCTGGCACTAACTTTGGCATTCCACGAATCGAAATCGAGACTCTGCCCTTTGACCGTCTACGTTGGGGCGCCCCCTGGGCGGAAACGACGCCCGGCATCTTTTCTGAAAACACTTTCGAATTCCGCGACACATTCCGCTGGCTGCGCGGAAACCACGGTCTCAGCATCGGCGGAGAACGCCGCTGGGAGCAGGACAACAACGACCTCTCAGGGGGGTCGCGGCCGCTCTACACTTTCGCCGGTATCTTCAACTTTGCCAATGACGCGCCTCTGTTCTATCAGATCAATGCGGATCCCCGTACGGGCGGACCGGCGCAGTCAAAGCGCAACTTCCGTTCATCGACCGACGCCTTGTTTTTACAGGACGACTGGAAGTTCCGGCCGAACTTGACCGTGAATCTCGGTCTGCGCTGGGAATACTTCGCTCCGCTAACAGAGAAAAATGGGGTCCTCAGCAACTTTATTCTGGGCTCGGCCGGGCAAGAGATAACCGGCGCACGAATCGCTGTCGTCAAATCGCTCTACCCACCCGATCGAAACAACTTCGCGCCGCGCATCGGCTTTGCTTACAGTCCGAACTTGGGTGAGTCCTTTCACGGACTGCTCAACGAAAACAAGTTGGTGGTTCGCGGCGGTTTCGGCATCGCTTACAACCGCATTCCGCTACTTGAATTCGCTAACGTTCGCGGCAATCCGCCGTTCTTCGCACGCTACAGGGTGTGCTGTGGCACTTCGGCGTCGGATTTCAGCACGCCTTTCAATGGCGGCGAAATTCTCTATGCGCTCGGGACGAATAATTCTCCGTTCAGCTACCCGACAAACCCGGCCCTTAGGATGACCTTCAATGCAAACGGTATCCCAACCAACTTGCCCCCCGGCGGACAGGTGGAGATCTACGGCGCGCCAGCCAAAATGCCGACGCCTTACGTCTATACGTATTCGATCGAAGGACAGTACAGCCTGCCGGCCAAGCTGGTCGCTGAAGTTGGTTATCAGGGCAGCCAGAGTCGCAAGTTGGTGAGACTTGTCAACGAACGGTTCCTTTTCACTGATACGTTCCTCTTCGACAACATTTTATTTCCAACGCCGGACACGAGCGCCCACTACAATGCTTTGATTGCGCGCCTGACACGGCGATTTTCAAATGGTCTTCAGTTCGACGCCATCTATCGCTTTGCCAAGAGTACAGACGTCGTCTCGTACGAAGGTCCAACGGCAAACACCAATCCGACCTATCCGCTCGACGTGCGACAGGAAGTTGGTCCTTCGGACTATGATGTGCGCCATAACTTTGTCGCTTCCGGACTTTGGGAATTACCAATCCTCCGGAATCGTCACGACGCGGCCGGTAGTATTTTAGGCGGTTGGCAGCTCAGTGGAATTCTTACCGCGCATACAGGCTTTCCGTGGACTCCGGTGGTCGGCCAGTGCATCAGCACGCGCGGACCGGGTCTTTGTCCGGTGCGGCCGGTTTCTTATAGAGGAGGCGCCGGCAACGACACCTCCAACAATGCGTTTATTACCGGCAGCAATTTCCCGGGCGGTGGCGCCGCCTTCTTTAGCACCGCGGCGCCGAACGGATTCCAATTGCCCGGCATCGGCCGAAACTCGTTCCGCGGGCCGCGTTACTTTGATATTGATATGGCGGTCAGTAAGAAGTTTGGTCTGAGTAGCCTACTCGGCGAAGGAAGATTCTTTGAGATAAAGGCCAACTTTTTCAATGTCTTCAATCTGCTGAATCTGCAGCCATTCAATTTCAACAGCCCGAGCACACAGGTCCAGAACGCGCTGTTTGGAAGGGCCGAACGCGGTCTGGCCGGACGGGTAATTGAAATCCAGGGTCGATTTCAGTTTTAGGAGGCTTGCTGAAAAGCTAATAAGATCCCCCAACCCACACGAAACAAGGACAAAGAAGACCTTCAGTTTGCCTTACTTTCGTGTGGTTTCGGGGGATCGTTCCTTGTTTCTCGATCCTCAGCTGTTAAGATCAGCTACTGAGGAAATACTTTTTGAGGATGGGAATGGCCCGGCACTTCGGTGTCGGGCTTTTTTGCGGCCCACACAATCTCTTTAGTCTGGTTTGCCTTCACTCGTCGAGCGTGGCAGGGTATCTTCGATTACGTCATCTCCCAGAGCGCGCCGCGCCTTGCTCTCTGCATCATACTGCTTGAAGATGGCCAGCTCGTGGTCGGCGTCATCTTTCCGCTTGAGCCGTGTATAAACGATGAATAGCTGGTAGTGGACACCGGGATCGCGCGCTCGTATCCGGGCAGCAACCGCCAGCGCGCCGATCGCCTCGTCGTAGCGCCGCGTGCGGACGAGCAGACGGCCCAGATCATAGTTTGCATAGAAGTGACGCGGGTCAAGCGCGACCGCATGCCGCAAGAGTCTCTCGGCTTCGGCATCGCGTCCCCGATCGCCTAAGACAAAGCCAAGCTGGGCCAACGCATCCACGTTGCTGTCTCTCAAGGCAAGCGACTTACGCAAAGCAGCCTCGGCAGCCTCAAGGTTGCCATAGCCGCGCGCCGCGATCCCGACGAAGTATTGAGCTTCCGCTGATCCGGGAAACAGCCGGGCCGCGCGCTGAAAGATTTCAAGTGCCCGGTTATAACGCACCAGCAGCATGTAAGTACCGCCGAGCCGAACGTAGTAGACTAGTTGCGCCGCATCCTGCTTCAAGGCCAGCTCGTAAAACTCCGCCGCTCCTTCGTAGCGCCTGTGCTTTCGCAGCTCTTCGCCGATCATGAAATTCGCGGCCGCGAAGTCTGCGCGCTGTGCGAGGGCCCGCTGCCAAAACTCGACCGCGGCTTCACTGTCGCCACGCAACGCTCCGACCAGACCTGAGAGGTAGAGAACATCGGGGTCGGCCGGCGCCAGCGAAACGGCGGCCGCGAGAACTGCCGCTGCTTCGTTAATGCGTTTGAGTTGATAGAGCGCGAAACCAAGCTGCGATAGCACCGTGAGATTGTCAGGCTGGTGCCTTCGCGCGCTCTCGAATAAGGGAACTGAGCGACTATAATCGCCGCGCGCCGCATAGAGAAGGGCCAGATTAATCGTCGCCTGAGAATGATCCGGGACCTCTCGCAGGACGGCCTCGAAAGCCTCGACGGCGGCCTCCGCCCGGCCCGTGAGCGCCAGCAAGACGCCTAGATTGGCGCGGGCTGAAGTTGCCCGGGAATTTAAGCGCAGCGCCGCGAGATACTCGCGCTCAGCTGACTGGGTCTGGCCATGTTGGTCGAGAATCGTACCGAGTAAGTTGTGCGCATCAGCATTGGACGGAGCAGCGGCAATAGCCCGACGTAGTAACGGCTCTGCTTCGTCGAGCTTGCCTGCCTGTAACAGCAACGCTGCTTCATGAAGGAGCGACGGAACGTCTTCACTCGCCGCGCGCCGGGATTTGTTCGCAGGTTGTCGCGGTTGCGCGAGCATAAGCTGAGCGCCGGCGCCGAGTGCGACACAGACCAGGACGCTTATTAGAGAAACGCGAATCAGGCGCTGCCATGTGTGGTCACCATTCATTTCAGAGCTGAGCTTTCCCAACGTGTGAGCGGATGTTCAGGCGTTGGAGGAAGACGCTGTAGTATACTGAGCCCACAATATTGACGGCAAATTGCGATTTAGTAGAAGAGCGTGACGCTTGCGGTCTTGCTCAAACAGGACCAACGCACGCGTTTATTCTTTCAGTCGAGAATTGAGGACAGCAACTTGAGGCTTATTAAATTCGGCATTCTGGCTCTGGCTCTCGCACTCATCTTTTCCGTCGCACCTAATTCCGCGCAACAGCGCCAATCGAACAACGAAAGAAGAATCAATGCGCTTCTGACGCGAATGACTCTGGCGGAAAAACTCGGGCAACTGCAACAACTCGACGGCGAAGGCGACGGGAATTTTCGCCCCGAGCATCGTGAGCTTGTTCGCCAGGGGCTGCTCGGCTCAACGCTCAACGTGCGCGGCGCGCAGCGAACCAATGAACTGCAACGCATCGCGATGGACGAATCGCGTTTAAAGATTCCGCTCATCTTCGGTTTCGACGTCATTCATGGTTACCGCACAATCTTTCCCATTCCTTTGGCCGAGGTCAGCAGTTGGGACCCGGCTCTCGCCGAAAAATCTACCAGCATCGCCGCCATAGAAACGTATTCGCAAGGGGTCCGTTGGACGTTTGCGCCAATGCTGGACATTGCACGCGACCCCCGCTGGGGCCGTATCACCGAAGGAGCCGGCGAAGATCCTTATCTGGGTGCGGCCTTCGCGCGCGCCCGAGTGACAGGTTTTCAAGGCCGTGATTACAGTGCGCCGGGAAAGATTCTCGCCTGCGCCAAACACTGGGTTGCATACGGGGCCGCGGAAGGGGGACGCGATTACAACACCACGGACATGTCTGAGCAGACGCTGCGCGAGATTTACTTCCCTCCCTTCAAAGCTGCTATCGATGCCGGCGCGGGCACAGTAATGAGCGCCTTTAATGACTTGAACGGTGTGCCGACTTCTGCGAATCCATTCACGCTTACCAGGGTCCTGCGTGGTGAATGGAAGTTTGATGGTTTCGTCGTCAGCGACTACACCTCGGTAAAGGAGCTTCTTAATCATGGCGTGGCGGCGAATGATAAGGAGGCCGCGCAGGCCGCGCTGAATGCGGGCGTCGATATGGAAATGGTAAGTCGTCTGTTCAATCAGCAAGGGCCTGAACTACTGAAGGAAGGAAAAGTATCGCAGGCCACAATTGATGAAGCGGTGCGCCGAATTCTGCGAATTAAATTTCGCCTGGGACTATTCGAACATCCTTATACGGCTGAAGCTCCCGAGAGCGACAGTTTGCTTACCCGCGCCAATCGAACTGCCGCGCGCGAGATTGCCGGACGCTCGATGGTCCTGCTAAAAAACGAACGTGACACATTGCCGCTCAACCGTGCTATCGGTTCGATTGCGGTCATTGGGCCACTGGCTGACGACCACCGTACTCCGCTCGGCTGGTGGGCCGGCGATGGAAAACCTGACGACACAATCACTCCTTTAGCCGGCATCAAGGCAAAAGTGTCGTCAAAGACAAAGGTTGGCTATGCGAAAGGATGTGACACACTGGGAGATTCCACAGCCGGCTTCGCGGAAGCAGTAGCGTTGGCGCGAGCCAGCGAAGTGGCGGTCGTATTCGTAGGCGAGACGTCCGAAGTGGTTGGTGAAGCCGCTTCCAAGAGTTCACTGGATCTGAGCGGTCGTCAAATGGATCTGGTAAAGGCGATCTACGCGACCGGCAAGCCAACCGTGGTCGTGCTGATCAACGGACGGCCTTTGACTATTGGTTGGATTGTCGATAACGAGCCCGCCATCCTGGAGGCCTGGATGGGCGGCACAGAGGCCGGCAACGCAATCGCAGATGTGCTTTTTGGTGACGTAAATCCCGGAGGCAAATTACCGGTCACTTTCCCACGCACCGTGGGTCAGGTGCCGATCTACTACAACCACATGAACACGGGGCGGCCGCCAGACGCAAACAGCCGATACACTTCAAAATATCTGGACGTTCCCTGGACGCCACAATTCCCTTTTGGTTTTGGACTGAGCTACACCCAATTCAAAATCGGCAATCTGCAACTCAGCGCTCAACACATTCGGCCGAATGGCAAGTTAACGGTGACCGTCGAAGTCGAAAATGTGGGCCGGCGCGCCGGCGATGAAGTGGTCCAGCTGTACATTCGCGATGTGGCCGCCAGCATGACCCGACCAGTAAAAGAGTTGAAAGGCTTTCAGCGGGTAACGCTGCGACCCGGCGAAAAGCGTCGAATTGAATTCACCCTGGATGCTGATTCTCTGGGCTTTTACAATCGCGAGATGAAGTTTGTGGTTGAGCCTGGTGAGTTCAAGGTGATGGCGGGATCGAGCTCGGAAGATCTCATCGAGTCAAAGTTCGTGGTCGATTAGCACCAGTTGTTGAAGAACCTCATGTACTCAGCCCGCAGTCATGCAATCTCTGCCTTGCGTATATGTCTCTCCTCAATCCTGTTGCTGGCCGTTTGCCTTTCAACTGCGTCCAGCTCATTGCAGAGCGCTCCGGCGGCGGACAGGTTCTCGCCGACCGACCTGCAGTTTCTCGAAGATCTCGAACAGCGGTCGTTTCATTATTTCTGGGGCCAGGCTGATCCGAAGACGGGCCTGGTGCCTGATCGCGCGCGAACCGATGGGTCACCTCTCGATCAGAATCATCAAAACGTCGGCAGTATTGCTGCGACCGGCTTTGGCTTAACGGCCTTATGCATTGGCGCTGAACACCATTGGATCGAATCAACCGAAGCACGTGAACGCACGCGGAAAACTTTGCGCTTCTTTGCGCGCCAGGCTTTTCAGGAACATGGCTGGTTCTATCACTGGCTCGATACAAAAACCGGTGAGCGCAGATGGAATAGCGAAGTTTCTTCGATTGACACTGCGTTGCTGCTGGGGGGGGTGCTGACGGCGCGTCAATACTTTCGCGAAGATCGGGAAATCGGCGAGTTGGCCACGCTGATCTATGACCGCGTCGACTTTCGCTGGATGCTGAACGGTGAATCGCTGCTTCTTTCGCACGGCTGGAAACCGGAAACAGGCTTTCTTAAACCGCGCTGGGACACCTTCAGCGAAGACACTATTCTCTATCTCCTGGCCATCGGCTCGCTGGCACACGGCATCTCGCCGCACTCCTGGTCCGCTCTGTGGCGCGATCGCTATCGCTACGAAGGCCACGCATACTTCACCACCATCGGGGTGCCGCTGTTCATGCATCAGTATGCCCATGCCTGGATTGATTATCGCGACCGACGAGAAACGACCAGCGACCACATCGATCGACCAGCGACCACATCGATTATTTCAAGAACTCGATCAATGCTACGCTGGCGCACCGGGCGTTCTGCATCAACCTCTCTCGGCAGTTTTCCGGCTATGGCCCAAATGTCTGGGGAATCACAGCGTCAGACAGCGCGAATGGGTATCTGGCCTGGGGCGGACCTCCAATCGATCCGGCAATCGACGGTACGGTTGTACCGTCAGCTGCAGGAGGCTCGTTGATGTTCACGCCTGAGCTTAGCCTGGCGGCGTTGCGCGAAATGCGCGCGAGGTTCGGTGACCGCGTCTATGGCCGTTATGGATTCGTTGATGCTTTTAATCCCAATACCGGATGGACTGACAGCGACGTGATTGGTATCAATGTAGGAATTATTCTGTTGAGCGCTGAGAACGCTCGCAGCGGAAATGTTTGGAACTGGTTCATGCGCAACGCTGAGATTCCGCGCGCGCTTCAGCGTGCGGGTCTGTTGAAATACACCGTTAAGCCGAAAGCGAAAACACTGCTTCGCAAGGCAGCGTAGATTCCTTATCTTACCTTCCGTTGAAATATCCGATAACCCCACGCCGGCAGTGAAATCGCGGGCAACCCCACCGAACGTTGCTTTCCCGAATTCTCAATGACTGGCGCATCGGGCGGCTGCGGCCCGCCAACCTCAGGAGTAATCTCAGTATAAGCTGCGGAATTACCGGCTTCGACGACGCCCAGAAAAGTCTGATTGGAAAAGTTAATTGCGACCAGCACTTCGTCGTCGACACCACGCCGAACGTAGGTCACAACGCGGGACTCGTCTGAATTGCGCAACCATTCCAGCGAACCACGGCGCAGCGCATTGCCGCTCTGGCGTAGCGCGATCATTCTTTGATAAAAGCGCGGGAACTCGGACCTGCGTTCAGCGATTGGCCAGAAGACCGGTAGCTTTTCAAACAGGGCCGGCGCGCCCGACTCGGTCGTATCGCCCACTTCCATGCCGTTATAGAGCAGTGGCACTCCATCCAGAGTAAACACAAAAGCCGACGCTGCCAGAGCCGCGGGTTCGCCGAAACGCGCGATGGCCCGCCGTTCGTCGTGATTGTCTGAGAAGCGCATATGCAGCGCGCCTCGCGGCCACTCTTTGATTTCCTCTTCCCAGGCCATGCGTAAATCAGACGCCCGGCCGCGTCCCTGCAAGACGTCGGTCAGAGCGCTATGCAACGGCCATGAGTAATCGAGCTCGAACGCTTTCATCTCGAGCTCCGGTTTGTGTGCTTCGGCCAGCATGAAAATGTCTGGTTTGATCTTATCCAATTCGCTTCGCGCTTTTTCCCAGAAGTCAGTCGGCACGTCGCCGGCTACGTCACAGCGAAACCCGTCGAGGTCGAATTCGCGGATCCAGAACTTGAGCATCTCTGTCATGTACTCTCGCAACTTCGGGTTGTCGTAATTCAACTGGGCTACGTCAAACCAGTCGTGCGGGTACGTAATTTTACCATGCGCCGCTTATGCGCTTCCCTAATCAATTGCTTGAGATCGTCTCTGGTGCCGTAGTCGGGATTAATTGCATAGTAATCACGCACCGCGTAGGGACTGCCGATGGTCCCCTTCTTCTTTTCCTGGCCGATCGGATGAATGGGCATTAGCCAAACGATCGTAACGCCGAGAGTCTTCAAACGATCGAGTTGCGCAGTGATACTGCGGAAGTTGCCTTCGGCAGAAAACGCTCGCGGATAGATTTCATAGATCACCCCGTCGCGCACCCACTCGCGAGCCGGGCGGGCGAACTCTTTCGCGACATCACGCGCCGGTTGCTGGGCTGCGCTTCGGTAAGAATTCGAGGCAAGGAGAGATACTATGCCGAGAAAAAGAATTTTGGATAATTTGGTTATCGGCTTACCCGACATTGATAGTTTTCCTTCTTATCTCAGGCAGTGTCGCGGTTTACTTCCTGACGTTGGTGCTGTTAGCTGACACTCGACATCACTCTTCATCGATCAATCCAGTGCTGGGCACCGGCTGCACCGATCCCGTCACGGTCAACAACTCATGCTTGTCGGCTTCAATTACTGCCTCTTCCGCAACGCTGCGATCGGCAACATCGCTGACTACGGTTACCAACGCCGCAGCGATCAACATGAACACTCCACCCGCCATCACCATGTAGAGCGGAGCAATCGTACTGTTCGGGCCAAAGATAGCGCGAATAATGCGTCCGAAAAACAGAGAGGCGATGATCTCCGGTATAACGATGAAAAAGTTGAAGATGCCCATATAGACACCCATCCGGGCTGCAGGCAGCGCGCCTGATAGAATGGCGTAAGGCATCGAAAGGATTGAAGCCCAGGCTATGCCCACACCGACCATAGTGACGAGCAGTACCCATTTGTCCTGGATGAAGTAAACCGACAACAGCCCCACGCCACCACAGATAAGCGAGATTGCGTGCACTGTCTTGCGGCTCGTAGCAGCCGCTAATTTCGGCAGCAGAAATGCGATCGCGAAGCAAACGATCGAGTAGATGGCAAAGGCATTGCCGCCCCATTCCTGCCCCAGCGCAAAGCGGGTGTCGCCGGCGTTAGCGGCGCCAAAGACATGATAAGAAGTGGTCAGGCCAAAGAACATCCACATGCAGAACAATCCGAGCCAGGTAAAAATCTGAACAATGGCGAGCTGCTTCATAGTCGTCGGCATATTCGCGAAGGCGCTGGAAATCTCTCGCAGCAGCTCGGCTATGACTCGGAATATTTTCGCGAGACCGGTCGCGTTGCCGTAGGTTTGCCGACGCATGTGCTCAAACTCTTGCATGTTTTCGGGCGGGTATTCTTTGGTTGTGAAGACCGTCCACAGCACTGCGAGCAGAAAGACGACGGCGCCGATCTTGAAAGAGTACTGCACCGTGAGGGGAATACCGCTGAGAGTTGTGCCCGTTACACCAAATTGCCTGAACAGCCAGGGCAAAGCGTTCGCCATCGTCGCCCCGACGCCGATGAAGAAGCTTTGCATTACGAAGCCTGCGGTTCGTTGCTCGACATTTAGTTTGTCGGCAACGAAGGCGCGGAATGGCTCCATGCTGACGTTGATGCTGGCATCCAAAATCCAGAGCAGTCCGGCGGCCATCCAGAGCGCGGAAGAATCCGGCATGAAGAACAACGAAACGCTGGCGAGGATTGCGCCGGTAAGGAAGTAGGGACGACGACGTCCCAGCCTGTTCCACGTTCGATCACTCATTGAACCGACGATGGGCTGCACCAGCAGCCCTGTCATAGGTCCCGCGAGCCATAGCAGCGGCACGGCATCCGGACTAGCGCCAAGGTATGTGTAGATGCCGCTCATGTTGGCAAGCTGCAGACCCCAGCCAAATTGGATACCCATAAACCCAAAACTCATGTTGAAGATCTGCCAGAAGCTTAGACGTGGTTTTTGCATTGCTAGTCCTCGCGGTTGTGACCGCTTGTCCAGTGGCGACCATACCGCTTGATGTGTGGAGGGTTTCTGACTTTCCGCCTCACCTTTTCAACTTGTGTCTGGGCTACGCCCAGGCTTCCACAATTTACAATCGGGCGCAGCCCGACAGCCTTATCCGCTTTTCGGAAGGCCATAGGCCTTCCGCACATCAGGCGGCAGAGCCGCATTCAATCGCTCTATCTCGCATATAGATTCAAATCTTCCAACACCACATCGCGATCCAGCGACAGGACGTACATCAACGTTCGCGCCATGTTCGATACATGAATGAACCCCGGCTTCGGCTTAGCATCCGCGGCGCTGTTTTCAACGTCGACCAGGCCGGGACAAAAATTGAAGACGCGAATATTGGCGTCTGCCTTACGAACGTGATCACGCAACGCCTCGGCGTAACCCAGCAAACCAAATTTCGACGCGCAATAGGATGGGACGTCCGCATAGCCATGCTTTCCCGCTTGCGAAGAGACGTTGACGATGTCGCCAAACTCGTTGGCTATCATAAACGGCAGGGCCGCCCGGACCAGTTGCATCACGCCGCGCAGGTTGGTGTCCATCACTTTGTCCCAACCTTCTTCGGTGATCTGATCAGCCGTCTCGGGGACTGCCAGACCGGAATTATTGATTAGAATGTCGAGCGCTTCGTGTTCTGCAACTACATGTCCCACCAGGGCGTCGATCAGTTTGCGTTCGCGAATGTCGAATGCGTAGGGAAAGACTCTCTCTGCGCCGAGCTTTAGATTAAGTTCCTCAGCTGTATGTCGCAGCACATCTTCTCTGCGCGAAGCAATGACGACGCGGGCGCCTGCCGTCGCCAGGGCCTCGGTGAAGGCGCGGCCGATACCCGTGCCTCCGCCGGTCACCAGCGCTACCTGATCTGAGATTGGCTTGTTCTTCATCGACAGTGATCCGCGCACGTTGTTTGACGTGCGAGCTTGAGAGGCTGTTCCCTGCTGCGGCAGTGCCGCCAACACTCGTCACCCGGATAATCAGCGCGGTACGAATAGCGCCACAGAACGTGGTGGCAACATCACGCTTAGCTTCCCATTCTCAATCTTGACCTCTTTACCCGGCGTCAGACGATCGACTAATTTATCTCCATTCGCTAATCCAACAGGCGTCACTGCGAATTCAATAGTCGCAGGGTTCGCATCATTGTTGATTGCCATCAACACCACGCTGGTTTTCATTTTGCGAGCGTAACAATACTGCTGGGCAGAAACATGAAGATTAACCAACTCGCCCCGCTGCAACGGCAAAAGCCCTATGTGTAGATGCGCCATCTTGCGCACAAACTCAAACGCATCCTGCTCCGGTTGATTCCGTCCTTCTCTAGTGAACGCATTTCTCTTATCGCCCGGAAAACCTCCCGGAAAATCGGCGCGCGCAGTTGGCTCGTCCAGACCGGTCATCCCAATTTCATCGCCGTAGTAAAGCTGCGGCACGCCTCGGGTCGTCAGCACAAATGCGTTCGCCAGTTTAAGACCGGCTACGGTTGCGCCCTGCTCGCTCATGAAGCGCCCATCATCGTGGCCTCCGAGCAGTGTCACCAGGATGTCTGGGTTAGTGTAGAGATAATCTTTCGCCAGGGTCCTGGGGACTTCATCGAGGTTCTGGCCTTCGGCGAAAGCGTGACGAATTGGATAGAACAGCGGAAAATCCAGGAGCGAATCAAGACCCGAATCGGCGCCGTCACGCACCACGCCACCCTGAAAGTAAGACGTATGGACGACGTCGCCATCCTTCACCTCACCGACCACGGTGAATTTTGGATACTCGCGTTTGATTGCCGCAGTCCATTGGCGCCAAAAAGTATTCGGCACGTATTGCCAGGTGTCCATGCGAATGCCGTCAAGCCCGCTTACGCCAATCCACCACAGCGTGTTCTGAATTAGATAGCGCGCCACCTCCGAATCGTGCTGATTCAGATCGGGAAGAAAATCGAGGAACCAGCCCTCCATGGTCTCTTTTTTTAAGCTCTCGACCGCACGCGTATCATGCAGCGTCCATGTCTGAAAGACATTCTTCAAATGATGCTGCCGGGTGCCGTTGAACCAGGTCGGCGTCGGGGGATCGTCAACCCACGGATGATAAGGGCCGGTATGGTTAACGACTTCATCCTGAATGATCTTAAGTCCGAGCTTATGGGCAGCTGCGACCAACTCACTCAGCTTGGCAAGGTTGCCAAAGTGTTCTTCGACTGCGTAAAAGTCCTGGGGATTATAGCCATGAAAACCGGTGCAGGGTTTTCCATCTTTGAGCTCGATTTCGTTCAGCCGATCGTAGTTGTCATACCACGGCGTCAGCCAAAGAGCGGTCACCCCGAGATCTTTCAAGTAAGGGAGATGATTGATGATCCCCTGCAGATCGCCGCCATGGTAGTAAAACTTATTCGTCCGATCATAGAGCCCGCGCGATTGCGCGGGATCATTGTTTGCAGGATCGCCGTCACTAAAACGATCGATCATGATCAGATAGATAACGTCAGCAGGCGAAAAGCCCTGAAAGCGGCCGGCTTGCTCCAGAGGATGCAGGACCTGGAACGGGACCTCGGTCGATCCTCCGGCGGTAGTGAGCTTCAAATAACGTAGTCCCGGCTTCGCCTGCGGATCGATCTGAACGTCGGCGAACAGGTAAGTGCCCGCCGCGTTTACTTTGGTCGCGCCCACGCGCAGCCCTTCGGCGCCGGCCACCCGCGCGTCACCAAGATTAGCTCCGCGGATCAACAAGCGCACCGGGTTGATTGAATGGTCCGCCCACCAACTCGGCGGATCGACCTTGAGTACTCGAGGAGTGTTTTGAGAGAAGCAGAGTTGGACGGTTAATAGCAGAATCAGCGCGGCAAAGATCAATTTAAACGCGAAGGACGGGGCGCGATTGTCCTTTTCGTCATTCGCCGAACGCGCTCGAAGCGCTGGATGTTCCGATGGTCGCATTATTTATCCTCGACTATCGCAACTCTGCCATACAAGGCAGTCAAGTCTCTCAACCGCTTAGCGAGCTCATCATTCAATGCATCGGTTTTCACTCGCCACGACCAATTACCCGTGGTGCTGTTCGGCAGATTCATGCGCGCTTCGGTCCCCAGGCCCAGCAAGTCCTGCAGCGGCACAACCGCCGTGTCGGCAACCGAGGCCGACACCGCGCGAATAAAATCCCAACTGATCTCTTTGCCATCGGAATTAAGATAGTTGAGACAAAACTCGCGCTCAATTTCGATCTGGGCGGCGTCGCGAGTTGACCCTTCGCCGGCGACACTCTGAAACCAACCGACCGTGGTGTCGTTATCATGCGTTCCGCTATAGACCACTACATTGGAGTGATAGTTATGAGGCAGATCGTGATTCTTTGCGTCGCTGCTGAAGGCAAACTGCAAAATTCGCATCCCGGGAAAGCCGAAGTCGTCCCGCAGCTTTTCAACTTCAGGAGTAATAACGCCGAGGTCTTCCGCGATGATTGGCAGTTCACCCAGGTCATTACGGATCGCGATGAACAATTCCCTTCCCGGAGCTTCGACCCAACGGCCGCGCTCGGCGGTCTGATCGCCTCCGGGGATTTCCCAGCAGGCGACAAAGCCGCGAAAATGATCGATGCGCACAATGTCTACTGTCTGCAGAGTCGCTCTAACTCGTTCGACCCACCAGGCAAAGCCATCGGCCCGCATGCGCTCCCAGTCGTAAAGAGGATTCCCCCACAACTGTCCTGTCTTACTGAAATAGTCAGGTGGCACCCCGGCCACAACCACCGGTGTTCCATCCGAATTAAGCTTGAACTGATCGGGATTGGTCCAGACGTCGGCAGAATCATGCGCCACAAAGATCGGAATATCGCCGATGATCTTTATGCCTCGATCATGACAATAGCTCTTGAGGTCGAACCATTGTTGAAAGAAAAGAAACTGATAAAACTTCTGCGCTTCGACCTGCTTGCTCAGTTCGTCCTGCGCAGCACTGATCGCATCGCGCTCTCTTCGCACCAGTGCGGGGTCCCATCCGTTCCAGGCTATGCCGCCGTGCGTATCCTTCAAAGCGCGGAACAAGGCGTAGTCATCGAGCCAGCTGGCATGCCGACCACAAAATTCCTTGAACGAATCATCAAGATTCTGATTACTCTCTCGCTTGAAGGCGGCAAATGCCTGGAGCAAAATGCGATCTTTGCTTTTGTGGACGGCTTCAAACTCGACGCGTCCGTCGATAGACTCCGGAATTCCCTTGAGGTCATCTCGCGATAGCAACCCATCAGCGACGAGTCGATCCGGACTCACGAGCAGAGTGTTACCGGCAAAAGCCGAATAGCACGCGTAAGGCGAATCCCCGTAACCGGTAGGTCCGAGCGGCAGCATTTGCCAAAGTGTCTGGCCCGATGCCGCCAGGAAATCGGCAAAAGCGTAGGCGTGCGGGCCGAGATCGCCAATGCCGTAAGGCCCCGGCAGCGAGGTCGGATGAAGCAGCACACCACTTGATCTGGGAAACTTCATAGACTCCAAATCCATTTTGAGGAACCGGTCGATGACGCTGGACTACTGAATGCGGTAAGCCGCAGCGGTTCGCGCGGGCACTGCCAGCGTCGCAACGCCGCCCGTTACTCTGCCACCATTTCTTGCACCATAGAGCGCGAGGAGCTGCAGCCCATCGGAGACATCGATGGCCGCCGCCGGAACCGTTATGTTCTTTTCCGCGTTGGCGCGATTAAAGACAACGACCACCGTCTCTTTTTTATCCTGCCGCGCGAAAGCATAGATATCGTCGTC
>WNFR01001754.1_pt1 | contig 22638 bp, 22 predicted proteins | sample 5400221 | NCBI WGS metagenome assembly WNFR01 (sample SAMN13153357, study PRJNA577476) | soil metagenome | isolation source: 40 cm soil under Madrone tree | place: USA:California | collected 2016-06-14 | reverse complement strand
AAGGCTCAAGGGTCGCGCGATTATGGCGGGGCTTGGCGGACATGTGAGCAAGACCGGTCTCGCCCCGATCTTGATTGACCTGATGCAGCGCGGTTTTGTGACTGCTGTTGCGATGAACGGCTCGGCGATGATTCACGATTTCGAGATCGCACTTGCAGGTGCAACATCTGAGGATGTAGACGCGACGTTGGGCTCGGGCAGCTTCGGCATGGCTGAAGAAACCGGCCGCATGATCAACGAAGCAGTCACCGCCGGAGCGAACGATAACATCGGGATGGGAGAAGCGATTGGCCGGCAGCTTCATTTAACGCACCCGGCGCACGCGGACAAGTCGCTGCTTCAAACGGCATACGAGGCCCGCGTTCCGGTGACGGTCCATGTCGCGGTCGGAACGGATATTGTACACATACACCCTTCCGCGGATGGCGCCGGCATAGGCCAGACGACTCAGCATGATTTCCGGCTACTGTGTTCGCTGGTGCGAGAGCTTGACGGCGGCGGCGTTTACCTGAACCTCGGGTCGGCAGTGGTGTTGCCGGAAGTTTTCCTGAAGACGGTAACCGTCGTCCGCAACCTCGGATTCAATTTGCAAGACTTCTACACCGCTAACTTCGATTTCATCCAGCAATATCGCCCGCTGACGAATGTCGTGCGGCGCCCGGTTGCCGGCAGCGGTCGCGGTTTCTCGTTCATCGGGCATCACGAGATAATGATTCCGCTTTTGGCGGCGTACATTAAATCCCGGTCCTGACAGGTTATCCGGTTTCCTTGCGTGGCTGCGCGCCGTGCGTTATTTTTCGCCCGACAATGGCAAAGCCCAGAATTGGAATTCTCATATCCGGCCGCGGATCGAACATGGTCGTTTTGCTAAACGCGATCCGCGAAGGCCACCTCGATGCCGAAGCTGCTGTAGTCATCAGCAATGTAGAGTCGGCCCCCGGGCTGATGAAAGCTCGGGAGCGTGGCGTTGAGACTGTGGTGATCAGTCACAAGGGTCGAACGCGAGAAGAGCACGACCGCGAGATCGTAGCCGAACTGAGGCGGCGCGACATTTTGCTCGTGTGTCTGGCCGGGTATATGAGACTTCTCAGCCCTTTTTTTGTGAGCGCGTTTGAGAATCGAATCCTGAACATCCACCCTTCGCTGCTGCCGGGGTTTCCGGGCATGGACGCACAGCGGCAAGCGCTCGATCACGGCGTCAAGATAACAGGTTGCACGGTGCACCTCGTCGACGAACACCTCGACCACGGCCCGATCGTGATGCAGCGGGCGGTCGAAGTCCTCGACGGCGACACGGTCGAGACTCTATCGGCGCGAATACTCGAACAAGAGCATCGCATCTATCCCGAAGCAATCGCGCGAGTGTTGAGTAAAGGGTTCCGCGTTGAAGGGCGGCGAACCTTCTTTTAAGGTGAGATTTGCGTCGTTTGAAAAGATGATGGCAACGACCCGCGTGTCGGACTGCCTCGAAAGGACGATTCTACCAGCGTTATTTAGTCGGGTCGTTGCCTGTCGATTAGATTCACTAAGACCCCGGTACGGGTTGCCTTGCGGACTTATGAATCAACAGAGCCGCTGACCCCTCGGAAGCGGCCTTCCGGTCGCCTCAAAGGGATCTGCGGGTATCTGGATCATTCGACAAAGAACTGGAACGCGGCTGATTGCTTGCCGTCGGGATTGACCACGTAGACCTGGTGCGCTCCCGCCTTCAGTTTTTTCTTCTGGGTTATCAACATCGTTCCATCCAACGTAGCTGACAAGCCATCGCCGTCGACGTAGACTATCGCGTCAGCTTCAAAGCTGTTTCCATTGACGAAGACTTTCTTCTTCTTGAAGTAAGCGTCGCTGATTGCCGGGGCCAGACCGGGCTGGTTCACGTCAATAGTGAAAGATCGCTGTGCGGTGTTGCCCGACGAATCACTAACCTGCGCGACGAATTGAAAACTCCCATATACACTGGTTCTGCCAAATAACATTCCGTTCATCCCTAACAGCATGGGCGCCGGCAGTTGCCCGCTAACCAGACTCCAGTGGTTGCCACCGGTTCCGCCGCTTGCTGCGAGGTTCGCGGTGTACTCGCGGTCGAAGCTGGCAGCAGGAAGGTTAGCAGTCATTATGCTCAATTGGCCTCCGCTTGATCCGCCGGGATAGATGGTTTTGATACCTAGAATGTCGTCGGAGGTCACCGAAGCGCAACGGTTGTCGAAGTGCGCGTACGCCAACATCGTCGCGGACGAATCGGATGAATGGCCCAGCCCGAGCGCGTGTCCCATTTCGTGCGTCAACACTTCCTGAATCTGGCAGCGATTCGTAAAGTTACAAAGTCCGTAAGGATTGAAAGACATGTTTGATTCGACAGCCTGTGCATATCTGGTGTTGCCGATGGTCTTCGTTTGAGTCGGCAAGTATCTTACGATGCCTGAAACGGCCAGCAGCCCGGAACAGCTTTGCGACACGGCGAAGTAGTTGTCACAGTTGTTGAACGAAATCGTGTTTACGCCATCCGCAACCTGAACTCCGCAACCGCTCGTCCCCCCGCCGTAGGTCACTCGAATCGAACCGCCGGCGTTCGACCACGCGTCCATTGCAGCTTGCACGTCATCTTGCATTTGAAAGAAGCTTGGAGCGCCGGTTGGATTGACATAGAAGACTACCGGTTGATTGTTGTCTGGCTCGAACCAGCGCGACGGCGTCGTAACATTCAGAAATGCCCACAACGGCGTCATCTCGCCGCCGAACACCTTCGAGTTAAACTCAGTCGGCTGGGCAAGCAGCGGAACGTGCGAATAGTAGTTCTGCTCGAACGCGAGAACCTTTTTCCCATTCGTTTCCATCAAGCTACCGACCATTCTCGTGTATGCATCGAGTTCGCTGCGATTGGTTCCGGTATTCCCCGAACCAGCTATGGTGACGACGTTGTCGTCTTCGACCTGGCGTTCAACAAAGACGCGCCCCGTCGACGAATCACGGTTGATGTTGAACTTACCGAGGAAGCCTTGATGGACTCGCAGCGCGCCGTCCGGCCACGTGTTGAGGTATACGAGCACGTCCTGACCGGGCTCGAATCTCGGCATTCCAAAGATCTGCGTTCCTCGGTCGCGAGTCTCCCCGCCTAGTTCCTTAAGCACTATCTCGCGCGCGGTGATATTCCCTTTCAAAACGGTGTTCACTTCGAGACGAATGTATGTATAGACAAGTTCGGTATTGGCGTCGACACTGGTCGAGAGTCCGATTACTCGGCCCGTGACAATAGCGCGGGATTCGACAACCATCTCGTCGTCTCTCGGCACGACCGCGGTTGTAGCGTGTGCTGCCTGGCTACAAGCAATCACCAAGAGGCATCCCACCAGTGAGAGAATGTGCAGTCTTCGTATGTGCATATGTATTCCTGAGTGCAGTTTCTTCTGCGAGAAAACCGTTGTGGGGGCAAACGGAAAATCTACCTCGGCAGGCATCATCTGAGGCAAGGATCATGCCAACGCTCCTGAGAGTGAGCCGATCAGCGAGCGTTCATCTGTGCGGAAGAATGCGTTCCCGCTTTAGGGACTAACTACGCCAGGTGAGGGTCGAAGTAATGCGGCGCACCGGGACACCAGCAATGTCACTAAGTCAGGTACTCTTGCCACAGAATCCGTGCAGCAATGCGAATGCGAACAGGCGCATCCTTTGAATGGTGGAAAGGAAAAGGCCGCGCTCTGTTTGGATGACAGAACGCGGCGTCATTTTTTGGCCCACGTCAAAGTGACTGGAATCGTTCTCTTAATCAATCATCGAGGATCAGCCCTCTCTTAATCGGTCATCGAGGATCTGCCCTGACCGAGAACGTAATTGGTCGAACTGTGACCATCCCTATTTCGGTGCCGCTCCTGAGCTCTGCTTCGTTTCCTTTTGTGAGCATAACTCCGGCTACTCCGGCTCCGGCCCCGATGATTGCTCCGATGCCAGCGCCTTTTCCTCCGCCGATCGCGCCGCCGAGCACCGCGCCTCCGACGGTTCCGCCGCCGACATACGCGACGTTACGTTTGTCGGACGAGTTACCGCTCACTTCACTTTCAGCGTCGACCTTACCCGCGCGAGCGTCTTGAAGCTCGGTCAGGGCGCCGTCGAGTTGATGCCTGGTTCCGTCAGGTACGACGACCGAGTCGAATTGCACTGCGAGTTGGCCTTCGCGGCCTCGAGTGCGAGCCGGAGAGACTGTAATCACTCGGCCTTCGACGATCGAGCCCGCGGGTACGACTTCTACTCCGCTCGCATAGACAGGAGTCACGACGGTGGCTTGGAAGCGGTCGCCGGCGCGCGATATCCGGGAGTTGAGGGTCTGATTCATCCTGAGCCGAAAGTATTGGTTCTGAGGCAATGTGTAGGTCGCGAAGACGGGCCCAACGACAGCGGCGTTGGCCCCACCGTTTTGAACGGCTACGGTGTTGGCTGTGTGCGCACGCGCCTGGCTTCGAGTCTTGCGGCGCAAGGTTGGTTTGCAACTGCAGGCTCTCTTTTTCTGTGCGGCTAGCGCGACGGATTCCGAGAGCGGCGCTGCTATGGCGATCAACATGACGGCCGCTATGACTCCGGTGATGATGCGTCTGTTCATACTCCCTCCTGGCGTGGTTCGTGTTAAAGAGTAGAAAGATGGTTTTCGGCGATGTTGGGATGACAGTCGTAAGCCCGAGTGTTGCCCGCTGGCCAGACTAAATGGGTAGAAGAATCAGCGCGAGAAGGATTGAAAATTGCAAATTGTTGAAGATTAGAAATTGCAAATTTATCGGAGACTTGGGAGTTCGTCTTTCATGCTCAATTTGCAATTTTCATTTTTCAATTCTCAATTTTCAATTCCCGTCTTGCCAAGATCACCGGGATCTTTCCAGCCTACGCGTCGAGCTCGTAAGCGTCTTGCAGCCAGCGCTTCACTTCATCGTCAATGTCCGCAAGTGAAGTGATCGCAATGCGGTGAGTGATGCGGTCCTTCCTGGCAAAGCCACCCGTGTCAATGAGCCGCCCCGTCGCCTTCATATCCTTCAACGCGAATCCAAGGTCGATCCGCGTTTGAGTCGTCGGTTTGATCTGAGCGAACACATGTTTTCGATAAAACGGAACGATTGTCTGGCAGGGGCAAGCCCTCACGTCCTTGCCGATACTTAGTCCCAGCTTGAGCAGAGCTTCGTAGATCGGGCGCAATGTTTCCTTCGGGCCCGCGAACATTTTTTCAACGTACCCTTCGGCGGCTCGAAGGTAAGCCTCGGGGTCGCCGTCTTCGCCTTTGCCCTCCGCTCTCTCGGCGAGCCATCCAGCGTAGTTGGTCCCGAGCCCATGTTCCTTCTTGAGCCACTCACGCCGGTCCGTCTCGGTTTTGGGGCCGGACTTCTTGATGAACTTGATCCACTGCTCGAGACTTCTGCCGGTCCTGGCTGGCAGATCCTGGATCGCCTTCTGAACCATCGCGACGCCCGGATGAACGCCGTAGATGGATTTGTGCTTTGTCTTTGCCGCTTCGCGCGCCATAGCAACGGACCTCCCTTGCTAATCGTTCTTGTTGACCTTGTGAACGCGATATCGCGAGAGCTGTTTTACCATAGGGCAGCAGCCCGGTCCAATAAGTGCTGCTCACTTCTTACGCGTGTACGTGGTCTCGAAAGCAGGTCCCGGCGAACCATCCGGGTTCTTGGCATAGAGCCCTACAACAAAGTGATTGTCATCGAGTTGCCGAGTGGCCACCTCGAATACCTGCTTTGCCCCGCTATCATCGTTGAAATTCGCCGCAAAGCTGACTGTCTTGCCGTCGTCTTTGCTGGTACCGGTCAGGTTCATGAGCCCGGTCGAGCCGGTGTACGCCCATATTGACACGTACTGCGTCGTCGCGTTGTCGTAGCCCCAAAGCCGCGTGCCTTTTGTCTCCTGACCCATGAATATGCCGGCATCTTCTTCGAGCAGGAAACGCCCGTCGAGGATCACGCTGATCTTAGCCGTGCCGTTTGAGTCGACCGGCGTCGCACTGGGTTGCGCCGTGAATTTCGTTACGGTTGTGTAATCACCCGCGCGTTTGGCCAGTTGCTTGTGAGCAGGTCCTGGCGTCGCCGACTGCATCTGTCCCGATGTTCCTGCATCTCGCCCGATCGCCCAGACCGCGCTGCCACTACCCGCCGCTAGAAGCGAGGCGACCGCGATGCGAATCAAGGTTTCTTTCTTCATTTGCGATCCTTTCATTTGCCTTCATCTTCCGGGTGCTCGCTCAGACTGAACCAATTGCCGGAATTGTCCTTGAACACGGCCCCGATCCCCCAGGATTGCTCCTCGGGTGGAGAGATGAACTCTACTCCTTTGGCTTTCAGCTCTTCGTAGGCGGCCCGGCAATTGGGGGTATCGAAGACACCGGCCCCGAGCTTCCCTCCTCGCACAAGGTCTCTTATCTGATTGGCTGTGGCCTCGTCGAACATGAAACCGGGGCTGGGTTCCATCAGGATGATTTCGAACCCCGGCTGGTCCTTAGGACCGACGGTCAGCCACCTGAACCCTCCGTCCATCGTTGCGTCGGTTCGAACTTCGAAGCCCAGTTTGTCCCTGTAGAACTCCAGGGCCGCCTGCTGATCCAGCACAAAGATTGCGGCGTGTGACATTTTCGAGATCATAGTTAGTCCTCCCCTGGCCTCGGTGATGGGAGCAATATACTCAATTCTTGAGAGAGATGCTTCTCGAAAATTGCTAATCTGGGCGAGAGGCGGAGTTCCGCATGCCGTACATCATCAGGAAGCAGGCGGGAATCTTGCGCCGGCTTTCGAGCCGCCGTTCAAAGACTATCGCGCGGTAAGCAATTGGTGGGTGGCCGACGTGCTTGTGGAACAGACTGCTGAACGACCCAAGACTCTCGAAGCCAACTTCGAAGCAAACATCAGTGACCGTCAATCCGCTCGATGAGAGCAGTTCCTTTGCTTTTTCGATGCGCCGCTGGGTCAGGTATTGATGCGGAGTCTTATTGAAGGCTCGCCGGAACAGCCGCAAGAAGTGATAGCGTGACAGGCAGGCTTCGCTGGAGATCTGCCGTAGATCTAGAGGCAGATGGTAGCATTGATCGATGAATGTCCGCGCGCGAACGAGGCGCTGATACGTCTCGACAGCAACCGGCGCATCTGGCTTTATTCGGCCTTCGTTCTCCATCTCAATCAGTTATCAGCCCTCCATCTTCTTCGCGTTGGCAGGCCATCTTCGTAGGTCGTAGCTAGAGCTTCTTCAACATCTAATTCAAACAGAGTGTGCCGATCGTTTGGCTTATAACCAATCGACCTGGCTGCGTCAAATGCTTTGCCCCGGGTCTGAGGGTCATCAACCACGACCGCTCTGCCTCGGACGCAGAACTCGCCGCCGCCTCCACTCGTGTCTTCGACCGAACAATGCATCGCATAACGGCTATCACGGCGCAGGTCGTTGACTTTCGGAGATGTCGGTTCCATATAGACGAACAATGTGACGTGGCTCATGAAGGGCGACACCGGATGAACGCGCGGAGCGCCGTCCGCACGGATAGTGGCGAGATAGGCAATCCTTCGTGTCAGTCTGTCGGCGCCAAGAGCGGCAAGCTCCGGCGAGGCAAATTCAAACTTCCGCCAACTCACTACTCTCACTCCTCATTTGGGACCTCGGGGTGAAAACTCCGCACGCGAACGAGTCATTTCGTTTTTGTAGCTTTCCCTTCTATCACGGTAGTCCATTCCCCGCCGGTGGCCATCTCAAACTTCATCGTGTACATCGTAGGGGAGACTTCTTTAGCAGTGAAGCGCAACCTGGCCTTGTTGCCGCCAATCTTCCCCTCTGAGGTCAATGTCCAAGTGTCTCCCTGCACCGTGCCCTTGAAGTGCTCGGCCTCGCCGAAGTTGTTGAAGGCGTCATTAGGTGTAGACATTTTCCGCGGCGTCATAGCCCATTATCGCCAATCGCTTAAGCACTCCCATCGCTCCTTTGCCGTCGGTGCGGGTTTCGACAAAGAACCCGCCCGGCATCATCTGGCTTTGATCTACGGCGGTCACCTTTCCGCCGGCACCCATCGGGCCTGGTTTTAGATCGTACTCAGACCTCCACGTGCCGATGTAGTACTGAAGCCCCTTGATCTCCGGGCCCTGCGCCGGCATTTGAGGAGCCTGGGCGAGGCCAATAGTTGCAAAGATCAACAACACGACGCAGACCGCACAAGTTTTCGTTTTCATGAGCGTCCTCCCCCGAGAGTGAGTTGAGGTCATCGTTCAGAGTCCTAGCTTTAGCTCGCTACCAACCTAATGCCTCTGGTGCTTGCTCGAAGAGGGTTCTGAGTTCTTCAACAAGGTGTCCCTGCCGTTTCATCTGCTGCCAAACACTGGGGTGTCCCATCCTCTTCAAGGCAGCGATTAGATTGTTTCGTTTGGTTTCTAGTGCATCGCGCTCTTGCATCCTGATGTATTCGAGCAATCGAGCACGATATGATTTATAAGCCTCTCGCCTAGCCGCTGGCAACAAATCTCGCGAGTTTAATCGGAGTACCCTAATCGTGTAGTCCGCGCGTTCATATTCCTTTGACCCCGCTTGTCCAGTTGGCAAGAAATAAAAAGTATCGATCAAATCAAGATCCATGAACTGAAGAGGGTCTTCGCTTCGCGGATCTATCAAAACTATTTCTCCCGGTTCTGGCGGAATCACAAGAGCGCCTCGCTTGCGGGTAACATCGACGAATTCTCCTGTTCTTGCGCTGAATACGCCAAACCGATTGTTCTTAGGCCCATTGCACGGGCCACAGGCATATAAATAGTTCTCCCAAACGAATGTCGCGTCGGGGTAAAGGTCTTTAGGCCTGATATGCTCGACTTCATCGGCAGCGGAATCTTCGCAATACCCGCAACGCTGCGCTCCGGCACACATCTCGGCTAATGTCGTGCGAACGTCTCGAAAGGTAGGGTCACTGGCCCGATTGCGTCGTGCGAAAGATTCCTTTGCTTTGCTCACTCTATCTGCGTAATCCGCAATTTCATCGATCTCGCGCTGAAGCGTTTGCAGCTGTCGTGTGGCCGTTTCAGGTAAGGACACTTCAGGCAGCTGGATCACGCTCTAGACCTCTCACTTACGCTACTTTGTGTGCGGAGCTCGGCAAGGCGGCGCGAAGATTTTCTTGTTCTTTTTCTTCAGCTTTGCTTAGTCCCTCGGTCAACTCTTTTCTGTTCAACTCAGCGAGTCGTTGAAGCTTCTTCTTAGATTCATCGGACCTCGAAGTATCTTGTCCGAACATTTCTGTACTGTAAGCATCGAGCACGTTTCCATAAAGCAAACGACTGAGTTCATCTCCTGTTATCATCTGCGCAGGCTCAACGCTGCCCGGCTTTGGCAGCCGGAATACCGTTCCGACATCCGCAGCCTGGCAAATGAACGGGCTGTGCGTTGTAACTATGAATTGAAGATTTGGAAAATGTTCTCTGAACCAAGGCCCAATCTTGCGCTGCCACGTAGGATGAAGATGCGCGTCAACTTCGTCAATCAGCACGACGCCGGGTGCAATGATCTTAGAGGGATCTTCAGCATCAAAAATACGCCACGACTCGTAAGTTACTGTGAGCTGTCTGATAAGCTCAAATGTCATGCTCAGTATTGAACGATACCCATCGCTCAGTTCTTCCACCGGGAGTTGACAGCCGTTCCCATCAACAAATTCAACGCCCTCTGAGGAGATTTCGTGAAGGCGGGCGTGATGAGGAAGGAATCCTTCCTGGTTGACGAAGGCTTTTACGCGATCAAGCAGTTGTCCCTCCGGACGTCTCTCGAGTTTCTTATAATTCAATTGACGAAGCCATTCTAGGCATTCGGTCAAAGCAACGTTTTCCCCGAACACGGAGAGATGTGCAGCTAGCCTGGGGTTCGAATAGAATATTTTTTCGTAATCTCTGTCGCCTCCTGTAAATCGGCGGAAAGGGCCATACGCAACCGAAAACCATCCGGCCCTTCCGCTCCACACATGCTTATCCGGATTGTTCTTTCCCTGCAAACGAGAACCCTTGAGGTCGACTTCGCCATTCTGGCGTGACAGTCTCAAGGCGAATCCAGGCAGCGAATCGGGTGTCCTGCCTCTTCCCGCAAACCTGTCCAAAAAAGAGTTGCTCTTCAACCAGAGGGTAATACTTCCTTGAGACTCGCCCCGACTTAGCCAGTCATTCCAATCTTGACGAAGTGCAATAGCCTCCGATGGGCCGACAAGAGCTAACGCAATCGCTCGTAAAAACGTCGATTTGCCGGACCCATTATCTCCGATAACCACGTGCCATCCGGCTGATCCTCGTAGACTAATACCCCAGTCTAGCTCTCTAATAGACCGAATATTGGAAAGCTTTACGCGCCTTACATACATGGAATGGTTGTCCTAGGATTCTAATCTTACGCTCAAGAGTTCCAAGCTCAGGAATCTACCACAGGCTGTTCGGGTTCGCACGGCTTGACTGGATGGTTGGCTTAACGTGAACTCTCATTCGCGAGCTGACTCGGCGACTCCTCACCTTTTCGTCTCGTAAAGTGCTCGACGATCCGCCTGGCGCCGGCCGGGCCGACAAACGGTTTTAACTCATCGAAGCTCGCTTCCGAGACTCGCTTCAAGCTCCCAAAGTTTCGCAGCAATCGCGCCTTCAACTTGTCGCCCACACCGGGTATCGACGTCAGCTCGCTTTCGAAGTCGCGCATCGTTCGCCGCTCTCGATGGTAAGTCACCGCAAAGCGGTGCGTCTCGTCGCGGATCATTTGAATCAGGTGTAACACGGGCGAGTGATGATCGATGCGAATCGGCTCCTCTTTGCCTTTTACAAAGAGCAGCTCTTCGCGCTTTGCAATCGAAGCGGTCGGCAAGGCTTCGAGTCCCAACTCGTGAAGCGCGCGAGCAGCGGCTGCAAGCTGCCCTTTGCCCCCGTCGATCAACACAAGGTCCGGGAGTGGCTTGGTCTCCCGCAGCAAACGAGAATAGCGGCGCCCGACCACTTCGTACATCGACTGGAAATCGTCCGCCCGACCTTCGACCGAACGCACTTTGAATTTGCGGTAGTCTGACTTCTTCATCGCGCCGTGCTCGCAGACGACCATCGACGCGACGTTCTCCGAGCCTTGAATGTTCGAGATGTCGAACGACTCGATTCGATCGGGGACGGTCGGCAATTCCAGCGTCTCGCGAAGCTCGTCCAGCACTTTCTGCATATCGGGCCGCTGCATCCGGAAGCGCTGGTCGAAGTTCAATCGAGCATTCTTCTCGACCAGGTCGATCAAGTCCCGCTTGACGCCGCGTTGAGGCATCACGATGTGAACTCGACGCCCCCGTTGCGTGGACAGATATTCTTCGAGCAGTTGGCGGTCCTCGAAGTCGACCGGCACGTAGATCTCACCCGGCGCGTAGTCCCCCGCCGTGTAGTACTGCTTGAGCGGTTGCCCGATGAACGCGCCGGGGTCAAACGGGTCGGCGATGTCTTCCCAATAGAACTCGCGCTTGCCGACGACTTTTCCTTCGCGCATCGTGAACAGCGATAGCGCCAGCAACGGGCCCTCGCGATAGTAGCCGAAGATGTCGATGTCCTCGCGCGAGATGACCATCATCTTCTGTTGCTCGCCGAGCTTCACAATCGTCCTGAGCTGATCGCGTGCCCGCGCGGCGGCTTCGAACCTTTGCTCATCGGAAGCTTCCTGCATTCGGCGTTTCAACTCGCCTTCAAGATCCTCGGTTTTGCCTTGGAGCAACAGGTCTACGTCTCGCACAGCCTCGTTGTACTGCTCGATCGAGCACAGCCGGCTGACGCACGGACCGAGGCATCGCTTGATGTGATATTCGAGACACGGCCGGTCGGCTTTGCCGTCGATCTCCATCGTGCATGTGCGAAGCTGAAAGTTCTTGTTGATCAGATCGAGCGTGTTCCACGCGAGCGAGATCGGCAGGAACGGACCGAAGTAGCTCGCGCCGTCCTTCAGTATTTTTCGCGCGATCATTGCTCGCGGCGCCCGTTCGTTGGTGATCTTGATGTGCGGGTACTGCTTGTCGTCTTTTAGAAGCACGTTGAATATCGGCTTGTGCTTCTTGATCAGATTTGATTCAAGGGCGAGAGCTTCGATTTCGTTGTCGGTGACGATGAGGTCGACGTCATGTATCCGCGCGATGAGATCGCTTGTCCTGAACACATTCGCGCGATCGGAGTGGAAGTACTGGCGGACGCGATTGCGAAGGTTCTTCGCCTTACCTACGTAGATGATCTTGGTTTTCTTGTCGCGAAAGAGATAGCAGCCGGGCTGTGTTGGCAGGTTGGAGAGCTTTTCTTCAAGAGACATGATCTGGAACCGCTATCTTGTCGATCCCTCGGAGCAGGATTCTAGCAGGGGGCTGACAAGGCCATATGATTTCTCTCATAGGCGTCCCGATAATCCCACCAACGCAGAGACTGTGCGTGAAAACTCCGGGAATACCACCCACGGCAGTGGGTGGATTGTTCAAGCCTAGCCTACAAAAGAGAGCGGCCCGCCGCTTTGTGTTATATCTCTCTCCCCTCGCGCCGCGAGGGGAGAGAGGGAAAACCGGGAATCCAGGCGGTCCGCTGTGTAGGCTGGCCCTGAACAATCCACCCACTGCCGTGGGTGGTATTCCCGGAGTTTTCACACAGTCTCGCAGTTGGTGGGATTGCTTGTGAACACCTCTGCATTGTCGACTCTTTCAGCACATCAAGCCTGTGAAACTACTCAAGCTTAAACAGCGGCACGTATTTGCCTTCTTCAAATCTGAATCTGAAATTGCCTTCGAACCGCCGAATCCCTGACACCCCGGCGCCGCCCGCAAGCGTCGGCATTCTCAGCGTGCCTTCGAATTGACTGTAGTCGATCGTCGCGCCGAACGACTTCATTTTGCTTGCCTCTTTGTCGACCGTCTCGAGGTTATGAAGTCCCTCGATCTTGATCGTCAGCACCTCTCCGGTCTGAGGGTCCAACTGGGCGACGCCCGACGCCAGCGCCGCATTGGTCACCTCGGGCCTGGGCACAAATCGGAACCATCGCTCGTTCTTGCGGTCCGCGATCACTTCTTGGAAGCTGTAGTACTGCACCCGCTCAGGCAACAGAGGAAAGAACGCCAGGTCCCAAACCGCTCCAAACGAAAGCAACGTCGGTTCATCCTCTTTGATCTTGTCCTTCGGGTTCCCCTTCTTGTCGGTGTCGGCGGTGACGCGCACGACTACCGGAGTCTGGCCGGTCTTATCAGGCTTTTTTGCCGGCTCGACGGTGACCGTGGTGTCCCGTAATTCCTCGGTAGCCTCTTTGTCCCCTTTAACCTTGTACCGCTCGATGTGAATCTTCTGTTCGTAACGGCAGTGATCCCGGAAGTAAAGCGACCGGTCCTGATTGGCGGCGGCTTTGCAGATCAACTCGGGCGCATTACAGGTCTGAGCGCCTGCGCTGGGGGCGGCGAACGCGATCACGGCGAGCGAGACGACGGCAAGGTGTTTCATCAACTTCTTGACTCCCCAAAGGTCTTTCGTGTATTAACTCTAAACGTCGGTCACTAAAAAGTATAAGTTAGCCGGGAACATATCAGCAAACGTCATCATCTCTAGCGCAGCGAACCTCAGCCCGTGCTGATCGCGCTAGCTCATTTGGACCGCGGCGGCAAGTCTTCGCGACGCCGCTTTTTCCTTGTATGATTCTAAGAACCGAGAATCGGAAAGCGGCGTCGCGAAGACTTGCCGCCGCGGTCCAAATAGCTTTTGCCTCGAACCCAAAGTGGCACATCAACGTAAGGAGGCCCCTATGAAGCTTAAGGCGATGACTGCGGCAGGAATCGTGGCCGCGGTCCTGTTTGGCAACGCCTGCGCGACCAAGAAGTATGTCCGGAATCGAGTCAACGAGCGGGCAACCCCGCTTGAAAGCCGCACCGGCGAGCTGGAAGAAACCTCGCGGCGCAACACCCAGGACATTGGTCGCCTGGGTAAGGACATCGAAGACGTGCGCCAGCGAACGGATCGCGCTCAACAGCAGGCCGATCGCGCCGCTTCGTCAGCCGAGCAAGCTAACACCCGGGTGACCGGCGTCGAGCAAACAGTCTCGGATCTACGCACCAACCTCGACAAGTACACCGTGCAGAAGACGGTGACCATTCGGTTCAATGCCGCCAAATCGGAGTTGCTTCCCGAAGCGATGGCCTCGCTGGACGAGCTTGCGAGTCAGATCAAAGACCGCAATGGTTTCCTGCTCGAGATCCAGGGCTTCGCTTCGGCCGAAGGCAAGCCCGAGCTGAACGAGCGCTTGAGTGAGGCGCGATCGGAAGCCGTTAAAAGATACATGGGCGAGCATCACAACGTTCCTTTGTTCCGGATGTCGATAATCGGCTTCGGCACGAGCCGTCCGGTCGCCGACAACGAAACGAAGGAAGGCCGCGAGCAGAACCGCCGCGTCGAAGTCCGCTTGCTGACCAACAACGCGATCAGCCAGGCGCATTGAAAAGGCATTAGTCCGTAGTCAGTAGTCCGTAGTCAGTAGTCAATAGGCAGAAGCTACCCAGAAGCTGAGCGTTTCTGCCTGCCGACTACGGACTACTGACTACGGACTACGGACTACTGATTTATGGATTTCGGCATTGAGATACCAGCCGGCAAACCATTCGACGCCGTAGCTCTCGGACTCAATGCCATAGATCACCTCATCGTCGTCCCACACTATCCCGGATTCAACAGCAAGGTTCCCCTGATCTCACACACACTCGCGCCCGGAGGCCAATGCGCGACTGCGATGGTAACCCTCGCTCGCCTTGGCATGCGCGCTTGTTACATTGGAAAGATAGGTTCAGACGACTTTGGCCGTTTGCAGATTCGGTCGCTCGAGTCTGAAGGGGTCGACTCAACCGGCGTGATGGTAGTCCAGGGCGCCGACAGTCAAATTGCGTACATTGTAGTGGACCAGCCGAGCGGCGAGCGCACGGTCATCTGGCATAGGGATGATCGGTTGATGATCGAAGCGGACGAAGTTGATCAGACGGCAGTCACCTCGGGCAGAGCGCTTCTCCTCGATGCTCACAATGTCGCGGCCTCAATCGCGGCCGCACGATTCGCTCGCGCTGCCGGCATTCCGACCGTGCTCGACATTGACAACCTTTACCGGGGCTCAGACGAGCTATTGCCGTTGATTGATTTCCTGATTTCGTCAACAAGCTTTCCTCTACGAATGACCGAAGAACCCGATCTGCGCGCCGCGTTGAAGAAGCTGAAGCATATGACCGGTTCGCTGTTTGTTGCGGCGACGCTGGGACGTGACGGCGTCCTCGCATACTTCCAGGGGGAGTACATCCATTCGCCCGCTTTCACTGTTGAGTGCCGGGACACTACCGGTGCGGGAGATGCCTTTCACGGGGGCTTTATGTACGGTCTGCTCGCGGGTCTTTCCGTTGAAGAGACTCTGAGATTCGCAAACGCTGTAGCGGGTCTGAAGTGCCGCGCTATTGGAGCGCGAACAGCGCTGCCGACGCTTAAGGAAGTAAATCAATTGCTCGCGGCGTCCGTAGTCCGTAGTCCGTAGCTGCTGCATACTGAGTATTGACTATGGACTACGGACTACGGACTACGGACTACTGACTAAATCCCGATCACGTCTCTCAGATATTGGCGGCTCCGGACTGCGCTTTCGTAAGGGTTCACTCCGGGCTGGTCTGCGTCCACATCTTGCTCGACGACCGCCCAGCCTTCGTAGCCTCGGTTCATCAGTCCTTGCGCTATTGCTGGAACGTCCACTGCTCCTTCGCCCAGCTCACAGAAGACTCCGCGCCGAACTGCGTCCAGGAAACCGACGCCATCTTTCCGCACCGACTGTAGCACCTCGGGTCGCACATCTTTCAAGTGCAAGTGAGAAATACGCGACCCATACTTCTCCACGGCATCCACTGGATCGCCTCCGCCATACATATAGTGGCCAGTGTCCAGGCACAGACCGATCAGTGAGGGGTCGGTGCTCGCGCAGAGCCTTTCGATTTCGGCGGGCGTCTCCACCAACGTTCCGGCGTGATGATGAAAAGCTGTCACGAGACCAGACTCGCGGCAGGCTGTTGCAATCCGACTGAGAATTTCAACAGCACCATTCCACTGACTCGCGCTCATTCCGTCCCGTTCTTCGTTCACTCGTCCGGCCACCGACATTCGAGCCCCGCCCATTTCGTCCGCCAGCACAATCAACCGGGAGCCAGCTTGCGCCAACAGCTGGGCGACCTTGATCGCTTCGTGGAAATCTGTTTCGTACCGTTGCGCCTCGGCCAGATGGACCGGCACAAAAGCGGAAACAAGCCCGAGCCCTCGAGATGATAATTCAGCGATCAAACGCTCCGGCTCAGTGGGCAGATAACCGTAAGGCCCCAGCTCGGTGCCTTCGTAGCCGGCTTCAGCCATTTCGTCCAGCACTCTGGCGTAGGCTTGATGCCCGTTCCATCCTTCGGCTTCCATGATGCCCCAGCTAACGGGCGCGGTTCCGACCTTGATTTTGTACTCAGAGCTCATTTCAAAAACTCATCAGCGTTTTCTTTTGTGACGAGCTTCGTCCCGGTGTCTATGAGTTTAGGAACGGGCTCGCCGCGGATGGCTTTTATCGCTGCCTCGACGGCTTGCTTACCCATGTTTGCCGGATACTGAGCGATGACCGCGCTGATCGCTCCGGACTCTACGGCGCGCACGGCTTCCTTGCCGGCGTCGAACCCGACGACGAGAATCTTTCCGCTCAAGTGCTGAGCCGCCACTCCCTCCATAGCTCCAAGCGCCATTTGATCGTTCGTGGCAAACACCGCGTTCAAATCCGGATGTGAAGTTAGCAGGTTTTCCATCACGGTGAGCCCTAGAGCGCGCTCGCTGTTCGCAGGCTGTATTGTGACGACTTGAATCCCCGGCGCCTGGGCTATGGCGTCTTGAAAGCCGGCGACGCGGTCGTCGTGTGAAACCACGCCAAGAACGCCGCGAATGATGGCCACTTTGCCGTGGCCCCCTAGAACTTTCACCAGGTAATCGCCGGCGAGCTTTCCGCCTACTCGGTTGTCGGTGCCGATATAGCAAAGCTTACCGGGCCACGGCGTGTCGTTGTCGACAATCAGCACGGGAATGCCTGCCGCTTTTGCTTTGTCGAGCACCGGGGTTACTTCGGCAATACCGCCCGGCACGACCGCGAGGGCCGAGACCTTTTTTAGGATCTGATCTTCGAGGATTGAAACCTGCTGATCGATGTTGATCTCACGCTCGGGAGCCAGCACCGATAGTTCTATGTCCGGATGCTGACGGGCCGCTTCCTCGGCGCCGCTCTTCAGCGTCTGCCAAAACTCGCTGTCGAGCGCCTTTGTCACGATCACGATCCGCTTGCGCGCCGCATCTGGCCGATTGCAACCACCGACCGAGAGGAGCAACAGCACGTCAATCATCACGACGCATGGAATCCAGGCTTTGTTTCTCATTTATCCTCTCCTCATTTTCTGACTAACCGGCGCCGGGTCCTGGCGCGTTGGCGCAGCACATCGATCCAGACGGCAGCTACGATGACCACGCCGATCACCACCTTTTGCCAGTTGGGTGACACGTTCAGCAAAGTCAATCCGTTGCGCAGCACGCCCATGATGAGCGCGCCAATGAGCGTTCCCCACACGGTTCCCACACCGCCGAAAAAACTCGCTCCGCCAATAATCACCGCCGCGATCGCGTCGAGTTCAGCGCCGTCGCCGGCCAAAGGAAACCCCGAGTTTAGCCGGCCCGCGAGAACGATCGCGCCGAGAGCCGCAAGGCCTCCGCTCAATGCGTAGACCATCGTCAACCGCCGGTCTACCGGAATACCTGAAAACATTGCCGCTTGTTTGTTGCCGCCGATCGCGTACACATCGCGGCCAAGCGTCGTGCGTGACAGAAAAATATGAAAGAGCGCATAGACCGCGACGACCAGAATGACCGGCACAGGAATGTAGGCAATCGTGCCTGCCCCCCAGAAACGAAATCCGTCGGGCAACTCCGAGATAGGAAAGCCCCCGGAAATTACGAATGCGAGTCCTCGCGCAACGTTCATCATCCCGAGGGTCGGAATAAACGGATGGGGCAACCGCAACTTTGTGAGCAGCAACCCATTTGTCATACCGAGCGCTGCTCCAATGGCAACCGCCGCGGCAATACACAGAGGCCAGGGCACGCCGGCTTTGAGCATCATCGCGACCAACACACAAGACAATCCCAGTATCGAGCCGACTGAGAGATCGATACCCGCGGTGATGATCACGAGCAATTGTCCGAGCGCCAGGAGCGCGTTCACCGATGACTGCCGAAAGACATTTATGAGATTGTCAAAGGTCAAAAAATACGGCGACATGAAGCTCAGGATCGTTGACGTCACCACCAGTCCCAGCAGTGGTCCAAATCGCCGCATCAGCCTGGCCGGTGCTCGACGCCACCACTCAAGCGCGGTGCCGCGGCCATCAAGCGGCGCCTGTTCTTCAAGGACATCGGTTGTGGCCTGGCTGGTCTTCAGTGGACGGCGCCTCCCGTCGCCAGTCGCATTATCAGTTCGTCGGTCGCTTCTTCGCGGGACAACTCACCGCTGATTCGGCCCCGATGCATCACTAGTATCCGATCGGCGAGATTCAGGATTTCCTCGAGCTCCGACGAAACCAGAAGAATCGCCACCCCGCGTTGGGCCAGTCGCCGAATCAGATCATAAATCTCCGCCTTCGAGCCGACATCTATTCCGCGCGTCGGCTCATCAAGGATGAAGACCTTCGAATCTGCGGACAGCCATTTTGCCAGCACGACTTTCTGCTGCCCGCCGCCGCTCAGGTAGATCACCTGTTGTTCCACGTTGGGGGTCTTGAGGTGCAGCTCGCGCGCCAGGTCTTTGGCCACCTCCTTTTCTCGAGCTGAATTCAGAAAGAGTCCGTAGCGAGCAAATCTGCCGGGAGCGGCGAGAGCGATGTTGAACCGAACGCTTCCACCGAGCACGAGTCCTTTCGTTTTTCGATCATCGGCGACAAGCGCAAGCCGATGGCGAACCGCGTCCATAGGCGTCTTGATCGTAACCGCCTGGCCATCGAGATAGACTTCGCCCGACTCCGCCTCGCACGCGCCGAATAGGGTCTCTACAAGTTCCGTGCGCCCCGCGCCAACGAGTCCGGCAAGGCCGACAATCTCACCACGATGAACGCTGAAGCTGATATCGTAGAATTTCCCGCTCGCCGATAGACCCTCAACGCGCAAGGCCTCTTCAGCCTCGACCGGCGTCTTGTTCTCGGAGCACTGTTCGCCGATCTCCCGGCCCACCATGTCCCGCACAAGCTGGTCAGTCGTGGTCTCGGAAATCGGTCTGGTCGCAATATGCCGGCCATCGCGAAGGACAGTTACGCGATGCGCGATCTGGTGAATCTCTTTCAACCGATGTGAAATGTAAACTACGCTGACGCCTCGCGCCTTCAGTTGAGAGATCGTTTGAAATAGTCGGGTTGTTTCGTGGTCGGAGAGCGGCGAGGTAGGCTCGTCCATGATGATCAGCTCGGCGCTGAACGCCAGCGCTCGAGCAATTTCAACCAGTTGTTGCTCGGCTATGCTGAGCTCGCCGACCGGGCGACTGGGATCCAAGGGATGGCCCAGTCCTTCAAGCAGGCTTTTCGCCCGGCTGTTAAGGTCGCCCCAGCGTACCCAACGTGAGAATCCGCTTCGCACCGGATGCCGGCCGAGAAACACGTTTTCGCCGATGCTCAATTGCGGAACGAGCATGAGTTCCTGATGAACGATGTTGATGCCGAGCTCGTGAGCCTGGTGTGGGGTTTTGATCTCGACCGGCTGGCCCTTCCAGAAGACCTGCCCCCGGTCCGCTTCATACAGCCCGGTGACGATCTTCATGAGCGTGGACTTTCCGGCGCCATTTTCGCCGATCAAAGCATGAACCTCGCCTGGCCGCACCTCGAAGCAGACATCGTCGAGCACCCTTATACCGCTAAACGTCTTGGTGATGTGCTCCATGCTAAGGAGCGGATCAGAGCCTCGCGTCGCCAAATGTGATGTCCCCCGGTTTTTTTCTATTTTCTATTTTCTACTTTTCATTTGTCATTTTCTATTTGTCATTTTCATTGCTGAAGATTATTCAATTGATCCAAATTGATCCAAATGACAAATGACAAATGACAAATGACAAATAGAAAATAGAAAATGATTACGGTTCTACTACCGCCTTAATCGCCTCACCCGCCCGCATAGCTTCAAGTGCCTCGCCAACCTGGTTGAGTCTCAATCGGTGGGTGATCAGCTTCTCGACAGGCAAAAGGCCAGCCTCCAGTATTCGCACCACCCTTGGAAATGCCGTTCGCTGGATATAAGAACCGAGGATCGAGGCTTCGTAGCGAGTAATCGCATACTGATTCAAACTACGCTCGGCATGCTGATTGACACCGAACAGAATTACCCGTCCGCCTCGTCTCACAAGATGGAGGGCTTCCGGAAGCAGACTGCCGGCTGCATCGACTGCAACGTCGACGCCTATTCGCGTGAGGGCCTTCACTTCGGCAGCGGCGTCTTCGGTCTTTGGGTTTATGACTGAGTCCGCGCCGAGACGTTCCGCGGTGTGCCGGCGAAACTCTGTCGGCTCAATTACAAAGACCTTTCCGGCTCCCGCGCTTTTGAAGAGCATGAGGAATAACAGACCTATCGGGCCGGCTCCGAGAATCGCTACGCTTTCACCGGGCACGAAATTGGTTTTTTCAAAAGCATGCCAGACGCAGGCGAGTGGCTCGGCCAGACACGCGCGTTCGGTTGGAACATCCTGGCTGATTCTGTGCAACGCCTTTGCCGGCGCAAGATTGAACTCCGCCAGTCCGCCGTGGCGGAAGATTCCCAGTGATGTCATGTTCTCGCAGACGTTCGACAGACCCATCCGGCAATACTCGCACAGCCCGCAGGTGATGTTGGGATCAATCACCACGCGATCGCCGGGCTTGACGTTGATCACGCAATCTCCGATATCGGTGACCGTAGCTGCGTATTCGTGGCCCAGAATGCTTCCCGGAGTTGCGGGATGGCCCGGTGGATCCGAGAGAATGTGGATATCGGTGCCGCAGATGCTCGCTCGATCGACGCGGAGCAGAACGTCGTCGCCGGCCTGGACGATCGGCCGCGGGAACTCCTCCAAAGCCCACTGCCCCGGCCCGTGAAAAACTATCGCTTGCATCGCTTCGGTCATAGTTCCAATCTCCCACTCAGTTGTTCCCAGCCGGCTACCGAGCACCGCGCCGGTAGTACACTTCGATCGCCTCTCCAAATCGCAGCTTAAGCGGTGTGATGTGAACAGGCAGCGAGGGTCCGGGTTGGAAACTCGCATCCAGCATAAAAGCCTTATTAACCGTGTTCAAACCGCACTCCGCCGCTGAGAGTTTCTTGATCTCTTCGCCGGATCTCGGATTACCAGCGGCGTCGCAGCGAACCGAGATCCGTTCGACTTGATCGAGTCTGGTTCCCGCCGGCAGTCGCACCGTTGTTCGGAAATAGCCGCCGCGGTCGATTTTGTAATAATTGATGCCGAGATCCGACTCGTACCATTTCGGATTTCCTTTGAGCTTGACGGCAAAGCTGAGTGCCGTGCCGCTCAACTCGGATTCTGCGTCGAGGTAGAGATAGTGACGCGGGTCAGCCATTTGATTCCCGCCTCGGCTCGCCTCCGATATCTTGCCTTCGCGCTGCAACTCGGCCGCCATCAGCTGATATATCCACGGGTGCCGATCCATGATCTCTTCACGCGAGCTGTGGCTCAGATCAAACGGGATCGGCCGCGAAGCGAACCGCATCTCCGACTCTCCGTGATCCGAGACGTTGTTGTTGTCCGAGACCACGTAGAGCGCGGGATGGCCATTCTCTTCCTTGCCTTTAAAATTCTGGGTCTTGTGTTCGACGCCCTGGAACGTCGCGACCTGTACCCTTCCCTGCGCGTCGATCTGCACGTCATAGACCCATTCGATGTCAGTAGTCCGCCCCCAGCGAGCCATCAGTGCGCTCGTCTGGGTACCACCATCCTCGTTGGTAAAGATGACGCTGTAGCGAATCGTGGTTAGCGGACCTGTCGGCTCCGTCTCGTACCACATCAGGAGCGGGATATCGCTGAAGCGACCGATGGTGTTTGGTCGAGCATAGACGATCGGCGCCAGGGAGAGAGCTTGATATTCGGGAGAGGTCCGATCTACCAATGAGATCTTAGCGTCTTGAATCTCGATCGCCGTTGCTTTTGAAGCCGACCGTTTGCGATTGAAGTCGACTCGCAGCGTGTGCTCTCCAGGTTGAAAGTGCCCGAGCAGCACTTGATAGGTGAAGGCCCGCGCTCCGGCAAAAAGAAAGATGTCCTGATTGTATCGGCCATCGACGAATACAGTAGCAACCGCGGCCTCGCTTCCCGCTTCCGCCCACGAGGTATGCGGCGCGGCTGCCGTCAGATCGAGCAAAGTCTCAGCTTCGGTCTCTACCCGGAACCTTTTCTCGAGCAGCGATTGATATGTTTGCGCCACAGCCGAGCCTGACGCTCCAACAAAAACCACAATGAGGAAACCTCCGAGCCAAACTCGTGCGCGTGTAAGAGGGGATGAGGTGAAATTCGACATCGTAAGCGAATAGGACTGGCAATCTCTGCTGGTTCTTTACGTCTCGGCGATGG
>WNFR01004573.1_pt1 | contig 22641 bp, 20 predicted proteins | sample 5400221 | NCBI WGS metagenome assembly WNFR01 (sample SAMN13153357, study PRJNA577476) | soil metagenome | isolation source: 40 cm soil under Madrone tree | place: USA:California | collected 2016-06-14 | reverse complement strand
CGGGGCCGAACCGGATATCGGCGCGGCGACGTTGCAGTCGGTTTCTGTTACTTTTTGCACAATGCTGGCAGGCAATTTGCTTGTAATTTACCGACATGGCGCGCTGCGCCCGATTGGAGCGATCAGGCCCCGAACGAGGATTGACCGATGAGTGAAGTCGCTTCGCTTCCCGCCCCGGTGAAAACCACGATCTCGATCGCCGGATTCAAGGACATCTACCAGGTGCCGCGCGTCGAACAGGCGCTGAATGGGCTGCAGGACCTGGGAAGCGGCGCCAACGAGGCGTTGCGCTCGACGTACGTCCGGATGATCAAGTTCGGAGGCCAGCGCTTTGCGATCAAGCCCTCGGCGCTGCCCGACATCGACGGGCTGATCGACGAGATGCCCAACTTCGAGGCGCCGCTGCAGGACATCCGGCGCCAGCTGGCGCTGTGCCTGAGCAGCGACGACACGCTGGATCTGGAGCCGATGCTGCTGCTGGGCGACCCGGGGATCGGCAAGACTCATTTCGCACGGCGCCTGGCGCGTCTGCTGGGCACCGGCTGCTGGTTCGTCGGCATGAGCTCGCTGACGGCCGGCTGGATCCTGTCGGGCGCCTCGGCGCAGTGGAGAAACTCGAAGCCGGGCAAGGTTTTCGAGGCGCTGGTCAACGGGGACTACGCCAACCCGCTGATCGTGGTCGACGAGATCGACAAGGCGAGCGGCGATCGCCAGTTCGATCCGCTCGGCAGCCTGTATACGCTGCTCGAGTCGGAGACCGCGCGCGAATTCATCGACGAATTCGCCGAGATACCGATCGACGCCTCCGAGGTGGTGTGGGTCGCGACGGCCAACGAGGCGAGCGCGATCCCCGAGCCGATTCTGAACCGGATGAACGTCTACGAGATCGACCCGCCGGACGAGGAAGGCTCGCGCCGGATCGCTCAGGCGGTCTACCGCGAGTTACGCAACGAGCACAGCTGGGGGCGCCTGTTTCCCGAGCAGCTTCAGCCCGAAGCGCTCGAGCCCCTGGCCCGGCTGAAACCGCGCGAGATGAGGCGGGTGATGCTGGCCGCATTCGGCGAGGCCAAGATCGACGGCCGCCACGAAGTGATGGCTTCGGACATCAGCGACGAGCGGCTCGCGCGCCGCCCGCGCATCGGATTCAGTTAACTCGCTTTTTCAGCCGGCTGGCAATACACCGCTCTTTCAGCGCTTGGCCAGCAGGTCGCGGATTTCCACCAGCAGGATTTCCTGGCGCGGGGGCGCCGACGGCGCAGCCGCAACGGGCGGCTTTTTCAGCCGGTTGATCGCGCGGATCGCCACGAACAGCACGAACGCGATGATGACGAAGTCGACGATCGACTGGATGAAGGCACCGTACTTCAACAGCAAGGGCTCGCCCTTTGCGTTCTGCCCGATCTGGACCGCCAGCTTGCTGAAGTCGTTGCCGGCCGTCAGGATCCCGACCACCGGCATGATCACTGCCTCCACCAGCGAAGAGACGATCTTGCCGAAAGCGGCGCCGATCACGATCCCGACCGCCAGGTCGATCACGTTGCCCCGCATCGCGAATTCCTTGAATTCGGTCGTGAAGCTCACAGGTTCTCCTCCTCCGGCGATGAAAGTCTTGCTCTTGTGCCGGCTCTCAGCGGCTGACCTCGCCGCGCGCGGCGCCGGCGCTGCGGTCCGGATGGCCGAGCGCCTGCGCCACCCGACGGTAGACCGGTCCCCATAATGGGTGCCCGATCTCGGCGTCGTTGAGCCGGAAGTCCGGATCGGCGTTGAAGGCGTTGGTGAAATCGAGCGCGCATTCGGTGCCGCGGTTGAACGCGCAGGCGATGAACGCGAGGTACTTGTAAGCGACCGCCACATCGCGCCGATCGGCCAGGTTCGCTGCGATCGCCATATGCAGCGCCGCCTCCGAGTGCTCGAACTCGCCGCCGTCGTACAGGCGGATCCCGTCGACCAGCGACCGCTCGGCCGGCCGCTGATACAGCTGCGCGATGCTGCTGGTTGGCGGCGTCGACTGGCAGGCCTGCAGCGCCCCCGCGCCGGCCACGACCAGGCCGATGCGCCACAGGGCAGTCAGCGTCATTCGAATCGGTGCGACACCGTAACCGGGACCGTCGCTTCCACGTTGATGTGCGCGATCCACGGCGCGTCGTTGCCGTGCCGCACTTCGATCCGGTGCGGGCCGGCGGCCAGTACCATCTGAATCAGTGGAGGCGACACGCCGGTTGGCTTGTTGTCGATCAACACTTCCCCCCAGGGCTCGATCCGGAATACCACAGTACCAGTCCCAGAGGCGCTCGACGCCGCGGGCGACGCGGGGATCTGGCCCGTCTCCGTGGCGACCTGCGGGTCGGCTGGCGGACGCCCTTCGGCGGGCGCAACGGCGATCCGAACGGGATGCAGCTGGACCAGCAGGTTGCCCAGTGTGAACCCGGCCAACACCAGAGCCGCTGCCAGCGACAGCCCCAGGCGGTGCTGGCGCGCCCACGGCCCCAGCCGGGTCAGGCGCAGGCGCGCCTTCTGCAGCGACTCGGCCAGGCGCTCCAGCGCGAGCGCCACCAGGTCCGGACGCTCGCTAGCGAGGGCGCGCGGCGCGGCCGGCGCCGGGACGGTGTTGGCTGCGGTAGTGGTGGGGATCGAGGCCGACAGCGAGACGCCGAGCGCGCCGGTGGAGGGCCGGTTGGCCCGTTCAGTCCAGACAAAAGCGATCAGGGCGTCGCGCAGCTCGCCGGCTGTTTTTGGGGCGGTCGGCGACCTCGTATTGAGCGCGTCCAACAGCAATGCCGAAAAACCGGGAATCGTGCTCGGACGCTGCGTGCCGGCCGCCGGGCCCGACTGGCTCGACACGGTGACCGCGTGCGGGCGCGCCTGGATCATCGTGCATAGCAGCGAGGCCGCGGCGCGCAGGTCGCGCCGGCGCGTCTCGTCGGTGACCTCGTTCTGGAAGAAAGGCAGGAACTGTTCGGTACGCGTCAGCGCGTCGTCGCCCTCGGTGCCGGCATCGATCCAGCCGCCGAACCCGCTCACCTTCGGCGATCCGTCGGCCTGGATGAACACGTGCTGCGGTCCGAGCTGACCATGCGAGACGCCCTGACCGTGCGCATACTCCAGCGCATCGGACACGCGCGCGCCGATCCCGGCGCACTGCAGGTCCGTGAACTTGACGCCGGAGCCCAGCAGATCCTGCAGCGAACGGCCCGCGACCCGCTCGATCACCAGGTATCCGAATTCGTGGCCAAGGCCCGCATCGAAAACGGTCAGGATGTTCGGGTGATGCAGGCGCCCGGCCGCCTGGGCCTGGCGCACGAATGCCTGCTCGATGTGGCGGCGCGCTTCGGCTCGCAGCGGCGGCCCGGCCGGCACGATCTGCACCGCCTTGACCACCAGTTCCCGGTTCATCACCGGGTCGACCGCGGCGTACGAGACGCTGTGCCGATCACGTCGCAGCTCTCGCAGGATCGTATATCGGCCTATGACCTTCTGTTGGAGGGGCAGCGGCTGGGGCATGGCAATGGTCGGACGCGACGAGTCCCGCAGGGCGCCCGGCGGAACTCGCCGCCTGCGTACTGTATCCCGCCGGAACCGTCGAAGGGAACCGGTCGATCGACTAAATACGACCGGAGGAACCGACCTATTGTGAAGCCAACGCTAAAAGCGGTGCTGCACCTCGACCGCCAGGCCTGGCCGCACGTCGATCCGCGACAGGAACGGCGTCGCCGCGCCGTTGTGTACCTCGATCGTATGGGCCCCGGCCGCAAGGGTCAGGTGGGTTAGCGGCGGCGAAACGCCGAGCGAAGTGCCATCCACGATGATTTCGCCCCAGGGGGCGATCGCCAGCGTGACCGAACCGTCGGCCAGCGGCGCCGGCAGCGCCGGCGGGGCCGGTGCGACCTGCGCAAGTGGCGCCGGGGCCGCCGCTTTCGGCCGGGACTTCACTGGCGAGGAGGGCGTTGGGGAGATTGGAACGAAAAGGGGCTTGACGGGCGCCTCGGCCTGCCCCATCACGTGCACGCCGGAATCCAGGCCGGATGGCGAGCTGCCGGTGCTCGAAAGCGTGCTGGTCGCGTCTGCGAGCACGATCGGCGACGACGTGGCCACGGGCGCCGGCTGGGGCACCGCCTGAGGCGCCACCTGCGCGCGGCGCGGCTGCTCGAGCGCCAGGATCACGATCGACACCGACACCGCGAGCGCCGCGACCACCAGGCGCGCGCTGCGCCGGTTCAGGGCCGGCGCGGAAGTCTCGGGTGGCAGCGTGGGGCGCTGGCCGGAGTCCTCGCGCGCGGCCGCCATCACCAGGTCGTTGCGCATCTCGGCCGCGCTCTGGTAGCGATCGGCTGCATCCTTGGCCATCGCGCGATGGACGATTTCGATCAGCTCGACCGGCACTTCCGGGTTCAGCTGATAAATCGGAGTCGGCGGCTGCGAGGCGACCTTGGTGAGCGTTTCCTCCACCTGCTTTCCGTCGAAGGCGCGCTGCCCGGTCAGCAACTCGTACAGGATCGAGCCCATCGAGAACACGTCGCTGCGCGCGTCCAGCGCGCGCCCCAGCGCCTGCTCGGGCGACATGTAGTTCGGCGTCCCGATCAGCTGGCGGCTGGAGGAGAGCGGCGTGTCGCTGTATTGCGCGAGCGCGACTCCGAAATCGAGCACTTTCGGCTTCATGTCGCGCGTCAGGAAAATGTTGCTCGGCTTAAGGTCGCGGTGGACCAGGCCGCGCCGGTGCGCGTAGTGCACCGCATCAGCCACCCGCGCCATCATCGACGCGATCGCTTTCGGGGCGAGCCGATTGCGAGTCGCGAGCCAGTCGTGCAGGTCGCTGCCGTACAGCCGCTCCATCGCGATGTAGGCGACCGACTCGGTCTTGCCGGCATCGAACACGGTGACGATGCCCGGATGATTCAGGCTCGCTGCGCTCTTGGCTTCCTGCAGAAAGCTCGCTTCGGCGCGGCGCCGCATCAGGTTATCGGCGGCCAGCGGGATCGCTTTGATCGCGAGCTCGCGCCCGAGCACCGGGTCGAACGCGGCATACACGACCCCGTTGGACCCCCGCCCGATCTCGGAGCGAACTTCGAACCGCCCGATGTGCGTCGGAGCGGACGGCATCGCCGCCGAAGGCTCATAGGACTGCGTGGCGAGCGCCTGGGACACCATTTCGCGTGGATTATCCGTTGGTCAGTGTATCAACGTAGCTCAAAAATGGTACCAGCACATCGTCCAAATCGATGTCACGCCTGCCCCGATCACCCTAAAGCCATGATGCTGATTTAGTCATGAAAGCTGTGAGGCAATTGCGGCTCGCGAACCAGCTGACGCTCGAGCTCCAGATGCTTGGCGTATCGGTAAAACGTACCCTCAAAGTTCGCGAACGCGATGACGAATCCGGCCCAGCCGTCCAGCATGCCAAGCTTGAGCACATAGTGGCGCAGGAACGAGGCGGTTCCGTGCAGCAGCGCGCGCCACATCGAGGGCGGCACGCGCTGCTGAGCCAGGCGCTGCACGCCCAGCGTCGAATAGCGCTGCATCTTGGACAGCATCTGGCTCAGGTCGCGAAACGGGACCTGCGCAATCGGTTCGCGCAGAACGCCCAGCGAGCCCTCCAGCGTGTAGGTCTCGTGCACCGCGTCCTCCGTGTACCGCAAGCGGCCGCGCCGGAACAGCTGCGGCTGCCGGTAGTCGGGAAAGTAACCGGAGTGGCGGATCCAGCGACCGAACACGTAATTGCGCCGCGGCACCAGGTAGGCGTCGCGCGCGTGCGGATCGGCCGCCGCGCGGCGGATTTCGTCGGCCGCGGCCTCGGTGCAGCGTTCGTCCGCGTCCAGGCTGAAGACCCAGTCTCCGGTCAGCTGATCGAGCACCGCGTTGCGCAGCCGGCCGAATCCCTCGAACGGCACCTGCACGATCCGGTTCGTGTAACGGCGCGCGATCTCGACGGTCGCATCCGTGCTGAAGGAGTCGGCCACCACGATTTCGTCGGCCCATTTGACGCTGCGCAGGGCGGCCTCGATCTTGTCGGCTTCGTTGAACGCGATCACGTAAACGGAAATGCGCGGCATCGGGTGGAGCGGTCTTATTCGCTCGGTGGGCCAAGGGGCTGCGCGTATTATCCCGGACGTTTCAAAACCTGCGCGCAGGGCGGGCGCAAGCGGGGAGGCGATGAAGACCCAGGCGGTTCGAATCGAACGCCACGGCGGGCCGGAGCTGATGCAAGTCGTCGAGATCGATGTGCCGGATCCTGGCCCGAACCAGGTGCGGCTGAAGCAGCACGCGGCCGGGCTGAATTTCATCGATCTCTACTATCGAAGCGGCCTGTACCAGGCGCCGCTTCCGCATGGCCTGGGCTCCGAAGGCGCCGGCGAGGTCGAGGCGGTCGGACCCGGTGTCAAAACCCTGAAGGTGGGCGATCGCGTCGCTTACGCGTCGGGACCGCTCGGGGCTTACAGCGGCGCGTATGTGCTGAACGCCGACAGCGTCGTAAAGCTGCCGGCGGGGATCGGGTACGAACAGGCCGCGGCGATGATGCTCAAGGGTCTGACGGTGCAATACCTGTTTCGACAGACGTACCGGCTGCAGGGTTACGAGACGATCCTGTTTCACGCAGCGGCCGGGGGCGTGGGCCTGATCGCATGCCAGTGGGCTCGCGCGCTCGGAGTCAAGCTGATCGGAACGGTCAGTTCGCCCGAAAAAGCGCAGCTGGCACGCGGGCACGGGGCGTGGGCCACGATCGACTACACGAAGGAAGACGTGGTGGCGCGCGTTCTGGAGCTGACCGGCGGGGCCAAGGTTCCGGTCGTCTACGACAGCGTCGGCAGGGACACCTGGGAGAAGTCGCTCGATTGCCTGCAACCGCGCAGCCTGATGGTGAGCTTCGGCAACTCCTCGGGGCCGGTGACCGGAGTGAACCTCGCCATCCTGGCACAGAAGGGTTCCCTGTACGTCACGCGGCCGACGCTCACCACTCACCTGACCCCGCGCGGCCGCTATGAAGAAAGCGCCAAGGAGCTTTTCCAGATGGTCACCAGCGGCAAGATCCGGATCGAAGTGACGTGCCGCTACCGCCTCGAAGAGGCCGCGCGGGCGCACGAGGATCTGGCCGGGCGCCGCACGACCGGCTCCTGCGTGATCATTCCGTGAGTTCGGCCGCGGCCGGCCCGCCGGACGCGACACTGAAGCTGGCCGGGCCGGGACCTCGCACGCGCTGGCTGCAGGCCGCGCTGGCCGCGGCGCTTGCGGTTCGGCTCGTCACGCTCGGCACCTACCCGCTGGCCGATACCAGCGAGGCGCGCTACGCGGAGATCGTCCGCGTGATGCGGGAAACGCCTGGCTCAGCGCCGCCTCGACTTACGCGTTCGGCCTCAACGAGTTCGCGCTGCGGCTGCCGTCGCTTGTGTGCGGAATCGCGGTGCTTGCGTTGTGCGGCGTATGGGCCGCCGCGCTGGCGCGCCGACCCTCACCCCCCGCTTCGCCGGGCGAAGCCCGGCTTCGCAGGGCAAGCCCGGCCCCTCTCCCGCAAGCGGGAGAGGGGAGGAACCTGCCTCCGCTCGATGGCCAGAGCCGGCAGCAAGCGGGAGAGGGAAGTGGGGTGCCGGGGGGACAGAGGAGCCCCGGCTCGCTTCCGATCGATCAAGAGGCGCCGGGTCGCCCCTCTCCCCTGGGCCTGTGCACGGCCTGGATGATGGTCGCGTTCCAGCGCGCCGTCATCGACGGCTCGGCGCACGCGCTCTGGCGCTACGGTTTTTTTGTGGCGGCGGGCCTGGCGATGCTGGCCAAGGGTCCGGTCGCGTTCCTGTACGTCGCGCTGCCGATCGTAGTGTGGGCCTTCTGGCGGGGGCGATGGCGTGCGATCTGGAAGGCGCTGCCGTGGTTAAGAGGCAGCGTGCTGTCCGCGGCGATCAGCCTGCCCTGGTATGTCTGGGCCGAAGTGCGCAACCCCGACTTCCTGAGCTATTTCCTGATCGGCGAGCACGTGCTGCGATATCTGCAGCCGGGCTGGACCGGTGACCGCTACGGCACGGCGCACCGCGAGCCGTTCGGAACGATCTGGGGGTATCTGGCCGAAGCCCTCGGGCTGTGGTCGATTGCGGTGCTGGCGCTGGTGCGTCCGACGCCCGGTTGGCTGGCGCGGGCGCGCGCCTGGTGCCAGGACGACGGCCGCCTGTTCGCGCTGCTGTCCACGCTGGTGCCGCTGCTGGTTTTGACGTTCGCGAGCAATGTGATCTGGACGTACGTGATGCCGGTGCTGACGCCGCTGGCGGCGCTGCTGGGGCTGGAGCTGGCGCAGCGGTCGGCGCGGCCGGGACCGTGGCGGCGCCTCGTGAACTGGCTCGCCGGCGCGTCGGTCGCCCTGGTTTGCGCCGGCGCGGTCGCCTGGGGGCCGCTGCACGCCAACGGAAGTTCGTTCGCCACCCCGGTGATGGCGTGGCGGCAGCAGCTGCCAGGCGCGGCCGAGCCGGTACCGAACCTGGCGACGCGGCTGGACAGGCTCGAGGCGGGCTCCCGCGTGTACGTTGCGATCGTCCCGGAGCAGCTGGCTGCGCTGCGGCAGATGGTGTTGATACGGCCGCAGCCGCTCGAGCTGACCGTGGTCCTCCGGGTCAAGCATGCGGCGATCGTGCGGATCGCGCGAACGCTCAGCGCGTCTTGAGCTGCCTGGGAACCGCGGTGGCGCGCAACCGGTGCGCCTCGGGCAGGCCGGAGCCGAGCAGGGGCTGCAGGTAGGCGCGAAAGGCATCGGTCACGTCGGTGCCGGACTCGTCGATCAGCGCGTCTTCCATCACGCGGGTCCTGGCTGCGACCGCTTCGAGCGGCGCCAGCTCGTAGTCGACCGCGTAGTGCCCGACCCGCTTGATGGCCACCGATCCGTCGCGGTCGGCCGCCAGCGCGAACCGGACCGCGCGTTCCCCGACCTCGAAGGCTTCGCGCTGGTCGACTTCCGATACGCAGCCGGCGAACGATCGCTGCAGGTACCCGAAGGTTTCGCCGCGCACCCGCTTGACGCCGAGGCGCTCGCGGATCTGCGCGCACAGCAGGTCGGCCAGCGCGCCCGTTCCAGACAGCTGCACGTTGCCGTGCGGGTCGCGCTCGGCGGCCGGCGCGAGCTTCGAGATGATCGGCACTGCGGCTGCGTCGTGCACGCCTTCGGACACCGCGACCACGCAGCGGCCCAGGCGCTCGTGCACCGCCTTCACATCGGCCACGAACCGCTCGGGCTCGAACGTGCGCTCCGGCAGGTAGATCAGGTGCGGGCCGTCGCCGGGGAACCTGCGGGCCAGAGCGGACGCCGCCGTCAGGAATCCGGCGTGGCGCCCCATCACGACCGCGACATAGACGCCCGGCAGCGATGCGTTGTCCAGGTTGGCCCCGATGAACGCCTGCACCACGAAGCGCGCGGCGGACGGAAAGCCGGGCGTATGGTCGTTGCCGACCAGATCGTTGTCGATCGTCTTCGGAATGTGGATGCAGCGCAGCGGGTAACCGGAGGCGCGCGCCTGCTCGCTGACGATCCGCACCGTGTCGGCCGAATCGTTGCCCCCGATGTAGTAGAAGTGACCGATCTGATGCGCCTTCAGGACTTTCAGGATCTCCTGGCAATAGGGAAGGTCCGGCTTGTCCCGCGTCGACCCGAGCGCCGAGCCGGGCGTGCGTGCGACCGCCTCCAGGTTGGCGGCCGTTTCGCTCGACAGGTCCAGCAGATCCTCGTTCAGGATCCCGCGCACGCCGTGGCGGGCGCCGTATACGCGCTCGATCGCGCAACGGTGATGGGCTTCGAACACGACACCGGCCAGCGATTGATTGATCACCGCGGTCGGGCCGCCGCCTTGCGCGATCAGGATTCCCAGCGATGGCATCGGTGAACTCCTCGATGAACCGTTTCGACAATCGGTGCGCTGCGGCTCAGGCTGCCAACGCCCGTTCGACGACCTCGCGCACATCGGCGGACAGCGACGTGAGCGCGGCCACTTCCTGCAGCGCCTGCCGCATCGGCGGCTGGCGGTCCGGAGGGTACCGGCCCCAGCGGTTCAAGGCGCGCGCAAGGCGCGCCGCTACGATCGGATTGAAGGCGTCTATTCGCGCGACCTGCTCGAGCCAGAACGCGTAGCCCGACCCGTCGGGCATATGAAACTCCGCCGGGTTGTCGGTGCAGAACGCCACCACCAGCGCCTTGACCGCCTGCGGGTCCTGTTCGCTGTACGCGCTGTGGCGCAGCAGCGCGCGCACGCGCTCCAGCACCGGCGGCTCGCCCGGCTGGCCGACCGCGGTGGCCTGGATGTTGAACCACTTGTTCATCAGCAAGGGCTCGCCGCTCCACTCGCGCGCGAGCTGCAGCAGCAGGCCGGCCTTGGCTGGCGACGGGCTGTTCACCAGCGCGGCGAGCGCTGCGTAGCGGTCGGTCAGGTTGTCGGAACTCGCCAGCTGCCGGCGAGCCAGCTCGATCGCCGATGGATCGCCGCTCGCCACCAGGTACTCGAGCGCAAGGTTCTTCAAGGCCCGGCGTCCCACCGCGACCGGGTCCGGCCGATACGGGCCATCGTCCCGCATCGACGCGTAGGTCGCCTCCCAGTCGGCGTGCAGCTCACGGCCGATCAGCCGTTGCACTTGCAGCCGGGCGCCGCGCACCGCTTCCGGAACGACGATCGAGCGGGTCTCCGCCAGCAGGCATTCGGCCGGCAGGCGCAATGCGAGTTCGCGGAAGGCCGGCGCCAGGGCCGGGTCGAGCAGCGTGTCGCGGACCAGCGAGACGACCGCCGAATCCAGGCTGACCGGCTTGCCGAACTCGTGTGCGTCGGCTGCCAGGGCCAGGTGCCCGAGCAGCAGCCGTTGCAGCGCGTCCCACCGGTTGCAAGGATCGGCATCCTGCCGCGCCAGCACGGCGAGCTCGGCATCGCGGTAGGGATACTCGACGATCACCGGTGCCGAGAAATCGCGCAGCAGCGACGGAACGGTGCCGGCCGGCACATCGAAGAAGCGGAACGTGTGCGCCGGCTCTCTGAGCTCCAGCAGCCGCGTCGTGGTGCCGGCAGCCACGCCCGGTTCGGTTTTGACCGGGAGCTGCGCCCCGTCCGGCCCGAGCAGTCCGATCGCCAGCGGGATCAGGAACGGCTCCTTGTCGGGCTGCCCCGGAGTCGGCGGGCAGCTCTGCGCGAACGTCAACTCGAGCGTGCGGCTGTGAGCGTCGTACAGCGGACTGACGGCCACCCGCGGCGTTCCGGCCTGCGTATACCAGCGCATGAACTGACTCAGGTCCCGCTCGGCCGCGCCGCCGATCGAAGCGACGAAGTCCTCGCACGTGACCGCGGCGCCGTCGTGACGCGCGATGAATCGATCGAAACCGCGGCGAAATTGCGCCGCGCCGGCGAGCGTGGCCAGCATCCGCACCACCTCGGCGCCTTTGCGATAGACGGTGGCTGTGTAGAAATTGTTGATTTCCAGGTAGGAGTCGGGCCGCACGGGGTGCGCCATCGGGCCTGCATCCTCGGCGAACTGGGTGGTTCTCAGCGCGCGAACTGCCTCGATCCGCGGCACGCCGCAGGCCGATCGTGCGCAGGCCGGATCCGAAAAGCCGCGTTCCAGCATGTCGCGCACGAACTCCTGCTCGCGGTAGACCGTCAAGCCTTCCTTCAGGCACAGCTGGAACCAGTCGCGGCAGGTCACGCGGTTGCCGGTCCAGTTGTGGAAATACTCGTGGCCGACCACTGCCTCGATCTCCGCGTAGTCGGCATCGGTCGCGATCGAAGGATCGGCCAGCACATAGCGCGTGCTGAAAAGATTCAGGCCCTTGTTCTCCATCGCCCCGAAATTGAAGTCCCGCACCGCCACGATCATGTAGCGGTCCAGGTCCAGCTCCAGTCCGAAGCGCCGCTCGTCCCAGACGATCGCGCGCTCGAGGCAGTGCTGCGCATGTTCGAGCCGCGCCAGATCCGATTCGGCCGCCCACAGTTGAAGACGGGCGGCACGCCCCGAACGCGTCGTCACATGCGACTCGCGGCAGTGCAGGCGCCCGGCCACCAGTGCGAACAGGTAGCTCGGTTTCGGGTGCGGATCGTCCCAGGTCGCGAAATGGCGCCCGTCCGGCAGGCCGCCCTCGTCGATCAGGTTGCCGTTCGACAGCAGCACCGGGAAGCGGTCGCGATCGGCGCGCAGGCTGACGGTGTAGTGCGCCAGCACGTCGGGCCGGTCCGGAAAGTAGGTGATCCGGCGAAATCCGCGCGCCTCGCACTGCGTGAGCAGCGTATCGCCGGATGCGTACAGACCCGACAGCTCGGAATTCGACTCGGGCCGCACCCGGGTGCGGATCGTCAGCACGAACGAGTCGGCCTGCCCGCCATTGAGCGACAGGCCGGACTCGTCGATCCGAAATTCGCTGTCTTTCAGCTCGCGCCCGTCCAGCTTGATCGAGAGCAACTGCAACCGTTCGCCGTCGAGCCGCAGCGGCGCAGCCGGTGCTTGCGGCGAGCGCCGCACCTGCAGCTGCGCTTCGACCTCGGTCGATTCGATCGCCAGGTCGAAGCACAGCGAAATCCACTCGACCCGGAACGCCGGCGCCCGATAGTCGGACCGCAGCACTGGACTTCTTGCGGCGGGCATCACGGCCGTGCGCGCCTGGACCGGACCGCTCATGCGTCAGCCGCGGACGACGGTCCGCCTCCGGGCGCATGGCCACGCAGCAGGACCCGCAGCTCGGATCCCGAAGCCGGATCGCGGTGGACCTGCAGCTGTCCGCCCATCAGCTCGACCAGCTTCTGAGCCAGCACCAAGCCGAGTTGAACGCCTTCAGCGGGTCCGTCTTTGGCCGCCGGATGATCGAGCGGCAGGAACATTTTCTCCAGCTGCCCGGGTGCCAGCGCCAGGCCATCGCCCCGAATCCGGATCATGGTGCCGCCTTCGGCACTCCGGCTCAGGCCAACCAGAACGCTGCCGCCATGCCGGTCGCACTTGAGCGCACCGAGCAGCAGTTTGACGACGACCTGCCTGAGCCGGGCCGGATCGGCCCACACGATCGCATCGTGGCTTGCGGCGTCGAGGCCAACGCGGCTCGAGACGGCCGGCTCGTCCAGCTGCGCCAGGCTGTTGCGCAAGAGCGGCGCCAGCGCCACCGGCTCCATCGAGACGGCCAGCTGGCCCGCCCCGATCCGCGCCAGCTCCAGCGCGTCGTCGATCAGTCGCAGCAGCTGCCAGCCCGAGGCCTGGATCTGGTCGACCCGCTCCTTCTGTACGGGTGTCAGCGGATGGGCCCGATCCAGTTCGAGGATCTGCGCGTATCCGAGAATTGCATTCAGGCACGCGCGAAGCGCATGCCCGGTGTGCGAGATCAGCTCCGCGCCCACGCCCCTTGGGCGCCCCTGCGGATCGTCCGCGGATCGGACCGCGGAGCCGGCGGTCATCGGGCCGACTCGAACAGCACGGTCAGCACCGCCTGGTTGCCATACTCGATCTGTTCCAGAAGCTGCTCGGCCGCGCCCCACTGCTGCGCCAGCATCGCCTGTTCGAGCTGGGCGCACATGTCGGCGAGCCGGGTGACACCCAGGAATTCGGCCGACGACTTCATATGTCGGGCGCTGAGCGCCAGTTGCTCCGCGTCCTGCTCGCTCAGCGCGATCCGCATCGATTCGATCAGTTGCTGCGAGCGCAGCGCGAACTTCTCCATCACGGTCGGGCCGAAGCTGCGGTCCTGGGGCTTTGCATCCGACAGCCGCCTCACGGTCGCGCGCAGCCGGTCGACGTCGGATTGAAGCTCGCCGGCGGCCGGTTGGGCGGCGCCGCCCGCGTGCTGGCCCAGCACGCGGCGCAACGAGGCTTCGAACAGGTCCGCATGAATCGGTTTGCTGACGTGATCGGCAAAGCCGGACATCAGGCAGCGCAGCCGGTCCGGCTCCGACGTGTAGCCGGTCACCGCAATAACCGGAACCTGGGCGCGCTTCTCGGCCGCCTCGCGCTGCCTGAGCCGCCGAAGCGCCTCGAAGCCGTTCAGGCCGGGCATTCCGAGGTCCAGCAGAATCAGGTCGAATTGCCCGTTCAGCGCGCGCTCGATGGCCTGTTCGGGATCGGTCTCGACGATTGCGCGATGGCCCAGCAGGGACAACAGATGAGCCTGCATCGAGCTGGACAGCGGATCGTCGTCGACCACCGCGACGCGGGCCGACGCTCGCTGCTGGGTCGGACTCGGTTCCGATTCGTCCATCACCGCCCCCGGCCGGCGCACGGCGTACCGGCCGGGGAAATATATCCTAAGCGGCTCAGGGTTGAAGCAAAATCGCGCGCGCCGTGGTCCGCGGCCGTTCAACCGCCGGCTGGCGAACTAGGATTTGTTCGGGTCGACCGCGGCTGGCGCGGGTTCCGGGGCGGGAGCCTCAGGCTCGCCGGCGGGCGCATGAGAGCCCGCCTTGCGCAAGCGCTTGGCCTCCTGCTTCTTTCTCTTCGCCTGCTCGCGCTGGCGCTTTTCAAAAGCGTAATTGGTCTTGGCCAACTAGTGTCCTGAGTCGATTCGAATTGGAAACCGGCCCCTGGCGCGAAACCACCCGGAGCCGGGTTCGGAACCCGGTCCTGCTTGAAGCGCGATCAGCCGACCAGGCCAGCCGGCGCGCGCTTCAGATTACTCGGATCTGAGTCGCCTGCGGGCCCTTGGTGCCCGGCGCGACCACAAACTCGACTCGCTGACCTTCTTGCAGGGTTTTGAAGCCGGTGCCCTGGATCTGCGAGAAATGCGCGAACAGGTCCTTTCCGCCGTCCTCCGGAGTGATGAACCCGAAGCCTTTGGATTCGTTGAACCACTTGACCGTGCCTTGTGCCATATCTGTCGTCCTTGATGCGTAAATGAGGAATGAGGAAGTTGCGTCCAGGCAGGCGCCCGGACGTGCGAGCGTCAAGTACGTTTGCCGATGGAACAGAGGCGCGGACCGATGATAGTTTGGGCCGGCACAGCGGTCAGAGGGTCGAACGAAGCCTTAACGGTTGCAGCGGTCATGATAGCCAGGACATCACCGAATGTCCATCGGCCCCGCGGACGCAGCCGCGCTAGCCGGACGACGTGATGGCAATCGGGCTCCCTTACTGGACCTGCAGGGCCGCTGCGGCAACGCAAGTCCTTTTGTTCACTGGCACTTGCATGAGGTCATTGGCCGCGCGCTCAGTGTTGTCCGGATACCGCCGGCGGCGCGCAATGGGGTGGTACGCGGCGCCGGGTGTACCGGCGCCGGATGTTGAAGCCCGGCCTGGTCAGCGCTCGCCGCGCTCCTTTTCCTTCTCGTGCTCCTTCTGCTTCTCGTCTTGTTTTTGCTTTTCAGCCGCGCCGCGTTTTTCGCCGCCCGCGGGCTGGCCAGCGGGATTTTCCTTGCGCGGCGGCGTGGCGCCTTGCGTGTTCTGCGGGTTCCTGGGTGCCGATGCAGGCACCGCCGGCTTGGGCGCCGGGGCCGGCACGTTTGGATTGGCTGCAGCCTTCGGCGCAGGAGGCGGCGCGCTCGGATTGACCGCAGCCTTGGGCGGAGGAGGCGGCGCGCTCGGATTGACCGCGGGCTGGGCCGGGTTCGGCGCGCGGGGTTCAATGCGCCCGCGGCGTTCGCCCGGGCGTTCCGCTGGGCGCTCATTCGGGCGTTCAAGGGGCGCCGCAGCACCGGTGTTCGGTGCCGGCTGAACCATGGGCGCTGGCTGTGCCGCGCGCGGAGCCGCGGTGTTCGGCGTCGGCTGAACCATCGGTGCCGGCTGCGCCGCATTGGGCGCGCGCTCCCGCTCCCTGCGATCGAACGATTCTCTTGAACCTGGGGCGCCGATATTTTCAGTCGGCGCCGGATGCGGCGCCATCGGCGCCGCGACAGGGGGCGTCGCGGGCGCGGGAGCGGCCGCAGGCGGGATCGGACGGCGTGGTGGGGCCTGCACGATGGCGTGCACGACCTGCGGCGGCGGCAAAGCAACCTGCGGGCGTCCGCGCACGAACGCCGGAATCGGCCGCTGCGTCGCCGGTGGCGGCGCGGCAACTTTCACCAACGGGGGAAGCGCGGCGGCAAGATGGGCCTGCGCAGGAACCGAGGTGTTCACGGCCTGTCCGGTTGCGGTGGCGCTGGCCGGCGCGACGATCGTCACGTGCGTGATGTTGGTCACGTTGGTCACGTTGGTGACGTTGTTCACGACGGTCGTGTTATTGCTGTTCACGTTGTTGGTGATCCGCATCCCGACGTTGACCACGGCCGGCGCGCTCGTGACGACGGCCGGGGCCGTGCCCACCGGCGCGGGAATGATGATTCCAAGCCGAGAGCCGGGTGGCGGCGGTACAAACACTCCCTCCGGGCCGATGCAAGGCGGCCCCGCGACCACGCCGGGCAGGGGTCGCTCGACCTCGAAATAACGGTCGCGCGGCGGCGGTACGAATGCGACACCAATCGCGCCCCAGTGACCGGTGATGAAAATGACGGTGCCGCCGCGATTCTCGTAGTACGGGTGAACCCAGACGTAACTCGGCCGTGGCGGCTCGGCCCAGCGGCCGTGATCCCACACCCAGGTTCCATGCCACACCCAGAATCCGCCGATCCAGACGGCGCCGTAGAACGGCGGCGGCGCAGGCTCTTCAACCAGCATCGGCGGAGGAGCCCACGGAACCAAGATTGGGGGCGGCTCGTCGATCGGCGGCTCGACGTACACGCTGACAACCGGCGGCGGTGGCGGCGGCTCGTATGCGATCGGGGCGGGCTCGTATGCGATCGGGGCAGGCCCGTACCCGATCGGGGCGGGCTCGACCGGCGGCGGAGGAGGCTGATAGGTGACCGGGGCGGGCGGAGCGGCCGGCGGGGGCGGGTAGGTCGGGACCGGCTGATAAACGACGCAGCCGGCCGTCAGCAGCGCGAAGGCGAACGACAGCTTCTTCATACACCCCTCTCGAAGGCTCGCAAGTTTGTCGTGATGATTTGGACCACCCACTCGGTTGTGCGCAAGGGCGGCGGCTTCATCACCTAGAACGCGCGGAATGGCCGCGCGATGACCTCGCCCCGCACCCGAGTGCTTCCCTTTGTAACAGCTGGGTTCACCGCTGCAGCGCGTCTCCCAAGACGCGGGGAGAACCTCAGGATGAGGGAGCAGGGACGAGGCGAGGCCAGTGCGCTCACGTTCTTTTGATCGTCCAGCCCGGTGGCAGGTTCGATCGAACCAGTGGGTCCACCAGGGAGGGGCGCCCGCGCGAGGAGACGGGCCGCTTGGCGGCTGCCGGTCGCTGCGAAGCGGGATTGGCACTGGCCGGATGAGCGCGCGCCGCAGTATTCGAGCGCGGCTCACCGTTCGACCGCGGCTCACTGTTCGACCGCGGCTGACCGTTCGAGCGCGGCGCAGCGCTCGACCGTGGAGCACCGTTCGACCGCGCCGCGCCCTTCGACCGTGATGCGCCGTTCGACCGTGATGCACCGTTCGACCGCGGCGCACCGTTCGACCGCGGTGCACCGTTCGGCCGCGACGCGCGAGGCTGCGGTTTCGCTGCACTGGCCGGTTCGGCGCTACCGCGCGTTCCGGGCTCGAAGCCCGCGACCACCACGCGCGGGATCGAGCGCCTGATCAGCCGTTCGATGTCACGCAGATAAGTCATCTCGTCGGGGCTTGCGAGCGAAATCGCCTCGCCGCCTGCGCCGGCCCGGCCGGTGCGGCCGATCCGGTGCACGTAGTCTTCCGGCACGTTGGGTAGATCGAAGTTCACGACGTGCGGCAGCTGCTCGATGTCCAGTCCGCGCGCCGCGATGTCGGTAGCGACCAGCACCTGCAGCTTGGCGCTCTTGAACTCGGCGAGCGCTCGCGTACGTGCGCCCTGGCTCTTGTTGCCATGTATGGCCAGCGCGGTGATTCCGCTTTTTTCGAGTTGCTCGGCCAGCCGGTTCGCGCCGTGCTTGGTCCGGGTGAAAACCAGCACCTGGAACCACTGCTGCTCCTTGACCAGATGCACCAGCAACTCCGTCTTGCGCTTGGAGTCGACCGGGTGCACCGTCTGCTGGACTGCTTCGACGGTCGAGTTGCGCGGCGTGACCTGGATCTGTGCCGGCGCGTGCAGCAGGCCCGTGGCGAGGTCGCGGATCTCGTCGGAGAAGGTCGCCGAAAACAGCAGGTTCTGCCGCTTCTTCGGCAGCAGCGCCAGGATGCGCTTGATATCGGGCATGAATCCCATATCGAGCATTCGGTCGGCTTCGTCCAGCACCAGCGTTTCGACGCCGGACAGATCGATGGTGCGGCTGCGGTGATGGTCGAGCAGACGGCCGGGCGTTGCCACCACGATGTCGACCCCGCGCCGCAGCGCCGTGACCTGCGGCTGGATGCCGACGCCGCCGAACACGGTGGTGGAGCTGAATTTCAGGTACTTGCCGTAGGTGCGAACGCTTTCTTCGACCTGGGATGCCAGTTCGCGGGTAGGCGTCATGATCAGCACGCGGATCGATGCACGGCCGGGTGCCCGCGCAGTGGCCGCAAGGCGCTGCAGGATCGGCAGCACGAAGCCGGCCGTCTTGCCGGTGCCGGTTTGGGCGCCCGCGAGCAGGTCGCCGCCGGCGAGTACTGCGGGAATGGCTTGAAGCTGAATGGGCGTCGGCTGTGTGTAGCCGGCGTCGGCGACCGCGCGCAACAGCGCATCGGACAAGCCGAGGCTTGCAAATGACATTTCAGAAACTTTCTAGAGTTGGCCTGCCGGCGCTTCAACGTTGAAGCGGGGCGTTCATCGACCAGCAAATTGCAGACGAACGATGTATGTAAAGCGAGTCAGGATTGACCGCGGCAAAAGCCTGTCATCGGGAAACGACGGGCGCTGGTCAATTGCCGCTGAAGTGAATTGTACCAGAACGGCGCGAAACGGCCATCCGGTGAATTGATCGGCCCGCCCGGTCCAATTCCATCGCGGCGCGGGGCGGCTTGCATCCTGACTCTAAACGACTTTGTTCATCGGCAGGAACTCGATGGTCAGACCCGGCTCGAGCTCGTAGAGCACCGCAGCGCCGGGCGCGTAGCCCCGCGCGCGGTAAAAATCGACGCCGGACAGCATGGCCATCAGCTCGAACCGGGTAAAGCCGCACCCGCGCGCTTCCGCTTCGCAGCGCTCGAGCAGCGCGGTACCGATTCCCTCTCGCACGTGGGCCGGATCGATGAAAAACGCCCGGATCTTCGCGGCATCCCGTGCGGGATTCAGCTCTGCCGAGTCGCGATGCGCGCGCGCGTCGCCGCCGAACAGCGTGTGGCGCCGGCTCCACCCGCCGCATCCGACGATGCTGCCCTCCGCTTCGGCGACCAGATAGGTGCCGTCGCTGATCAGCTGCGAATCGACTCCGAACGCTCCGCGCAGCGCCGTTTCGACCTGCCGCGGCGTGTAGGCGCCAAGGGTCAGTGCACGCGCGGAACGGGCGATCAGGCTCTCGAGCTCGCCCCGGTCATCGATCGTTGCCTTGCGTATCGAAAAAGGCATCTTGGCGTTCGCGTCTTAGCGCCTGGCGTACGCAGTCGAGGCGCCAACCTCGCCGGCCGCCACACGCTCGGCACCGTAGGTCTTCACCAGGTAATCGACCATCGCCGCGACGTCCTCGTCGGCGAACTGTGCCCCAAAGGTCTTTTTCATCTTCCTGACGGTAGCCTCCCAGTAGCCGCGCGGAGACGACGGCGGCTGAAACTGCACGTACTGCGCCGAATGACAGACCAGGCAATTCTGCTGCACCAGCGGGTAGCCGGGCAGATTGCTTGCCTTGAAGCTCGCGGTCTCCGCCGGCAGCGTGATGTCCAGTGCGCCGGCGGGCGGCGCGGCACACAGTGCCGCCAGGGCGATCTTCAATACGCAGGCCATGTTGGCACGGCTTCTCATGGAGACCTCCTCAGGCGGCAACCACGCGCGTGGTTTCCACGACATTGCGCATGTAGCCCGCCGCGTTCCACAGCGCGTTCATGGGCTGGCTCTCGCCGATCCGGTTGACCGCACGCACCTTCAGCTCGAAAGTTCCCTTGCCGGGCGGCGTGAATGCCGCCTTCCATTCGCGGAAGGAGTAGCGGCCCAGATCCTTGCCCAGATGCGCCGCACGCCACGACCCTCCGCCGTCGGCCGAAAGCGCGACCTCCGTGATGCCGTAGCCGCCGTCGAAGGCGATGCCGCGCACCGTTGTTTCGCGACCGGCCGGCACCTGGGCCCCGTCCGCAACACTGGTAATGAATGAGCGCACGTTCATGCGGCCGATCGGCACCGTCTTGGCCGGGGTCGTTCCCGGCTCCACGCAGGCACACGGGTTGTCCGGTATCCGATACGCGGTGCTCATCCAGAAGCCCTCGAACGGCTTGTCGAGCACCTGGATGTCGGACAGGTGCTTGATCCAGTAGGTGCCGTAGTGGCCGGGTACGATCAGGCGCACCGGATAGCCGTTCAGCATCGGCAGGTCCTCGCCATTCATCGCCCAGGCCAGCATCACCTCGCCGTCGAGTGCGTGGTCGATCGTGAGCGCCTTGACGAAACCCGGACTGCCTTCCAGTGGTGGGCGATCCAGGCCATGAAAACTCACCTGCACGGCCCCGGCCTGTACGCCCGCTTTCTCCAGCACCTTTTTAAGGGGAAGGCCGGTCCAGCGCGCGTTGCCCATGGCGCCGTTGGAGAGCTGGCCGCCGTTGGCGCGCGGCGTGAAATGCCCGCGGCTGTTACCCGAGCACTGGTCGATGGCGATGATCTCGACCGGTTCTGCCAGGCGCTTCAACTCCTCCAGAGACAGCTCCAAGGGCGTATCGACCTTGCCGCCCACGCGCAGTCGATAGGCCTGCGGGTCGATCGAGGTAGGGATGCCGCTCCAGTGGTAGCGCACGAAAAACGCGTCGTTTGGCGTCAGCACGCCTTCGTTGAAGACGGCAAACGGGGTCTCGAGCTGCGGCGGCCGGCTGGTGAGCAGGATCAGCGGCCGCTTCTGCGGAAAGACGACCAGTTCGCGCTCGCCGTTGTCGAAAGGCAGCACAACCCGTGCGGCCGTTGCCGCAAGCGCCTGCAGCGCCGGGTGCGACGCGGCCGCAGCTGTGCCGATCGCGCCAAGCGCTTTCAGTGCGCGGCGACGCGCTTTCTCGGGTCGGTGTGGATCGTTGTCTCGCTCCATGCGGGTCTCCTCTGCGCGGCAGGGCGACATCGGTTTCGATGCCATTGTAGGAGAGCGGCGCGGCGGATAGCGGGCCCTTCACGGCGTGGGCGGCTGTGTCAGCGTCATCAGCACGTCGGCGTACCAGGCGCAGTTAAGTCCCAGCGCTTCGTCGACCCGCGTGTCGCGCGTCAGCATATCGAGCCGCGCCGAGTGGATCCCCAGCAGGCGCCAGGGCAGATCCGCGTGCACCGGGTCCGGATCGGTGATGCGCATCACCACCGGCGCGCCGCTGCCGCCGCTGTGCGTGCGGGCATCGGTGAGGAAATATCCCTCGCCCTGGAAGCGCATGGCAAAGGACGAGGCAACACCGGCCTGGCGCGCCACCGGCAGGTGGTGCACGGTGTCGTGAAAACCCAGCGGGAATCCCAATACCAGCAGCGAGCTGCCGATCTCGATGCTGGTGTCGGGCTGGCACAGATGGTGCGGCGTGAAGGCGCGATAAACCGTGCTGGCCGGCATCGCGGAGCGGTCCAGTTCGATCAGGGCCACGTCGATGTCACCGGCAGCGTCGCGAGCCTGGTGCCACAGGCTCTTGCGGTCGCGGTACAGCGGTATCGAAAAGCCGGTCGAGCGGGCAATGTTGTCCGGGTCGACATGCAGCTCGACCTGGATGCGGTCGGGAAAGTGCTTGCTGGGTTCGTCGATCATCACGTGGCGGCTGGTGACGAGGTAGAGGCGCCCGCCGCGTGCAAAGAAAAAGCCGCTCGCATTCGTGAGCGGCCGGTTCCCGTCGAAGCTGAAAATCTTCGTCGCGGTCAGCAGCAGCGTGTCGATCACCGCGGCGGAGATGGTTGACCACCCATTGGCTTACTGATGGCGTCGAGTATAGCCTGCCCTCATTGACGTACTCATGGCGACGTTGAACGCGCTGCCCGCACATGAATCGATTGAATCGATTGAATTTCCGCGGCTCGAGACGATCGACGAGGCGACCGACGGCAATCTGGGCGCCCACTTATCGACGCCGAACGTCTTACTTGCTACGCGTGATCTTTTCCCTGCCGTCCTTCCGGCGAATCAGGGCTTCGAGCGTCCTTCCAACCATCACCTCGTCATGGGTGCGAGGTCGATCTAAAGTAAATTCAATTCGATGCACTGAATAAAGCCTCCGCCAACGTGGGCTGTGAAGCCTCCCTAAAGCTGACATTAGATCGAGGTAAAGCAGTCACTAGACCCCGCGACTGTTCCAGAGTAGCTTGCCTCTTCGAAATGAACTTTGTTGTAATGCCGCGTCACACTAGACGGAAGGAGTAACGATCATGAATCTGAGCGTGACTGCTACGGCGCTAGTCGTTGCGATTCTCGGCGCCAGTTCAATCGCCGATGCACAGGAGGTGTTCAGGGCTCGGCTGTCAGGCGACAACCAAGTGCCAGTTGTTGCGACGAACAGTGGGGGACGCTTCCAGATCGTGGTCAACAACGGGGCCACGGCCGGTGAATACACGCTGCGCGTGGACAGCGGAGTTCGAATCACTCAAGCCCATTTCCACTGTGGCGCGGCCGGCGTCAATGGGCCGGTGATCGTGTTCCTTGCGGGCTTCCACGC
>WNFR01003682.1_pt1 | contig 22649 bp, 20 predicted proteins | sample 5400221 | NCBI WGS metagenome assembly WNFR01 (sample SAMN13153357, study PRJNA577476) | soil metagenome | isolation source: 40 cm soil under Madrone tree | place: USA:California | collected 2016-06-14 | reverse complement strand
TGTGTCCACGACGCCAGTACGAGTAGTTTCAATTAGTTCGGCAGCGGAGCTCACCGTCACCGATTCTTTGCCTCCCGCCACGCCCAGCGTGACTGGGAGTTCTTCCACTCCACCGACGGTAATCACAACGCCGGGAGCAGTGGCGGGCGCGAAACCCGAGGCGTTAACGATCACTGTGTACGAAGCCGGAGGCAACGCCTGCGCGCTGTATCCGCCTAAGCCGGTGCTCGCAGCAGAGCGCTCGATTCCTTTGGCGTCGTCCCGCACCGTAACCGTGGCATTGGTAACCAGGTTCCCCTGCGGGTCCTTGACTGTCACGTGCAGGTCGCCAGTTGCCACTCCTTGTCCGTATAGGAGAGAAGGAAGAATGATGACGAGTGATAGAACGAGACACAACCTAAGGGTTTGCATAGAGCTTCTCCGACGCGAGAATTCTCCGGGCGGGCATCCTGGCCTGTCCGGAGTGGTGTGAAGCACGAATTTTTGTGGAAGCGAAGGTTCGGCTGGTTTTACATCACTTTGTAGGCGGAAAGCAAGCAAGAACCGAGGCTGGCTGTTTAGTCCGCAGAGGCGAGCCCGGCCCGTCAGGCGCTCGTTTCCCGCTCGACGCCTGATTCTTGACGGTCGGGAGTTCGCAGGGCCCAGGCCATCCGGGGGGTGTTGTGCGCGATTCCGAGACGGCCCTGAGAGTCGAGGAGAATGATTCCACCGTGACCGTCAACGCGATCTTTGAGGTAATTCATGGCTTCGGCAGCTGCCCACTGCGGCAGGTTGCCGGAAGCCACGCGGTCTGCCGCCCACTTCGCCAGCACCAGTTTCATGATCGGTTCGCCCCAGCCAGTGGTCGATACGGCGGCGCTCTGATTGTCGGCATAGCAGCCGCAGCCGATCAGGGATGAGTCTCCCAAACGCCCGGGAGCTTTATTCAAGGTGCCGCCCGTCGAGGTCGCGGCGGCAATATTGCCGTCGCCATCGAGTGCAACAGCGCCCACTGTGTCGTGCGAAATGGCCGGAGCGAAAAGCTCTTGCTTGTCTGTGGTGCTGGACTGAAAAACCCGAAGCCGCTCGACTTCTCTAGGAGTAATCAGGTCTTCATTGCTGCAAAGTGGAATCCCATGTTCCTGCGCGAAGCGTTCGGCACCTTCTGCAACGAAATATACATGCGGGCTCTCGCTGAGCACCTTGCGGGCGGCGCGAATGGGATTGGCAATGTGCTCTACGCACCCCACGCCGCCGGCACGAAGCGTAGCTCCGTCCATGATGAGCGAATCGAGTTGTACTTTTCCTTCCCGATTGAGAAAACTGCCTCGGCCTGCGTCGAAGGCCTCGTCGTCCTCCATGATGACCACCGCCTGCTCGACTGCGTCGAGTGCTGTGCCACCGCTCTCCAACACCCGCCAGCCGGCGGCGATCGCGTTATGAACGCCGTTCAGGTGCGCTTGAACCATGTCGTCGGGGATGGCCCACGCGCCGCCGTGGACAAGGAGTACGGGATTATATTTCAAATCGGGATCTCTCGAAGAAACTCGTCAGTTTAGCACTTCGCTTTCGATAACCTTTCAGCTCTGTCATCCCGAGCGGGCTGAAAGCGCGAGAGCGACCTTACGATGCGAATGCATCAGCAGCGGCTTCAGCGGGATTTACTGACACTGTATGTGGTCTCTGAAGGGACTGACGCGAGCTGACGTTAGGTCTTTCTCCCGGCCTTTTCATGAGGCTGCGTTCGGGATCACACCTTGGTTTCGCCGCATCATGTCGGGGACCGTCACGAAATCTAGGCCCTCGGCTTTGTACCGTTCAATCAGGCGGTCCACCGCTCTTACCGTCTTGGACCGGTCTGCCCCAAATGCGGCGTGGCTGCCATCGTGTAATAAAATCACAGATCCGCCCCTAATCTTGTCACGAACTTTCTTCTCGATGTAGTCGGCGGAGGACGCATTCCAGTCATATCCAGTCACATTCCACATCGCAGGTTCAAGCCCCAGCTGGCGCACGATCTGGAATACGGCGGGCCGTCTTCCGCCCCAGGGGGGACGGAATAGATTCGAGTGCTCGCCAACGGCCTCACGGATCGCGTCACGGCATTGCAGGATTTGCTGCCGGATGGCGGAGCCGGACTGGAAAATCAGCAAAGGATGAGTGAACGTGTGGTTTCCGACGACGTGCCCTCGCTTCGCAATCTCTTGCACGATCTGGGGCCGATGGCGGACGTAGCGCCCGATAAGGAAAAACGTTGCACGAATGTCGTGCTTGGATAAAACGTCCAGCAAGTTCAACGTGTACGGATCATTCGGGCCATCGTCGAACGTAAGCGCAATTTGCTTCGATCCACGCGGCAATCCATGAAATGCCTGCCCAAACCAGCTCCCGGTTGGCGCCATCGATTGATAGCCCACCGAAACCAAGGCCGCACCGGCAGCGATTCCAAGACCAATCATGCGATCAAATCTTAAACTGCCGGAACCGCGGAGAGTGCAAAAGAAAGCTGGAACTGTATCAACTTTCCCGAATTCATCGGCGAAAGCGAAAATCGAAGCGAGAGCCTGGAGCCCAAAGCCTGGAGCCCAAAGCCTGAAGCCCGTCCTGTTAACTTCTTCCTCAATTGCGTCCACGCCGCGCTCGGGATATTCTCGAAAGCGATCTCCTCAAGTTCATGGCTAAGCTCTTCGATCTACCCCGGTACATTGCAGTAGAAGGTCCCATACGAGTCGGCAAAAGCACGCTGTCTAACATCATGGCCGAACGGCTGAATGCTCAGCGGGTCACCGATCCCGAACACAATTCTTTTCTCGGCTCCTTCTACAATGGCGACACAGGCGCCGCATTTCAGGCCCAATTCACCTTCCTGGTCAAGCGCTTCGAACAGTTGCATGCCCTGGATCTGGGAGGAAGATCGCAAAAAGCCGTTGTGTCGGATTTTATTTTTGAGAAGGACAAGATTTTCGCCTACCTGAACCTGAACGACCAGGAACTCGACACCTACAACCGCTATTACAACTATTTCCGGGAGCAACTTCCTACACCCGACCTCGTCATTTATCTGCAAGCCACACCTGAGGTTCTAAAGAAGCGCTTGAAAAAGAAAAACGCTCCGGGCGAGAAGGCGATCAGCGAAGAATATTTGGAAGAGGTCGTCAAGGCCTATGAGCATTTTTTCTTTCACTACACGTCGTCCGACCTGCTGATCGTGAACACCTCGGAAATCGACTTCGTCGAGCGCAACGAGGACTTGCAGGAGCTGCTTAGGAAGGTCTCGGCCCCGATCAAGGGGACGCAATATTTCCTGCCATTGGGCAGTCAGGAAGCTGCCAGCGCGTAAGAGGCTTGAGTATTCTAGGCCCTGGCGCCGTCGCATGATCACCCCTCCCCGATGTTCATTCGTCACAGACAAGCTGCCCGGCTCTCTGGAAGACTTCCGGCATGACTTCACAGACTCTGGCCAGCACACTCGAAGGATTTCTCTCAGGCAGCAATAACGCAGTCGTGATTGAAGATGGAGCGGTTGTGTTTGATCTCGGCCAGGCCAAGTATTCGGTATCGGGAGAGAGTAACAAATGCCTGCTGCACTTGTGGTCGCCGGAGCGGAATGTAGTCCGGCGCGTGCTGGATGTTGAGACCAAGGGCGAAACGCTGCGCGTGACAGTGCAGCGCATGGGCCAGGCGCGCCCGACCCGACTGGAGATTTGCCGGGAGCGCGATCCGAGGACAGCCTCAGCCAAACGATCGACTCGGATGGCTTATCAACGGATTCTGGAACGGGCCTTGAAAAGAAAATTTCCGGAGCTCACGCTGGCACAACTAAGCACTTCCATGGATCTGGAGAGATCTTTTGGGCCGATTTATGCGCGGGGCTTGTTGAAGCGAGGACAATCGGGGTTTGCGGTGGTTGGCGTCAACCGGCAGGAGCTGCAGTCCTCAATAGACGCCGCGCTGACATTTGGCATTCTATGGCTCGAAGTCTGTCGCCAAGCGCAGGCGGCGAAGTTGGTAGTTGAAGGTTTGAAGTTAATTTTGCCCGATGGGTGCTCGGCGCTGGCGCGCGAGCGCATTGCTAATCTGAATCAGAGTGCAGCCAAGTGGGAATTGTACGAACTGGAAGAGCGCAGCGAGGAAATCAAACCAATAGAAGTTTCAGATCGGGGCAATGTTTCTACGCGGCTGGTGCATTGCTCCGAGGAGGAAAGTATTTTTTCGCGATTTGCCGAGCCGATTGCAGTTGTCCGGGCGTTGATGCCGGAAGCAGAGGTTGGCTTGACATCGCCGGTGGAGATTTCATTCCGCTGCCATGGACTGGAGTTTGCGCGAGCGCGACTGTCGGCGAAGCCCGGGGAATTCCGCAGCGTTCCTGAAATTGTGTTTGGAGCCGGACCCGCGGAGCGAGTTCTCGATGGCGCAAACTTCCCGCAATTCGAGCGCCTGATTCGCAGCATCGGCGAAGTACGCCATGCGGAGGGGCCGAAGGAGAGCCGGTGGTGGCGGTTGCATCCCGAGCGCTGGCTGGAGTCGCTGGTTGTAAAAAACATTCGTGCGCTCGACGATCAGCTCGATCCCAGATGGCGATATTCGCAGGTGCCGGCATTTTCTGCGTCCGATCGCGCGATGATTGACGTGCTAACGGTGACGCGCGAGGGCAGGCTAGCGGTGCTGGAACTGAAAGCCGACGAAGACATTCACCTGCCGCTGCAAGGGATTGACTACTGGTCGCGAGTTGCCTGGCATCATGGGCGCGGTGAGTTTCAGAAATTCGGATATTTCGCCGGACGAGAACTTTCGGCGCAGCCGCCGCTGCTGATAATGGTGGCACCGGCGTTACACGTGCATCCTGCTACGGACACTCTGCTGAAATATGTTTCGCCCGAAATCCAGTGGACGCTCCTGGGTATTGATGAACGTTGGAGAAAGGATCTGAAGGTAGTGTTCCGAAAGCGGCCAGAAAAGACCTAGGTTCGGCTTCGCATACCTCGACGCCTTGTTATTTCCAAATCCCAAGAGTTCGGCGCACGTCGATCAGCTGTCCCAGGTGATGCGAATTGTGGTCGGCGACCAGCAGAGCTTCGCGCAGAATAGTCTGGCCGCTTCCCCACGGGATTTTGGCGAACAAATCGGTTTTGGGTTCGCTGACGAGCTTCTTCATCGCATTCAGATCGTCATGGAATGACTGGACGCTCTTGCCCCAAGCTGTGGCGCCCGGTGGGAGCGGGCTCTTGGGCCAGTGTTCGTCGGGCCATTTCATCTCTTTATATTTTGGGTTTCGACTGAAATCGAGTATGTCCCATTGCGCAATGCGCATGTGTTCAAGCAGCATCCACGCGGAATGTGGCAGGTCCTTTGGAATCTCGCCGCGCAATTTGGGAGGAAAATCGGCGACTACGTCGTCGAAACTGGCATGAGCTTGGCCGCCATCGAGAAGTTCGATCAGATGTTGACGTAAGGACTGGTCGGTGTTCACAAGTATGCTCCGAGAAACTTTCTCTGCGAACTTTGCGAGTCCCTGATGGTGTTTGCGGTCTTCAAGATTTTAACCGCGGAGATAGCAGCGGGTTCGCAAAGGTCGCAGAGAAAGCCTGGAATTAGGATGGAGGAACGATGGTTTGGGTCGCAGAAAAACTCGTGGGCTCTTGCATTTTCTCTCCGCGGTACACGCGCCCAATTCCACGCACAATCCGCCGAAGAGGCCAGGAGCCTTTCTCATCGGCAAAGAAGATTTCGCCTATGCGATGCGAACGGTAACACCAGCGCTTCAGGATCGCGAGGTGTTCCATGCGCTCCGTGGCGGATTTTGGTTCCGGTGGCGGGACGCTTTGAATGATCGCTTCGACGCGGGACTCCATCGATTGAGATTCGGCGCGCTGCTCCACGCTGAAAGTAATTGGGTCGCTCAAGCTACCGTTGGAAAAACGGAATAAGGAGACGCAGCCTGCTTCAGCGCTGGGCTGGACAATACATGCATTTAAGTGGTCGATCCTGCGAACGATCTCCGGCAACTGAGCGAGCACAGGTTTCAGCTTCTCAATTTTGGCGTGAAGCGCGGAGGCATCCTCGAAGGCCAGTTCCGCTGAGGCCTGGTCGCGATGCTCTGCAAATTCGCGGCTGAGCGACTCTCCTGCCGTATCGAAGAAGGCTTGGACGCGCGCGACTTCGGCGTGGTATTCGGCGTCGGTGCAGCCTTTGAAGCAGGGTGCGAGACACATCTTCATTTCGGAATAGACGCAGCCGGGGAACGATGGGTCGGGACGCAGCTCCTCGACGCAGCGGCGCATTTTGAAAAAGTCGAGAGAATCGCTGGCGAATTTTTCGGCGGCTGTGCGGGAAACAAACGGCCCGTAATAGAGATTTTTGCTGTGCAGTCGGCCGAGTCGGGTCGTGACCGAAGCCCGCGGATACTTATTCTCCAGGTGCAATTTGACCAGAGGCGCGGGACGCAGCCGCAGGCGCGCAGCATACGTCTTCGGGAAATTCTCTCGCAAGAGCTTGTAGAGCAGGAATTGCGATTCGAAATCCGAGCCGGTGGGGGTGAACTCGATCTCTCGCACACGATCGCGCAAGTTGAGCCTTTTGCTGTGCTCTGCCGGAGGTCCGAGCAGGCGCTGAAGCCGTCGCCGCAGATTCGCAGTTTTGCTGACGTAGGGCTCGCCGTCGCCTTGTAGTAGAAAGACCGCCGCTGTTGCCGGGATTTCCTGAAAGAAGCTCTGGTCTTGATCTGGCGAGAATGTGAGTGTGCGTGGGAGCACAGGGACATTGTAGTGCGGCGAACCAGACCAATAGGTAATGTTGTCCAGAACTCGTTTGCCGAAGGCGGACGGGAGAGGGACTTAATGTCGTACTGCAATGCCAGAACTGCCATATGCGCCGACTGAATTTGCGATCCGGACACGCCGCATCCGATTCGCTCGGATCGTAAGGTCCCTCTCCTGGCTTTCAGCCAGGTTCGGGATGACATCAATTACCTCTTTATTTTTACGAGTCGGCGTGAACGCTGAGACGAACTACAGTCTGCACAGGAACCGTTCTTGACGTAACGATAGAACCGCGGGCGTCCCCGGCTCTTCCAATATAGCGTTTGGAAGTCATCGGTGCCGGGTCCGGAACGCATGTAACTGAAGAAGATGTGTTGCGACGGTTTGATCACGATTCCCGCGTGCCCTCGCCAAACTACCAAGTCGCCAGGCTGAGGCTGCTTGACTCGCTCGAACCCTTCGACCCCGGCGTAGAGGTCCGAAGAGGGCGCATAGGCATAAGGGAATCCCGCCCTCTCGTAGATGGCATGAACAAGATGCGAGCAGTCGTGTTCAGAATTTTGGCGAACTCTGGCGTCGAGCGCGGCAGCAAGTAGCGACAGCCGGTCATCCTGATCCAGCATGCCACTGTCGTCTGCCTGATTTTCACTAACGGTTTGGATCTCGGGTTTTGGAACGTTCAGATGTCGCGGTACGTTCTGCGCCTGTGAGAGGCCGAGCCCACATATCGCTACTGCAACACTGAGTTTGGCCGGGATCCGCATCGCCTCCATTCTGATGCCGAATTCGCAGGCCGGGCAGGTTACAGTCGTTCTAGGGCGTTAGGCGCCTCGAGGGGATCAGAGATCGAGGGGCTCACAGATCAAAGGGGCCCAGAAAGGATGCACCCACCCTTCCGAAACGCGAAGGGTGGGGCAGGTCGTCAATTCTGCTACGGGATTACTGGACCACAATTTTCCCGAATGTCCCGACCACATTGTTGGCGGGGCCGGCGGTAAAGAACAAAGTGTTCGTTGGACCATTGGCAGCCGTGCCTCCTCCGAAATCGATTGCCCAGAGTTGGTCAATGTGGATTACAGCACCGGACGTGTTTTTCATAGTACCGACGAACGCGCCCGTTTGCGCGTTGAACGCGTTGATGGTGCCATCGTTCGTGTTGTTTGAAACCAGCAAGCTGTTGCTGAACGGGCCAAAATTTGAGGGCGCCAAGGCGAATCCCCAGGGCTGGTTCAGTGGCGCGCCGTGAATAAAGGAGGACTTGAGCAATACTCCCTTCTCGCTATAAACGTCAACGAAGCCGCCCGCACCTCCCGCCGAGTCGGCGAAGGCAACGAAGACCTTACCGCCTATGTCGCGGATTCCGAATACCGAAAACCCTGCCGGGATGGCTGGATCCGCCGCAAAGGTGCCTTTCCAGGTGAATGTGCCGTCGTAGATGTCCACTTTGTTGTTCGCGGCGTCGGCGGCAAATAAGAAGTTTTCCCGTGCCTTGTTGGTGACGGCCAGTCCCGTGTAGGAAGCCTTGTTGGCCGAGTTGTCAACCGCAATTTCGGCGTCGAATGTGGCCAGTCCCGGGGCCCAAGCGCTGATGGTCCCGTCCAGAGTGTCAAAGATGAAAAACGTCGACCAGCCTTGTACCTGGAATTCGTTACTTTGCGATGGGTTCCAGACCAATCCGGTGGGAAGTCCGATCGGTCCGGCTTTGGGCGCCGGCGGAATCTCCACTTCCAGGCCCTGCTTGACTCCGGCTGCGTTGTAAATCGTGGCCCAACCCGAACCATTGTCATTGACCCACCACGGACTGCCAGAGCTGCGCGCCAGCCCCCAGGCATTCACGATCAGAGGATCGGGAGTGTTAGTTGAGTGTTTTACTTGATTTGAATCTAGCGCGGTGAGTTGATATTGAGCCAGAGCAGAGCTGGAAACGAAAATCAGCAGAAGCCCGAGCAGGGAGGTGAGGGTGAACATGCGACGCAGCATACTTCTTCTCCTTCAGAACTGGGTGAAATAGATCCTGAGAGTCGACGCAGGCTCTTCGCCTGGTCTGCTTTGTATCGTAAGTTCCCTAGGAATACAGATTGTCAGACCTGTGTCAGCGCACTGTCATTTTTTGCACGAAAAACTCACCGCGCGCACTTCCAGAACAGGACTTTGTACAGTCCGGAGGATCTGGCAACAATTTCATTGAAATAGACGGAGGGGAAAAGCTCAGGAAAACTATGCTTAGGGTTGAGGCATCTTGAAGCAGCCGGACTTGTAGCTCAGGAGAGAAGGATGCAGAAGCGCAAACTTGGAAAAAGCAATTTGGAAGTTTCGGCCATCGGCTTGGGCTGCATGGGAATGAGCTTTTCCTACGGGCCGCCCAAAGATAAGAAGGAGATGACCGACCTTCTCCATGCCGCAGTGGATCGCGGCATCACGTTCTTTGATACCGCGGAAGTGTACTGCGCATTCACGAACGAAGAACTTGTGGGTGAAGCGCTGGCTCCGTACCGCGGCAAAGTGGTGATCGCCACCAAATTCGGTTTCGATCTGAGTGGCAGCGATAATCGGCCGGGAGCGGCTGGTCTGAACAGTCGGCCGGAGCACATCAAGCAGGCCGTCGAAGGCTCGCTCAAGCGGTTGAAGGTCGATTCCATCGACCTGCTGTATCAGCATCGAGTTGACCCGAATGTGCCCATAGAGGATGTCGCTGGCGCGGTGAAGGAACTGATTCTCGCCGGTAAGGTGAAGCAGTTCGGCCTTTCTGAAGCAGGAGCGCAGACGATCCGCCGCGCACAAGCTGTCCAGCCGCTCACCGCAATTCAGAACGAATACTCACTGTGGTGGAGGCGGCCTGAAGAGACGGTGTTCCCGACTCTCGAAGAACTCGGTATCGGTCTGGTGGCCTATAGCCCTCTCGGCAAAGGTTTCCTGACGGGGAAGATCGACGAAAATGCGAAATTCGACAGCTCCGACTTCCGCAGCACGCTGCCTCGGTTTACTCCAGAGGCTCTAAAAACGAACCAGGCGCTGATCGACTCCTGCTCAGATCGCGCTTGCCTGGGTGCTCGCGCAAAAGCCTTGGATTGTCCCGATACCCGGCACGACGAAGCTAAATCGTCTGGAAGAGAACATCGGTGCGGTGTCGATCCAACTGACGCCCGAAGACCTGCAAGAGATCGATGCCGCCGCATCGAAGATCAAGGTAGAAGGAGCCCGGTATCCGGAGCGCCTGGAAAAAATGACCGGCCTGTAAGCGACCGGCATCGAAGCAGCAGTCAAACCATCAGCAGGGCTACGGAGATGGACGTGAACGTTCCGGCCTAGCGCACCAGGAGCTTTTGGATAGGAGTGCAGATGCCATCACCGAAAGATGCTTTAAAGGACCGCCTCTCTAAATCTAGCGAAATTACCATCACTGTGACCGGCAGAAAGTCAGGACGCCCAGTCTCAATACCGGTCTGGTTCGTGTCAGAGGATGACAAGCTTTACCTGGTACCGGTGAAGGGGTCGGATACGCAGTGGTACAAGAACGTGCTCAAGAATCCGTCTATTCGGGTCAAGGCGGGCGGCGCAGAAGCTGAATTGAAGGCTACCCCTGTCACTGACCCTAAACAGGTAACGTCAGTGGTCGAGAAATTCCGCACCAAGTATGGGGCCGGCGATGTGAAGAAATACTATTCAAAGCTCGACGTTGCCGTGGTCGCTCAGATGCGGTGACCGGCAGTTTGGAAATAGCAGTGACCCACGATGGCAATGATCCACTTATTAATCGCAACATCACAGGATATGCCAAAGGCCGCGCCAAAACGAACACAAGCTCGGGCGAGGCAACGACGACCAACCCATAAGTGACCCTCTCTTGTAGCAGGTCAGACCAGGCAACGGATAACGATCAAAGACCAAAAAGTCGCACAAAATCGCCATGTTCATCAATATTGGCCCTCCATGTTCGTCCTGCGCGCTACCAGCCCGGCGTCGCGCCTCTACATGGATTCTTTGGGTCAACTCCGCAGCAATCAGTATTGGCAACCTGCCGAATTCAAATCGACAATGTAGTTCAGCATGAAGGAGGCACGTTGAGCCCTCGAGAGTTGGAAGGAAAGTACAAAGCTGCTTTGTCCAGGATCGCCGGTGCGCAGACGTCTGGGAATGCCAAGAGGCATACGCCGATATTCCAACGTGAACCGGCAATTTCGGAAAAACAGGCCATTCAAGATGCTGCCAATGCCCTAGCCGCCATCTGGAAAATCGGAGAACCGAGTAAACGCTAGATCCACGCGCTGTGATCGCCCTCACCCGAGGGCGGAGAAGGACTATCGCCAGACTCCGGTTCCCGGCTTGAAATCCACCGACCACCGTTGCGGCCCGGTTATCCAACACGCGCCCTAACCCAGATCGCCGATTGACTGCACTTTGACCGCAGCCTAAGATTGCAAGTTCGTAGTATTGCAATTTCCCATGATCGGGCAGACCCTTTCCCACTACAAAATTTCGGGCAAAATCGGTGGCGGCGGCATGGGAGTGGTGTATAAGGCCGAAGACACGGAACTGGGCCGCTTTGTGGCCCTGAAGTTTTTGCCTGAGGGTGTCGCCCAGGATACGCAATCCCTGGAGCGCTTCCGTCGCGAGGCGCGCGCGGCTTCTGCCCTGAACCATCCCAACATCTGCACCATTTACGAAATCGGTAAGAGCGACACCCAGTCCTTCATCGCCATGGAGTTTCTGGACGGGACGACACTCAAGCATCGCATCACTCAGAAGCCGCTCGATGTGGGCTTGCTCCTCACGCTTGCCATAGAGATTGCCGATGCGCTTGACGCCGCCCACTCCAAAGGCATCGTTCATCGCGACATTAAGCCTGCAAACATATTCGTGACTGAGCGCAACCACGCCAAGATCCTTGATTTTGGATTGGCGAAAGTCATGGCGGAACGCAGCAGGATCCTGGAACCTGAAGGGGCTACAGTCGAAGCCACGGCTGGAGTCAGCGCCGAGCAATTGACCTCGCCGGGCTCGACTCTGGGAACAGTTGCATATATGAGCCCGGAGCAGGCGCTCGGCGAAGAGCTGGACGCGCGCACCGATGTTTTCTCGTTCGGAGTCGTGCTGTACGAAATGGGTACCGGTCGCCTGCCGTTTGAAGGAAGCACATCAGCCGCGATTTTCAATGCGATTCTCAACAAAGCTCCAATCGCGCCAATTCAACTGAATCCAGAACTCCCGCCGGAATTGGAGCGCATCGTCAATAAAGCATTGGAAAAAGACCGCGATTTGCGGTATCAGAGCGCGGCCGAAGTGCGGGCTGATCTCAAGCGCCTGCAGCGTGACTGGCATCCGTCTTCGCGGAAACAACTTGCAGCGACAGAGTCCGGCGCGTCGACGAGAGCGGTGCCGAGCGTCGAAACGGAGAGATCAGTCCCGGCGAAGCGCAACCGCATTCCGCTCTTCGCCGGAGTAGCTCTACTGGTGTTGTTTGCTGGTGCAATTGTTGGGCTCATGGTTGGTCAGCGAACCGCTAAACCGCCTGTGCCCACGTTTCGCGAACTGAGCTTCAGCCGGGGTACGGTCCAGTCAGCCAGGTTTGCTCCGGACCCGCGTTCGGCTGTTTACAGCGCCGCATGGGAGGGCAATCCAGAAGCCGTCTTTATCAGTTCCCCGAATTCGACGGAATCCCGCGATCTTAGTCTCCCCGAAACGGAGGTTATGTCGGTTTCGTCTGCGGGACAATTGGCTGTGTTGCGGCACTTCAGCGTCAGCCCCAATCATTTCACCCATCGCGGGACTGTGGCCCAGGTTTCCATCGGCGCAGATGCCCCGCGCGACCTGCTCGATAACGTTGAAGCCGCGGTTTGGGCACCTAGTGGAGAAACTCTGGCGGTGGTGCACGTCGTGAACGGCCAAAGCCGAGTCGAGTATCCCATTGGCAAAGTGCTGTATCAAACCGCCGGTTGGATCAGCGATTTGCGATTCGCTTCCAATGGTGAACGTCTCGCATTCATCGACCATAATCTTCTGGGAGACGACGGTGGAACGATTAGCGTGGTTGACCTGAGCGGCAAGAAGACTGACCTGACCGAGCGTTGGGCGAGCGCCTACGGCGCCGCCTGGTCGCCTTCAGGAGATGAAATCTGGTTCACTGCCACCGCTACTGGCTTCAGCCGGTCGCTGCGAGGTGTCACGCTATCGGGCAAGGTGCGCGAACTGCTCAGCGCGCCGGGGACCCTCACTCTGCACGATGTCGGTGCAGGCGGCCGTGCGTTGATTTCGCGGGACGCCATGCGCGCCGGGGCCATCGGCTTGGCGCCGGGTGAAAACAAAGAACGTGATCTGAGTTGGCAAGACTGGACGGTCCCGATCGACATTTCAGAAGACGGCAAACTTATCCTCTTCATCGAGGCTGGAGAAGCGGGAGGCGGCGAATATGCAGTCTTCAGCCGCGACACGAATGGCAAGTCCGCGGTCCGTCTGGGGCAGGGCTCTGCCAACGCGTTTTCGCCCGACGGCAAGTGGACCCTTGTTCTGCGACAGAATATGTCTCCACCGGATTTCGTGCTTCTCCCCACTGGCGTGGGACAGCAGAGAAAAGTTTCAACAGGCAACGTGATTCCCTCCGGTGGGCAGTTCTTCGCCGACTCCAATCGGCTAGTCTTCGGAGGCAACGAGCCTGGACACGCCTCGCGGGTATATGTTGTGAGTGTGGACGGCGGACAACCTCATCCCATTACTCCCGAGGGATTTTTTATGGGACCGTATGCACACGCGGTTTCGCCGGATGGAAAGCGAGTCGCCACAATTGGCAATGACGGGATCGCCCTGGTTCCGGCGGATGGCGGCGAACCACAACGGGTCCAAGGTTCACAACCCGGCGACACGCCCATCCGCTGGGCTAAAGATGGAAGCGGTTTGTTGGTGGGACGACGCAGCGAAACGTCTTGTCCGGTCTGGCGGCTGGACCTTCAAACCGGCGCCAGAAAGCCATGGAAGACAGTCGCCCCACCGGATGCGGCGGGCGTTACCGGCGTTGCGTGCCCGCGAATTGCCGCCGACGAGCAGCACTACGTTTTTGGCTATGTCCGCGACTTGTCTGATCTGTTCCTGGTGGAGCACCTGAAGTAAATACTTGCCTGGTCATTCCTCTTATCCCAACCGTTTGAGCGGACAGTTGATGGCGTTTCTGTAATAGGACAGAGGTCGAGCCTTTCTGCTAAAGTTGCAACCTTCACATCCCAGATTGGTGATGCGAACGGCGGAGCGACTTTTGACTGATCCTGTCAGGCTCGTAAGACCACGTGATGCGGCGAAGATTCTGGGCATCAGTTATTCAACGCTGAAACGCTGGATATTAACGCGCAAGCTACAGAGTGTTCAGACCAAGGGTGGGCATCACCGCATTCCAGAAAGCGAACTCGATAAATATCTGCATGTCCCCACGAAAAGAATTTCTCTTCCGCAGAGAAGGGCGCAGTTCCGGCGCATCAGCGCCCGCAATCAATTGGTGGGCCGGATTGTGGACATCAGGATTGAAGGAATTATGGCGCAAGTTACGCTTTCCATAGGCGGTCAACACGTCACTTCCATCATCACCTCCGACGCGGTACGCGAGATGCGTCTCGAAAAGGGCCAAGTCGCCGCCGCGCTCATCAAATCGACAGAAGTCATGATCCTGCGCGGTTGACCTTTTGGATATAGACGCTTGCTTTCCATTAATCAAACCGCACTTTTCTGACTCGCGCTGATACGATTCAAGTCGAATTGACAGAACACTTACAAATGCTTTAAACCGTCCTACTTTGGGATGCGGAGTTTCACGCAAATGCCAAACTCGGGAGCTTGACCATCATGCGGATAAAAAAGCGGGTTGTAATTATTGCTCTCTTGCTCAGTTGCAGCGCGGCTGTCTGCGCTCAGGAAATAACGGTCGCCGCTGCTGCTGATCTGCAGTTTGCAATGCAAGACGTCACCGCCCGTTTCCAAAAGGAGACTGGCAAGAGCGTGAAGGTAATCTATGGCTCTTCCGGCAACTTCTTCCAGCAAATACAAAACGGCGCGCCTTTCGACATGTTCTTTTCCGCCAATCTTGATTACCCGAAGAAGCTGGAGGCGGCCGGACTGACCGAGCCGGACACCTTCTATCCCTACGCCGTAGGAAAGATCGTCATCTGGGTGCGTAACGATTCGAAGCTCGACATCAGTTCAGGTCTGGCCTCTCTTCAGAATCCCGCGATCAACAAAATTGCTATAGCCAATCCCGAGCACGCTCCCTACGGACAAGCGGCAGTAGCCGCGATGAAAAAGGAAAACGTCTACGACAAGGTGTCAGGCAAATTCGTATTAGGCGAGAACATTTCGCAAACCGCAACTTTCGCAATATCCGGATCGGCTGATGTCGGGATTGTTGCCCTTTCTCTCGCCGTGTCTCCGAACATGAAGGACAAGGGCCGCTACGTCGAAATTCCGACCAGCGATTACCCGGCCATCGAGCAAGCCTGCGTGATTCTCAAGTCAGCTCCGCAAAAGGACTCTGCTAAAGCTTTCCTGAATTTTGTGAAGACGCCGGCCATTGGCGAGTTGTTTCGATCCTATGGATTTGCAGTGGGCAACCTGCTTTGACGGATGAAGCAAAGCTGCGGGCTTACATTCGAGACATGCTCTCGGCCGCGCCTATAATTAATGGCATGCCAATTTCAGCGAGGAACAGACTCAAAGGCACCGTCGAGGAAGTGGTATTGGGCACAGTGATGGCTCACGTCGTTGTGCGGGTAGGCGATAACCTGATTGAAAGTGTGATCACTCGCCGCAGCGCAGACGAGTTGCAGATCAAAAAGGGCGATACCGTTACAGCCATCATCAAATCTACCGAGGTGATGATTCACAAGGATTGACCGCCTTCTGAATTGTTGGGAATTCCTTCCCGCTCGTTATGCCAAGCCACTCTGCCGGGCAAGTTTTAGCGCTTCGATGGCCGCGCCTCGCGCACCGGCCGTGTCGCCATTCGGCATAACGTGGATTGGAATCGCGGCCTGCTCCTCGCGCTGGCTAGGCATAGCGGCACGGACTTGTTCAATGAACCACTGCTGAAATTTCTTGCTGGTCTCCAAAGCGCCTCCGCCGATGATGAACGCATCGGGGTCGAAGGTGTTCACCATTTCGTCGAAGAAGAGACCTAGAGCATGCGACTGTACGCGGAAAACTTCTACGCACAGCGGATCGCCCTGATCCGCAAGACCGCGCACGAGTTTGGCTGCCTGGTGTAAATCCAGTTTCGCCAGTTCGTGGCCGGGATAACGCGGCAGAAAATACGGCAGAATATTTTTCTCAATGGCGGTCAGCGAACAGAGCGACTCCAGGTCGCCGATGCGTCCACAATTGCACTCGGGCTTGATTCCATCCGTGCCTGCGATGCTCTGGTAGGGAATCAGCACGTGGCCTAATTCTCCGCCGAATCCGTTCTTGCCCTTCACGACATTGCCATCGAGGATGATGCCTCCGCCATTCCCTGTGCCGATGACGATTGAAATCGACGTCTCGCGACTGTCGGAGCCAAAGATGGCATAGTGTCCCCAGAGCGCAGCCGCGTTGGCATCATTCAAATAGCACACCGGAATGCCGAGCTTCTGCGCCAAGCCGGCGCGGATATCGAATGCCGCCCACTTTGGATGGACAAAGTTTGTGGAGCCCCGGGCACTGAACTGCCCGGCGGCGCTGGCGGGGCCAGGGGTATCAAGCCCCACGGCGACTATGCCCTCAATCGGAATGCCCGCTTTATCAGCCGCGACCTGCAGACCGTCTGCGATCTGCTGTAGGCACTGATCAGGCCCCTGCTTGGCAAGCGCAGGATGCTCACAAAGTCCCTCAATGAAAAACTTCTCCTGCTGGTCGAGCAACGTATAGTTGATCGCAGTTCCGCCTAGATCCACTCCCGCCACTACGTGCAAAATTCTCTCCTTAAGCTTTGACGCAAGCTGCGCCACAGCTTAGCAGATTTTGAGTGCACCACGACTGAGCGGATTGTTTGAGGCGAGGGCGACGCCGGAGATGAGACCGCGACTTAAAGACGCGCCAATGGTGCAATGGCGGTTTATCGACGTCCAGGTCTCAGCGGCAGCTCTGCCGAGCGCCACTGGTTTAAGGTCTGAAGTACAAAGCAAGAATCGGACAAGAAGGGCCGCCTTCTCTGCGTCACAACAGTTAGGCGGCCCAAAGTTCCTTGAATACTCTTCAGGCGGCTTTGTGCGCCGCGATCTTCTGACCAATAAAGGTTTCCACGTCAAACGTTCGGACTAAGGGTTCGCCTTCGAGCAAGTGTCGAACCGAATCTTGGATCTTCGGGAACTGCTCGCGATGATACAGCTCGGCGTCTTCTCTGGTATTCCAGAAACTGATGCCTAGGACGCGATCAGTCTCCTTGTCCGAGACTAGGACGATCTCGTCCACAAAACCATGCTGTTTCTTGAGAATCGGAAGCACTTTCTCGTTAATGGTGTTTGTCAGTTCTTTGGATTTTCCTGACTTGCTCTTAATTTCAACTACGCGTGTGAACATGCGGTTGCTCCTCTCTTTGGTTAATGGGTGAAAAGAACCCGCCCGCTGCGTAACTAAGCACAGCGCGAGCATTATCCAGTAACACTGAGACGGGCTCCATTTTTGAGACGAGAGCGGAAATACCCTCAGAGCGAGCTTCGCGCTCCGAGAACACATCGCTGTATTCGCTGAAAACGATTATTGGTGTCTCAGGCATGAGCTGCTTCAAAGCCTGTGCAGCCTCGATCCCATTCATCACGGGCATCGAAAGGTCCAGCACGATCAGGTCGGGATGCAGCACTTGAGCCATCTCGACCGCCTCCTGACCGTTCTCTGCATCTCCGCATACTTCGAAGTCTTCCTCAGAGGTAAACAATGAACACAACGCGTGACGGGTAAGCGCGTGGTCCTCTACTATCAATACCGATTTCACCATGGCGAAACCCCTCCATAGCTACGGTTTCGATCTGGACGATGTAGCCGTTATCTCTGCCCGGCTGGCAGAGGTCGTATGAAAAAACGGCGTCGAGAGAAAGGGACGCGGAAGGCGGGAAAAGCGCAACAGGCAAGTAGCGATATATCTCGCGGATTCCCGCGCCCTGACAATTTCAGGTGATACCCAATCTCAGACTCGATCAATCAGGTAAAGCATGTAGGACGCGTAAGTCAGGGGAGGTCGTATTGCGTAATTGCTGTTAATCCTGACAGATAGCAGATCGAAGGAAAGTTACTTGCAATAGGGATTTATCAACATGGTCTTTCAGCGTGGCTGCGGATCGGGTCGAAGCAGCGTCGGCTGTGGCTTCACTTCCGAGTTTGATGGCTCCAAACGAAGTAGATGCTGCTTGAAAGCAACGAACTCCGGCGTGGTTGTAACGGCCCCAGCCCGCTTAGGCAAATGTCAGATATTTCCTTTTCAAGAGCTTTCAGTCGTTCAGAAAGGGACGGAAACGGAGTAGACGCCGTTGACACAGTCTTGTCGGAAGTTGGGGCTGGCCATTGCGTCTGAAGTCCTGCCGCTGGCCAGAAAAATCTCCGCCTAGTCTCATCTAGTCAGCGGCCTTCGCGCAAATGACCCCAATCAGCGCCGCCGCCGTGGAGACGTCGATACCGTAACCTTCCCCACCGCGCACAATCGGACCGCCAATGGCATCCAACTCGAGCTGCCGTCCGGCAGCAAGGTCTTTCTGCATGGAGCTGCGCATGCCCGGGGGCAAGCCATCGTAAATCGCCTGGATTTGGGACGGGTCAACTTCCGCGCCGCTTGCTTTCGCCACGGCACAAGCCTCAGCCATGGAGGACATTAATTTTCGTTTCCACTCCGCGTCCGCGTAGATTTCTCCTTTGTTCATGCTTGATGCCGAGGTTACTAGCGCGTACGGTCCCAGGAAGCAGAGCTTGCTCCACAGCAGAGTCTTCTCGTTCGGGATGAACCTGCAAGTGAATTCGAGATTGCGCAATCGGGCAACGATCGGCCCCAGCACTTGCTCTGCACTGGCAGTAAGGTTGAGATTCACGAACGGGGAGCGTTGCACGAACCGTCCGAGGGCTGTTCTCTCCGCTTCAACCGCGATTGTCGCCGGCAGCACCCGATCGCTGCCAAAATGTGCGCGCAACACCTCGATGTGATCCACTCCATTCAGCAATGGAACTACGTAGCGTGGCGATAACTTTACGACTTGGAGCGCCGTTTCCAGTTGATAGGTTTTGGTTGCGATCCACAGCACGTCAACCCGATTTGCGAGCGTGGCTGCAACTTTCGCCGGAGCCGTGATGGTGCCTGACGGACGTTCGACTGACAATTTTGCCGGATAACCGGGCAGCCTCTCTGGTCGAACTAGAACTGTGACGTCTTCGCCAAGCGATGCCAGCGCGGCGCCAATTAGACCTCCGACGGCTCCGGCTCCTAAAACTGCGTGTTCCATGCCAGCGTTCCCCCGAGTAGAGGCTATTAATGTACGACAGTTTCGTTGGAATGAGCTGCAAAGAATATCCGTTATAGGTGAGGGGACTGCATTCAGGAATCGGGTTTGAGCGAAATTGCGCTGCCCTTAGAACGCCGTCGAAGCTTCCTCGATTGTTGCTCCCAATTGTGCGCAGGCCCAGGAGATCTGGTCTGCAGAAATTACTGCCGGCGGAGCTATGAGCACGTGGTCGCCACGGTCACCGTCAGCGCACCCTTGCACTGGGTAGACGAGCAGGCCGCGGTCGATGGCTGCCTGGGCGACCAGACCCGAAAAATTTGCTTCGGCGGGAAATGGGGTTTTTCCCGATTGATCGGCCACAAACTCTACTGCCCACAGCAACCCGATTCCGCGAAGATCGCCAACCGCGTTCAGTGACCGGAGGTCATCAAGTGCGTCCTTTAATAGAGCGGCGGTTGTGCCCTCGCGGTCTGAGGCGGCGGCGTGCACCAGTTCGTGCTTCTGGATGTGGTCCAGAACGGCGCGTCCGGCCGCGAGCGAAATGGGATGTGAGCTGTAAGTGAAGCCATGGATGAAAGAGCCGGAGCCAGAGGAGATGGCATCGACGACTTTTTTCGAGATGATCACCGCGCCCAGGGGAGCGTAGCCGCTGGAAAGTCCCTTGGCTGTGACCATAATGTCGGGCGTCACCCCAAAGTGATCGACTGCAAAGTTTCTGCCGGTTCGCCCAATTCCAGTCATGACCTCGTCTGCAATCAGCAAGGCGTTGTGGCGCCGGCAAATCTCGGCGATCTTTTCGAGGTAACCCGAGGGCGGGACGACTCCTCCGAGAGTTGCTCCGCTTACCGGCTCCACGATCACTGCCGCAACGGTGCCGTCAGACTCCAAAATCGCTTCTTCGATTTCGGAGGCGTATTTCTGGCCGCAGTCGAAGCAGCTGTCGGTGCATTCGTAATCGCAGCGATAACAGTAAGGAGTGTTTACGCTAGTGAACTCCCGTAACATCGGACGGTAAATTTCGCGGCGTCGTTTGTTGCGGGAAACGGCGACTGCGCCCAAAGTCGCTCCATGGTAGCTTTGGTTGCGGCTGATGATCTGGGAACGCCGGTATTCGCCAATTTCGACTTGATACTGCCGGGCCAATTTCAGGGCGCTCTCAATTGCCTCTGACCCGCCGCTGCAAAAATACACAGCGCCACCCTCGAAGCCTAGGCCGGCGAATGCCAGAAGCTCGCTGGCATACGCCTCGCTCACAGGAGTGGTGAACTGGCTGCCGTGGACGAACTCGAGGGAACGGGCCTGCTCCGTCATGGCGCAGACGATTTCCGAAACGCCGTGGCCGATGAAATTCACCGCTGCCGAGCCGGAGAAATCAAGATACTTCTTGCCTTGGGCATCCCATAGGTACGCGCCCTCTCCGCGAACTGCAGGAGGGAACGATTTGCGGAAGGAACGCCGTAGCAGGGCGGAGCCCGGCGAACCCTGCGTTGCTGCTTGACCCGGCACGTTTCGGATTATCCGGTCTATTGATTCAGACTGTCAAAAAAGAGTTGCTGCACAAATAAGCTATTAGCTTTTAGCTTCTAGCTGGGCCGTGATGAACGGCATAAAGGCTAAGAGCTAAAAGCAAATAGCTGCGTAAGGGCGGGAATACAAATTGCTACGCGTCGCCGGCAATTCGCCCGCAGGATTCCCATGTAGAATCGGCCATAATGCCGGACCCTCCAGACGCTTCCCAACAGAGTTCTCCGCTTCAAACCCGGGCGCGACGTTTTCTGAGGCTATTTCGTCCCTCGCATGAACATTCGGCGTTTTCAGCCACGGTCCTGCTTGTGACGGCCATTCTGCTGTCTCGCATTGTTGGGTTTTTACGCGAAATGTACATCGCATGGGCATTCGGGGCGAATTCAATCACCGACGCCTACAACGCGGGCTTCACCATCCCTGACTGGCTGAATTACCTGGTGGCTGGAGGAACCGCTTCCATCACCTTTGTATCTATCTACACGCGCTTTTTGGCGGAGAAAAGAGAGGAGGACGCCCGTAAGACATTTTCCGCCATCATCACGATCATGACCGCGGTGCTGGGTGTGGGGATCGTCCTTGCAGAGATTTTCGCGCCGCAGCTGAACCGGCTCATGTTCGGCAAGTTTACTCCGGCACAATTTGAGCTGTGCGTGCACCTCACGCGAATCCTGCTCCCCGCGCAGTTGTTTTTTTATGTCGGCGGAGTGGTTTCGGCGGTATTGCTTTCGCGCAGGATGTTCTTACTCCCTGCAATCGGCCCGCTTGTTTATAACGGCGGAATTATCGTTGGCGGGTTGCTCTTTTCGCGCCGACTGGGGATTTCTGCACTCGCCTACGGGGCAGTCGCAGGGGCGTTTGTCGGTATTTTTCTGATTAACGCGGTTGGCGCGGCGCGACTAGGCGTCGGCTATCGGATCTCATTTGATATTCGAAATGCGGCGTTCCGAGAATGGGTACGTCTCTCCATTCCACTGATGCTCGGCGTTTCCCTGGTCACTGCCGACGACTGGATCCTGCGCTATTTCGCTTCCGGCAGCGTGGGTGATATTACGCGGCTGAATTATGCCAAGCGTCTGTTCGCGGTGCCGATTGCGGTGTTGGGGCAAGCTGCTAGTCAAGCGTCATTGCCATTCTTTGCGCGGCTGTTTGGCGAAAGACGATTGACAGAATTTGCCGAGGCCGTCAACGGCTCCATTTACAGGATTGTTGCTGCCGCGCTGCTGGCTTCAAGTTTCATGATGGCGGCCGCGCTGCCACTCATTGATCTGGTTTACCGGCGCGGACACTTGTTGTTCTCCGATTCGCGCATCACGGCTATCTACTTCTTTTGGTTTTCGCTATCGTTGGCGTTCTGGTCTGCGCAAGGGTTGTATGCACGAGCATTTTATGCGGCAGGGAATACGCTGACGCCGATGATCGCGAGCAGTGTAATAACGCTTGCGTCGCTGCTGGTCTATTCGGCCTTCTACCGTACGCTGGCTGCTGTCGGATTAGTGATTGCCTCAGATGTCGGGATCGCGGCGAATTGTTTAGCGATTGCGTTCCTGCTGCATCGGCGTAAGTTGGTTCCTGCCGATGGCCTGGAATGGAAGGAGATCGGAAAAGCACTACTAATCTCGATTTTTGCGGGACTAATCAGCCTCGGAGTTGCGCGACTGGTTGATCTGAATGGAAGCCGTGTTGCTGATCTGAAGGCATTGGGCCTGATTTCCTCAACATGGGCGGGAGCGGTTGCACTCGGCCTGTGGGCGACAAAGTCGAAATTGCCACAAGATTTGCGCCGGAAGCGCGGCGCAGCATAGGAGTCGCGGAAAGATCGGGGTGGACGGGCGAGACGCCCGTCGCTCCACAACCGTTTTGGGGAGGTCAAAACTGCTCCACAACTTCTCTGTTGAGATCCCAAAAATGGAGTGCGGGTGTCCGCCGCACGTGCAATCTATTCGTTTGGGGAAGG
>WNFR01001933.1_pt1 | contig 22656 bp, 20 predicted proteins | sample 5400221 | NCBI WGS metagenome assembly WNFR01 (sample SAMN13153357, study PRJNA577476) | soil metagenome | isolation source: 40 cm soil under Madrone tree | place: USA:California | collected 2016-06-14 | reverse complement strand
CATCTCGTGTAAGTTTGGGAAGCAATTCTGGCGAGAGATAATTCCCAGATCGTTGGATCGCCGCTTCTGCGCCGGTCCTTGCCACTGTCTGTGAACTCTTGAGTGAGACGTGCGACGGTGGTCCCGGAGGAGGGGGTCGGAACACCGTGTTTCGCTAAGTCTATTGTACTTAGCGTTTTATCAACACGTTAGAACAGCTAAAGTGGTCAAAAACGCCAGTCCGCGATACGCTGGCGATACAGTGAATTGAATCCGGTTTGTAATAGGAGAATCCTAATGGTTGGACGTGGACGCCCCTACCCGGCGCACAAGACCACAACAATGTCCGAACGATGTATCCCGGTCCCTCTGTCTGTCCACTAGTGGATGTCCCTACCCGTTCGTTTGCACATGGGCACACGTCACTCACCTCTAAGTTTTTTTTTCTCAGTAAACTCATGGAATTAAGGTGCAAAGATGACCCATACCCTCACCTATTGTTTTTGCACTCCTAGAACTAATCCTAGTCTCTCTAGTGTGCCTGTCTAAGTAGGAAGCCCGAAAAGCCGCCCGGAAGTAAGGCAAGTGCGCTCATTTCACTGATATTCCCCCTAGTTGAAATTCATGGCAGCCGTTTGCTTCCTACCCCTAAAGGCACGACGCAGACCTACCACGATACTATCGCCGTTGGCTTCGCGTTCTGATTCGTTTGTGGTATGCCGCTGGCAGCGTCCAGCGGGTCGCTAAGAGGTTATCTTGGCGTTCTTGTGTTTGGGGAATGTCGGCCAGCTATCGCCTCTCCTGTAGCTTCTCAGGCGGGAAAAAGACTTGACTTTCCCACAGGCGAAGAGTATAAGCGGCGATTTCGCTTGACAGCCTAGCTGAAAGTGTGCGAGAATATATACAGTTGAACTAGGTTGGTCGTTGTTCAGTGCAGCTAAAGGAGTCTGAACGGCATCTAATCTAGTAGTGATTCAGTTGGATTCCACGTTGTTGGTATAACCGCCTCTCTCGGTTCTCACCCGCACTCATCGAATCCCCAATTTAAGTTCAGGAGAATAAATTGTCAGAACAAATTCAGGCCGATGCCGACGTGTTGGTTGACACCATCGGTGCGGCGCAGTTTCTTGGAATGTCCGCGCACTTCGTAGTGAAGCATTCCAGCGGCAAGGCAAAGCCTCAGATTGTCTATCTCAAGATGGGCAACCGTCTCAGGTTCAGAATGTCATCTCTCAAGGATTTCGTTGCGGCCAGAACGAAGAAAGGTTGAGCGATGTCCAGAGCAGACCTCGAACGCCGTAGCTGGCCAGAGAGCAACCTTTCAAAATTTATGGCACGCCTTCGACTCCATTCCCCGGAGTTGTGGCCTTTGCGACCCGGTACAAAAATCCAGCACGGCGAATTTTGCAGTTCACACAAAAGGACATTCACCTGTGACTGCTCACCGTCCATTTTAGTTGATGGAAAAATTTATTCTTGAGAAAAGGAACACACCATGAAGCTCCCAAAACCCGTAAAAATCAAAACTCATGTGAAGCCGCCCGAAGATTCATCGGCGGCGACTATCCGCGCAATGACACGGGGACTCGTATTCAGGTTCAAAACCACGCCACAGAAAAGGACGAAGAGCTAATGTCAGATACAAGCATCCCGAATAGTAAATTGTTTGGAAGGCACGCGAACGGTAGAATGGCGCAGGAGCTATTCAAGAACAATCCTGCGGAGTACGCTCGCCGACGCGCTGAGGCTGAGAGAGATGGTTTGTTGGCTCCCCGGCCAGTCTGGCAAGACCCGGACTACCGAAAGCGTTTTGACCCCGTTCAGAAGTCGGAAGAAACCCTCAGACTCTTAGCCGACGCTCCACTGTGCGCGGACGCTGTGAAGTACTACGGCTCTGGCGCAAGCACGGGCGGTACGGACACGGTGTCGAGGCTCGCCACAGAACAGCCCGACTATTACAAACGTGTTCGCGCCTGTGCAATCGCTAAAGGCTTCATTGAGGACCGTCCAGCGCAACCGACGCCTGAGCCGAAGCCCACAAGTCAGTGGGTCACGGTCCCAGACGATGAGTGTGATGCTGCTGGTCTCCCGCGAGGCTACAAGACAAATCAAAGCGGCCTTGAATTGGTGAAGCGCATCATCAAAGAGACTGCTGAGGCGAAGGCGCAGGCCGAGCGCGATGCTCAGGTTGCTGCCGAGAGACTGGCACGCGATGCCGCTGTTGACGCCTCTCTCTCAACAGTCGGAGCCATCCGCGAGACCCACGGCACGGAAGCCGCCGTCATCGCAGAGGGTCTGCAACGGGACAACGTTGCGAAGCGAACCACGTAACAATGCCAATCAGCGCGTGGAGACCCGGTTTGCATTTATGCAGATGGGGGTCTCCGCGTTGTTGGATTCCAGTTTCGGCGCTGGTATCCACCATTGGCGATGACCGTTTCTGCCGACTGCTGGTCCGTAGGTGCGGGAGAGTGGGTACGGAATGTCAGAAAATCATAGGGCGGATGGTTTTAATACACATTCTTTAATTCTTTATCCGTCTGTCTTTTCAGATATTTACAGACACTCACAAGAGACTGTAAGAGAGAATTTTCGGATGCCTCAAATGGTGTACCCACTCACCCGCACCTACACAGCAGACAGATGGGCAGAGGTGCCCTGCAATGACATCGTTTGTAGATACCAGGTTTGTAGATACCAGCGACGAAACTAGAAGCAAAGTAGTAGCGAACAAGAAGATGTTCGAGAAAAGAGAAAAGAATGGAGTTTCCAACAGCAGTGCCGAACCAAGAACCTAAGAAAAAGAAATCCCTGCTCCTGAGCGCGGCTGAATTGCTCACTATGCAGTTCACACCCGAACAATGGATTGTCGGGAATTTGTTGCGAATAGACAGCAAGCGTATGTCCTTGTTGCTCGGACAACCGCGTGATGGAAAATCTACCTTAGCGATGCAACTCTGTGTATCGGTTACTCAAGGTAAATCGTTCTTAGGCAGAACTACGATGCGTGCTCCTGTCATTTTCTGGCAGACGGAAGCAGAACTCCGCAAGGTTGCTTCTTCACTGAAGCGGCTAGGATATAACCCGGCCAACGATGAGAAGCTGTTGATACTCAACAGTTGTGCGGCAGAGAACAATGTGACGGCTCTGCGCCGGGAATTGATTACACACCCCGATGTGCGGCTAGTCGTAATCGAAACCCTAGACGACTTGCTTCGCATACCGGACTTGAACAAGAACACGGCGGCGCGTGAGGCGTTCGACAAATTCGACAATACCGTGATGAGCGAGTTCTCCCATCGTTGTGCATTCTTGGCTCTGCATCATCTGAAGAAGCGCGAGTGCGACCGTGAAGGGAACATGATTATGGGTGCCACGGTTATCAGTGGCCGGACTGATGCCGTCTGGTACATCCGGCGCAAGAGCGACGATGACGAACAACGCATCTTTCACGCGGATGTACGCAGTGGGTTACAAATCCCTAAGACACTCTTGGAGTTCAAAAGGGAGACTGAGGCCAGCGCTCTTGGAAATACGCTTGCGAACGAACGCAAGTTAAGTGTGGAGAGGACCGCAGACAGAATCAAGGCCGCAATCGTGGAGTACTTCTCTACCCACCCCAACACTACGTTCAAGCAGGATTGCTTTCTGTCAATAGACGGTAACAGCGATTTGAAAAGAAGACTGTTCAAAGAACTCCTAGCGAACGGTTTCTTAGTGAAGAGTGGCGACGGCACCAAGACTAGCCCGTATGTCTACCGCGCCGTGGAAATTCAAGACGAAGTGATGAAGGAGGCCGCATGACACCCGCAGAGCTTGACGCACAAATTGAGCTTAACGACCGCAAGGTCGCTTCGTTGACGCGATACTGGGTACATGCACTTCCGTCAGTTGAGGCACCGAGCCGCGAACAATTTCTGTTGTGGCTGAAGATGTTCGACTTCGATTTTGACGTGGTGGTCTATGGCATAGGGGAGACGGCAAAGAAGTGCGGACGGCTAGGGGGACGGATGTCTCAGGACCATTCGGTTAGATATTGCTCTAAATGCTGCATAAGCTACCGCAAGGCACGCGCACTGCCGCAACTGCCCTCTGCTAAGTATGTGAAGCCTGAAAGTAGTGTGGCGGCATGAGCAAGAAACCTAAACCGCCAATGGAGAAACCCGACCGCAACGTGTTCACACGCTTGGAAGACTCTCTGGCCGACCGCGTAGGTTTACCGCGTGGAACGATGGTCAACTTTAAGATGAGGTTCAACGTCTACAATCGGCTGCACGACATCAAGACTGGCCGCTGCAAGAAGACGGACCCGTAGAGACACAATCACCCTTCCTAGCGGTGTCTTTTTATGCTCGCTCGGCTCCCAACCCTTGAGATAGGATTCGTACCATGTTCGACAACTTACGGTTTAACGCCTGGATTTGGTACTACAGAAAATTTCGCAAGCTAGACCGAGCCAAAGCAAGTAAGGAGGAAATCGAGTTCTACGAGCTTCTGGAGCGGAACACCCGCTTGCAAATGAATAAACGCCTGCTCAAGTTAACCTTGAAATACGACCTTGACTTGACGGAGCACGCGGATATTTTTGAGAATGAAACATCGCCTTATCTTTCGACCAAAGGGCGCTCAATACTCAGACGACTCATTCACGAAGAGAAGGAGCGACGATTTGAGAACGCGGCGCGGTGGGTAAAACTTCTCGCCCCGCTTATCGCTTCGATTGCTGGAATCCTTGGCATTATCACTGGTCTCGTAGCAGTCTTACAGCACAAGAAGTGAAAAGGGCGTTTGCATCATGTGCAGACCGAACTTAAAAACCGTAAAAAAATTCCAAGCAACCTACGCAGTAGAACGATGTGCCTTCACCCCCTACCATCAAAGTGTACGACGTGCCCCGCATAGTGTTTGTTATCAGTGGCCTGACAGCGTTGTAACAGCGTGTCACATGGTATACTCTATAAATATCTAACGAATAGGTGAAAATAAGTCTTGACAATTTTTTGATTCAGTTCACACTCGCAACGCGAGTGCAGTAAACAGACCACGCAGAATTGGGTAAATTTTACTTGCGCGGCTATCCTACTGTGACTCGATTGGAGATGGATGGTTCAAACGAAAGAGTTGTCTGCTTTAGAGTTGATAGCCTTAGGTGTTGCGCTCGCTCGGGAGGTGGGACACTGTGGTACGTGTGGCAAAGCAGGCAACGCATTGGATGACTTCAACACCTGTATGACGTGTGGTGCTCTGTGGTGTGACCGCTGTGCGCCTGCCTGCAAGCATTGCTCAGAAGAGTAGTTAGTACGAAGCCGGGCGCGTCCTGCGTCCGGGTCAAATCCAGTAGACAAGCGAATCAGTTGCATTGTGTGCAAACCCCCGCTTTTACCCCCTTGAGAATCTTTCCTTTGTTTTCAATGGTTTAACAAATTCTGTAGAATTAGCTTGACAGAGAAAAGGCATTTTGCTATGTTTCTTCGCATGGACACTACAAAACGAGCGTTTGCATACTTGCGAGTCAGCGGTAGAGGACAGGTTGACGGCGATGGCTTCCCGCGTCAGAAGGCGGCTATCAAAGCCTACGCAGAGGCGCACAGCATTCGCATAGCGCGTTTCTTCCAAGAGGAAGGCGTATCGGGTAAGACAGACTTGGAAAACCGTCCCGCGCTCACTGAATTGATAACGGCACTACACGCCAACGGCATTCGCATAGTCCTAGTCGAAAAGCTAGACCGTCTGGCGCGAGACTTAATGGTTCAGGAGACTATAATCGCTGACCTGCGAAAGAACGGGTTTGAGCTAGTCTCAGTCGCAGAGCCAGACCTATGCAGCGATGACCCGTCCAGAAAGCTAGTCCGTCAAATCTTCGGAGCCATCAGCGAGTACGAGCGATGCATGATAGTGCTCAAGCTCAAGGGAGCGCGAGACCGTCAGCGTAAGAGGACTGGACGCTGTGAGGGTCGCAAGGCATACGGATTCACTGAGGATGAACGGTCAACGATTACTAGAATCCGGCAGTATTCTAGTAGTGGGATGAACTTCTCACAGATAGCTGTGACGTTGAACAGTCAAGGCGTTAAACCCCGCGCTGGCAAGCAGTGGTATCCTGCGAACATTTCGCGCATCCTGAGCAGAAGAGAGAAGGCGGTGTAAATGATAATCGTCTCTGAAGAGATGCAGGAGAGGTTGCGTCGTTCCCGCAGGTTTAACGACTGGACGCCGCTGTCAGTCGATTGGAACTCCCTTCTAGTCAATCCTCGTAAGTCGGCCAAGTCCACACGTAGAATCAAGCCCAAACCCATAGTCGAAGTGATTGAACGCCACTACAGCGTGTCAGAGGTTGCGCGGTTGTGGGGTATCTCGACGGACCTTGTGCGCGACCTCTTCCGCAAGGAACAGGGGGTCTTGACGTTCAAGAGACCCGCTACGCGCACAAAGCGAGGCTATTCGATAATCCGTGTGCCTCACAGTGTTCTAACCCGCGTACACGCCAGCGTGAGCCAATAATGCTGAACATCTTTCGACGCCACACAGAAGAGTGCTCACACAAGTCTCGGGATGCTAAGAAGTGCCAGTGTCCCATTTGGTGCGACTGGACAGTGGACGGCAAGCGCCTCATGCGTTCAATGGAGACGCGAGACTGGGGTGTAGCGCAGAGCAAGGCGCGAGTGTGGGAGACGGAAGGTATAGCCGATACCCCGCGAAAGGTTGTAGAGGCGTGCGACCAGTTCATCGCAGACGCAAAGGCTCGCGGTCTCAAGGATGCCTCAATCTACAAGTACCGCATCCTGTTCAAACAGCTACAGGCGTTTGCATTAGCACAAAACATAATTCTGCTAACAGACCTAACACTAGAAAAGACTAGACTCTTTAGGGAGTCGTGGACTAACAAGGGGCAATCTGCAAAGAAGAAACTAGAATTTCTTAGAGCGTTCTTTCGCTTCTGCGTTGATAGCGGCTGGCTGAAAACGAACCACGCCAAACTAATCCGCCTACCTATCGTTGCCGATGTTCCCGTACTTCCCTTCACCACCAAAGAGGTTGAGGCCATCCTTGCCGCCTGCGACAGCTACCCGGACGCCAGAAACAAGATTCGCCTGCGGGGTCTGATACACCTAATGAAGTCCTCCGGCCTGCGGTTGGGTGATGCCGTATGTCTGGCACGCTCTGCGATAACGCACGGCCAGCTAACCTTGCGAACAGCGAAGTCTGGCACTAAGGTTGGCGTCCCGCTCCCGCCTGAGACCCTAGAGGCGCTGGCCGCTATACCTAAAGAGACGGCGCATTACTTCTGGACTGGCACAAGCACACGCAAGACGGTCATAAACACTTGGGAGGTCGTTCTGCGGAACCTGTTCGACGCCTCTGGGGTCAAGGGCGCACACAGCCATAGGCTAAGGCATACGTTCGCCGTCAACCTGCTACTGGCAGGGGTCTCTATTGAGTCTGTGGCCGTTCTGCTAGGGCATCGGAGCATCCGAATCACAGAGAAGCACTACAGCCAGTGGGTCAAGGGACGCCAAGAGAAGCTAAACGAAGATGTCAGGAAAGCATGGGTAGCTTGATTCCCGTGATACGCTGGCGATACAGCATCTTTCTTGTTGCTAAATCGCCAGTGTTTATAAGGGGAAAAATGGTCCCGGAGGAGGGGGTCGAACCCACACGGTACTAAGTACCACTGGATTTTGAGTCCAGCGCGTCTGCCAGTTCCGCCACTCCGGGCTATCAATTGAAAATAGCACGCACGCCGCCCGCGCTCAAGCTCCACGCCGTTACGCGGCGACTGGTAATTTCCAGAATCTTAGAACGAAACTCTGGCGCTCAGTTGAATTTCTCGTCCGGGCGTCATTGCCATGGTGATGGTTCCGAACTGCGGCGTGTTCACGAAGCGGTTCGGCGTGCCCAGGTTTACCTTATTCAGGGCATTGAAGGCTTCGGCCCGGAACTGGAAATTGGTTCTCTCGCTGATGCGAAAGGCTCGCGCCAGCGCGAAGTCCAGGGTTTGCAGGGGCGGGCCATAGACGGAGTTGCGCCCCGCGTTGCCATACGTAAAGGCCGGGGGTGCGGCAAATGCCGCTGGATTGAACCACTCCGTGGCGGTGTACGTGCCCGGGCCAAACAAGGGCTGGCCAGTCACATTGGCGCGTATCGGATTCTCGCCCAGCACGGTCCCAGAGTTCGCGGTGTCCCCGAACACGGAGACGGTGAACGGCATTCCCGATTGAATTTGGTAGATCGTCGATAAACGCCAGTCTTGAGTTAAGAGGCGAAGCCATTCCTGCCGCTTGAAAGTGGGAATGTCGTAAACGCTGCTCAGGGCGAAGCGGTGGCGAACATCACAGCCCGGGCCTTTCTCGAGGTTTAAGTTCCTATTGTCTTGCGGAATCGTCGACTCGTCCATGGGAGAACGGAAGTCCGGCGCGTTAGTCAGATTCTTGGCTAGTGTGTAGTTGGCCAAAAAACTGAGGCCATGAGAATAGCGGCGGCGCACATTTACGAAGCCTGCGTCGTACCAACTCTGCGCCGTGTTTTCCAACAAATTTATGGTGCTGACCGGGAAAGTTTCACTCTGCACGACAGCAGTGGTGCTGCTCGGTGTCAACACCGTGCCGAGCACAAACGTAAGTGTCTTGAAGGGACGCCGCGGACCTAGGGGACCAGGCCCCGGAAGGGTGTTGTTGATCAAGTGCGCTCTTTGCAGGTGAAAACCACGTGAACCGATGTAGCCGACTTCCAACGAAGTGTTTTGCCCGAAGCTCTTCTGCACGGAGCCGTTCCATTGCTGAACATACTGCGCGGGAGCGTGAGAATCGAATGCTGTGAAGCTCACTGTCGTCGGCGTTAGCGTGCCAGTTCCCAAAACTGGAGTGCCGAAATTCATACCAGTGTTGAAGAGCGCGGGCGGCGGCGTGAAGTTGTCAGCTTGTTGCGTCTCAGGAAAAACGTACGGGACATTGTGCCGCTGGTTGCACCAGGTGTTCAGATCTACCGGTGTGAAAAAGACTCCATAGGCTGCATGGAGCACAAGGCCTTTGCTTGGAAGATTTTTGGCAATCCCCAGGCGCGGCGCAAAGTTGTGTTTGTTGGCGTACATCAGACCCCTCGGATAACCCAACTGGCCGCCGATGAAAACGGACGGAACGCCGTTATTAAAAATCAGGTTCGTATTGGTGTTCTGCTTGTCGTAAAGCGGACTGGTGTACTCATATCGCAAACCAATGTTGAGAGTCGTCGTGGGCGTCACCTGCCAACTATCTTCCGCGAAGGCCGCCGTTCCCCATGCGCGCAAATCCATTTGCGGTATGCCCGCCTGCCGTTGTTTCACCGCTGGCAGGCTGAGCAGCATGCTGGCCAGACCGGAGCCGCTGCCATCGTTAAAACCGAATTCTGTGGTGTAACCCGTCGTGTACTGGTAGAAACCGCGATTCTGGAAGAATCCCCACATCGGCCAGATATAGCGGTGAAATTCGCCGCCGAATTTCATGGCGTGGCGGCCGCGCTGCCATGCATAGCTATCCCGCACTTCAATCGTCGTGTCCCAAGCATGCATGGGCGTTGCGGCAAAAGTGTCACCGATTCCCGTGTATCCCTGAACGGCGAACCACGGTGCGCCCCAAGCGTTCTTTCCCCCGAACCCGATTCCCTGAATGCCCAGCGCGCTGACGATATCGTTGACTCCGTCGTTCTGCGATGTGCGGTCCATCGAAAGACGCGAGACCGCCAGCGAGATGGTGTTGATTCTATTGCTCGCAAAAACATGGTTCCAGGACCCGACCGCCTGCTGAGAGAGGTTGTTAAAGTTCACGCCAAAACCGGGCAGGTTCTCCGTTGTGGCAGTCATGCCACTGCTCGGGGAGAATCCATTTTCGCCACCGGCAGAGTAGCGCGCGAGCAGGGTGTCGCCGTTCGCAAAGTTATGGTCCACGCGAAATGTGCCCTGGTCCTGGAAGTGCGTTTCATTACGCACATCGAGGTAGTTGCTGGAATCCGCAGCCCCCGCCGCCATCATCATGTTCGGCATAGGCAGATATTGCAGCAAGAAGCTTTCGAGAAGCGGATTGATTCTGTCCGACGGTATTTGATTGTTCGGAAACTGGGAGCGCGTGTACGGAAAATTTGATGGCCCGGTCGGGAGCCCCGGGTTGTAATTCGGATTCGCGACCGCCTTGGTCGGGTCGTAGATTTTCACGCTACTCATGCTGAAATCGCCCATGATTTCGGCTTGCGTGGGAACAGTCAATATCTGGGCGTCTGCCTGCGCCAGGCGCAGACCCTCATAATTGACAAAGAAGAAGGTTCTCTTCCCAAAGAGGGGGCCGCCGAACGAGGCGCCGAAATTATTTTGCACCAGGTGATTGTTGCCCATGGATTCGAGCGTGCTCGCATCCAACGCGCCGTTACGGTGAAATTCGTAAACCGTTCCATGGTATTGGCTGGAACCGGAGTGCGTGATTATATTGATCTGCCCGCCGCCTGCGCCTCCCATATCGGCCGTGTAACTGCTTGTTTCCACTTGAAATTCCTTGACCACGTCCGGTGAAGGGCTCAGATTCTGCGTATTGAACGTCGGATCGGTATTTGTGGCGCCGTCGAGCAGGAAAAAATTTGCATTGGGGCGTGCGCCACCTATCACTACGGCGGACCTCTGCCCCGGACGCCAGTAGAGAGGATTCGTGGATCCCGTCTGCGCCCCAAAACCAACGTGAGCGCCAGGCACGGTGAGCACCAGGTCAATCAGCATGCGCCCATTCAGCGGCAGTTCGCGAATGGATGTGGGCTCGACAACTTCTCCGACGCTGGCGTCGGTCGTTTGCAAGATTTCGCTCCCGGCAGTGACTCCTACTCCTTCCGCGACGGAACCGACCCTCAGGGTGATATCCAAGGAAAGCTTCTGCCCCACCTCCAGCCGAAAGGATTGCTTTGCCGTAGCCAAGCCGGATGCCTCGACTTTGAGTTCGTAGTCATCAGGCAAGAGTGCGGGCGCTTCGAAGAGTCCCTGTTGGTTGGTGACGATGCGACGGATTGCTCCCGTGCTCGCGGCAACGAGCTCCACTGCGGCCCCCGCGATGGGGAGATGCTGCGAATCCGTGACCGTACCCGTGAGAGCGGCGTAGTTGCACTGACCAAATCCGGGCAGCGCCACGCCAAACAGAAGTAGAAGCACGCAGGATCGCCTCATGCGGTTTGTCCCTCCAAAAAAGCGCGCTAAAAAGCAAGTAATTCCGGGCGCATAAATGATCAGTTCAGCCTGCGTGAGAGATAAGGTTCAGCCCCGGTTGGGCGAAACTGTACAGACGGCAAACAGGGACAGCAATAATAGGAAAGCACTAGAAGGCGCTTGAGGGCGGATCACGGACCAAGAATGGCTTCCTCAAGGCTGTCAGCATGATTCTCATGTCCCGGGGATTTTTCCACAGCCCCACGGCTAGACTCCGCTACACCCTGGCGTTAACCTATAAGGCCCGTTCGGCAGGGGTCTTCTCGCAACGAGGACATCCGAACAGATTTCCGAGGCCGTACATGGCAACCGTAACACCTCTGGCATCCGGTTCTCACCCGGAGCATCGCGGTCTTTCGTTTTGGATGGACCGCGTCGTCGGGGAGCTGGAAAACGTTCGTTCCTCTCCGGATCCGGACGCCGTCCACGATCTTCGCGTGGCCATTCGCCGCTGCCGTTCCGTCGCGGCCGTGATGGAAGAGGTGGACTCCGATCCCACCTGGCCCGCCATGCGCAAAGTCGCGCGCAAACTCTTCCGCGGGCTCGGCGCGCTTCGCGACGCTCAAGTCATGGAAGAGTGGGTAAAGAAGCTCGCTCCAGAAAGCGACCCCGTCCGCACTCATCTGCAAGCCTCGTTCGAATCGAACGAACCCAAGCTGCGAGAGAACGCGCTGCGCCTGGCCGGCAAATTCGATCAGAAATCCTGGAAGCGCCTCGAACGCGCGCTGCGCCAGCGCTCCCGCCTCGTGCCCATCGGCGGTCTCGCCGCCGAATGCCTCGCGCTGGAACGATTCGAAAACGCCAGGGAACTTCACTCCAAGGCTCTGCGCACGGAGAAACCCAAGCCCTGGCACGCACTGCGCATTGGGTTGAAGCGTTTTCGCTACACGGTCGAAAGCCTGCTCCCGGAGCACTACGCCGTTTGGAGCGATAATCTCAAGCGCCTTCAAGACCTGCTTGGCGAAATTCACGATCTGGACGTTCTCGCGGAAGTTGTAAAGAAGTCGGACTTCCACGAAACTGAAGACTCACTCAAGCTCTGGCACGAATTCATCGAGCGCGAGCGCGGCGAACGCATCGAGACGTATCGTCAGCTTACTCTTGGCAAGACCAGCCTCTGGAACTTCTGGCGTTCCGGCCTCCCCACGAATGGCCGTGTCGAAGCCGCCGCTCTGGCTCGCTTGCGCGCCACGGCCCGCGCCATTGATCCGCATGTGCGCCGGACTTCACAAATCTCCCGAGCCGCCGTCGCCCTCTTTGACGCCTTCAAGCGAGCTGGCGCTGCTTCCGTATTCAGCGACGTGACGCATCGCCGAATTTTGCTTGCCGCGGCCCGCCTGCACGGGGTCGGCGACGCAGATACCGGCAAGCCGCCTCAAAAAGCCGCGCGTAAATTTCTTCTTGGTCTCCCTCTGCCCCCCGGATGGAGCAGCGAAGATTGGGAGTTGCTTGCTCTGGTGGTCCGTTACCATCGCGGAGCCGAACCCCGAGTCAAGGACGACCATTTTTCAAGGCTTTCCGGCGAGCGGCAGAACAGTGTCCGCGCCCTGGCGGGCGTCATGCGTTTGGCGCGGGCCCTTCGCAAATGCGGTGTTGCCACGGGCGCAGGATTTCGCGCCGAGAAGTCCGCGGACGCCGTCGTTCTGCGCGCGCCTGGCTTGGCCGACGACGTCGAAACCGCCGCGCGCCTTGCTGCCGGCAAGCATCTTTTGGAAGAGTATCTGGGCATGCCCTTGATCGTGAAGGCGGTCGCGAAACCGGAAAAGGTCTTAGCCCTCGCGCCCCGGCACGTTCCGGAATTCTCGGTCCTGGCTTCCGATTAAAGAGAGCTCGCAGGTTTACTTCCCTGCCCGTCGCAGCAGCTTTGGCGTCGCCAACCACACTAATTCGCCGATCGGCGGCGATAGCCGTTTCAACTCAACGAATGCCACCCCCGCCTTCTTCAACGAAGTGAGATGTTTTTTCGAGCCCAGCGCCGTCGCGATGAGGTCGTCGAGCTGCGGCGCATGCCCAAACAGAAAGACCGTGGGCGCCTGCTTCTGCTTGGCAAGCTCCCGAAAAAGATACGAAGGCTCCGATCCCGGCAGCAGCAAATCCGTCCGCCGGATTTTCTGCTTGGCATAATCGAGCGAGCTCGCAAAGATTTCCGCCGTTTGCGCCGCCCGCACGTACGGACTTGTCAGAAACAAATCCCCCGTCACTCCGAGCGCCGCGACGCCTCTAGCAACTTGTTTGGTCTTCTCGATACCTTCCTCGGTCAAATACCGTTCGGGGTCGGGAGGGCACTTAGGATCCTCGCGGTCAATCGCGATCCCGTGCCGGACGATGTATAGTTGCATGATTACCTCTCATCTGGCCGTTAGAATAACCGCTGTGGGCAACGCTGGCAAAACCACCGGACTTCTTTCCTGGCTGTCGATTTTCAACGGCGAACGGTCAACTCGCCTCCGGCTGCCGGAAATAAATCTTCACGTGAAATTCTTTTTCAAGGAGCTCCGCGCTGCGGCCGGCGTCGCGCAGGTCTTCCGTTGCGTCTCCGCGCGCGTACACCTGCAGGCACACCGCGCCGCGCTGAAACGTAGTGCGGATTTTCAATACCCGCTGCCGATGCGAGTGATCGAGCGCCTCCGCAATTCTTAGAATCGCGGCAAGCCTTCTGGCGATGGGCTTGTCCGCATCCTCGAGGGCTGAGTAGCCGGGGTGATGCCCGGCAGGCTCCGACTTTCGATTGTGATAGCGCACGAGTGCCGCCGCGATGGCGCGGTCGCGGCCATCCAGTCCAACGATATCGCCGTTCAGTGCGAGGTACTCCCCGTGTTTGTGATGCCCGCGATGGCTGATCATGTGCCCGGTATCGTGAAGGAGTGCGCCGGCCTCCAACAGCACTCGCGAATGTGCCGGCATATGATGTACCGCTTGCAACTGATCGAATAGCTGGATACTCAGTTCGCGTACGTGCTCCGCGTGTTGCTGCTCATATCCAAGCCGCCGGGCAAAACTGCGCGTGCCCACCAGCAACTGGCGGGCTGCGGCATTGTACCGGTGCGGCTCCTTGCGCGAGAAAGCTTCTCGCGCAATTTCCTGCAGCAGCCCTTCACGCACGCCCACACTCGGCAGAGCGAACGTTCGCAGATTCAGGTACCGCCCGAGCGTGAGGAACGTAATGGCCGCAACGCCCATCACATCGGCACGGTCACGCCGCACGGCGTACGCTCTAATGCGCTCGCGGACGTCCCGGCTGAGAATGTCCGGCAGGCGCTCACGCAAGAGCGCCAATTCCATGGTCTGCAAGCCGTGCTGCCGCGGGCCCGGCGCGATGCTCGCCAGCGTTTCCGCGTTCCCTCCCAGCGCCACGGCTATGCCCTCGCCCAGATTCGGTCGCGGCGTCAGCTTGGACTCCAGCAACGCCCGCACGTACCGCCGCACTTGCTCCGCCTCCGCTGGACGAATCACCCCCCGAAGGTCCAGCGTGGTAATCAATCGCACCGTCCCTACCGGCAATTGCGCGCTCTGCTCCACGGTGTGGTCCCGCAGGATGCTGATCTCCAGGCTTCCTCCACCTAGATCCGCGATGCACCTTGGCGGGGTCTCCGGTCCCAGCGCGGCGATGACCGCTTCTCTGCCCAGGCGCGCTTCCTCCGCCGCACTGATCACTTCCAGTACAATTCCAGATTTCTGTTTGATACGGCGCACAAACGCTTTACGGTTTCGCGCTTCGCGTGTGGCGCTCGTGGCTACTGCGCGGTAACGCGTGACCCCAAATTCAGCCATCACTTCGTGGAAATGCCGGAAGGCCTTCGCGGCTTTCTTGAAAATCTCTTCGCTGAAGCGGGGCCGCACGAAAACGCTCTCGCCCAGACGGACCGGGTAACGTTCCGTGTGCACGGGTTCGATATCCAGCGCGGAATAGGCGCGCGCCACGGACAGGCGTACTGCGTTCGAGCCGGCGTCGATGGCGGCAATATGAACCGGTTCAGACATTTCTGAGTCTACCGCCAGAGGTGGGCTAGGGCGGCGGAAGGAGCGTACTTCGTCGCGCGAATTCCCAATTGTTCGGCTATGCGCTGGCGCAGTTGCTTGTTGACTGTCGAGACGCTGGCCTCACCATCCAGCTCAATGAAGCTATGCTTCTTGGCCATGACCTCGAATTCGCGTTTGATCATCGTCTGATAACGGATGAAAGACCAGTAGAGATCGTGCGAGAGCGACATATCCCGTCCGGCCTCCCAATAACTGATCGCTTGCGCCTTTTTGAATTCGCGCCCGAACGCTGTCTCCGGCCGCACGTTCAACCAGAAAGTCAGGTGCGGCCGCAACGCCATCGCGTAAAGCCCGCTCATGTAATCCCGATTGATACCGCGCACAACGCCGCGCGCGATGAGAGTGAAAATAAATCGATCCGCCAGCACGATAGTGCCGGATCGCAGCGCCGGCAGAATGCGGTGCTCCACCTGATCGAAAAAGTCCGTTGCGTACATCAGCGCCAGCGTCAGCCGTGTCGCGGCATTCTTGGCCAGAAGTTCATCGATGTCGCGTCCCACCAGATTCGAACGGCGCAGTCCGCTCGTCTGCACCGCAAAGCCTTCGGATTCCAGCCATTCCTGCAGCAAGGCAATCTGCGTCGATCGTCCCGACCCGTCCATCCCTTCAATCACGATAAGATTGCCGGTAATTTCACTTGGATCGAATCCGACGAGCGGCTCCCCAAAAAAATATTGCGATGAGGCATCTTCGATCGGCGTCGCGGTTTTTGTGGTCGGCGCCGGCGCTGCGGGGGGCGACGCGGGCGTGGAAGTCTCAGTGAAGGGACTTGCGGCCGCCGTTTTTTCTTTTTCCTGCTCCGGCATGGTCACTCCGGTTCCTGAAGGTGCGGAGCGAACCGCTTGAGATCGATCTTGGAAGCTACGATGTCGCGCATCTGCTTTTGCAGCTTATTCACCGGCAGCGTGCCATCCAACACCACGAAATTGTCGGTGTCCACCATCTTGTCGTACTCCTCCAGAATCCGCGCCTGGAACAACCGGAAGCTTTCCGCCCGGTCGTACGACATTCCCAAATCCATGCCCGCTTCATAATATTTCAGTTTTGGACGTCCGCTCAGGATGCGATGCACCGCCACATCCAGCGGCGCGCGAAAGTAAAACGTAATGTCTGGAACAGGCGCAAAACGGTACAGATTGCGCAGCCATCGCGCCGGGCACCCTCGCGCCGCGTCCCGCGCAAACGCTGTATAAATGTAGCGATCGGCAAGAACCAGATAGTCGCCCTGAAGCAACGGCATGATCTGCCGCTCGCAACGGTCCGCGAAATCCGCCGCGTGCAGCAGCGAAAACGTCGTCGGCGTCAGCAACCGCCGTTGCTTCCCTCGCCGCGTGGCGGATTTCACCAGAGGAGAGGAATTCCATTCCGTGAAATGCAGCCTGTATCCGCCGATCTCCAGCCAACGTTTCAGTAAATACAGCTGCGTGCTCTTACCCGACCCGTCCGTTCCTTCCACTACAATCAATGCGCCCGGATACGAGCGGCTGGGAACAGGCTTGCCCGGCTGCGGAAGCGTGGATTTCGCTGGCTCCGTCCGCGGCGCCTTTTGTACGACGTCTTGCGTTTCGGTCATCTTGACTTTGAGTGAAGCTCGTCTGCTCTGGACACTAGTCCTTCATTGTTACTGTGGCATTACAACATACGCGGCCGCTTCCGGCAAAGCGGCGGCGGGCCATTTAGAAAATCGTGATCTTGATGTGCAGAAACTTCTTCGGGTTCTGCCGGAAATCGCCCAACAGCAACCGCATGTCTCCCGTCAGACCTGCCAAGTTGTCATACAATTTCGGGTCTGAGAAAAGTTTCCCAGCAGTCGTCGTGTTGTCATTCAGCTTCGCCGATGCGGTCGCCAGGTTCGCGCTCGTATCGCGCAGCTTGTTGTAAAGCGCATCGTCGGTCGCCAGCTTGCCAAGCGTGCCTTTGCCGGCGCGCGCGTCGCGGAGCATGGCATTCCCATGCGCCACCGCCTCCTTCGCCTGGTCGTAGAGGGTGGGGTCATACATCAGTTTGCCGATGGTTCCCTTCTGCGCCCGTACGTCGGCCAGAATCACGTTCACGTTGTCCAATCCTTTGTCCACTTTCGTGTACATCTCATCCGTAGCCACGAGCCTTCCCAGCGTCCCCTGGCCCGCCTGAATGTTCGTCAGCATTACGTCGCCCTTCGCCAGTATGCTGTTCAAGTGGTTGTACGCCTGTTCGTCCGTCAGCAATTTGCCCAGCGAGCCCTTCCCTTCTTGCACGCCCTCGATCAGATCGCGCACCTCCTGCGAAAGCGCATTCAGGTTTCCCAGAACCTCCGCGCTCCTCTCCACGACTTCCTTCATGGCTTTTTCTTCCACCCCGGGAATCACTCCGGTGTCGCCGATGGGAGTTCCCGTAAAACCTCGGGTGAGGTACACATATCGGTTGCCCAAGAGCCCTTCCGTGACCAGGCTCGCGGTGGAATCCGTCAGGATGTCACTCTGATATCGCTTGTCTACGCGCATAACCACTTCAATATTCTTGTTCTTTTCTAGCGGCTTGCCTGGCGTCCGCGGCAACAGCCGGATCGATTCCACGTTTCCCACTTCCACTCCGTCCAGGCGCACCGGCGCTCCACTCGTCAAACCTGCCACTTCCGGCAGATAGGTCTTCAGCCGGTACTTCGGCCCCAGGAATCCCCCGCTGCCGGTTACATAGAAAATCCCCGCTGCAAGCACGAAGAGGCCAACCAGCACGAAGAGGCCAACGCGCAATTCCGTCCACGTGAGTTGTTTTCGACTCGCCATCGCTGCTTCCCTCCTTCGCTACGTTGAACCAGATTACTCCAAAATTACTCCAGAAAGCGCTTCAGATACGGGTCTTCCGAGCTGGCGATCTCTCCGGGTTCGCCCTCGAAATAGATGCCGCCGTCCCGGTAAACCACGAATCGGGTCCTGGCCGCGTTCGTAGCCGCGGTATTTCCATTTTGCTCGTTGTGAACAACTCGCTTCGTTTCTGGATCGAAATGAAAATTCGCCAGCGCAAATCCGTCCTGCAAGCGATGCGTCGCCAGCAGCGCCGTCACTCCATACACATCGCGCAGTCTTAGAATCAGCGTAATGATCGTCTGCGATGTCACCGGGTCGAGTCCCGCCGTCGGTGAATCGTACAGCACGATGGGCGGGCGGTTAATCAGCGCCCTGGCAATGGAGACGCGCCGCTTCATGCCACCCGAGAGTTCCGAAGGAAAAAAGTCCAGCGTGTGCTCCAACTCGACGAATCTTAGGACTTCCAGAACTCTGGACTCGATTTCTTCCTCGGGGACCCGGTCCTCGCGAAGCCGGTACGCCACGTTGTCCGCAACCGACATTGAATCGAATAGCGCGCCTTCCTGAAACACAAATCCGATTTTCCGCCGAAACTGCAGCAACTCTTCTTCGCTCATCTCCGAGATCTCATTTCCCAGCACAACGACGCTTCCGCTGTTGGGCGTCAGCAGTCCCGCAGCCATCTTCAGCGTCAGAGTCTTTCCCGTTCCCGTTTCGCCCAGCAGGATCAGCGTCTCCCGCTCCTGCACTTGGAACGTCACTCCGCGCAGGACTTGGCCCTCGTCGAATCCCACCCACACGTCCTCGAACGTGATGGCTGGTTCGAATGCCAGCCCCTCTTTTGCCAGCGTGCTCATGAATTCAATTCGTGATTATAGCGGTAAATGCCCTGTGTATCGGGAAGGAAACGTCCAGGAAGATTCGAACGCGTTGGCCTCGTCATCAGAAGATTTTGTTGGAGAGAAACAGCGAAAGCTTGGTCAGGAACGCGTCCGCCACGATGATCAGCACCGAGCCCACTACTGCCGCCGACGTCGTGGCGCGCCCCACGCCTTGCGTTCCTCCTCGCACCGTGAGCCCCTTGTAGCACCCGATGGTGGCCAAGATGAAACCGAACACCACTGGCTTAGAAAACCCCTGCATAAGGTCCGCGAAATCCAGCGCATCAATCGCCCGCCGCCAAAACTCCACCGCGCCCAGCCGCAGCGAAAACACCGATGCCGCGCATCCTCCCATCAGACCAATGAAATCCATCAGCGCGGTCAACAGCGGCATCATCAGCAGCGCGGCTAGCAAGCGTGGCGCCACCAGCTTGCGGCTGGGATCCGTTCCCATCGCTCGCATGGCGTCCACTTGTTCCGTCACCAGCATGGACCCGAGTTCCGATGCGATCCCCGTTGCGCATCGTCCCGTTACCAGCAAACCCGTAAAGGCTGGCCCCAGTTCACGCACCAATGCAATCGCCACGACATCGCCCGTCAGCGATGTCTGTCCAAAACGGATAAATTGCGATCCCGTCTGCAGCACCATCACCGCGCCGATAAAAAACCCTGACAACAATATGATCGGCAGCGACCCCGCGCCGATAAAATCCATCTGTTCCAATGTGTCTTGAAAGTAGTGCGGGCTTGTGAAGATGTTGACGACCGCGTGCCCGCAAAGAACTGCGTAGTCTTGAACCGCGGCTACCGCTCGTTTTGCCGCATCCCCCAATGCATCGGCCACGGAGACGGCTTCTTCCTGTTTCGTCTGGCGGCCGGTGACCTGAAGAGGAGTGTCTGCCACGAGTACCTGTTCGCGTCGGCTTCCCGCGACGAACTGCTCGGACAACTACATCCCCGAAAGCCTAACCGTGCGGCAAGAACACGTCAAGTCAACCATTCAGTCGACCATTCAGCCTGGCCGCCGAAGATCCAATTCAGGCACACATTGGCACGTTCTTATTCGTAACGGAGCGCGACGATGGGATCCACACGCATCGCCCGGCGCGCCGGGATGTAACAGGCAAACGCGGCAACCGCAGAGAGAAGAATCGCGACGGCCGCAAATGTGAGCGGGTCGGCAGCGCCGACTCCATAGATCAGTGTGGTAATGAGCCGTGTGAAGCCAAACGCGGCGGCGACGCCGATTCCGACGCCAATCAGCGTTATCTTCAACCCCTGTGCTAACACCATCTGCAACACATCTCTGCTGGACGCGCCCAGAGCCACACGAACACCAATTTCGTGCGTCCTCTGGCCGGTCAGATAGGAAATTACACCATAAATTCCGACCGCGGAAAGAATCAGCGCCAGCGCGGAGAAAACGCTGAGAAGAAACATGGTCAGCCGCTGCGTGGAAATCGAACGAGAAACAATTTCACCCATCGGCCGAACATCATAGACGACCGCACTGCTCTCCACTTTTTCCGCGCCTTGTCGAATGGCGCCGGTGATGTCTCCTGTATTCCCCGCTGTCCGGGCGACATAACCGCTGCCGTTGGCCAAAAGCGTCCAGAATCGGTCCGGCACTTGCCAAACCGGCAGATAGAGTTGGGCCTGCAAATCCTGATGTTCTCGCGAACCTAGCCCCCAGTGTTCGACGTGGCCGACGACGCCAACGATCTCTGGCTGCATATCCAGCAAACCGACGTTGAGATGTTTTCCGACGGGGTCCTGATTCGGAAAATACTTGCGCGCAAACGTGGCGTCGATCAGCGCCACGGAAGGCCCGTATTCGTCGTCGCGCTCCGTGAACGAACGGCCGCGCTCAACGGGAATCCGCATCGCCTGGTGATAGCCCGGATTCACAAGATAAAACAGCGCGAAAGGCATGTCTGTATCAGTCGCGGGCTTAGGCTGGCCTTCGAGCCAGAACGGCACTTCGGAATCTCCGGTCATCGGAAGCGAGCCGCCCATCATGGACACCGCTTCGACGCCGTGGACGCCCTCGAGTTGGCGCAAAGTTTCGCGGTACTTCGCGCGAAGCTGATCCGCCGTGGCCGCCGAATGGGAAGTCGAAGAGATCGCGAATGTGAGAACGTTGCGCGGATCGAAGCCGGGATTGACATTGCCGAGCGCCGAAAGCGTGCGAATCATCAGCCCTGCGCCAATGAGCAGGACCACCGCCATGGCCATCTCGACCACAATGAAAACGCTCTGTGTGCGATGACGTGCCCCGCTCGAGCCGCGCCCGCCTTCCTTCAATGTCTCGTGAGTGTCGGGACGCAGCGTCTTGAGCGCAGGAATCAAACCAAAGACAATGCCGGTCAGAACAGAGATGCCGAGCGTATAGAAGAGCACGTGGCCATCGAGAGAAATCTCCTCCGAACGCGGCACATTGGACGCCAATGTCGCAAGCAGCACGCGCACGCCCAACTTTGCCAGCAGGAGACCGATGCTGCCACCGGCGATATCACGCGCGCGGGGCTTGCTCCCAGAGCAGCGCGTATCGCGAATTCGCGCGCGCGCCCGGTGGAGCGCGCGAGCAGCAGATTGGCGACGTTGGCGCACGCGATCAACAGCACAAAACTGACCGCGCCGAGCAGCACCAGCAGAATTCCTTTCACATTGCCGACGACGTCGATCTTGAGCGGGATCAATGAGATGCCTGTGCCTTTGTTCGCTTCGGGATAAGCGGCAGCGAGATTCTCTCCGATGCGATTCATGTCCGCGCGGGCCTGTTCGATGGTGACGCCTGGCATCAGGCGGCCAATCGAGTTCATGCCCATGCTGATGCGCCGGTCACGAAACGTAGGGTCGGTCCATTGGCCGATAGGGATGAAAAGGTCGGTCGGGCTCAGGCCGGTGATGCGCCCCGGTGCCACGCCAATGATGATGTAGGACTTGCCATTCAGCGTGATGCTCTTCCCCAAAACGTCTTGCGACAATCCAAATTTGCGTTTCCAAAGCCCGTCCCCAAGGATGGTCACCGGACCGGCGCCCGCCTGATCTTCTTCAGGACGAAATGTGCGTCCGAGAACCGGCTGCAGGCCAAGGGCCGGGAAAAATTCTGCGGAAATCATGTGAATGTGAACGCGCTCCGGCTCTCCCGCACCAACCATGTTGTAGTCGTCAGACCGGAAAGCGCTCAAGGCCGCGAAAGAATGATTATCTTTCTGCCAGTCCAGGAAATTGGGATAGGCGATGGAGCTTTCCTGAAAAGTCGGAGACTTCGTGTAGACGGCGACGAGTTCGCACGCCTGCAGGGCTTCTGGAGATAGAAACGAACTTGGCCTGCCTTTTGTTTCGTGAAAAGACACAGAACCGGAGAATTGGAAACATGCGGACCAACTAAGGTATGCTCACTCTCAACTATGGCACGATTAACGGGTCCGGAGCGTCGCCGCAAAGCGCGGCTGAGGCTTCGACAGACTGTTCGTGTAAGGCCGTCCGATTCGCACCGAGATGATTTCGACGAAATCTTGCCGACACTGAACACTTCGCGTGACAGCGTCTATTTTGCTTCGAAGAACGAGTCCTACACGGAAGGTATGCGCGTGTTTATCACTTATCCCTATTCCGATGGGCCCGGTTCGCTCAACCGCGAGTCTCTCGGCAAAGTTGTCCGCATCGACGATCTCGGCCATGGCCGCCGTGGCATTGCCGTCGAAATTTTGATGCCCGTCTACCTCGGCGGCAAAGAAACCCACAAGTAGCA